>QQTW01000529.1_pt1 | contig 23920 bp, 22 predicted proteins | sample 1904831 | NCBI WGS metagenome assembly QQTW01 (sample SAMN09435610, study PRJNA476489) | Subsurface metagenome, whole genome shotgun sequencing project. | reverse complement strand
GAATACTTATCCTTCGAGATGCCGCCCGCGCTGTGCCGGTCGAGGCAACCTCCAAGGGCAATTATTCTGAGACCCTCGGATGTCTTGATGGTAGTGCGCTTCCCGAGAAAGAAAAGGTTCTCGCAGACTTCGCCGTCGGCTGCTTCCAGCTTGTCTATCACAACCTGGGGAAGGGCGTGCTTTCCGAGTCCAAAATAAGTCGGCAAGGGAATCTTGTAGCTACCATGGAGCAAGTCCTTGACCGCTTCATCATCTGACGACGAAGCCTGACTTGGATCAACGAACAAGTCTCCAGCAATGATTGCTATTGCAAAGTCATTCTTAGAGTGCAAGGCGGCCAGTTTAGTGAAGAGCGACGAAAATTGACCTTTTGCACTTCCAACGACGACTCTAGAGTAACATTAGTATTCCGTTCGTGCAATGATCGTTTTAGGTTACAGGTGTTATCCAGCATTTTCTTTCGACATGCTTCGGAGTATGGGAGATTGACAAGAATGGCACATGGTAAACAAGCCGCGTTGCATGGAAGAAACTGCTATTCCATAGCATGTCAACAGATTTACTAACATTTTTAGAGTCATGGCAGCTTCACATTCTTAGGTCTTCGGACGTGTAAAGTAGAAAGGAAGGCTTTTGCCTGAGAAAAGCGAAGGTGAGTTCTTGAGTTGAGGGCGGGTTTGAAGATTTCTTTCACTGCAGAAAGGGTACCGCGGGAAATGCCAAGCCTGTGTCAACAGCGGAGACCATCATAAAAATTGCAGCTGAAAAGTCAATATCGAATTTATTGTACACTATAGCTATTGCTAACAAACCGATATACTCCGCCACATGAGCTAGTTTACAGACTCTTGGGGGGATTCGTGATCTTGGTCAAGTGATCGCCATTCAATTCCTTGAAAACCTTTCCAAGCCCTTGATGGCTGTAATCCTTCTTGTTCCACATGTCCTTGTGGTACTTGACCTTCCGATTCTCATCAAGGGTCAGTGTGACGAGGGAGTTGACCTTCCTCGAAGCCGGCAAGAGGCGCGGGCTGTACTCTTGTTGCAGCTTGAACGATATCTCAGACGGTGTGGAGGAAACGACTTCAGTCTTGATTGTCCGTGTGGTAGACATGATTTTGGGAATGCCTGAGAAGCACACATGAACTGATTCCTTTTTTCCGTGTGGAGTTGGTCATCACCTACCATACCACTGTCCTGCAATCTTATACCGCGTATCGCAGTAGCTCCACGGGTCGTCGTAAATCGAATCCTCGGCATAGACTTGCATGTCGTTCTCGCTCGCACTGCCACTGTATAGATTGCATATCGATTTGATTATCTCCTGCTGGTCCGCGTCGACCGGAACCGAGTTCTCGGGATGCGGTTCATAGTCGACATCAAATGTTTCGTTGGACCCTGTGAGAGACTGCGGGTCCGGGTGCGGTTCGTAGTTGTCTTGGATCTCACGGCCAAGAACGTGATCGTTGCTAGGAGCCATATGGAAATCTTCAGCCTAAAGCAAGTTGTAATGTTTGAGTTACATAGAACTGCTTCACAATTTAGATGAATTCGGTGGCCTTGACAACTGTGACAGCTCTTGTGATGACGTACGAGACATCTTGATCAGCAGCCAGTAAGCTGCCAGGTGGAGCATGGCCAAGTTTCCATGTGGCGTTCCAACAGCCGAAGCTTGTGGGGATTCGATCGATTCCGAGTTGCTATCATGAACATCATATCTCGCTTGATGATCTCCTTGACTGACATGTGTGCTACTGTATGAAAGCAAGATCGCGAGACTCGCTCTCTCAACTGGACTTTGTGAAAGGCGACGACTACCTGTGACCGCTTGGGGTGATCTTGTCTTGTAGAAGCTGTCTAACTGCACTTTACGTTTCCTATAGGATCAAAGAAGCCAGGCCAATGCCGTTATTGCTCGTAAGCCCATGCATATTTTTCGCCAACTGAAAGGAACTCTAGATGCCCGATAAATCTCAATAGCATCGACCACGATAGTATTATTCCACGACCGTAGACGAACACAACAGCTGAGAAGTGGATCAACTGCTCTTGCAGCTCTTTGCTGAGTTGGCTTTATCACATTATAATATGCATATTGCCCATATTTCTGAGGCTTTCGTAACTAAGGAGGCGTGGTGTCCAAGGTTGGGGGTGTCCACGCCCGTGCCCACCTGGGCAGCCAGGGCCCAGGGCAGGCCGACTCTGGCTCTGGAGTCAACCAATCGGAGCGCGAGTTCCGAACTTTCGCGTTTAACAGCTTTTTAGAAGCCTCCTGAGACTCGACCTAGTCCCACGACAGGAGACTTGGGGAATAAGGTCTTAAATACTAAGGTGACTTGACGGTATGACACAACCACATTGACTATTTGACTGATTTAGATTGGCAGATCGCTTACTACCATTGGGGTGGACAATTGTTTACAATTGAGCGATGGAGACGGGCTCTCACGCACTGACGCGCCATCCGCCGCGGCGGACATCACCTGGGGGGCGTTCAACAGACTGGAGAACCTCCCTCAAAAGGCAAAGCGGGGAGCGAAAATGTCTAAATGGGACAAAGTGGATTATGTGTTGGAAAAGCTAGGGAAAATCCGATGGTCTGCAGCGGATTTCTGCGAGGCATACACCACACTCAAGCCCGATTCTATGCATCCCTCTAAGGCTTCAACGCGCGCCCGCAAGGTGGCAATGAGGTTACTCAACAACAGTTCCTCCAAAGAGAACTTGGAAGTGGCGGCGACACGTAAAGATAAGGGTTGGTTGACCATTCCAGCACTCCAAGCTGAACTCGACGAACTCCGCCGCTCAAGTCGTTTCTTTGGGGAGTTTGATCCGGAGATGGACCTCTCTGAACTGGATCTCACTCAGATTTCCACCGACATCAAGGGGAAGGCGCCGACGCTACACAACCTGTTATCCGAGCTGACCGTAAACCGCCGCGAAACCAATACACGCGAAGACTCCTTCTCAGATGGCCGGATCACAGCACTTTGCTTCATACTATCCTACTCTCGAGCTAGAAACAGCTCTAATATGTTCCCAACGATGCTAGGAGTGTATTTTCACGGCTCCGGTGTGAAACGGAGGGTTCTGGAGCTTCTTGGTGGCCTTGGTATCTCCTGTTCTTATACCACTATATGACAGGTATTGGATAAGATTACTATGCAGACAAAGGAACGCATTACCTCCCTGGTTGAGCATTTCATCGGCTCACGGTCTGGGAAAAGCTAATTGAGGAGTCTCGTATGGACGACAGGAGCATCACCGCGTACGATTCTGCGATTAGTTATTCCTCTTACTTCGATTGACTTGGGCCTCGTTGCTGTGAGATGGTGCCGCAATCCACGAACAAACCCTTCCACAATGTTGCGGAGTTTCGTAAGACGCCTGCTAAACAAGCGCGGGCGTAGACAACCTCGAGATGCGAAGGATGCACATGAGTTTATTATCTTTGTACAGTACAGTACGGAGTACATTTCCATTTTGTCGTGGGATAACGCGAACGCGGCCCCAGCCTGAGATTTTGAAGTGACCAGTAAATCGGCAAAGGCAAGTCTGCCGAGACCTAGGGACGCTAGTCTAGTAGCATATGCACAATTTTTGACCTCATGGACCCAACAGACCATTCCATAAATGTTTCCCAACTGCTGTCGACAACCGCTATAATTCCTCCGGCGCGATGCCGACTGCGAACCAGAGGGAGAGTGTGCGCCGTCGAAGAGTTTTCGGACGCAAAGGGCAGACTGAGCCGGCGCGGAAACACAGATTTGAAACCTTTTCTCAGCGCATCGCCAAGCTCAAAATCAATCCAGTCCAGCCAACTGGGAATTATGACTTGGCGGACGGCGACGAGAGATTTATCCAGTCCCACTTTCAGACTTCTCTGGACGAGTGGAAGGAGCTCAACCTCTCGGTCAACTTTGTGGACTTTTATCGCGAAGCAAAACCATTGTGCGAAAGCTTACCGCAGTTGCTGCACCACCAAAACCGCATTTTCGAGCTGTTGGTGAAATTCATCGACAGGAAAGATCACTTGTCATTGGAACCATTACTGAGTCTAACCTCGCATCTCGCGCACGACTTGGGAGCTAGATTCGAGCAATATTTCGCTCAAATCGTCAGTCTGATTTCTCAACTTGCCGCAACCCATCCGAATGTGGACGTGATTGAATGGAGTTTTAACTGCTTAGCCTGGCTATTCAAATACCTCTCAAGACTGCTCGTACCAGATCTACGCCCTCTCTATGATCTGTTCGCTCCACTATTGGGAAAATGTCCTCAGAAGTCTTTCGTCGTCAGATTTGCCGCGGAAGCGCTGAGCTTCCTCGTCAGGCGAGCTGCCGTTGTATACAAGAAAGATCCGGGACCTCTCCAGACCATCATCCGGCACGCTTTTGACGACTTGAGGCGATGCTCCGATGGAGGTACACAATTGTACCGCGACGGCCTCGTCATGCTCTTTGTTGGCTCTATGAAAGGTGTCGGTTCACGAGTACACATTGCTGGACAACCAGTGCTCAAATGTTTACTCCGTGAAACATTTGCTCTGCTAGGTGATACTCGGGAGGGTGATAGCCTAGTGGGGTCAGGGTCTCTCCTCGATGACGTGATAGTGTCGCTCGCTCAAAGCACCGATGTCGAAGGATTTGAGCCGATTCTCGATGTCGTCCTCGATTCCGTCAACAGTCTGACAGTTGACTCACCCACAGTTCATCTAGAATTTGGGTTTCATCTTCTGGGCATAGTCATGGGCGTCCGCGGTGGCTCACGGGTCGGAGATTGGAGAAGACTCTTATCTGTTACCGATGAACTTGTGTCCCGGGTGATATCTATCCCTGGAAACGTCGAAGAATCAGTGGTGATGGAACTACTCAAAGCAGTCGCTATATGCTTACAACTCGCGCCTCAGGACGTCGCCATACCCTATGTCAGCGTCATAGAAAAGGCTACCTGGGACCGCTGGGAGCCGTACTTTATACCGTTCTGCATTTTATTTGCAGACTTGGGACGTGAGAGGTTCCTTACCTTCTTATCGGCTCAATTCAACAGGTGATTGGTTCCCCCGTGGAGGTCAAGATCAATCTAATAGACTTTCAGATTCATCGCATCAGCATGGCAGAAACACGGCCATCAGATAGGCATGCTGCTGTTCAAGCTTCGGTATATGGACTGTCTGCCGCAACAGCTATCTTGCCCTCTTCCGTGGCAAGAAGATATGTTGCAAAGGTTCGGGACTTTACTGGACGTGCAAGATCAGAACGTCCCAGACCAGTTGGTTTACGATTGCTTTGGCTATCTCGAAACGTTCCGATTATTCCCAATAGCTACGGCCATCGAGCGGACGGTATCCGGCAAACTTATAGATGCATGTCACAGAGCCCTTTGTACCGCTGATGGTCCTCCGACATTGCGAGACCGTCTTGTTGTGGAAGATGCACTAAAAGGCCTGATCGGCAAGTACCACTTGACAAGCTTTGATAACGCGATGTGGACTTCAGTGTGTCATGCTTCTCCACGTTTCGCCACCAGCGTGGCTTTTTGGGACACGTGTTCCTATCTGCTCGAATCCTCATCCTTCAACATCGAGTGGAGTCATTCTCACATAGAGACCCTTCTCATGGAGTTGATACCTAATTTAGCTTCACCATGTGATGCAATGCGGAAAGTTGCTTTAGGAACTCTGGAAGGCCTTTCCCGAAGGAACGGATCTGATGTCCCAGACCTTCTGAAAACTGCTGTTCAGATTGAGCACACACCTATCAGTCTCCAATCAGCGCGCGCAATATCTATGCAGATCCGAAGACTAGGCCAAGTCTACAAGGAGACCATTCCGGATGGCCCACTTGGCAAAGCTATTCCGATTTACTGTTTTGGCCTGCTCCATATCGGTCTCGCGCAGGTGTGGGAGGATGCATGCGACGCTTTGAAGGAGATGAGTACCATCAGACACGCGGAAGAGGCTATTGCGGACATGGCTTTGAAGTGGATCATTCATTCGGACGCCGAGGAGGATCCAGAAAATGTCTTTCACAACTCAACGCCTTCGGGGGCGTTCAAATTGGAAGAACAGACGACTGAGGGCTCTCGAGGACCGTCAAGCCTTTCGTACGACTGCACATATTTGATGGATATAGCGAGCAAGGCCAGGAGTGCATTCATTGACTTGGGGGAACCTGATATCATCCTGCGGGAGAACTTCCACATGCGACATTTGGAACCTCAAGCAATTACTCTTGTCTGTCGAAGCCGGGCACTCAAAGTGCTACACCGCATCCCCCAAGTTGCTGAGCGGCGCTCTCGGCTATTTGTTCCAATTTTGCTTGCTTCGGTCCATGTTGATGCGGAAGAGGGCGTGCAAGAACGAGTTCATGAAGCTGAAACTTTACATGACCAGGTTGAGAACGCCATAGGGGGAAAGTGGACTCACAGAGATCACAAATCACTTTGGGCTCTGTTCGCAAAGTTCAACAACCCCAGAGTACTCTACAAGTCCGAGGCCGTGTTCTCGGCCCTGCTTGAGCTTCTTTCCAACGGCGATTCCGAAGTTCAGAAAACCGCTTTAGAGGCAATCCTCGCCTGGAAAATACCTGTCGTGAACCGTTATAGTGAGCATCTCAATAAAATGCTTGACGATGCTAGTTTCAGGGAAGAAATCACAGTCTTCATGGACACGGACGACAACACCAATGCCTATCTAGATGAACACGGATCGCAACTGATGGCAGTGTTACTCAGACTGCTGTATGGCAAAGCAACCGCTCGTGCGGGCTCTGTACATGGCAAGAAAGGACAACAGACAAAGAGGAAAGCCGTCTTGACGGCCTTGCCAAGATTGGGCGAACGCGGTATTGCAATGTTCTTGAACATCGCACTCGGTCCTCTACAGGGGTTGGAACTGATCGTCGATGGCTCATTGAATGAAGACGCACTCAGTCAAGAGCTGTTAACCCAAAGGAAGCAACTGGGGCTCTTGAACATGCTGAAGGACATGCTACTAACTATCGGCAAGCAAGTGTCTTCATATGCTACCCTTATTGCCAATGCCGTACTGTACTGCATGGTCCGAGCATCGCGTGATACAGCCAGCAAGCCAGCAGAGCTCGAAGAAGATCCCGAGGAAGAAAAGACCCAGTCGTCTCTCCAAAAATCAATACGACAAGCAGGTTATAGTTGCATAAACTTGCTCTTTGAAAGAATCCAGTCGCCTGACTGGCCTTCCTACGCCTCTGTTATTGTCCGGGAGCTGATCGAGCCAAGACTGGGGAAACTGTCCATCGAAACGGCACAGTCGGTGTCGGGGATGCTCCGTCTTTTCTCAACGTGGTGTTGTTCTCTCAGTTCGATTCGCTACTTTGTCGATTTTGGTGTCCCTATTCTCGAGCATGTTGCAGGCTGTCTCACCGTGCCATCCGCTCAGCCGGAAGTGAAACTCTTCGTCTTAAATGACATTCTGGCGAAGCTTATCAAGACTGCCCAGGAGACTAGCAGCGACACTGACATATGCTCTAGGGATGAAGCGACTGAGGTCGGAGACCGCGTTGTGCGCAACAATGTCAATCATTTTCTTACTCACATCGGACGACTACTAAAGCAGAACCCGAGCAAAGAGTTACTCGAGGCCGGCGTGCAAGCTGTCGCCCAGTTGGCATCGTTGGTTTCTGATGCTCGCGACTGCAAACTGATGATTGAGACGTCGCTCCAACTTGTAAAGCAGCCCCCAAAGAGAGTCAACGTACATACAAAGGGCCAGCTTTTGAGCATACTAAACCGCTTTGCGGACCTTATGGATCTGACGGACGAGGAGGAACTATGCAACGAAAGCTTGGCTGTGGTAGCAAGCTTGTTCAACTTCTTCAAGGATCGAGCCAACAGACACATGATCTGCGAGATCCTAAGGAAGTTTGCCCGTCAAGACTCGGCCATACTGGAATCGGTGTCACTTGTTGAAGATCTGAATGCATTTTCCACTGCTAGATTGGACGAGCCAGATTTCGAGCGCAGGCTAAGAGCATACAACGATATTGCTGACAGGGGCTACAAGATCTTTACTGTGAAGCAGTGGCGACCGATTCTTTTCAACCTGCTCTACTTCATCAACGATGACATCGAATTGACAATACGAAGCAGCGCTTCCTATACTCTCCGTCGATTTATCGACGCCGCGGCTGGGGAAAGTTCGAAAGGGGAAGATGGATTTGACGTGCTGATCGTCACCACCATCTTGCCTGCCTTAGCCAGCGGCGTTCGGGCCGAATCCGAGCTTGTAAGAGCGGAATACTTGGCGGTCATGGCTCATCTTGTGAGAAGATTTCCAGACTGGCCAGCAGTCAGCGACATGCACGTGCTTCTAGTCGGAGAGGATGATGAGGCGAGCTTTTTTACCAACATTCTTCATATCCAAAATCATCGCCGCTCGCGCGCTTTGCGGCGTCTTTCCGGTGAGGCTAAACTGGGAAAGCTGGGGAGCAAGAACATCAGCTCTTTCTTTATCCCCCTGATTGAGCATTTCATATTCGCCAAACCCGAAGAAGGCGGCGCGAACAATCTCTCGCCGGAAGCTGTGAACACGCTGAATACGCTGTCAGAATGGATAGATTGGCAAGATTTCCGGAAACTGTTCATCAAATACGAAAGTCTGCTGCGAAAAGGGCCGGAAATGGAGAAAACGGCCATCAAACTGCTTGGAGCAATGACTCAGGCTCTCAGCCGTGCCAACGATGCTCGGACGCTTGACGTTGCGAGCGCAGCTGATCAAGCCCTCACGACACAGGCATCTGATGGCTCGACCACTCCTGCGCCAGTGAGGAGTAATCTTGTCAAAACGATACCAGAACAAGATCAACTGGTTAATGACCTATTGAAAGTCTTTCTTCCTCCCCTGACTTCGTACGTTCATCTGAAAGACGAGGCTACTGTGGGCTTCCGCGCACAAATCGCCACATCTGTGGTCAGGGTTCTACGACTACTGCCACAAGCAGAGTTTTCTCACCGGCTCCACGCCATCATGGTGGATGTTTGCCATATACTACGAAGTCGATCACAAGAGTCAAGAGACATTGTAAGAGCGACGCTCGCAGAGATAACGTCGATAATCGGACCACGGTATTTCGGCGTCATACTGAAGGAGCTGCGGTCGGCTTTGCAGAGAGGCTATCAGCTTCACGTGCTCTCTTTTACTCTTCACTCTCTTCTCGTCTCAGTCACACCCATCTTTCAACGCGGAACAATCGATTATTGCCTGTCCGATAGTGTATCCATAATCATGGACGACATTTTCGGTGCGACCGGCCGGGAAAAGGACGCGGAAGAGTACATCAGTAAGATGAAGGAGGTGAAGAGCCGGAAGAGTTACGATTCAATGGAACTATTAGCGAAAATGTCGAGTCTCCATCACCTCATCAATCTCGTCAAGCCGATCAAGGCGCTATTGGCAGAGGAGCTCGATGTCAGAGCCCTGCAAAAGATTGATGAGCTACTGCGTCGCCTAGGTCTGGGCATCTTACGGACTGAAGACATTGAAGGCCAAGACGTTCTTGTTTTCTGCTACGAACTCATTCAAGAGGTGCACAACATCGAAAATCGGGCCAGCAAACGTTCAACGGCGGAGGATTCAACGGCTAAACGATACCTCGTAGATCTCAAGGGCGCAAAGAGACCCTCTCAGAGCTTAGGTTCAAAATCCTTGGTATACAAACTGAGAAGATTTGCGCTGGACATCATACGAATGTTATTGGCAAAAGTACCCACTTTACGTACGCCTTCCAAGTTAGCCGGTTTCCTTCCAGCCATTGGCGACTCGCTCGCACACGAGCAGCAGGAGGTGCAGCTGTCAAGCATTCGGTTGCTCACCAGCATCGTCGGACTTGACCTTCCAGAGCTGAATCGGAACTCTCCTGTTTACCTATCGGACGCAGTGCGCGTGATCAAAGGGGCGCCTTCGATTGATACAGAGATTGCTCATGCGTCATTCAAACTCATTGCTACCATCCTTCGCGAGAGGCGCGATTTGTCGGTGAGCGACAGTGACATGGCATACCTGTTGAGCAGGGTCAAGCCCGACCTCGAACAACCTGACCGGCAAGGGGTTATCTTCAATTTCCTGAGAGCGACTTTGAATCGAAAAGTCATGGTACCGGAAATCTACGACGTTCTTGACACCGTTGCCTCCATGATGGTTACCAATCAAACGCGAACCGCGCGCGATTTGGCTCGCGGCACATACTTCCAGTTTCTCATGGAGTACCCCCAGAGTCGGGTAAGATTGTCAAAGCAGCTGGCTTTTCTTGTGAAGAATCTAGACTATCAATACGTCGAAGGGCGTCAGTCGGTGATGGAGGCGTTGTATCTTCTCATCACCAAGATGGACAAAGACATGGTCCAAGACATTCTGGAGACATTGTATGCGCCTCTGGTTCTTGCTGTCATCAACGATGCCGCGAGCGAATGCAGGGAGATGGCCGCTTCCCTGGTGAAAGCGATCTTTCACCGAGCCGACAGTGACAGATTCAAGTCATTCACCGCCCTCTTGCGCACATGGTCGGAGCAAACGGACAACGCAGAGCTGCGGCGCGGTGCGCTTCAGGTTTGGGCTTTGTGCTTCGAGGCCAAAGAGCCATCGGCGAAGGACGTCCTCTTCGTGTGTGGCTGCATCAAGGAGATCCTCTCAGATGCAAAACGTGGAGAGGGCGCGACAGACTGGGAGCTAGTGTATGTTGCACTGCAGTCGTTTGGGACCATCTGCAAAATGTCCAAAGAAGTTGCTTTCTCGGCATCTTCATTGCCTCTTTGGTCTGGCGTCCGAGCGCTGCTAAACTATTCTCACGCTTGGGTCAAGCTTTCGGCTGCACGATTAATTGGCAGTCATCTCGCGGATCTTGCTGCTGCCAGCTCGGACGACATCCAAGCGCTCCCACTTCAGGGCTCCGGCGAGTCAGAGTTGCAGGAGCACGACCTGATTCAAATCGCCAAAGATAGTTTGCGCGTGCTCAGGATGCCCAACTTGAGCAAAGATCTGGCAAACCAGACCGTCAAGAATTTACTATTCATCACACGATGCTTCAGCGCCAGTGATACGAGACTACCGCCCCTGAACTCGGACGTGAATACGAGCTCTGATGAGTCTAGCGGTAAAGATGAGGTACAGACAGTGAAGCAAAAGTCACGGAAAGCTGTTGGTGGCGGCGGAAGGACAGCAGTGCATTACGTGTTCCAGCAACTGTCGCAAGCACTCCGTCACGACTTATTTGACGGTTCAGGGCAATATCTCAGCTCAAAGAGTGCATCATTGCAGCTCATGGCCGCCTTGTGCAATGCTCTTCCTACGTCCTCGATCGCACCAGCACTGGACGCGATAGTACTTTCCTTGCAGAACCTGAGCGATCCAAATGTGTCCGCACCGCATTTACAGAGCCAAGAACTGATGGATGACTATCAGAAGCTCACAGAGACCACTCAAGAGACGATGAGCCTCCTGCAGGAAAAGCTCGGCACGACCGAGTATGTCCGCGTATTCCAGAGGGTCAAAGATACGAGGAACGAGATACGAGATGAGCGAAGGGTAAAGCGGAAGATCTTTGCGGTTGAGCTGCCCGAAAAGTTTGAGGAAAGGAAGAGGCGTAAGCATGAAGCAACGAGAAAGAAGAGAAAGGAAAGGGCTGTGGAAGCGAGAGGAAAAAGAAGAGGGTGGTGAGATAGAGAAGAGGTCGGCAAGACAAGGAAAAGAAAGTCAAGCATTTGTCCAAAAGCATAGCGCGGAGTTGTCTAGAGTTGCCGGAACTGAAGGCATTCAGCATTTGCAGGTATTGCATCTAGAGCCCATGTAAGTATTGTACAGCCACGAAACTGAGTCCCTGAAAAGCTTGATGAGCTAAACGTGAAATCTGGGTATATCGCTCGAAAACGTGTATATCATGAGTGAGCCCAAGTTAATCCCGGACCCGCACCGATGCAGAGCGGCATAATTCCCCCCTACTTTTCCGGCGCTTCAGCAGCACTATCTGATTCCCCTTGCGTGCCGCCGTCGGGCAAGAACTCAACATCCCCATGCTGGTCAAGTCTTCCCTTCGTTATGAGCTCTCCCTTTTCTCTCATAATATCCTCAATGGTTATGCTCTTGTCCGAAAAAATCTGTCCCATGAATCAGCTGTGGCAGCCAAAGATGCTTCAGCCCCACACCACTTACCCTCAAGTGATCGCTAATCAGATGACGACTTGTGCAACCCGGGCAAGTGATGAGAACCGTGCCATAAAAGTAAGCCTGCTTTGTTACCCGATGCGCCGACCTCGTCTCACACTGCTTGCAGGTGAACGTCATCTGGAATGCGGGTACTTGAGGCTCTTGCTGCTCATTCTGGGGCTTTTCAGGCTTATTGTCATCGTGCTTCAGCGGCTCCGGGACCGACGACATGTGCTGCTTCCTGGCATGGTAGTTGGACGGCGCTGCCCTCACGGCGCGGAAAGCTAACTGAGGATGTGTCGACAAGGAGCGGTAGGGGGAGCGTTGCGGTGCGCCGACTGATGACAACCGTGTTCTTCTGACGATTGGACATTTCTCGACAAGTCGGATATGGAGCCATTGTCTAGGATGCATAATTGCCCAGGCGGACAACCTGAGACCTCTTGTTGTGGAAAGCCTGGTGAAGCCGGAGAGGTTGAAGATGCTCGCTCTGACCTCGGGATCGGCCCCGGGGAGGTCGCTGGCTTGGATTATGGCTTTTCCGAGCCGACCACCTAGCCGTGCAGGGCTAGCGGCATCCCCGCCGAACCGTGCCGCACAAGCCCTGTGGAGCTCCGACTGGTCCCAGCTTCCGTGCTCATGTGCAGGCGCGTGTGCTTGATAAAGACATGATATTCAGACACACATCCCTTGATCAGTGAAGGAAATCTTGAGGATGATGCTAGAACTCTCTTGAAAGCTATGGTAGTCTCCAAATATCTCTGGAGCGTGCAGCACTAGATATTGACAGAGTACGAGCTTTAGATTTCCTCTTTCAGATACTTGGTTGAGTGAGCTTCACAGTTGCTGCGGCGGTCTCTTCGCAAAATGCTTGCTGGACGCGGCAATCAGCGCAAGCCGCCGATTCGGGCGCCGAGACGGGTACGTACGAGGACGACATGTTCCGCCGGACCTTCACAGTGAAAGATCGCTTTTCATTCGAACACTATCGAAACAATGAGCCGAGCTCCAGTGCTGACATGGTGCTCATAGGCTCTCAACAGCGATGATGTCAATTTTGAATCAGTTTGGGTTACTCTTGCCTCCTCCTTCCGCGAGATACACACCAGAAATGCCTCGAGCCTCTCCTTTGAGGAGCTGTACAGGAGTGCGTACGTCATGGTGCTGAAGAAGAAGGGAGAGCTCTTGTACAATCGCGTCCAAGACTTCATACGGGAATGGCTCAGCAGACAGGTCCTCCCCCAGGTGCAACACCTGCTCTCTGGCAACCTGCTTGTGGACCCTCAGCTCGGCCTCGGAGCAACGGCAAACGAACGGCGGATCGCGGGGGAAAGGTTCCTCAAAGGACTCAAGCAAGCGTGGCAGGACCATCAAGTGTGCATGCGCATGCTCACGGATGTTCTCATGTACATGGTAAATGGTCACTTGTCCTACGAGGATCTGTTGCTGAGCATTGCTAGGACCGAACCTACTGTCAAGATTACAAAAGGCCATCCATCTACGTAGCGTCCATGGCGATCTTCCGCGACTGCATCTTGCGATCTCGAGTCTCTGAAGAAGAGGACAGTCCCATGTTGTTGGCAGTCTTGAACGGCACCATACTGGAGCAGATTCAGATGGAACGCGACGGAGACATCATCGACAAGCACCTGATCAAATCTTGCGTGTACATGTTGGAGGGCCTGTACGAGACAACCTTGGAGAGAGAAGAGGAGAAGTTGTACCTCACGGCGTTTGAGCAGGAGTTTTTGATCGCCAGCCGCGAATTCTACAATGTCGAAGGCGAGTCGCTGATTCGACAGTCGGACGCCGGCAGTTATTGCAGGCACACCAAAAAGAGGCTCGTGGAAGAGCAGGACCGGTGCAGATCGACCTTGTCTGTGCTGACGGCTCTAAAGATCCAGGTCGTCGTCGAAGATGAGCTTATCAAACACAAAATCCAAGACCTGATCGAAATGGAGAGTGGTGTACAGTTCATGGTCGCCAACGACCGGTTGGATGAGCTGGCACTCATTTACGACCTCAACAAGCGTGTGGACGTCAAGAAGGAGGCGTTGACTCACGCCATCCAGCGCGAGATCCAGAAGCTGGGTGATGCAGTCAACGATGCCGCTGCGGCGGCAGGACAGGCTCAGCCGGCGGCTCCTCCCTACCCGAACGCTAACGAGGATAAAAGCAAGCCGGCACCTGAGCGAAATACCAACCAGCAAATGGTCGCAGCGCTCGTGTGGGTCGAGGAAGCACTCGCACTCAAAGATAAGTTCGACAGGATTTGGGAGGCTGCATTCGAGTCGGATCAGCTATTGCAGACCGAAATGACGCGCAACTTCACGGATTTCGTCAATGGATGCTCTCGCAGTTCCGAGTATATCTCACTCTTCATCGACGAAAACATGAAGAAAGGACTCAAGGGCAAGACCGAGCTCGAAGTGGATGTTGTCTTGGAGAAAGCCATTGTCCTGCAGCGGTACCTACGCGACAAAGACCTTTTCGAGCGATACTACAAGAAGCATCTCTCGAAGCGCTTGCTCATGGGCAAGTCGCTCAGCACAGACATCGAGAAGCAGATGATATCCAGGATGAAGATTGAGCTAGGCAACAACTTTACGCTCAAACTCGAAGCCATGTTCAAGGACATGGCGCTGTCGGAGGAGCTCACGACGGGATACAAGAAGCGCGTCTCGCAGCTGGGCGATCCCGACCCTCAACGCGTGGAATTCGCGGTTCATGTTCTCACCACAATGATCTGGCCGCTGGAGGCCATGGGCGCTGAGAGATCGGAGAACGGCTTGACGCAGATGCAGTGCAACTATCCAGGGGCGCTGGAAAGAGTCAAGCGAGGATTCGAGCAGTTCTACTCGGAACAGTATACGGGTCGGGTTCTCAGATGGCAAGCGAACATGGGCACCGCGGACATTCGGGCCACATTCCCAAAAGTGCCCACCAAGGACGGTTTCAAGGAACGCAAACACGAGATCAATGTCTCCACGTACGCGATGCTCATACTGCTTCTATTCAACGACGTGCCGTCTGGCGAGTCGCTCACATTTGAGGACATCCAAGCCCGCACCAAGATCCCTAACAACGAGCTCATCCGCAATCTGCAGTCGCTCGCGGTCGCGCCAAAGACCAGAGTGCTCATCAAGGAGCCGATGAGCAAAGATGTCAATCCCACAGACAAGTTCTCGTTCAACGAGGGATTCATGAGCAAGTTCCACAAGCTGAAGATTGGTGTCGTTGCCGGCGGGAACAAGGTGGAAACCGAAAAGGAGCGGCAAGTGACTGAAGAGAAGAACGATGAGCAGCGTGCAAAAATGATCGAGGCTGCAGCCGTGAGGATAATGAAGTAAGACAGTCCCTCCAGGCTTGCGTCCGGTGTCCTCACCGAACGATGCCGCATCAGACTTGCTTACCTTTACATCTAGGGACCGAAAAATAATCACTCACCAGCAACTCCTCAGCGAAACCATTACCGTGCTAGCTTCGTCGTTCAAACCAGAGGTCACTATGATCAAACAGCGTCTGGAGAGTCTGCTGGACAGGGAATACCTGGCGCGAGTGGAGGATGCAGCGGTGCCGTCGTACCGTTACGTGGCCTAGTCGGCGTTATTCTCGGCCTCTGCTCGTTTGGAGACTTTCCCCAGGTTGTCTGACGGGTGCGCGCTCTCCTCCTAGTTGACCATTTGTCTACGCAGCGGGAGTTGTGGACTATCTACCCTGGATGTACGGAATACGTTACGTCGAGTGATGAACCGGCCTGGGGTGACGCTACCTGGCTTCTCGCGCATTGCAGCCAGGGGTCGGCTGTTGGCGTCTAGCGCTGAATGGTCTACCATCAAGGGTCGTGGTATGACCAATTGTTTAATTCATTGTAGTTGTATGTGATTCTGAAGCTCAACGTGCGTTGGTAAAGATGCGCCAAGTCCTCATACGTGCAATGAGTATACCACTACTGATTTACATCGTATCCGCATCGCATTGCGTTTTGACAAAGTACCACCTGCCTAGTACTCAACCCAGAGGCTAAAACGCGTTTTTACACATCGGTCTGTTGCAAATTGTCGAGCTGAGGTTAGGTTTTATACCTAGGTAAGCAGGCCACTTAGTAAGACAAGCAGGGAAGGCAGCTCCTGTGGACGACGGCGTGGATGCTGATCTTTTGCGTGCCAGATGCCCGTCGTCTTTCATGAATAGCGCTTACGCCATACACAGGTTGATCGAGTGCATGATTTTCATGCTTATTGCGAGGCGAGGTTCGCGATTCAGCAGGCGTGTTGAGTGGTCTTTCTCTCATCCAACGCTCTCTCACATGCATGCGGACGTGTCAGCTCATGCATCGGACGCTAAAAGTCAGTCAGCTTCATCCTGACTCGCTCATGCAGGTACACGACGGAGCACCGGCGGCTCCTTCTCAACCAACTCTACAGAGATGAATTCCTTCACTTGGCAGTTTCACCTGCTCGAAATCGGCCCAACCATAGGGGTTGAACGACCGAATTCTGCTCTTGTCGATGCCGGCAGCGCCACGTCCGTCCTTCTGATCCCACGGAACAGAACACGCGCGGCCATTGGGCGCGGCGCGGCCTGGCCTGCTCGGATGGTCTCGGTTCCCCCGCGTGGCTTACATCTGTGCCTGGCGTGCCTGGGCAGCATCCCTGACGCCAACGCATGCCCCCGCAACATCCACGGACGGGCCCCAATCGATAGGGGGCGGGATTGACGCGCGGGTGGTGGTTAAGGGCTGGCCGGAACCTCGTGCATGCGAACTCGCGAAATCGACCAGTGGCCGTGGCCCGATGGCTCGGATGGTGGCTTCAGGTACCCGATCCATCCGGATTCTCTTTCATCTCAAGGTCTTTCAAGTTCAGGTTTCTGTCAGCCTCCGGCGTTTGCCAAGGGGCCTAGGGAAACAAATCCAACATGACACTGCAGGTGGGAAACTGTTTTTATATCGGGCTCAGCCCACGTCTGGCTGACCTCTCTTTCTCTCTTTTCGTTCACTGCCTCACTCCTTTTTGGCACTCTGCTTTTGATCTCACAGTCTGTGTGCTCACTCTCATTCTTTTGCTTTTGCATTCCTTCAGAGCTCAAGTCTCTCGTTTTTGGTCCATCGCCGCCCCGGCCGGCCGTCTTTCTGCGCTCGAGAAGCTGCAAAACTTACATTCATTACCACGTCTATCTCCACCACTCTTTCGCTGTCCTCCGAGATTCAGCTCGATATTCAAAACTACCATTATCAAATTAGACATTCAAGATGCTTTCTTCCATCATGAGAGCCGGACTTTTTGCCCTCGGGGCTGCTGCTGCGGCGGTTCCCTACGGCACCGACACTGCATCTGCTTCCTATAGCACCAGCAGCGCGACTATTCCCTACAGCATGGGAAATACCACCGTGGTGTACAATCCAACTGGGACCGCACCGGGCCCGCGTACCTCCACCGTATATCTCCAGCCTCAAACCACCGTCTCCGACAGTGTTGGTAGCACCGACGTGGTCGATCGTCCGCAATCCTCAGTCGAGCCGTCGGTAGCGACCTCGTTGACGTGCGTGTCCGCTCCCACAGTGACTGTCACTGCCACCGACCGCTTCACGGTGACCGTTACTCCTGGAGTGACATCTGCAGTATCTTCGACCGGCTCTCCTGCGGAAACTGGCTCCACGGCTTCGTCAATGCTAAGCCTGGATTTACCTGTCAGGTCTGACTCTTCTGTGTCTGAGGTCGGCTCAACCACCATTTCATATACGATGCCCACAGAGACCACCACAAGCACCCCTGTGGCTGAATATACTCCAGCTCCCTCCTCTGTGCCAGAGGATGACTCGGACGACACGCCCAACCCCGAGGTTGACGCCGAGGTTCCCACACCCGCGCCGGAGGAAGAGACCGATGACATGTCTGAGGATATCGTTTACCCCATTTCCGATGACGAGGGAGTAAGCAGCACGCCCGTGGCTGATGTCACTCCCGATGAGGTATCGTACCCGGTCTCGGAAGAAACCACGCCTGAGACCGAGGTCAAGTCTGACGAGGAGTCGTACGTGCCGAGCACCATCCCCAGCTCGGGCTCCGGCAAAGGCAAGCGCGGTCTTGCGTACAACGACGCATCCCTGACCAAGTGCTTCGAGGGCTCCAGCCAAGTCACCTGGGCCTACAACTGGGGCCAGTACCGCGACGGACTCAGCGGCGACTTCGAGTTCGTCCCGACCTTGTGGGGCACCGACGCCCGCTTCACCGACGGCTGGGAGAAGGCGGCCGAGGACGCCCTCGCGTCCGGCAGCACGCATCTGCTCGCCTTCAATGAGCCCGACCACGCCGAGCAGGCCAACATCAGCCCCGCCGTCGCCGCCGAGGGTTACAAGACGTACATGGAGCCTTTCGCTGGCCGGGCACGTCTCGGAGCCCCTGGCGTCACCAACGGAGGAGGCAACATGGGTCTGACCTGGCTGAGCGAGTTCCTCAACGCCTGCGACGGCTGCACGCTCGACTTCATCCCCATCCACTGGTACGACAGCGCCGACAAGGCCGACCAGTTCAAGGACCAGGTCGTCAAGGCTCACGAGCTCACCGGCAAGCCCATCTGGGTGACCGAGTTTGGCGCCTACGGGGCTGATGCGGATGTCGATGCTTTCCTGCAGGAGGTCCTGCCTTGGCTCGACGAGCAGTCGTACTGCGAGAGGTACTCGTACTTCATGGTGCGTGAGGGAATGCTGGTCAACGGGCAGGAGATGAGTGCCTACGGCAAGACCTATGCCAGCATCTGAAGGATCTGATGGACAGATTTATGAAAAGGTTCGTTCATGTGGAGACGAAAATTATGTGCACTTTGGATGTATGGGATATAGACACCATCTGGTTGAAACACTTACACTTCTTGTCATTACACTCTTGATATATAGACCAACGGAAAATACGTTTCTTCATGCAGTTGGCTTTCGCGATACCGCTAAATTATTATGCATTAACAAAGCCAAGCATCCACCGGACGCAGTAGCGTTATACCTCACGTCAAAATCAATGCAGACATATTAAATTATCGAGCGTCCGAGCTTCCTCAAAGGAGTAGGGCGGAGCCTCATTCCGCAATGGCCCCCTCACGCGGTATCGCTGACGTCTAGCTTCGCGACAAGCTCGCCGTAGCGTCTGAACTGTTGTGTATGTACAGACCCTGTCGCTAGCTAATGTTTGACACCCGATACCCTTGTTGACTTCCAAGCTTGGGAAGGTTCAATGTTGGTTAAGCATCGCCAAACGGTCGAGCCTCAAGGCATTGAGCGGATTGATATCCGTGTGCTGACTCCGCCACCGTACTACCATCTACTGGCCCATCAGTCCATAACACGCGATCAGTTCACCCCACACATTTATGGGAGTTTGCGCGGTTTCCATTATATAAGGGTCGTAATGCGCTGTTGTCCCGCCGAGCAGTGAGAGACGCGGTGCGAATATAACTCGAAATACTTCCAGAGTTCGTTCCGACGCCATAACATTGATCAGTCAGAAGAAGCTTTCGATAAACATTTGAATACGATATCACCATGCTCCTACGAGCTGCGCCTCCATCGTCCTATGAGCGTCGCCAGTTGTGGTTCTGCGCGGCATGCGCCATTCTGGCTTTTGCTTCGATGATTGTCTCCATTATCGCTAGCGCGAAATACGATTCCGCATTTCATGATTCCAAGGACCGGCTCAGGAATCCCGGCAACGTGCGAATCCATTCTGCATCTTTCCACATTGCGCGACGTAACTGATGGGTTGACCTTGTAGATTGTAACACTGCTATCCATTTTCAGCATCGTCTCGTGAGTCCTCTCCGATCAGCTGTGTCAGCGCAAGTGCAGCTAATCACATCCAGATCCGTCGTCGTTGCAGTCATCTTCGTTCGTGAGACCGCACGCATCACCGAATCCAGACCGTCCCGTTACCTGCGTCTTCCTCTTACGGGTCTCATCCTCCATCTCTTGGCCTTTCTGGGCGTGTGCATTCCGGCCGGTATTTTCCTCATAGCCGGTGCTCTCGGCCGTGATTACTTGGAGCTGTGGACGGAGTGTAAGGGTCGAGTATCATCTGGGGACGATGTAGCGATTTACGACGAGGGATGGGATTATTGCTCGAGGCAATATGAAGCGATAGCTCGACTAGAGTTCGCCGGATACGTTTTACTATTCATCGCTGGGTAAGCAAGCCGTTCTCTTGAGCTGATGTCGCGAAAAGATGTCGAAGACGTCCAATCCAGAGACTCAAGAGGCTGACGACACCATCTCTACAGTGCCGTCCACTTGTATGCCGGGGTTGCGTCCGAATTGGAGATGAAAGAGGCGCGAAAGGCGAAGAAAGCTATGAACGATCTGCAGCTCAAGGACGTTGCCAATCATGATTGCGCCCCTTGATAGCTGCGTATGTCGTGTGGTTGAGCTGGCGCTTGTAACTTAATGGAAAGGATTCACAATAATGTTGGAGGCAACAGAGGCTTTGAACGTGTACACCAGCGTATCAGCTAATCCAGAAGAGGTAGCTGTCACGTGTCAACTTGGACGTGGATTACTGTTGTCCTCGCAGAGGTGTGAGAGTTAAAAGCTCGTCCACACATATGCAGATGGCCTCGGGCTGGAAACGCAAGCAGGGATGGTTAGACCATTCTCTGCTAATGAACTACACTCGCCGCACATATAACCTATTGACTGTTTCAGACGCAATTACTGAAAAGAGTCGCACCTAACGTGCGGCGCAGCCGGTTATGAGTTTGAGCGCATGCTCATGAGTGCTCTGAGACCCTCTGTCGGTCTGTTCCTACATTGGTTCCATAGAACACTGATACCTGATCAGAATGGGAAGGCCAGGGCGCTGCTTACAACCATGCATTAAGGCATAAAAAAATTACATATATAGCAACATCATCCCAAGTCGATGCGGCTTACGTTCTGCAAATTCAGCTGCCCGTCCACCTTCTGCGATGTTGGATGATGAGCTTCTGGCGCATCATATCCGCTAGTTGGCTCTTACTGGCACTTCACCTCCGGCTCACGGTGGCCGAACCTAATCCAGGATGGCGCGAGTTTTCCGGGTCAGGATCAAAAGAGCTCAAGCAGGCAGCATGCACACACTATTTCGAGTCAATCTACAACAAGCCCACCAACCGCATCTACAGGAAAGGCGAATTGGCGGGCCACGTTGACTTCTATCTGCCGGTCGATGTCGATGGGGATACGAGCTTTTGCAGCGAAACCTTCATGCTGGCAATCATCGCCAATTGCAGCCACGAGCCTGACGTGATCAAGCTGCGGCCTGACAGGGTGAACAAGACCAAGGCGAAGGTCTATCAGCCAGACGAGGACCCGCACCCACGTTGCCATATGCAATTCCATTTCATCGTACCTCGAAAGCATGTGGTGGAGAAGGGGAGAATAGCAGCGAATGCGATTGATACCAAGTGCTTGGAAACCTCCATCAATTGCGCCAGACTCGGGCAGCAGAAGAGAATAGAACGCTGTGTATGGACCTCTCCTATCACGCGATTTGTTCAAGATACTCGGGCTAATGCAGGGTTTACAGGTCAACCTTGTAACCGAAGATGTCAGAGTATGGAAACTTGTTGACGCTGGCCGGACTCGACATTCGAATCTTTAGGACAAGGAGTAAATGAAGGACGAGGAGCCAGCTCAAGTTACAGAGAGTATAGAGGAGCGGTTTTTTCCGTCATCGTTGTTGTATATGACTTGATGGGAAGCTAGATAAATTTCTCAGCTCCCTCAATCATCTTGAGAAGATTCTCCGTTGTACCAAGTATCTAAGCATGATGAATGAGGCGTTTGAGGTTGCACAACCTCCATTCATTGGCCATTCATTGGCCATTCATTGGCCTGTCTGAGGCTGTCTCTGACGGATGTCCACCACAAGATTTTGGCCGATGTTTAGCCGAAGCATCTCCACCATCTCCATGACACTGTGACAGAAGTTCCTTGTGTGGTACCACTTGACGAGTCTACGATCTTCTTCCGACAAGACTTTGAAAGTCATGGCGTCCAAAATAACTCCCTTCCTCTTCAGTCGGACTTCTAGAGTGTTGCGGAGGCCGCGCACAAGTCAATGTCGTCTCTTCTCGGCATCGGCACGGACAAGAAGTGAATCATTAGCCATCGTGAGGGCCTCTGCGAATGCTTTCTCAGTGATCCTGTCGCTGACAACTTCAGCATCGAGATACGCCCGACAACAACCCATCAATACCGTTCAAGTTCACAGTGCAGAATGAAAAGCTCATCAAAGAAATCCTCAGCCGGTACCCGAGCCAGTACAAGAAGGCGGCGGTCATGCCTCTGCTCGACCTCGGACAGCGACAGCACGGCTTCACGAGCATCAGCGTCATGAATGAGGTCGCGCGGCTGCTGGAGATGCCTCCGATGCGGGTGTACGAGGTGGCGACCTTCTACACAATGTACAATCGAAGTCCGGTGGGGCGGTATCATCTCCAAGCCTGCACGACCGTACGTTTGTGCTCCGTTCCGAGCCATGCCGGCCTTCAATCCAGATGGTCTTTGCGCTGACATACGCCTAGACTCCCTGCCAGCTCTGCGGCAGTGACGGGGTCATGGACGCCATCTCCAAACACCTCGGCATCCACCCGGGCGAAACGACCGCAGACGGCCTCTTCACCTTCTCCGAGGTCGAATGTCTCGGCGCATGCGTCAACGGTCCGATGGTCCAGATCAACGACGACTACTACGAGGACCTGACCCCCGAATCCACCGTCTCGCTGCTCAAAGCGCTCCAAGCCGCAGCGGAAGCCACTGGAGCGAGCGGGGGTGCGCCGGGCCTTACAGGGGAAGCCGGAAAGGAAGCGAAGGCGGGCCAAGATAGGAACATCGACAAGGCGGGCAGCGAGATCAAGGAGCAGGGTCGAACATACAGCGCGCAAGGCGTCAAGATGCCTTCGCCGGGTCCGCTGAGCGAGAGGCAATCGTGCGAGCCCAAGGGTGGTCTGACGTCCTTGACGGGCGAGCCTTGGGGGAATGAGATGTTGCGGAAGGATGGTGCGTTGGGTTGAGTGCTGCTTCCTGTCGTATGTATGTATACCGTTCTATTGTCTTACTTTACGAACCTCTACCGTCGCCTAGCGCGTATGCAAGACCTCATGGAATCATAGATATCCCGAGAGAGGATCATCGGTCCCCAGTTGGAGATATCAACCAATACCATACACAGTTTCTCCCCACTCGTGCATTGAGCCAGCGACACCGTGCTTCAATGTCTTTTCAATCAATCCATGGAGTCAGATTATGCCACTAGGCTATAATTAGCATCGCGCTCATCAAAACCACAGGTCTCCTAGGTGTTTAACCGATGCTGGGATAGGATATCGAGAGAAGAGTAAGGCGGCGGGCAGCGAGTCTGAGTACAAGCACAGCGACGATGATTTAGAGAGTGAGGACGAGAAAGTCGATGACGCGCCAGCGCCTTCGCTACCAGGTAAGGCTTCAATGATAAACCAATATTTTCATACTAATCTGGTGGTCGATGAAGTACCTATTCTTACCATGGTGTATAGCATCAGATTCGGTAGTCGCGAAAGTATTGAGATATTGAAATATCAAACTTTCGGAAAGTGCACACCATTTTGATATTTCAACATCGCATATGAACTCGCCCGTGTTCCTTCCTCTTCTCACTTCTTCTCTCACCACAACAACTCACTCGAAGCATTCAGCGAGCAGCCGTGAATACTGCTAGTGAAGCATAATATCGTCTACCG
>QQTW01000528.1_pt1 | contig 23987 bp, 30 predicted proteins | sample 1904831 | NCBI WGS metagenome assembly QQTW01 (sample SAMN09435610, study PRJNA476489) | Subsurface metagenome, whole genome shotgun sequencing project. | reverse complement strand
AGCGTCTTTCAAGGCCAAAGCCAAAGCCAACCTCGCCAGATGATTTCTTTCTACTCGTACCTCTCATTACGCGCAAACAAACCCATCCGTCCATCCACTTTATCATCTCTCATCTCCATGAATCCATCGTAAAGCGACTTGAATCGAGCTGAAAAGAAGCTTCCTAAGTAACTTATAACTCCTAACTCATCATATGTGAAGCCGTGTGTGAGCCGTCCTTGTAGTTGGCGGATTGAAGTGCATAATCAGGTATCTGCTGCGGGGCTGAGGGATGTAGATGGTTTTGTTGCCAGCTCGGTTCGGCTTGTTGATATATCGAAGCCTGGTTCTGAGAGTCTTGGAAGGAGTCCAAGTCCCAATTGGTTCCGAAAGTGGGCACCTGACTAGCAGAATAGAGCGGATTGTAGGCGGGGTGCTGACCATTGGTAAATGGAATCTCTGCGCCTGCGAGCAATTCCTCCTGATCTGTATATTTTGTTGTAGGGTCCATATCATTATTCATGTTTTGATAGATGTTGGAGCACGGCGCGACGCTGCTTTAACGAGACGCTAAGCGAAGGTCAACTTGGCTTGTAGCGGCAACCGAACCTCGCCAAATCAGGTGGAAGATTTTAGAGTGTCTCTCTCTTTGTGGTTGGCAGACTCAACGACAATGGGGGACAACGCTCCTTTTCTGATGGATAAATGGTGGAAAATGCGTGCTGCTGACAAGCGTGAATGGGGGCTTCTGAAGATTCCTTTGCACTATCCTTCACGAACAATCCAATCCAATCCACTCCAATTCCCAAGCCAGGCCTGCAGAACTTTCCGCTATGACTTTCATGGATCGACCTGCTTACTTATATTGTAGTCGCAGCGCCCGCAGGATAATGGCAATGTGTCTCCAAGGAAAACTTCACTTAGTCATCAGTCTTTGGACTACTCTTCCAGCAAATCGCAGATGCAAGCAGACGTACCCAGCATACCGACTGGGTTTGTCCGTGGAGACTTCGTAGTCCATGATCTTAATCAGTTTGCGTCTAATACCGACTCGACCGCCTTGCAAAGTTTCGTCTTTCTTGGCAACAAGCCTGTAGATCTTGACACTACGAAATGTAAGTATCAACGGTTGCCGTACAATATATGACTGATCTGACATCGTGGGTGGGCCAGCTACGGTACCAAGATACATACGGCGAAAGTCCAGGAATGAGCTACGGCGCTTGGGGAATGATGGTAAGGCCCTTTCAGGAGCTTTGTGGCGTACCTGTGCCTGTCGCCCATACATTTTATTTTTTATACTGACTGCAATTGACTAGTCAATGACGGCGACGCACGGCGACCTCCATTCAAGAAGCTAAAAGTTACAGTTCCTAAGACGGCGCGGTCTCGGACGCCGGGATCGTTAGGGACCTCAAGGGGCCCCAACAGCGCAACAGAAGAGCCGTCGTCCGAGTCTTCAAGTGAATCTGAACCAGACGACGACTCAGATTACGAGTCCGGTTCAGAAGAGGAGTTAGAAGTAGAAGAACTATCCCCGCTTCCCGCCGCCCGACCATCGGATCCGTCCAAAGCAGTGGTGTTCGACATCATCAAAGCTGTGTGGGCACCGAAGGCTTCGCCACCTACTCCAGATACGATTCGTGCAGCTTTGGGCGACTACTGGAATGTAGTGAAAGCTGTTCGTGACACATGGAAATCAGATGCTGCTGCCTTGCAGCAAGCTGAAGCGGAGGCAAAAGCACAAAACCTCCAACAGCTGAAAAACAAGGTTTCGGAGGATCGTAGGCTCATGGAGGTGATTCTTGCTAAGACTATGGAACACGGGCATAGGGATATCATTGAAAAGTACGTGAGATCTTTCTATCTCTTTCTTTTGCCAGCGCTGTTTGCCTAGTACACCACTTTCGAGCCTGGTGGATGATTGGAACTACTTTGGCTGCGTCGACAGTATGAACATTGCAGTTGTGTTCATCATGTGTGCGGAGTGGCTGCTGCAATAATGCACATCCAAGTTTCAGTACTGGAGATGTTGGCGGCAATACTTGCACGAAGCCTCTGCGGAGAAGCGCATGGTAAGGCTCTCGTAAAGCCTGTCAGAGGGCCCAAGGAGGTTCAATAGAGCAAAGTATGGCAGGACTGCCAGCTTGCCACGCAGCCTATCAAACCAATGAAGAATGTACAGTATCTGTAATAAGAGTCTTGCCGGCTCTAGGACTCCGTGGGAGCAAGCAGCAGGAGGCTATACCCTACGAATTACGATCTGGCAGACTCCCCAATTCCTCACCCCGATGATTTTGTGTATCTTGGAGCACCATGATGTTATTGCTGCTGCAATCGATCGCCCCCTTGCTGACCTCCGCCTAGACTAGGGCAAAATGCTTCTTTAATACTGGTGTTCTACCAATTCATCGCGGACCGCTTCAAGGATGGAGATTATAGTGGGAACTTGAATGTTAAAATCCTAGAGGTAAAATCTTACATCAGTTGATCACCGTTGCGAATAATCACTAACATCGCCGTCAACCAGTTAATGACTCGCTGCGTCAATCTAGATCAAGCAGTCCTCGAGAAGACCAACTTTCACAAAGTGTTGCCCAGGCTTATCAAGAGGGGAGATAGCAGAATCAAGGAGCTTGCACAAACAATCTTGGACAACGCTGCTGCGCCTTTGGCAAAGAATAAAGCGGAAGCATCAGTTGATACAAATGACCCTTCTGCTAAGGGGAAAGAGCTGCAGAAACCCGTCACAACTAGCAAGCTTCCCCCGGAACAAACGCTTGCGACGAAGCGCGTCAAGGATGGCGAGAAAAGCAGTGTACTACCACATAGAAAGGCTGTGCCCTCCGCGAGTACTACAGCACCTCGAGCTGCTGCATCTTCGAAGACGACTGGAATTTTCAGTAAACGTCCTTCAGTCTCGGTGCCGGAGACCAAGCCAGCAGGATCAAGTTCTGTGGCCAGTACGGTCAAACCGAAGGCCAATCATATTGCGGCGAAGCCTTCGGGGTTCTTTTCGAGCTTACAATCAGCGTCCAAAAAACCTGGTACCTCGAATGCTGCAGTACAGGCTGCTCAGCAGAAAGATGCCAAGGCAAGGTAAGAGGTCGAGCAATGAATTGGATTGCATCTTTCGATGCACGGAGTAGGAAATGACTAATCTGAAATGCAGCATCATTGGCGAGAAGAAAGCACCGACACCGACAGCCTCCATGGCGCCCGCGTCAAAGCCTCTATTTTCGTTCGCTGAAACGATGGCGAACCTAACCAAGCCCAAGGAAGCAGAACCGACTACCAAGGCCGAAGACAACCGACCGCCGGAAACAGAAGACGAGAAGCGTAAACGCTTACGGAAAGAGGAGCGACGCAAACTTCGAGTCAGCTTCAAGCCGGACGAAAGTTTAATTGAAATCCGCTTATTCACTCACGACCCAGAAGAAGAGCTTGGACATGAAGACAGCATGATGCGCGATGTCGATGATATCGGTGGCGAAGGCAGAATGCTTAAGATGCATAAGGATCTGAATATGATGGACGAAGAAGAGGATGGTCCCGCTTTAGAAGAAACACTAGTGCCATGGACAATCCCATCTCGTACGTATACAAAATTCACATCTTGACGCGTCGAGATCTTATACTAACACTCCCTAGTTGTGAACTTTGATGACATAGAAATTGAAGAACGAGAGAGGAATTGCTCTACCCGCGGCGGTCTTGTAGAGGTCAAAAGTCGAGAACGGGCGCTTCAGGAACAGCGTGAACTATCAACCTTGATGGTCATTTATACAAGCGCTGCAGACATTCCTTCGTCACCAAGAGAACCCTCAGATCCTTACACCGGAGAGCATTCGCAAGAGATAATGTTTGGTACCCCGCATGAAAAGACAAAGGTATTGCAATGCTTACTTTCAACATCATACAGTGTAGCTAACTACAAATACAAGGCCCGCGAAATCCAGTATCACACGGACATGACCTCACAGCGACAGCCAGCGCAGTCAAGTGCTCCAGGAATGGATCTCATGGCACTCTTGAGCACTCTGAATGCTGGCCAACAGCAGGCACCGCAGCCGCCACCGCAACAGCAACTCCAACCCCAACTCCAACCCCAACCCATTGCTCAAGCACCGCAGACGGAGATTGAAAAAATATTTGCTCAATTCTCCGGAGGGCAACGCCAGCCTGTACCACAACCACAGATGCAACAAACACCAGCAATTCCGCCAGCGTTTGATTTGCAGAATGCGCTCGCAGCGTTAACCCAAGCGAACCATAGTCAACCGCAACAACCCGCTCAGACCCAACTATCCCAGATGCAAGCCCTCCTTGCGCAGATGGGACAGCAGCCTGTGACACAACTTCAAGGCTACGGGTATCCAAACCAATATCAGGGTGATTACGACCGTAAACGTTCGGCTCCTGGGTGGGGTGATACTGACGGGCAGAACGATTATGGTGGTGGTGACCTTGGCTATGCGAATAATAAACGTCAGAAAGCGGCAAAGGATAAGAAGAGGGTATGCCCTACTTGGGATCAATGAAGTCATGTCGGGACTTTAGCTAACCATGGGGTGACAGATGATTCCTCGACTTCCTTGCAAATTTTGGAAGGAGGGTAACTGCAAGAAGGGGGGCGACTGCACGTACATTCACGAGTAAGCCGGTTGCGATGTGAGCAGTGGGATCCAGACTTGTCTTCGATCATCGCTGGTGTCGATTCCGTGTCTTTCAATCCTTTTGCCTCAAAAATTCCGAGTGTTCCGGCGGCCGTTTATCGGGCATTTTAGCGACTGTGCTAGGCTGCTATCATACTTGCATCTTTTCCTCATCTGGGACAAACAGTCGTCCATTGATGATCTGTCGCTTTTGTACCATACTGTCTAGATGATCAGTAGCTACGCTTTCGGATTACGAGTCTAGACCTTCTCTCGCAATACAATATTGTTTCACGCTCACGCAACTAATGGAAGACAATCCGATCTATTCTGCAAAGCTCCAGACCACCGACAGCCCTGCTAGCAAAACTCTTAACTCAGCCATCTGCAGCACCAATCATCTTATCGTTGTCTGCTGTCATGCTATCTACCTCGGCGGTTCAACTAATGGTGCCGACGAGGCGGAATGGTAAACGTTTCCCCTTCCCATCTTTTCTAAGTACTTTTAGAAAACGAGCAGCCAACGTTCGCTCAGGCTTATCGGACCGGCTCAGAAGGGCGAAACACCCACTTTCATCGCGCATATCAAGACCGCCCTTAAGATCCTTCAGGAACAGCCCCAGTCTCTCGTGATCTTCTCAGGGCACAACCACCCATCGCCCTGCACTCACTCCACTGAAACTGATCAGGACGCAGAGGCCCAACAAAGAAGCCCACCACCCAATTAAGCGAAGCGCAATCATATCTGGTCCCACTCTCTGCCCCGACCTCTTTCCTATGGGCAACTGACCTGACCCCAACCGCAGAATTTAGCCCGCGCAAACAATTACTTCAACCTCGACACACCCCCACACAAGCTAGCAACAGAGACCCAAGCCACAGAGTCGTGCCAAAACCTCCTCTTCTCCCTCCTCCGCTTCGAACAGCTCACACACCGCTACCCGCAACACATCACCATCGTCTCGCACGCCTTTAAACGTCGCCGCTTCCTCGAATTACATGCCCTTGCCATCCGATGGCCGTTGGAGAAATTTAGTTATGTGGGCATCGATCCGCCGGAGCATGTGACCCCGAAGGCGAGTTTGGAGAAGGCGGAGGAGAGGGATGGGTGGGGAAGGTGGGTGGGGGATCTGTATGGGTTTGGGGAGGGCTTGCGGAGGACGAGGGCTGAGAGGGGTTGGGAGGGGCGTTTTGAGGGGCAGGTTGAGGCGGGTGTGAGGGCGTTGCTGGATTGGGAGGGGGGTGAGACTGGAAGGGAGGTTTATGAAGGTGCGTTGCCTTGGTGAGTTGAATTGGGAAGCATAGATTCTAGAATTGAACCAAACGCACGTGGACTGCGACGTGGATTCGCTGCCTTCTATCGGAATGGCATCATTACCGTTCTCTCCCCAACGCCGACGCTATGCAGTATCTATCAGTAGCAAGCGATCAAGAGATTCCATAACATCTTCACCCCTCTCCCTTCCCAACAACCTCCTCCAAAAACCCCTTCGAAAACCTCCCCATCTGCTCAAACGCGACCTCAAATCCATCATCCGCCCCATAATACGGATCAACCACCTCCTCCCCCTTCCTGCCCCCAAAATCCCCAAACAACATCAACTTCCCCACCCCTTCCTCCCCCTTCTCCCCAACAACCCGCTGCCTCACCCTCTGCAAATCCCTCAGGTTCGCCCGATCCATCGCAAGTATATAATCGAACTCCCGGAAATCCGCACTCGTGATTTTCTGCGCGACGTGCGTGTAGTCCGTTAGACCGTGCGCTTCGAGTGTGGACATGGTGCGTGGGTCCGGGGGGTCGCCGGCGTGGTAGGCGCCTGTGCCGGCGGAGTCGATGCGTGAGATGGCGGGGGTGGAGGTGGTGAGGGAGCGGAAGACACCTTCGGCCATTGGGGAGCGGCCTGTTATATAGAGATTCGTTTAGTGTTGGTTTGTTTAAGGTGATGCAGATGGAGGGAGGGGTTGCGCACAGATGTTGCCGAGACAGACGAAGAGGACTGATATTGAGCGAGGGGGTGGGGTTTGTGAGGCCATGGTTCGGTCGTTGCGAAGATAATACTCTAGGCCCTCGAGGCTGTGATTTTGGAAAATGGCATGCTCGTAGAGCTAACGGCGTAAATTCGTTTATTGAAGCTTAACTTAGTTGTCGTGCTGATTGGAAGCGGAGCAGCGTATGGAGTAAGTTAACCTTGCGCGGCTGATTCCATCGTCAACCCTGCCCTTTTGCGGTTTAGTCGTGGCGGTTCGAGTGCTTCTTTCAGCAGCGTGTTTTCGGGGAGAGGGCCCGCACTAATATACTGCTTCAGCCTCGCTAGCTTTCAACAAAGTAGGTCGGGAGCTATATAGAACTCCACCCTGTGGAAGAGTGGACACTCAGTGTGTCCCAACAGCTATTTTTCTTCGGTGATCGCGTCAGTTTTGGGCACTCGAAGCTGCAGGACATCGTCGCTCGGTTGGCCCCGCTGCGGAGCTGCCATCCTTGTTTACATATCGTAACTTTCACCAGACCCGAGGAACAGTGCCTGCAGCGCTCAAGCGGAAAGAATTACGGAGAAATCGTCCTTCATTGCGATATCTTGTCAAAGGCGAAGGAGGAGAATAATCTGGAAGCATTCCTCAGGCATCTCCCCTTCACCCCCTTGCAGACGCGCGCCCTCCAGGATAGGCCTGGAGTCGGCCAACCATGTCGTACAATCGTCTAGGTACGTTTCACGCCTTAGTTACGTGGTCCTTGATCTACTCATATCTGTCACTCTCACCATCACTTGGCGCATCTATTTCCTTGGAGCTATCACCGTTGCGCAGGGCGCCTCCCACGTTTCGTTGTTTACCATTAATTCACTGCTTGCACCCAGTACGATCAGCTCCCCACGTCCTCGGCAGAACTGCGCAACCCTGGCGTGCTTTCGTCATAGGCTGCTCACCGAAGTCTATCTGTAACCATTAGTCTAACAAATTCGTTCTTGCATTCAGATTACGGTCCGGACCAAGAGGACGACTATCCACCCGCAGCGATGGCTTCACGCCGGCCGGTGGGCCGGTCGAGTCCACCAGATCACGCACTTCGAGGGTATCAGTTGGAGGATGAGCCATACAGACCACACCAAGCACCACTGCCCATACCGATGGGTCCGACTGCTTCGGGTGATCGCCTGGCGGCACAACCAACTGTGAGTGAACAAGCTCGGCGCCAGTCATAGCCTCTCAATATACCTTCATGGCATTTCCCTTGCAATATGTTGAAGTTCTTATGATGCTGATAGGTCAAATACATCTAGTACTCTGTAGAGAACATTCATAGCTCCTATGGCCACAACGAAGACTACGAGACCCATCATCCAATGTCCCCCCACGATCGCAACTACACGAGTCATGATTACGCTATATCGCCTGAAGAACACCATGACGCCTACTTCCATCGACCATATCAGCCATCCCCTCCCGAGGGTCATCCTCTGACCCAATACCCTTCTCACGAAGGCCAATATTTTGACGACAACGACAATGCACCCATCCTCCAGGCTGGTGATCCATACGGCCCCGATCCTCATGTGGGGATAGATCATGCTGAGCACTACGACGGGGCCCTAACAGAGCCAACCCCTAGCCCTGCCCCTATAAGAAGATGGAAGACTGTCAAAGAAGTCCAGCTCTTTAATGGCAATCTAGTCCTCGATTGTCCGATCCCACCGAAGCTACTCAATCAAGTCCCACATGCTCAAGCCCCGGAACGAGACGAATTCACACATATGAGGTACTCCGCGGCAACCTGCGATCCATCTGAGTTCTATGAGGAACGATTTACGCTGAGACAACGACTTTTTGCCAAGCCGAGGCATACTGAGTTGTTTATTGTAGTCACCATGTACAATGAAGATGACTTCTTATTTGCTCGGACAATGATCGGAGTTTTCAAGAATATTGAGCATATGTGCTCAAGGACGAATAGCAAGACCTGGGGCAAGGAAGCTTGGAAGAAGATCGTCGTGTGTGTCGTGAGCGACGGTCGTGCCAAAATCAATCCTCGTACAAGGGCCGTCTTAGCGGGCTTGGGTGTCTATCAAGACGGCATTGCAAAGCAGCAGGTGAACGGCAAGGATGTGACAGCACACATTTACGAATATACCACGCAAATAGGCTTGGACCTGAAGGGCAAGGTAGTACAACTCAAACCAAAAGGAGCTACACCGGTGCAGATGTTATTTTGTCTGAAAGAGAAGAACCAAAAGAAGATTAACTCACATCGATGGTTCTTCCAAGGATTTGGGCGTGTCCTGAATCCGAACATTTGTGTCTTAATCGATGCTGGAACGAAGCCGGGAAAAGACTCTATCTATCAGCTTTGGAAAGCGTTCGACTTGGAGCCAATGTGCGGTGGTGCTTGTGGAGAGATCAAAGTCATGTTGTCTGGTGGGAGAAAGCTGATCAATCCTCTGGTGGCAACGCAGAACTTCGAGTACAAGATGAGCAATATCCTTGACAAGCCTTTAGAGTCCGCATTTGGTTTCATCACGGTCCTCCCCGGTGCATTCTCCGCGTATCGATACATCGCCTTGCAAAATGACAAGACCGGCAATGGCCCGCTCGAGAAGTATTTTGCTGGCGAGAAGATGCACGGAGCGAACGCTGGTGTCTTCACCGCCAACATGTACCTGGCCGAAGATCGTATCCTTTGTTTCGAGCTCGTTGCAAAGCGCAACTGCCGCTGGATCTTACAATACGTCAAATCCGCCACGGGCGAAACCGACGTACCGGATAACATGGCGGAGTTCATTATGCAGCGTAGGAGATGGTTGAACGGAAGTTTCTTCGCTGCGGTGTACGCTTTGGCACATTTTTACCAAATCAATCGGAGCGAGCATACCTTTACGAGGAAACTCATGTTTATGGTGGAATTCGTCTATCAGACGATCAACATGCTTTTCGCTTGGTTTGCTATCGTAAGTTATGACTCTCTCAGGGTATTCCGTGCAGTGGATGTGGCTGATGCACACTGTGATAGGGCAACTTTTTCCTCGTTTTTCGAATATTGACGACTTCTCTTGGGGATAGTAGTCTACTTGGGACGCCGGGCAGAATCCTAGGGGTGGTCTTCGAATGGCTCTATCTTGCGACCCTACTCACATGCTTCGTCTTGGCCATGGGTAACCGACCGCAAGGATCAAATAAGTTTTACATGACGATGGTATATTTCTGGGGTGGCATCATGATTTACCTTATGTTTGCGTCCATCTTTATTACCGTGAAGTCCATCCAAGCGGAACTCGCGGATAATACTTTCAGTGTGACGGATCTGTTCAAGAACCAGCTCTTCTTCACATTGATTGTTTCACTTCTCTCTACCTATGTTCTCTACTTTCTTGTGTCGTTCCTCTTCTTCGACCCTTGGCACATGTTCACCTCAGTAAGTTGTCTCACGCTCGACAATGTTACCTTTCTAACCTGCCGCCTGCCAGTTCATCCAATACCTTCTGCTCACGCCGACATACATCAATATCCTCAACGTGTACGCTTTCTGCAACACCCATGACATCACCTGGGGTACCAAGGGCGACGACAAGGCAGAAAAACTCCCCTCAGCACATACCAAACCGGGCGGTAAGGTGGATGTCAACATTCCTCAGGACGATGGCGATCTCAACGCGCAATACGACGCCGAGATGCGCAAGATTGCCATGAAAGCTCCGAAAGAAGTGAAGGTCGTTTCCGATGCGGAGAAACAGGAAGACTATTACAAGGGCTTCCGAAGCGCAGTCGTTTTGGCATGGATGTTCTGCAATTTCGCACTTGCGGCTGTGGTGTTGAGCACGGCGGGCATCGGGAGGTTGAATGTGAAGAGCACCGAGACGCAACGAAGTACGATATACATGGCGGTCGTGCTGTGGAGTGTGGCTGGCTTGTCGGCTTTTAGATTCATTGGGGCTATGTGGTTTTTGGTTGTTAGGATGGTGAGTCCTTTTACCCCTCTCTTCACCCGGGTGGGCCGAATCATTGCATATCTGCTCTCATTATACCGGTTTGTCGCTATTGAACAGATACTGACGTGTATATCTAACTTAGTTCCGCGGTGTATGATTGGGAAATGGCTAGTGTTGGACCTCCGAGACGGTGCTTGCGCTTCCTGTATACCCTGTTTTAACTGGCCGGCGTATTTGTACTTCGTGCCTATATATAACACAGACAAACTACAAAGTGGAGTAACAGTGCCCCAGCGTAGAATCGTAAGGGTCTGGAGTACCCAGCTGGTGATGATTCGGCGGCGATATCTGCCATGGTGATAATGGATCCATGCTCCCTTCCGACAGTTGTGGTTGGTTGTGGAGTCCTCCGGGAGACCTCCCTCTTCCAAGGCATACTATTTGCCATTTACGCAGATCCCTCAGTCCCATAAATCTGAGTTCTGCGAGATGAGGCAAAATGATGAGCTCTGACAATGGGATTTGGACGTTAGATACAATCAATAGGAGCTAGTCTTATGTTGACATGGGGGGTTGGGCCTGCCGAATTGGGGCTTAATGGAGTTTAGCGTTAATTTACGCGTCGCCTAAACATCGCGTCTGCCACTCGTGTACTCGCTGTTCCATGATAATATCTACGCATTGAAATCGCCAACTCGACTTATATGGCTTCAGCGCCCACAGAGTAGATTTGTCAAAGTATGATTATTGTCAATTGAGCTTTACAATTCTCAGTTGGTCTCGAGAAAAGATGTCATCGCCATCTACGCTTTCACGTCAACACCGCAATTCCCGAAGCTCAACGCCCTCTACTTTCAGTCATGGATCTCCCTCTAACCAACTTACACCTAGGAGCAAAGTACGCATCCTTCTTGAAGCTATCGATGATGATTCAGAAGCGGACACCGAGGCTTTCAGAAACGGAAAGCTAAAAACTGGCAAGGATGAAGAACGGCGTGGGTTAGGAGTTACACTAGGCAATGCACAACCCAAATCAGGGAGCAACGATAGCAGTGAGGATAGTGAAGATGAAGAAGACGTGGTGCCGACTGTTCCCAAGGGAAGGCTGGCGGCACGCATGCTCGCCAGGAAAGACAAGGCTGTGGAAGAAAAAAGGCACTTGGGGACGGAAGAAAACGCATACGAGAGAGTCAAGAAGCAACTTTTGAAAGGCACCAAGGATATCAACCAGGTCGCTACGAAATTAAGTGGTGGATCCGCAGGGGCAAGATCAGAAGACGATGAGCAGATCATAGATCTAGCACGTCCCAGGCGGAAGAGGTTTAACAACGCACGAGGGAGCCTCCAGGAGACGCCCGCTGCAGAGCTATCACAGCCGCGGCCATCAACACCAGGCCTATCTGTTTCAACAAGTCTCGGATCGTCAGGCCAAGAGAAAGGAGCAGATGCTGCTGCATCCGGTGGCTCTGACTCGGATCTCCCAGCCAACCCGAACGAAAGCTCTCGATTTCTCGCTTTGGTTGCACGGAAACGTGAAGAGCGCAAGGCGAAAGAAGAGGCAGAAGCTCGAAAGAAGGCTGAAAGGAAGGCGCACTGGGACACACAATCGAAGCATGCCAGTCGCCCACGAGGTTCCAGTCCAATATTGGAGTCAGAGACCGATAGTGATGACAATGCTGGTGGTAGAAGGTTGACGCAACAAGCACGTCCTACGCGTAAAGCGAGCAAGAAGGCTCTTGAGGAAATGAACCGTGAGACTCAGCGCATGAGCAGGAACATGCAGCTGGCGCATCAGGCTAGAACGAAGAAGAAGATTAGCAAAGAGAGTTTCCTGGCGAAGTACAACTTCCGACCTGGTACAGAGGCGACTGTGGACACTTCCAAGGCCGCAAGCTCTTCGGCAACGGCAAGCTCAGCTGCAGTGTCAGAGGCGGAAGGATTGCAGCACCATCAGACGCCACCGACCAGCCCTATCGTGCATGATAGCTTCGAGCCAGAGACGGATAAAGAACAGAAGGTTCTTACATTAGCATGTGGCGAATCCAACGACCAGATGGCCATGGATATGGATGAAGAATTACCGACTATGGAAGATGTCATGACCCAACCCGTTCACCGATTAGACAAGGGGAAAGGCAAGGCCGCTGAGCCACGGATTATCGACAGGCCACAAGCGCCTATCAAAGGGAAAAAATTGATGTTTACTCAACCTCTGGTCAAAATTCACCCACCGAAGCACATGAGGACATATGAGAGGACAGCAGACTCTGACAGCGAGCTTGAGATCGTTGCTGACCCTACACCAAGACCAAGGAAAGCTGACATATTCGATCATGTCAGAGTCGAAAAGGCCACCGAAGTCCGCCCTCTACTGACTCTACGGGCTCTTGCGAACCTCAAGTCTCCCGGTAAGCAGTCTAACAAGACCAGAGCATCAATGACACCAACGGAAATGCAGAACGACCTTCGCAGACGTGCTCGACAGCAAGCTGGACGAGAGCGGGCGGAGAAATTGCAGCAGCTAAGGGATCGCGGTATCATTGTGCAAACTGCTGAGGAGAGGCAGAAGGATCAGGCGGAGGTCGAAGATATAATGGAGAAGGCTAAACGGGAAGCGGATGAGATTAAGAAGAAGGAGAAGGATGCTGCGAAGAAAGAAGGGACAGCTAATGGAAAGACTGATGGGCTGATTGACTCAAGTGATGAAGACGAGGAGTATGTCGACGATGTTGAAGATGAAGAAGTTGAGCTCTCGGGTTCGGAGGAAGAACTCGAGGAAGAGGAGGGACATGGTGATGAAGATGAGGACTCACACAATGATGAAGAAGAAAGTATCATAAATCAAGACAAAGAAAACATGGATGCCCTCATTGATCGGGAAGCCTCAGAGGGCAGCGAAGAGGATGGCCACGGCGATGACGAAGATAGTGAGGAAGACGAGCAACACGCTCCAGTGTTGCAAAGTCGCAGAAAGAGCAAGATTAATCGCGTTGTATCTGACGATGATGGCGATGATGATATGGAGGCCAACACGACCAATCAAGACTCTGCCCTGAGTAGATCCGCGCAGAAACCAGTCAATCCAGGCTTGCCAATGACCTTTGGTCTGCCGCTAGGGCTGACACAGGCATTTGCAGCAACCATGGCTGAGAGCCAGACACAGGCAGGCGATACTGTGATGAAAGACTCGTTAGATCCAGAGCAGGACTCACTGGCTTTCCTCCGGGGGATGCCACAACCCGAATTCCCAACGTTTGATGATACATTAGTTGGTGATCCTGATGATGTGGTTCGAGACAGCCAGTTGAGCCAATCTCGATCGCGAGTGGAAGAAAGTCAAGAAGCCAGCACTATGCCAGAAATAGTTCTGCATTACTCGCAGTCACAGATGGGTGATGATGCTGTGCTAGATGCACAGCATTTACCCACAGCTACACAGTACTCCGACATCCCGGACCCGACCCAAGATGCTGGATTCGCTGTGTGCTCTCCACCAGCTGGTCAATTCTTGGAAGGACCGTCGTCTACGGTGGACACTGTTCTTCTGTCTAGGGCTGATACGCAGCTTTCGCCTGTGGTGAAGAAGAAAGGCCGCCTACGTCGGAGAATCGAAGCTGTACCCATTCATTCTGATGATGAAGAAAATCTCGTCGAACCTGAAACAGGTGAAGACTTTGTGATCTCGTCCAACGTCTTCGACGTGATGCGCAAAGCTGCTAGAAAGCCGGCCACTGTTGTCGAAGAATTCAACAAGAAGAAAAGCGAGGCGAAAACCATGGTGGAAGAACAGGCCGAAGAGTCCGAAGACGAATACGCCGGGCTTGGCGGTGCGAGCGACGAGGATAGTGGCGCGGAGGAGGACGAAGAAGTGCAAAACATGATTGATGAGAGCGATGTCAAGGTCGACGAGAGGAAACTCGCGGCTTTCTATGCGTAAGTATTTCAACAGCAACAGCCTCCTTAGCCATCCCATACTGACGTAGCCCCACAGAGACAAAGAACGAGCCAGCGACGCCAAAGCTGTAGAGAAACTCTTCAAAGACATGAACAGCGGCATGCTACGCCGCAAACGCGGCGCCGACTTCGACCTCTCGGACTCAGACGACGACATCGAGGCCCGCAGAAGAATGAAACAGCGCGAATTCGCCAAGATGCGCAAAGCCCTACTCGCGGACGAAAACATTGGCAAAATCGCCGAGAATCCTAAGAAACTCGCTTTCCTGCGAGCCATCGAAGACCGTGAGAAGGATGACGATCTTGATTTCCTGGACCAACCCGAGGAGACTTCACAGACGGCGCAGGAATCACAGTCTCAGGGTAATGATGAGGATTCACAGACTCGACCCGCAGAGGCTGGTGTGCAGCACACCAACAGTATCAAACGCAAGCGTCCCCTGGAAGAATCCTTCCCCGATGCTGCCAACCGCGCACCACCTTCCCTCCGCCGCTCTCAGAACCGCGACACTAAATCCAAGAAACCGTCTTCCCTAGCCGAAATCCGCGAATCGCTCTCTTTCCTCATCGAAGAACCGCACGCGCCTATCCACGCCCTCGACGTTCTTGAATCCTCTGATATCGAGGAAGACAAGGGTGCTCACGGCAAAAACCCCGATCACGATTATGACAAGGATAAAAACCTTACGATGGTTGCAGCAGACCCCTTCGCAACGCGCAATCACCGCCGAACCGGCACAAACCCCATCATCGACCGCATCGAACTCAAGCGCGCCGCCTCCGCCCAAACGCACGCTACATCCCACAGCACGCGTCTCGCCTTCCACGACCCTTCCACCGGCCCGGCGGTTTCCGGCTTCCGCATTCCAAGTCTCTTGCGTCGGGCCACGACGCAAATCACCGCGGCTGTGGCTAATAATCACGGCATCACCACCGCGACGGAACGGTCAGCCACTGATGGTGGTGGAAGTGCGACTGCGAAGGCCGAGGGCGTGAGGAGAGGCGGCTCGAAGAAGAGTAGTATCAACTATTTTGCTAGGCAGGTTGAGCGGTTGAAGGGTGTTGAGGAGAGGGGGAAGGCGAGGGAGGTTGGGAGGTTGAGGGCTAAGGTTGAGGGGGAGAGGAGGGGGTTTGTGGGGGTTTTGAGTGGGGATGCGGGGTGGGAGGCTTGAGTGGGTGTGTATGGTGAGTAATTGGGATTGGGGTCTTGGAGGTTTGGTATTGGGTATGCGTATGAGTATGGTTAGGTAGGTAGATAGATAGATAAGGGAGAGATGAAAGAACGAACCAACTGCGTTGAGGCCCGTGTCTTCATCCAGCAAGTAGAATGCAATGCAGAACTGTTCCGTCATTGTTCCCTCATCCATCACCAATGACCTTCCATTCAACACCAACGCCCCACCTCTCACCCAAAACCTCAACCTCCCACACCGGCGCCCGCACGCCAATCGCCATGCCCCTCCGTACTGTCTTCCCGGAGCCCATCAACATCCATTTCCGCCCCTCTCCCTCTCGACCTGACCCCATTGTTCTAACAAGCACCACATTCCCAGTCCCACCCTCACCGCTCCCCCGAACCTCACCAACCATCATCCTAACCACAAACCCCGCTTCTGCCTCCCCTTCCCCAACCTGACCATCATCGCCCCGCGTCCGTCGAGTATTATTATGCTGACCGTACTCCTGCGACGCCTCAACGACCCACCCGCGCACCGTTGACGCGAGTCCATTAGGAATGTACTTCTGGCCCCGGCGGTGCGGCGAAAATGCTTCTGGTAGGGGGTCGGCAGGCGGATCTGAGTGTTGAGCTGGCGGTGGGCGCAGGAAGAGCGTGTGTGGGGGCGGAAGTGGAGTTTGTTGAGTTGTGATTGCCGAAGGGTAGGGCGAGGAAGTAGGGAAGGGGGAAGGAAAGATGAAGTGCGGTGGTGGGCGGGATGAAGAGGTCGTTGGTATTTGTCTTATCGTAGCTGTGTGGTTCGTAGGTCGAGGTGAGCGGAGTGTAGGACTTGGTGATTGGACTTGTTCGTTGTCGTTGTCCGAGTTCGAGCCCGAGGCGGATAAGGACGAAGCGGCAGATGACGGCGAAGAGGAAATGGTAATCGCATCTTGACATTCCCTCACCACTGAACCCCTTCCTCCATCACGAACCGTCTCAGACGACAGCCGTCTCCGTTTGCGACTCCTAATGCTCGGAAGTTCCTCGGCCCCGTCGAAAAGTAGTTCTTCGCCCTCATCTTGCGGCACTGCGATGTGCTCGGTGTCGGAACTGCTCTCGATATCGACAGCCTCTTCCCCTTTCGCTCGCGCAGATGACCAGGAGAAACGAGGTGTGGGTGCGAATTGTGATTGGGAAGAGGGCGTGAAGTGCTGTGTGGTTCGTAGTGAGGAGGGCGGTTTCTGTGAGCGCGGGGCTGCGCGGGCTGTTATGAAGCGGCGGGGGGAGGGGGTCTGGATGGGTGGTGAGGTTAGTAGTTTATTTGAGAGAGGAAGAGAGAGTGCGACGGACTGCAGGCGGAGGCGCCATTGTCTCAGTGGGTTTGGATATTGCTACATGTTTTGTGGGTGTGAATTGCGCAAGGGTATGACGACGTGAGGACGTGCAGGCTTCTCACCGCCTGCGGATAGTGTGGGGTATTGCCGGCAGAATAGTAACTTATCTTACTAAGTTCTCGGCGTGATCGGATCAGCCTTGGGAATGGTGTTGGTGAATGCTTTGTCCCTTGGTTTGGCGTGAGACCCTGATCTTAGTGGATATGAACAGAGAACAGAATAGCAACTTGCCTTAGGTTGACGGAAAGGCGTATTACGAGGTGCTCCAGAACAATGACAATATACATCTGCCTTAGTAGGTAACGATACAACACGAGAAAGCTTTCGTCTCGAATTAGGGCTACGTCTCCACTGCGCCACTTCCAGGACGTAACAACTATCTTCCGAGGTATCTACATCATCACTGAAGCTCCTTCTTAGCTAGGTAGGCAGTATCACCAACACATTCACACAACACAGTCTGATGATCATAACCATTCAAATGCTAACACCCGATGCTGGCCGACACAGAATGTGAATATCATTCCAGGCCGAACCCGGAGTATCCCATCTCATCGCATCTTTATAAACTCTTCGGCCACCAGGTCGATGTACCCTGTGTCTCAAATTCATCTGAAAAACTGCAATCGCCTTCGGACCTCTTCAACACCAATCCCAGGCTCGCGAGCGATCTGAACATGACTGTGCCAATGTTCTCCAAGCGTTTCCAACAGATTGCGCACCATATTTTGTATAAACAGCCCACCGAACTTCAAGTGCGACCGTCAATAATCTTGGTCCCTGGTGGCTGGGAAGGCCCGGAGGCTTTCACATATCTAGTCGCTCGTCTGGAAAGAGCGGGATACTCGGTCTTCGTCCCTAGACTCCCGAGCAATTGCACCGTTCCCGCACTTCCGAACTTCGACGAGGACGTCAAGGCTGTGTATTTTGCCGTTCAGAGTACTATAGATGCGGGAAAAGATGTCGTCCTCGTTATGCATTCCTACGGTGCGGTCGTGGGATGCGAAGCCTTGAAGAACGTTGAAGCCAAGAAAAGCATGGGGTCGGATGCAGAAGGTAGTACGAAAGGTGTCGTCCACCTTGCGTTCATTTGCGGCTGGTTGTTGCCCGAAGGAAGAAGCACGTTGGCCAAGGAGAGCGCCAATAAGCCGGTCCAAGGCTTGGTCCTTAAGGTATTCGGAACCAGTACTAAAGATTGTCATCATGTCCTCTTAACTTCCATGTACTGACTCGCTTTGGGTTGCAGGATGATCTGATCACCGTCCAAGACGGTCATACGCGCTTTTATAACGACCTTTCAGAACAGAGGGCGAAGTACTGGTCGTCCAAGCTGAGGGCCCATTCCAGACAGTAAGTCCTGGAAGCGTTGCACCGGTCAATGGTGATAAATTAACACGTTCCCTCAGAGCGTTCTTGTCGCCTGTAACGTATGCCGGCTGGCGCTACTTTCCCTCTTCCTACCTCCTGACTATCAACGACAACGCGCTGCCGTTGAAAATACAAGAGCGCATGGTCAAGATGGCCGGAATCCAGGATAAATGTAGAGTCGACGCTGGGCACTCGCCGCATGTGTCGCAACCTGCGATCGTGGAGAGATTCGTCCGCAAAGCTGCTGGAGAGTATTTCTCGGTCCTCTGAAAGCACCGTTCCATTCTTATGATCATCATTCGGAGCGTTTGTTCTATGTTTGTGCAGACGTGTAAACATCTCATGTGCTGTTATAGTGCGCTTGCAACTTCCTAGTCCGCTATTGCTGCCACGTGTGGCGTACATTTCCATGCAAATATTCTGCTCTTTCAGTTAGCCTGGTTCTGCCGAACTTTCAGTCGAATGACTTGCGGATGTGGCCAGAGATAGAAGTCTCGCAGCGAATCAGTCACCATAGCTAGCGAAGAGAGACCTACAGACGACTTAAAACATATCAGACCCTCTCGCTGATCCAGATTGCCCCTCTACAACCCCCTCTGATTACGTTCGTGAGGAATGTATACCCCCCAGCTTCCTTTGCATCATGTTCGACGGCATGATCGAGATGCTCTAGCTCCTCGTCCCGAATTCTTTTCAATGTCTTAACCAATTCCCGAACTTCCTCCCCAACTTCTTCCCCCCGCTCCTCCATCTCTTTCATCCATTGCAACAGAACCCTCACTTGACCATTATAATGTCCGCCGATCTCCGTCTCTACAGCCTCGGTACATGCCATTGCCGCTTCTCGGCCCATAATTGCAGTTCCCCATCCTAACGCCGTCGCGGCAAGCTTCCAGACAGGATACATGGCGGTGGGCCGGATGCGGTGTTTGGCAAGTAGGTGGTTGAATGTATCGAAATGACCGGCTTCTTGATCGTACATGTGTTTCATCAAGGGCCGTAAGTGTGGGTGCGCTTTGACAATGGGTGGCGTTTGCGCGGTATAGATGAGAGTTGCGGCTAACTCCCCAGCTTGGTTCACTCGAAGCTGCAGTCGATTTTAGCCTAAAAAGCTGGCGAAGACAATGCAGGTGTTGCTTTTCTTACAGCGCTATCTAAGAAGGCCTTCTGCTCTTTGGACAGAGGTAGACGGCGTTTCGCCGAAGACTCCGACTTCAGAGAGGCCGGTTCTGGCTCCGTCGCCGATGATAATGTTGATGTCGTAATCGGCGCATGTTGAGGGAGCTTATAATACCCAACAAGATTCGGCGTGAGGAAGTCTAGAATCGGTGATCTTCGTTTTATTGCAGGCCTACATAACGTGCGAATTGCTGGGGTGCTCATCTTAAGGGTCGAACACAGTATATTGGACTGTTCTGACGTACAATATGGCACGGCGCTCAAAACTCGCCGATACAATAAGAATGGTGAAAGGAATCACAATAATGCTATAATAGAGGGATGTTCATAACTTCGTGAGCGCGTCATTGTCATCGTGGCTACGGAACATGCCGATAGTTTTAGTCTTCCCAGATAGGTCAAGTGCGTCGCGGGAGTTATTGGGCTATAGTTATGAGTGCTCCTTCCCATTGAACTTGACCAACCTCCCCATTGTAAACACTCAACACATGCTGATTGACTTCAACTCGCATCTATCTTGCTTGCAACATTGTTCTAAAACATTTGCAAATATAGACAGCTTATTCCCCCAGTGCTGCGAATCTTGAGGCTTAGCCCCCATCGCAAGGCTATCTTCTTCTTGACCGACGTTTCCACGCTTCACTGCTTCCTCAGAAACCTCAATACCCACTAGCTGAAAAATGGCCGATCTTGACGCGGAACTTCTCGCACTTGCGGGAGGTGACACTTCTTCTGATGAAGAAACCACGTCGAAAACGCGCAACAAGTCCGAATCTCCACCTTCTTCACCAACCAGTCCACTTGGAACTCAACAGCGTGATTCAGGAGTGAAAGTCGGTGTCGCGCGCAAGAAATCTACCAAAATGAGCGGAGGAGCGAAGAAGGCTATCAAGAAGGCGAAACGGCAGGATTCCGAGGAGGAAGGAGAAGCGTAAGCTCGCCGATCTCTCCACTTCACTCAACCTTACCTCACTTCCAGCTCGTGCCATGGTTTTAAAACGATGAGCTTACTTCCTTGCCCCACAGATCATCTGGTCCAGCTTCACCCAATTCACTCCAATCTGCCTCAATGTCCGAGTCTGAATCCGATAACTCTCATGCTCATGCAGATGACGACGGACCCATGTTTCCCTTCGAAGACCTCTACCACTCCGCTCAAGATAAGGCTGAGATCATGGCCATGTCGGAAATCCAGCGGGAGTCGATTCTGGCCGAGCGGAGTACACTCAACGAGCGCCAAGGGCAGAATCTTGTCTTACGGAGGCTTCTACAAGGGAGAAAGCGTGAGGAGGCGAAAGCAGATGACAAGAAAAAGCGCAAGGCTGGCGACGCAGAATTAGATGACAAGCAGAGGAAGAGCTCGAGGCAGAAGACCACCTTGGGCGGTCGCAAAGTTGGTGAGAGCTCCGATGCCATGGAAGCGTATAAACGCCAGCGCGAGCAGAAGGGTCTACGTGATGAGCAGAGACGCAAAGAAGGCGAGGAACGGAAAGAGAGAGCGAAACGTGGTGAAGACATAGACGTTTACTCCGATGCCGACGCGGAAGGGGAGAGCGAGGTGGAATGGGATAGTGCTAAGGCTAGGGATGCACGTCAGCCTTCTTCAGCTCCGCGAGACGAGACTCCAGCAGAGCTCAAGGATTATGATCATGTCAGAGTTGGAAGAGACAACTTTGCCAAAGTTTGCTTCTACCCGGGTTTCGAGAAGGCGATCACCAACTGCTTCGTTCGGATTAGTATTGGACCAGACAAAGCTACCGGACAGAATGTGTATAGGGTAGCTCAAATTAAGGGTGAGCTCTATTCTACGTCTGCTATGGACACAACTGATGAGAGATAAGGCTTCACTGAGGGTAAGGCTTACGCAATGGAGGGTGTTAACGGAAAGTCGTTTGTCACGGACCAGTATGCCCTGGTTGCTGTCGGGAAGTCTGAGAAGGAGTGGCCTTTCCTGGCTTGTTCAAACTCAAACTTCACCGAGGTTCGTTAAGGTTACATCTGCTGTCGTTATTCGACTGACCATCGCAGGCCGAGCTTGGGCGCTACAAGCGGACCATGGCAGCCGAGTCTTTACCTCTGCCGACCAAATCGTTTCTGTTGTCGAAGCTTGGCGACATCAACGGGTTACTTGAACATCGTTTCACCGAAGAGGAGATTCAGCAAAAGCTTCGACGTTCAGGTGCGTTACAGAATAAATTCGCATCTCTTGAGCGCAGCCACATCAGCAACCGCCGCAGAGAAGCCGAGCTACGTCATGATGAAGCAGCCATAGCCAAGTGTGATGCCGAACTTGCAGCACTGGACGGTCCAAAGTTGGCTTTCGGTACCAGTCTCAATGCCAGCCCACGCAAACCGCCTGTAAATACTGGTCCATCACAGCAAGAGCGCCTCGCCATACTCAACCGTGCCAATCGTAAGGCCAACCAACAAGAAGTCCGCCGGGCTCAGGTAGCTGAGAGGAAAGCCGAGGCTGCCATCCAAGCTGCTGTTGAGCGTGGAGAGGCGGTAGCCAATCCTTTTGCTCGGGTCAAGACACGAGCTAAGATTCACTACGATGTCAACAACGATGGTCTGGCACCACCGTCCGTCGTTCAGCCTATAGATGAGTTGTTCGAGGGGAACAGTGATCGGAGCCGAGCCGGGACACCTCTTAGCCTTGGTGGAACAAACACACCTCTCAAAGTCGGCACCCGTGTTGGAACGCCGAAGATTGGTCTTTCCAGGAGTGGCACTCCATTGCTGACGAAGCAGGACAGCGGCGAGAAGAAGGCTGGGATTCCCACTCTCAGGAGGAGAAACATGGATGACGATCTGATTGCGGCGATGGACTTGGGTATTGAAATTGACATTTGAACGGGTCCGGATGTGAGGCGTCACGCAGGTACTGGGACTGGGCTCAACGATGTGTTTGCATGCCTGGCCCTCTGGTCTTGTAGACACTGGCGCGGTCTTGGTCTTTCCCCTCCTGAAGTTATACTTCGCATTCTCATAGATGGCAGCGATTAGATGGTGTTCAACCGTGGTTTAGATAAGACCATAGCGTTCAGTTTAGACACGAGAATTCAGAAACACATCCATGAAAGTCCGAAGCCCAATTACATGGAATATTGCCTTCAATCTTGTTACGGACGTTCATGATCGACGCTTTCGATCCTCAGCGGAGGATTATCTTGTAGTAGTCTTTACACATCAACCAGGGATTTTCGGATAGTCTGCTGTAGACTGAAATTGGACTTGCTCCTTAGCTTTACCTAGCAACACCTCAGGAAGCGGTAGCACTTCAGTTGGTATAAGATATGTGTCTCTACAATTCTTCGCTATAAATCTGTAGGACTCTTGTCCTCCGACTGCGGAATTTCGGTTGTCCACTCAACTTCTTTTCCACCCTAAACAAAATCCGTACTCACTCCTTTTGAATGCAGTCTACATCAAACAGGCTTGGACATATTCAGCCATAGTCTTTGGTTGTAGCGTTGCCTAGTTTCACACGATGGGAGAGCATAAGGCAAGACATCTGCAAGCCATGAAAAAGCCTTTGAGTGCATTATGGGTCGGAAACTCCTGTTATTCTTCGTATGATGCTGACATGACATGCAGGCGAAATCCCTTGCAGTCATTGGAGAATTTGCCCCTGGTCCCACCCCAAAATAAAAATTCCCCACCACCCCGCCGATCTGCGGCTGAAAGCAGTGTTTGGGGGCGAGAAAGAGGCCGGGTTGAGGATAAGATGAAACCCAGTTCGGGTTCTTAGGCCAATCTTCTTGTGGATATTGCGATGGAACAGAGAACCGTTGTTTCACCAAATTGCTTGATCTCGATGTCGGACTTGTCCGATATCTTGAATCCCCAACTTCCCCAGCCCTGTTCATCTTGAGCTCTGGCTAGGATAGAACTTGAACGGTCCGGATAGTCCCCTCGGGCATACACAAGCCCGTACTCCGGGTGCGGCGCCGTTATTTGAAGGAGGTTATGCCAATCGGAAACAGAGGCAGTGTACCCATCCGCGCCGAAATCAACCGTTTTGCCAGCCCGGCTCCAGACATGACTTGTGTACCAATCGTCTGTAGGAAAGAGTACGAGTGGAATCAGAGATCATCATTTCACCCACGAAGGGCTGAGACTTCACATACTTTCCTCAACATCCCAAACCAGCCAGGACCAATCGTCGGGATCACTTGCCAACGTCTTTTGGCCTGTCTCTGAGCCTCCCCGTGGACTCGCCTCCTGAGCTGCATCCACAACTTTATTTGAAGTTTCAGTCGACATTCTGCGAGTCAGGTAACCTCGTCAAGTACCCGGTACCCAATGGAAATAAATGCGGATTTAGTGACCAACAACGGTTCTCTGTTCCATCGCAATATCCACAAGAAGATTGGCCTAAGAA
>QQTW01000527.1_pt1 | contig 24020 bp, 26 predicted proteins | sample 1904831 | NCBI WGS metagenome assembly QQTW01 (sample SAMN09435610, study PRJNA476489) | Subsurface metagenome, whole genome shotgun sequencing project. | reverse complement strand
CGGAATCGTAGCGCAATTGATCATGATCATGTCGCTCGGCGAACGCGTCCGCGGAGGGATGACTCCAAGGGGGGTGTAAGGGTACGAAGATCCTCGCCTACTGATATTTGCGTCTTCCTAAGCTACAGGCACCACGGGTGTACAAATGGAGGCACAGGCACACGGGGAATTTGTTGACTAGCGAAGGGAAGTGTGCCTGAGTATCCCGCTAGCACTTCAAGGTTACCGACTGACAACCTCCGCCCGCCTGTCTGTTGGGCCGGCACTACAGCCCCGACGATGACAGAAGCCCGAACCTTGGAAGGTTGCGCAAACCCCGTGGATGAAAGCGACAAGCCGGTTTTAGTTCGAGAAACCTCGTGTACTCCGTATGGAGGACTCGGTGGGGGCTCACACCACTCATCCGCAGGACCGCATGATAATCATACGCAGTCCGCCCAGAGCATGGCGTGCTGTTGTAAGCACTCGGCCTCAATTGAGGCTTCTGGAATTCGCGTGCGTGCCCTTACACACATGGGCTGTTTCCAATATGTCAAGGCACCATGATCTTCTCAAATACTGTCGCGGCGAGGAGCGATGATCTTTTCGGGACTGACAGTCATTTGACGTCAAACTTCATTTCCACGCCAGCTCGACTCGTGGCTTTTGGTTACAGCATGCTTTTAGCCATAAAACACCGATGAATAATGAATCCGAAAGGCCGTCTCTGGTGCATATGGCCACAGGGAACTGGGAAGCCTGTGTACCTAGGTACCTGGGTGTCGAGGTACGTAACGCGACAGATTGGCCCCGAAGCGGAGGCGAGAGCGGAAGCAGATCTTACGCCCCAGCCTTTTCCTACACGGGTGGAGATCAGACGAGAGGAGAGTGCGAGCCCGCGCAGCCGCGACGGTCGGTTTGGGAAGCCCTGGGAGGTGGGGACCTGCAACCTTTTTCCTCCTCGGACGTCTAGATTTCTTCTCTGTGCTGGAGGGATTATTTCACTACTACTGTTGCTACGAACACCACAGTCATCCGGCCATGACTATCAAAAGCCTGGACTCTCACGGTCACGATTCCTCATCCTCCTTGTTCTTATCCTTCTCCTTCTCTTCCTTCTCGAGGTTGATCCGCCGCCTCAATTCGAACAGCCTATACAAAGCCGTCTGGGCTGCTCTATTCGGCTCGCTCGGCTTGGGGTAAAAATAAGTGTGCAAGGAGCCTGTGGTCACAGCTTCATGACTGCGTGCACGCGAAGGAATGATGTACAGTACGCGGGACCCCACGAACGGGCGTTCTGACGAGCGTCGCCCGACCCTCGCTCCCGCGGACAAGTGCGCTAACCCGCACCCACCAGTTGGCTTGCATCCACACACTCCCAGCGTTTCACGCTCGAGCCCTGCATTTCTCGTTGCGAAGGCAGGGGTCCAGATATGGGGACTCAGTGCTTGGGACGCCACGGCCTCGAGGCTGCCTCCGCCCGCCTCTGCTTCAAGAACGGTTTTAAGGAGCACCCCGTCCCTTTGGTGTCGCCATCTCTTGATACCCAGATACGGTTTCCACCTTGAGCTCCACGAAGGTTTCAGGCCATGGCGCACATCGCCAGCTGTATCCGACCGGAAAGATGCCTAGGCGAGGATGTTTATATGTCTGAAGGACATCCCTCCTCTGGTGCTCCATCCAGCAATCCCGTACGTATCACATCTTTCGCGAAGACAGTAGCTATATTGCTGCGAACGCACACTCATGGCGGGTTTCAATCTTCAGGGAGAGGATCAGGCATCGAGCCCTGACCTGACCATGTTACCGTCTGTGAGCATGGCAAAACCCACCACCCCAAAGCCTAGACAAAAGTCTTCGGCCGGCTCCACAGCATCAAGGTCGGCCTCGCCGGTGGAGAGCATTATGGAGAGCATGGTTTTCCCAATGGCACGGTCAACGACTCCCGTAGGCGACGGTGCAGTCTTGAGCTTCAAGAGAAGAGAGATGTCGTTGCCCAAGAAGCGGGAGGAACCCATGACTACAGTGCAGGAGGGTACCATTGATTCCCGTATGTCCACCGCTGTCGTGTTTCTGCCGCCAAAAGCTCACGCTCGACAGCAACGATACCCGGCAGGCCTGCTCTTTGCATCAAGACCACTCCGGAGTTCTTCAATCACGAGAGGTCCAACAGCGCACCTGGTGGGAGCTGGAGGCAGGGCCCCTTCGGGGATGCGCTCGTCTCACGAGTGACCGGCCCCGCCCCTCAGGTGCGAGAGCAGCTCGCCCGGAAGCCGGTGCCGTTGGTGTTGGACCGGCACAAGTATGGCACGGCGCTGGCAAGTCGTTCAACGACACGTCTGTCGCCGATTTTCAGTCCCTCCTTTGGACTGAGGCCGACCTTGCGTGCCTACGCTTCGACCTCGAATCTCAAGAGTCCGGACGAGATACCTCCAGCCGTGCCGCCAAAGTCACCTTCCATGACGGGGAGAGGATCGCCTAGTTCGGGTTCTACATCGGCGTCGAAACATTCGAGATGGTGGCCTGCCACACCATTTTCCAAATCCTCGCGCACCTCGTCGCCTACTACCGAGGAAGACGATCTGCCACCTCCTTACAGCGGCATAGGGCCCACGCCGGTTCAGATGCACACACCACATTTCAGGAACAACTCGGAGCCTTCGATACTGCATCGGGGACGACCCGTCCGGAAAGGTGAGGGTCGGAGACGCAGCCTTCACCGTCTCGAGACGACCAGGAAGGAGGTCAAGCATGAGCGGCACACTTGGAAGATTCCTTGTGGACTGCCTGCTCGTGAAGTCGCTTCGAACTACCCTTTGGCAGACCAAGAATCGCTGCAGAACCAGGCTCGACGCCAAGCGGAGAAGTTCGAGGTCTTGTCGTCAAAGGACGTCGCCAGTCTTTCAAAGGTAACCAGACCCCCAGGCTGTCATGTCTTGGCGTTGTGCTTATTGTCCGCAGGAACTTCGCGCCATCGACGAACGTTGCGAGTACCTACGCAAGACCTTCAAGTCACTACGAGCCGGACGCCAAAGACTCCACAGCCGTATGCTCACATATCTACGACGCAACGACACGGCCATCTTCTCACGCGAATCTCTCGTGAAGCAGGAGGAGGCTCTTGCCGAACTCGACGCGTCAGTTGACGACTGGAACTCGAAGCTGGAGCAGGCCGAGAACCGGAGGCTGCGTGTCCGTCAGAAGCTCTTGGAGCACGTTGCGGCGGCGTTGCTCCTGGACCCCGGTGCCGCGATGTCGCCTCCGACCACATTACTCCCACCCATCACCCCACCAGAAAGTCCAGCAAAAGGTCAGAGTCCCTTCCGCGTGGACCGGAAAGATGTCGAGTCCATCAAGATTTACGCAGATGACGAAGTTCTTGATCTGTTTGCTTCGATTGAGCAGGCCATAGGCGACATGTGTCAGTCCGCCGAAAAAGGTTACGATATGCGGATCAGCATCGACCACCATATTGAGGTCTGAGCCGTTGCTGAAGATCATCGTCCCTTCTCCGGATGGGACTCCTCGAGGCCAATCCTGCTGCGCACAAGCGTGCTTCACTTTTTGTTCGACGGTCTCATTTCTATGAGTAGTGGCTTTAGGTTTCTGTACTTGCGTCTTCTTATGATACCCATGTCGAGCGCTTCTGTCTTATGGTGGCGCATGACTTGAACGTGTAATCGGCGTTTCGAGTGGCTGCTTATGATTAATACATGACATCCGGAGTTACATATTCTGCTCCGAAGATAAGAAATTCAAACATCTCTCCCTCACAAAACAAGACAATCATAGCAATATGTATCGTGATGCAGTAATATGGCAAGTCGAGAAAATTTCTGCCAATGAACGCAACCTGAGAGATCGGTAGTACCAAGGTACCTCGAACCCTTAGGAAATCATCGTCTTTTGCACGTTAGTTCGCCGCCCAGATTCCAGCCATGGTCTTGTCTACACTATTATTTTATGACCGGCCGTTCCACCATGGCGACCAATTCGATCAAGCTCCTCACCGGAAATAGTCATCGTGAGCTGGCAAAGCTGGTTGCTGACAGGTGCAATGCCTTCGAGCAATATATCTAACCCCAGACTTTATTGACCTTTATCTAGGTTGGGTATTGAATTGACGAAAATATTGGTCCTGCAGTACTCCAATCAAGAGACTTCTGTCACTATCGGTGAATCCGTCAGAGATGAAGATGGTATCGTCCTGGTGGAGAGGAGGCTGTTGTACTTTGACTCATCTTTTGATAGTTTTCATTCTTCAATCTGCGACTCCGGGCGAGATCAACGACGGGCTCATGGAGCTGCTGATAATGATCAACGCCTGCAAAACCGCGTCCGCTCGCCGCATTACCGCCGTAATACCAAATTTTCCCTACGCGAGGCAGGACAAGAAGGACAAGTCGCGGGCTCCCATAACGGCAAAGCTCATGGCAAATATGCTTCAAACGGCTGGGTGCAATCATGTGATCACGATGGACCTGCATGCGAGCCAGATACAGGGTTTCTTCAACGTGCCGGTCGATAATCTCTACGCTGAGCCAAGTACGCTCAGGTGGATAAGATCGAATCTGGAGACAAAGGACTGCGTCATTGTCAGTCCGGACGCTGGCGGCGCCAAAAGGTTCTGTATTCTCGTCTTGTCGTGTCCATCGACGACCACGAAAGCTGACGAGTCTTGAAGAGCCACGTCCTTGGCTGACGGGCTTGATTTGGGGTTCGCCCTGATTCACAAGGAACGTGCTCGGCCGAACGAGGTGTCGCGAATGGTGCTTGTTGGGGATGTCAGAGATAAGACCGCCATCATCGTGGACGATATGGCTGATACGTGCGGCACCCTGGTAAAGGCCGCGGACGTTGTCATGCAGCACGGGGCGAAGCGGGCACTTGCGATTGTCACTCACGGCATATTGAGCGGCAATGCTATCGAGGCGCTCAACGGCAGCAAGCTTGACAAGCTTGTTGTCACCAACACAGTTCGTCACGAGGAGAAGAAGGCTAGGTGTCCAAGAATAGTAACCATTGATATCAGCCCCACGGTGAGCTCATCCACGATTGCCTGAAGCCAGCAGCAGACACAGCTGACGTACTGTACAGTTGGCGGAGGCTTGTCGCCGTACACACAATGGAGAGAGCGTTTCTTTTCTCTTCAAGCACGCCCCTTCAGACTAGAGTGCCATATCACTTATGAAGACTACCGTTTAAGCTTGTAGGACGGGTAAGGATAGTCATTAATGAGACTCTTCTGTCTAGGGTGGTCTCAGAGTTGTATAGAGCGGGTGTTAGGTGTAATATCAATCCTCTTGACGCAGTAGCGGCCGGTCAGTCCTGGCTGCTATGTCGTCCTGTCGTTGATTGGTGTCTTTCCCTTCAGCGCATTTTTTGGTGATACCTACTAGGTGCTTTTTAGAGGACGTCTGAGGAGCTGTTTCGTACCCTTCCTTTTTCCAACCGCGTGGCCCAGACACTTATGGACACTGCTTTTTGGGTACCGATCTTTCCGGGCATACCCTTGTCCCGCCTCGTTTCACGGCTCCGTTGAAATTTCGAATGGTGGCACGGATTCGGGGTTGTAATGCAGTTAGGAAGAGGATCGTCTCCGTTTGATGCTTCACCTCCGCCTCCCCACTGGAACGTTTTACCTTATCGATGAAGCGGCCTCGGACCGGAGCAAGATTCTGGGGCAAGCGCTGAAGTTAATGTGCTTGTATGGTCAACTCTGAGAATCACGCTCTTCATGGAGCGAACATGTTGTGCCAGAGTGGAACGCTATGTGGCATCAATAGCGGGTCATCGTTTTATGAAGTCATGGGGTTTTACAACACTATCATATGTGCACACATTCTAGTGATGGGAGTGCAACATGCTTCAAAGACATCCGTGAGTGATACCGCAGAGTAAAGCAGTCAGCCTCATCAGCCATGTTATTAACGAGGTTTGGCAATGCCACGTTCACCATGTCATATCCATATGCGAGAAGTTGTGATGAAGCCAAGTTTGGATGAAGAAACCGACCATCGCTGTGCCATTGCTATCCTCGCATTGAGCAGAAGTCACAAACCTCCTGTTGTCCGTACGGGTCCCATTCTCTCAGCAGAATGCAGTTCTAGGATTTTGATGCCGAAGCAGAATACAAGCCTCATCACTCTACCATGCCTTAACAGCCCGTAAGGCCTGTCCCCATCACTTCCTCATCGATGAGGCCCGACGCTTCCTTGCCTCCGCCTGTTTGGCCTTCGACTCGCTGACTCGCTTGTGTAAGATTTGCGCATATTCATTCTACAAACACAAGTCAACTCAAGTATCCCCATGCTGGGTCGCCGTGCTCAAACTTACGGCGGCTTCCTTGGCAGACTCTGCGCGCCTGCGTTTTAGGGCGATTCTGTGCCTCTTGTGCTGAAGGCGCTGCGGGGTGACGAGGCGTTGGATCTTCGGTGCCTTGGTGTACGGTTTCTTGCCCTCCTTTTTCGGCTGGACTTCGCGACGGATGACGAACTTGCGGACCTATGGGAATGGCACATCAGACTCGATCCATATGAATCGGCGAAGAGATGGGATGCCCACATCATCTTCCTTGCTGAGGCCAAAGAAGCGTCGAATCTTGGTCGCTCTCTTAGGACCCAATCGCTTCGGGTGAACGGTATCCGTCAGGCCGGGGATGTCCGAGTCACCCTGCTTCACGATGCTGAGAGCAAGGACGGCCAAGTCCATCCCGACGATGCATCCACGAACACTCTTCCTCTTTCGCTCGCCGGTGCGGCGCGGGCGGTAACAGGAGTGACCTTCGGAGAGCAGCAAACGCACTCGAGTGGGTTGCATCACACCCTGCTTCATCGGAAAGCCCTGCTTGTCGTTGCCCCCGGTGATCTTGAAGATGTAGCCTTTGAACTCGTCGCCAATGCTGTCGGCAGGCACCTCCTGGCCCATCCGACGGTCCATGAACACACGAAGCTTTCGGTCATCGTCGATGTCGATGAGCTTCTGTGTGCCGTTGGCCGGGTATGAGATGTTGAGCTTCATCGTCGCTAAATGCGAGCAGCGATCACGATGATGACGCCGCTGTCGATTGTGGATGCTGGTGTTTGTGTTGAGAGGTCTCGAATCCCAAAGTGAAATCTGCTGTTGGTGTGCGCGCGGCTGGGCGGGCTAAGCGATTCTCGGCGCCGGAAAAGCTTCTGCCCGGTGCCGACTTCACTTCGCCCGAACGAGGAAATTGCAGTGCTACTGCGCACTCTCACAATTGAGATTAATGGACAAAAGACATGGCTTCATGGTTTCTTGATCTGCTAAACGCCAGCAGTATACAAGGGCTCGACGTAGTACTGATGGCGGCCTCACTTGCTCGAGGAGCACCGAAACCAAACCCGAGATTCCCATGCCAGGATCGAAGGGTAATACTTTGCTAATCTGATATACTTCATCATCTTCCTCGCTCAACTGACTATCTAGGATTTCTGACGATAACAGAAGCAGGTATTGCTCGGCTTTCAGCGTTCAAGAATTGTTGGTTTCCACATAATGCCGGAGCGCTACGCTTTCGGCCATTACAGCTGAAGTATAAGAACTGAGATTGAGATGAGTCTAGGGATAGAAAGAGTAATAGAGTTCACGCAATTGAAGATGCCCAGGTCCTCAGAGGTCAGCGATTGGTCAAGAATAAACTCCTCCTGCCACTCTCACCATCAATGAAAGACTACAAGAACCCAATGCTCTACCGTATTGTGTCAGTATCTGCCCTGTCTATGCCGTGCAGACTCTCCAAGATATCGCTCCAACCGAGTGATCCTCGATTGGGTAGGGTTGCTTTTTTGCCCTCCGACCACACCTCGTGGAACTTGATGCTGGCATCACTGCTCGCCACGACAATACACCCTTCTTCGTGAGTGCGTGACCACCAAGCACCCCCTTCGCCCCTCGTGGGACCATTGTTCGGGCCGCCGGGATAAGGAATGCCGTACAGTGCTCGGTTCTCATCATACCATGGAATCGCGACTATCTGTTCGCACCGTGGCCATGAATAGACGGCGATGCGGTATGGATGCTCCGGTTGCGCAAATCCGAACGTTGCAGCTATCTCCCTTCTCGTTGTCGACCAAATGAGCGAGGTAACTTGTGCGGCGCAGTCAATAGTAGCGAGGCAAGCCCCAGAAAGAGTGTGGTAGAAACGGATGCAGCGGTCATTGGACCCACCACCTATCGCTATCAAGCCACGTTGCCAAGGACAGAACGCAATGGCTTTGACGGCAGCATTGATGATCCATTTGTGTTTCTCCTTTCCAGGACCAACCTGAAGAACTTGGCTCTGCTCAGGGTTTATCATGAGCAGCTCGCCGGTTGTTGGATCGTAAATCCGGTCCCTAGAACTTGACGTGGCTCCTGCATTTACTTCTCTGAGGAGCGTCCGTGTCTCAAACAGGTAACAGGTGTTGTCATTTCCTCCTGTGGCAAAGTAATCTCCATATTGTGACCAGGCTAGCCCACAGACCTGCTGAGTGTGAATGCGAAGCCGGGCCAGCAGAACCATGCTACCATGCCAATCGAAGAGCGCACAGTCATCCTCTGAAGGCCACTCTACCGAGTAGTAATAGACTCTTCCTGCCTCATCTCCGATTAAGAGTTCCTCCGTGTGGACGATTATTGCACTGTCTCGGACTGAAGGACGCTTGGTCAGAGTCGGTTTGAAGGAGACGATAGCAACAGGACTTGGTTGTCTGGAATCAAATCTCGGGTGTTTTTCGAATGGGCTCCAAAGAACGATGCGGCCATCAGCGCGTCCTACCGCAAGGATAGCGTGCCCCCCTTCAACGGATGAGAAGGCTAGAGAGGTAATGTGAGCAGAGGAATTGAGGTTGAGCGACTCCGCCGCCTGAACGACATTGCTCTCGGACCATAAGTAGACCTGGTTGCCCAGACCAACAGCCAAACATTGAGCGCAATGCGAGTAGGCTAAAAGGGAGCAGTAAAAGTCATCTCGTAGATGAGGAGCATCAAGCACTGTACATATAGTCAGATTCACACCTGTTCTATAGCCGTGCTACTTATCTGAAGGGAACCACGGGAACCGCCTTTTTCGCTTTTGCGGACGATCTTGAACCTGCGTCCGAATTTAGCAAACAATTGCAGAAGAAGATGTTGTTAGACTCACGATACACCGATCCTGCTTTGGCCCATTCGTTGTCGCGCCATACAGTTGGCCCAACAGAACTTTGTGACGACGGGATGCCCCTGATATGTTCAATCTGATGGTTACCATGTCCTCTATCAATTCTCTCCGACGACGTGAGCGGTCCAAGCATTCTGCAGGTCTGATCGACATCAATTGCCAGCGCAAGCCTTCTTTCATGCGCATCGACACTGCTTTCCGGGTCTGACCTTGAGAAGTTTGAACGGTAAAGCGGAGCATTTGTCCCTCTGGCAAGCATTCCTCCCTGACCGTTTGGCACGCCGCTTACACTGTTCAAGACTATCTCGGGACCACCGACATTCCAAACAGCCCCGTTACTCACCTGCCGGAGGGAAGTCGACGGAAGCCCCATCAGGCCAGAGCTGCTGCCATGAGGCGCACGATCAGTCGATGCTCCGCCAGGGCTGCGATGCGATGGATGATTGCTTGTTACCGGCACGGCACGTCTGATTTGTGTACTGAAAGGGTCGGGACCGTAGCTTTGCTGTCGCGTGGCCTTCTCATTGTACGTCAGTTTGTGAACTGCCTTACTCAGCTGAAAATTGTCTCTTGTTACTGCTGTAGGTCGGCGGGTAGGGACGAATCGATCCGGTGAGCCACTCGAGCTTCGATCGCGGATGGGAGAGCTCCCGCATGACGAAAGGGTCATATCTGGGATCGGGCACGGGTGTCGACGCCGGCTGGAGATACGAGACAGAAGGCCTGGTCTCTTCTCCGTGCAAAAGAACGGATCTTTATCTGTGGAAACACTCGAGCGCACTGAAGACGCAGATTTGTCTGTGTGAGCAGCGTTCGATCCTTGATTGGTTGGAACGCCTGCCACTTGGCTGTTGCAGGCTTGTGAAGCCTCTTCCGTTGACGGTTGTACCTGTTTTGATTGAGATTCGGCACAATCTTCGTTCCCCAGATCGTCGCCTATCGATTGACTCATGCGACGTTCCTCAGCGCTCTGCACACTTTCGTCCGTACCATCAAGTTGAGGTTTGAAGCACGGCGTAATTGAAACGGCCTGCTCTGACCAGATACGACCGAGCTTGAAGGCTTTGTCAACTTTTCCGTATTGCTTATCATTGTCCGCCCAAGAAGGTGTGTTAATCTGTTTGGTTGGAGAAGCGGGAGGCGTTAATGCCAGGATCGTATAGTCAGAAGCACGATGAACCTGGTTGTGCCTTATATGGATACCGTGCTCTCCATAGCGACGCGCATCGACGAGTGATGAGTGATTGGCGATGTCGCAAGTCCGATCCAACGCATAATCAGTCCGACCATCATGGTGAACATATGGCTCTCTTTCCATGCTATAGGCTTGACCTTTCAACGGCGAGGAAGGTGGTGTTATCAGGCCCCATTGAGTTTCGAATCCTCGACCAGGTACTGAATCCATGGATTGCAGCTGCTGCATGAAAGAAGTAGAGAATGGCGATTCCTTACTGGATTTTAGAGGAGCTTGAGGAGCTCGTAGCTGTGACAACGAACCAAAGCGGAGGGAAATGAGCGAAGCAGGCTCCTCGTCCACTTACATCAGCACGCACGGAAAGGTTGACGTAACAGTATTCTTCTCAAGGCGCCAGACGATGGCACTGTTTTCGCTCGTAAAGTTGTCTCCTACAAGGCCAAGAAAGAATAGCAAAAAAACCCTCGTACGTATTGAACAGTTTCTCCAGGCAACAAAAAACCTGTAACGAGTACGAAAGATTCGGACGGAAACACAGCGTGCTTGAGACAAGCGCCGAATGATGACTGCGAATGACCCTGTATGTTAGTACGATAAATAACTGATGATGCGTGAGGTCTAGGAGGAAGGTCGAGGGGAACCATCGCCTCATAGAAATCGAGAGGCGCCATCAGTATCGCTGACTAACAGCAGACTTGGAATGGGAAGTCATGATTTCTAGACAAGGAAAGAACAGGTCGCAATCTTCACTTCGCTTGCAGTAACAGATACTTCTCCAAAAATCATCATGGCAAGTGTAAGAGCCCCGATAGACACCTTCCACTCCCGACCATATGCTGACATGCTTCGAAGCACGGTATTCCAAGAAGCACGTCATCCGTCCCCCGGACAGAGCAAGCACGACTGGGCGAGCTTCAGGCCATAGATCAATACAAGGAGCTGGTCGATCTGATCAATGCAAAGGTGACTGACCCTGCTGCGCGATGAAAGAGCTACTATTAACCCGCGTGATAACGGTAGATGTCCGCACATGAACTCAATCCTGAGACCCTTGTTCTCACCACCAAGCTCCTAAATCGGAACCCTGAGTATTACACGATTTGGAACTATCGGCGCCTCATACTGCAGAACCTGTTTCCATCGCCTCTCGAGACTGAAGTGACGATCCGCTCAAGCCCAGATCACATGCTCGACATGATACGTAGTGATATGACATTTTTGATGCCGCTACTGGTTCAATTTCCCAAGTGTTACTGGATCTGGAATCACCGCTCATGGTTATTACAACAGGGGGGCCGTAGGCTTCCGGTTCAGTCCACCTTCGAGTTGTGGCAAGAAGAGCTTCAGCTTGTCCGGAAAATGCTGAGTCGTGACAGTCGGAATTTCCACTGTTGGGGTTACCGACGACTAGTGATCGAACAGCTGGAGACATTCTCACGGAGTGAGACCGACGAGCGAAGTCAAGTGGAGGCCGAATTTGCATTTACAACGAAAATGATCCAGTCCAATCTCTCCAACTTCTCAGCTTGGCATTATAGAAGCCAGCTGATTCCTCGATTACTCCACGAACGCGGGTCAGACGACGCGGCCAGACGTGAGCTGCTTGACAACGAATTCTCCCTCATCCAGCGAGCCTTGTACACCGATCCATACGATCAATCGCTGTGGTTCTATTATCAGTATCTCATGAGTAATCTTTCAACAACAGACAGTGGCCCACCTGTTCCATTCGATTTTACCCCTCAGGACCGCGTGACTTACTTTGAACGAGAGCTGAATAACCTGCGGGAAATGCTGCAAGGTGCAGAAGACTGCAAGTGGATATATCAGAACCTGGTGCAACAAAGCGATGCATACTTGAAGCTTGGGCATGCCAACAAGGTGGTAACACCAGAGGAAATTCTGGACTGGCTTACAGAGCTTCAGAAACTGGATCCTTTGAGAAGTGGAAGGTGGGATGATCTTGCACAGTCGTTGAGGTTTTAATATGTGACGCTTTGTCCCGGACATACTAGCTGGCATCAAATGACCGCCCTCGAAGTCGTACAGAGAACTTTACGCCGAGCGTTGAACTGGTGTGGTCGAGATCCTTCAGATATTTGACAGCAGCTCTTGAATAGTCGTCCCAGACACCACAATCCCCAAACTGCTGCGGCGCGCCTGAATGAAGACAGGCACGCATGTTTGCCTCACTGATCCGCGTCGAAATCAAGCGTGGCTGCGGGAGGGCCTATCTGCTGGCCCACATACCGTCACCAGGTCTACCGAACGCAATAGAACCGAACGCGCCTTTGCCCTCGTTTACCGGCCTCTTCGCAACCTTGCCCTGGGCCTTGACTCCCTCAACAACCCTCTCCAAACCTGTCTCTACCACCACGCCCCCTACTATCATCTCTCCGAGAGTGGCATGCAGAGTCTCAAAGTTGAAGATAAGGTCCAGCTCACAAACATTCTCGAAGAGGCGATCAAGCGCCTCCACAAAGACTTGGATGAGGTCCAGCAGCGCCAGTGGTGACTCGGTCGAAGTGCTTATTACAATGAAATATAGCGTAGCATAATGGCGATAAGTGATGAGACTTGGAGTATCATTGTGTGGCTCGCTGGGGGTTGAAGACTTGCTACTGCTGGCTAACAGAGGTGGTAGGCTGTATCTTGATGTGAGAAACTGATAGCATATGCGCGGCACGCAATCACGCACGGTAGGAAGTTACAGGAGGAGACAGGCCGATTTGCCACCAAAGTGAAGATTTCTGATATGAGCCGCTGCTGTACACTCGTGTCCTTGATGAAGAGATAGTATGAGAAACGATCATTTGAGTCAGTAAGGAAATGTTAAGAGAGCCATACTAGCTGGGTGTAGAATTTCGTAAGGCGAGGTTGCCCGTTGTTGTTGAAGACTAGCACGGCATTTATCATGGCTTTCAAGGCAGATCTTTTGGATGCAGGTGTCGACAATGAAGATCAACTGGATGAACATTAGATAGAACTCAGCACCGATTGGCCGGGGTACCTAGGTACCTTAACGGGCCACACCTCGGAGCGTCCATCTCTGAAGCTCGACCTGCGAAGCTTCTACGCAATCATGTATGACAACGGTTCCCTGCACCAATCCTCGTCCTCGCCCATGAACAGCTGTCCTGAAGACGATAAAGCAATAACAGTAACTGAACGCTGATCGAATTGAAACTGCTCAGGATCCACCACGGCTCATATAACAAATCTTGTCTGATACATCATGCTCAATCGCGTCACACGTCTAGCTGTTTCTTCTGCTTGGTCTGCACCTGCATTCTTTTCTTTCGCTAGGACAGGCTCGGGTCTACCATCGGGGCGATCAATAAGTCGGCTGGCTTACTGCATCCCTTTCGTGGATGCTCACGCCTCAATCAATGCCCGGAGTGCTATACTCTCGAAGGCGCGACTAGTCCACAACTCCGGCGTGCTTCGCAAGGGCATTATCCCTGACACGGCAGATCCATCGCCTAGAAACAGTGCACCAAATGAGCATGTTACACAGGCGACTGAGATTAGTGCTCAGGAGTACAATGAACTTGCCGACCAGTACTTGGATCGATTGGCATCCAGGCTTGAGGAAATGCAAGACCAGAAGGGCGATGTAGATGTGGAATACAGCGTATGCCCATCAGCCTTTAATCTGTTGCACCCGGTCACTCCTCGTCCTCACGCTCCATAAACCCTAGGTCTACGAGCTTCCACCAAGCTGATTGCTAACGATGGATAGGGTGGTGTTCTTACTGTCGAATTCGGGGACAAAGGCACGTGGGCCTTCAACAAGCAAGCTCCGAATCGGCAAATTTGGCTCAGCTCACCGCTGACGGGACCAAAACGTTACGACTGGGTGGTGACTGGAGAGTCCATGCATCAGAAGGAGGGGGGTGGAAGTGGTTCTTGGATCTATCTCAGAGATGGAACTTCGTTGAACTCGGTGGTCCGAAAAGAGCTGGGAATTGAATTTGATGTCGACGTCCCACAGGTGTAGCAATCCACGCAACGCCCGATGTAAAGTATGGGTCTTCTGAGGCGTCTGAGGCGTGCAAGGAAGCTATCTGTACACCGGCACCATAGCAGTTCTCTACCTACCTATGTAGGTAGGTAACGACTGATGAATATCTTGGCTCAGACCCTTGAATCGTTGGAACCATGTCACATCTGCCAACCCTGCTCGTAACACGCTCGTGTTTATGCTTCAACGTGCCGCTACCCTACACTGTATCCTCGAGTACCCAAGCCCTTGTATCCTTCTCGATCTTGGTCATAGCCTTGATGACAGATGGTGCCTCCACTTCGTTTCGCCTCAGGTAACTGCACAATACACCGCGCACCGAGTCACGATGAAGCTGGGAAGCCGTGCCTGTTCGGCGTGTCGCCGTCCAGAACCTTTCGATTCCGAGAGAGACCGTTGGCATCAGAGAGTATGGCTCATAGCGATGTCATCATGATCGACGCCACCTGGTGACCTCTGTCAAGTGGCCAGAGCGATAGGCGAAGCATCAGCTTGTCCCTCTTTTGGAAGATCGTCCTGCGTTGTAAGAAGTCAGCCAAATGTCCACCACATGTTGCCTGGACTCTCGACGAGCTCCTGACGGAAGCGTCACGCCTCTGTTGCCAGTGGGAAACACGCTGGGTTAGAGCCTACAATCTCAAATATCACCTTGATCATCAAACTGCAGCTGGGGCACACGGCTATATCCTCGCCATCGCGTAAATCGCTTATGGAGATTTCGAAGCGGTCACCGCAGGGGCAAGGAAAATGATAGATCTGGAGCGTTGGATCGAACGTCATGTCCTCAATCTCGATCTCGTCGTACAGTGACATTATTGAGTGCGGAGGGAAACGTCTTTAGAAAGAGAAATCCGCACTGATTCAGTAGAACATGCACATGTCCTGAGCATTTTTCAGACGTACCTAGGTAGCCCGAGAGTGCTAGTACGGAAGTGGTCCGTACTAATAAATAATACCTGAACTTTTTAAGCCCGCCACCTCAGGTACCTTGGTATTCCCAGCCCTATTCCTCCTTCACCAGACATCTTGAAAGTACCACCAGCAGTCGCTTGCTTAAAATTCCTTACCCACAAAATCCGGCGAATTCGTTGCATTCAAGTTCTTAAGCCTTGTGCGCACAATCGTCGGGACCGGTTGTCATGGCTTCCATCATTAATGTCCTCATCTCGTCGTTCCCTGGACTTGGACTCCCATCAACAACATGTCTTCCGCTACCAGCTTCCTCAACCGTATCTGATCTGGTAGCGCTACTCTCGGAGCAACTTCCATCACCAATCTCAGGCCTCACAGTCACCACCACATCCAACAAAGCCCTGAATCCGTCTTCCACAACCCGCCTTGGTTCCTTGCTTTCGTCGCCCAGGGATGCCTTTTTACCTCTCAGGTTATCGGCATGCCTACGCGGAGGCAAGGGGGGGTTCGGCTCCCAGCTACGAGCGGCGGGTGGTCGTATGTCCTCGCGGAAAAAGCGGAGTCAAGGGGACAGCAATGGTTCGAGCCGGAATCTGGACGGGAGAAGGCTCAGGACTGTCACTGAGGCGAAGGCGCTCGCGGAGTATCTGGCGCTCAAGCCGGAGATGGACAAGAAGGAGAAGGACGAGCGACGGAAGCGATGGGAACAAGTCGTCGAAATGACCGAGCGGAAGCAAGAGGAGATGAGGAGCGGAGGCAAAGCACGGCTGGACGGCAAATGGGTCGAAAGCAAGGAGGAAGCGGCAGAGAAGACCCGCGAGGCTGTGCTAGCATCCTTGAGCGCTGGCGATATAAAGGATGCTTTGCAGCTGCGGGAGAGCGATCGATCGGCAACAGCCTCAGAAGCCAGCGACAGCAGCGATTCCGCACCGGGAGCGGAGAATTCTCGCTCGAAAAGTGGAGGTGGAGAGGCTCCTACGCGGTCATTCTTTGGATGGGACGAAGATGATGACATGAGCGATGAGACAGATGACGGTGAGGCCGATCCTCGAGTCGTCGAATCGGCAATGTCACTTGCAGATAAAGGAAAAGCGAAGGCGTCATGACGGCTGTAGCTAGAAGACTGAGGAGTGGGTTCTGAGTTCTCGGCTGGTCGACTGCTGAGCTGAATCTGGAGGACGATTGCAGCTTAGGTCCAGTGCCTGATTTATTGGACCTCGTCATTGATGACTGTTTCGTTATTGATTCAATGAGGAGGAGTATTGACGCCTAAGTACGCATATAAATGTAGGCCCACCAGGTCCGTAGCCTTCTGCATCACCACACACGTTCACTATCGCCATCGAAAGACTCATCAATGAGCCGTACTGTGTCTTGGACGTGAGTTGCTTGGATTACTCCGGGCGGCATCGTAATTCTGGTGATAGTGGGTGAGCGCGAGGATATTCTCCACTCTCTGCCCCACACTGGTGGGCAAATCTTCCAAGATTTACGCCCGTGCACGATTAGCAGGCATCTCTAGAAGCGCGTTCGTGAGACACGCGACGCGCAGGTAATAATTCGTCAGACTTCAAGTTCAACAGCCCACTATACGCAATCGACCACGCGCGATTGTCGCCATGTCTCTGCTAGTAGACAAATATCGACCGCGGTCATTGGATGCACTGAGCTACCATCCGGAACTTTCGCAGCGCCTTAGGTCATTGGTTGTACTTTCTATGGAGCGTCATCCATGGCTCAAGTAGCTAATCATGGTCACAGGCCCAAAGCGGCGACTTCCCACATCTGCTCGTGTATGGGCCTTCTGGTGCTGGCAAGAAAACGCGTATTGTCGCGACGCTAAAAGAGCTGTACGGCCCCGGAGTAGAGAAGATCAAGATAGACTCCCGCGTCTTCCAAACGACGAGCAACCGCAAGCTCGAGTTCAACATTGTGGCCTCAGTATACCATCTCGAGATCACTCCCTCTGATGTCGGAAATTTTGACAGAGTGGTTATCCAGGACTTGTTGAAGGAGGTAGCACAGACCCAACAGGTCGACCTGGCCGCGAGACAACGCTTCAAGGTCGTCGTCATCAATGAGGCAGACCATCTGAGCCGCGACGCTCAGGCTGCACTGAGGAGGACAATGGAAAAGTACAGCCCTAACCTGCGTCTGATTCTGCTCGCAAATTCGACGTCCAATATCATTGCGCCAATACGGTCAAGAACCCTCCTCGTAAGGGTTGCCGCTCCCAGCGAGGAGGCTATTTGTACGGTGCTCAAGAAGGTCGGAACAAAAGAAGGATGGAAAGAGACGGAAGGGTTGAATCAGAGGATTGCAAGAGAGAGCGGCCGCAACTTGCGGAAGGCGCTGTTGATGTTCGAGGCTATACATGCGCAGAAGTAAGGACTGATGCTCCGACCAGAGGCACCGGGCTCACCGTGAACGAACAGCGAGGTGGTCAACGACTCTACTCCCATACCACCAACGGACTGGGAGGCTCTGATAGAGCAAGTCGCTGACGAGATCATCGCCGAACACACGCCAGCTCGGATACTGCAAGTGCGTGCCAAACTATATGACTTGCTAACGCACTGTATCCCTGCAACCGACATTTTGAAGGTGCGTTGCCTGATCAATGAAAGTTCATGACGCTCACTCGGTTGCAGACCCTCACGTTCAAGATCATACCAAAAATAGACGACAGTCTGAGGGGAGAGATCGTGAAATGGTCGGCCTTCTACGAGCACCGGCTTCAGATGGGCAGTGTAAGCTACCCCTTCAAAAGTCATCGTCATCATGGGAACAACTAGACTAATCGGGCTACTGCTCATAGAAAGTTATATTTCACCTAGAAGCCTTCGTTGCGAAAGTCATGCGAGTGTTGGAAAGGTAGGCGATAGCGCATTTCGTCGAGTTGCAGCCGCTAACTGTAACCAAAGCTTCCTTATGGGCCTAGACTTCTGATGCTCAGTACTTTCCATACTCTACGAAATACGTCGATGTACCAATCTCCGACCTAGGTTCACAAAACAGTGGGTTTGCCTTCCTCAGCTTATGTAAACCTATCACTAACTATTCGATTTTTTAGAAATACCCTGGGCGCCTTACGGCAGAGCTTGAGCTCTTGACAGGCAGAGGACCGAGAACAATCTCAGGCAAAGGAAAACAACCCAATGGTATATATGTAACCTAGCTCAAGAGCCCACGATTTCGGCCGACACCCGGGCTTTAGAGGCGCAATCACATCAATACCGACAAACAGGGCTGTCAGTTGATCACGATAACTGCAAAAGCCGTTGATATATGTGAAGCAGAGCCGATTGACGAGGTAAAATGAGCTTCTCACTTTGCTTTAAGGCCAATGAAGAGCTCAGAGAGGAGTGGATTTAAAGTAGCTTTAGTCAATCGGCCACATTGTGCCGATGTCACGTGAAAATGAGGAGGGGCCAGTAGCTCGAATTCATGTATTTCACTGTGCTGGAGCCGTGCTTGGCCTGTTACTTACACAAGACAAGGAAATAGGCATGGCGATCTCCGCGCCGGGTCAATGAAAGTCGCAAGAGGCGACGCAAAGGGGAAGTGGAGTGCCAGCAGCATGCTCAAAAGCCTCGGTATGCCCGAGCCATCACACGTAAGCCCGTCTAGCCATCCGATTGTGTTACCTCGAAGCGCTCTGGAAAGGACAGAGGGCGCCAGACTTGCGTGCTGTGCTCCGCAGTGAATCACTGCTGCTTGGCGGACGAGCCCTTCTCACGGTAGGTGGACACGGCAGGGATGTTGGCGGCGAAACGTTCCTCCACTGTGCCATAAGCCTTGGGTGTCAACTTAATCAAAGTATGCAACGGCACCTCCATCCAGGGCGACTGTTCCTGGCTGACGTCCTTGAAGTAGGCGTAGATGCAACGGAGGACAGCCTGGTGAGTGATGATGAGGATGTCGTTGGAACGCTCGAGCTCCATGATGATGGGTTCGAGGCGGATGACAACGTCGCGGTACGACTCCCCACCCCTGTAGCGGTAGTTGTACTTGTCCGCGTCGCGTTGCTTGAAGTCTTCCGGGTACTGCTCCTCGATCTCCTCATAAGTCAGTCCGTCACACACCCCAGAATCGATCTCGTCCAGAGCTTTCCACTCGCGCTTGTCAAACATGACGAGGAAACGACCGGTTTGGATCGTGCGCTTGAGCGTAGACGTCCAGACAGTCAGCTTTCGGCCGTCCCCCACGGACTTGCGCAAGAGATCTGGCAAGGCCTTAGCATAAGCCTCGCCGCGCTCAGAGAGATCGGAATCTCCGCCAAGCTTGCCATTGAGGTTGTACTGGGATTCGCCATGCTGCAATGAGTCAGAATAAAATTAAAGGAAGTTAGTGATTGATCGTGTCGTTTGACTTACGCGTGAGAGCCAGATGGAACGTGGCTTGATGTGAAGGTTCATCAGAAAGTAGACGCAACGGCTTTGGAGGTAGTCTTGCAGCCTGTTGACAATGATCCTCTGCCCAACATTGATGAGCTTGACATAAGTCAGATCGGACTCGTCTTCGCCGATGGTCTGATAGACCCTCTCGTAGTTGCGAATGCGGTTGAGGAAGTCTTGGGCAGCCGCCTCCGGGTCCTGACCGACGTAATCTGGCGATGTAGTCTTGACCTCGAGGATGTTAGACATGATGACACTCTCGTCATCGCAGATGGATTCGACGAAGATCGTCTCGAGGCCTTCCTTGAGGCAACGTTCCTGGATCCAGCGACGACGCGCTTTGGAGGAGTTGGTAGCATCGAGAATGGCAATCACTCCTTTTTCATTCTGGAACCATTCGAGCATATCAGTGACAGCTGCCTCCGCAGCGGCTCTCCTGAGTCGTTCGCCCTCGGGGTTGCCGGTATCGAAGAACTCGGCCGTAGGGCTGGGGGTGTTGCTGCGCCGATACTGCCCGACGTTGAATGTTTTAGCATCGATAGACAGCCACTTGAGATATCTCACGACTGATGTACCATAAAACGTGAGCCGTGATCATATTCGCACAGCTCGTGGTAACATACCCTTTCCTGCAATGAGGCTCTTGCCACGCGCGGGCAATCCGACCATGACCACGCAGATCTGGGCATCCTCGACCTGTTGACCCTCAGAGTCAGTATGCTTTTGCGAGAAAAGCAGCTTCCCCAGCGGAGTCGTCATCGCAGAAGTTGATTGAGGAGACATGGTTGCAGTAGCTTGACTGAATGAAAGGCTGCGTGTGTCTCGCATCAAATGGTGGAGATGCGATGCAAAATGAAAAAGAAGCGGCCGTTTGTCCACAATAATTGACGGGGCGTGAAGACGTGAAGACTTGGAGGCACAAAACGGTTGCGGCCGGGCCTCCGCAGCTAGCTATGCATTTCGAGGAGAACTTTTGCGTATCATGTTACCTCTGCGTGTCGACATCTGTTTATGCAACGGGTTGTTTATACCCAACCGAAGCGCAGGACGCAGTCTATACATTGAATTCTCGCAGAAACCCTACTGGCAAGACTCCTTAAGGTGTGATCACAGCAGCTGTCTGCTAGAGTCGTCATGTTCTCTCTGATCTTCTAGGCTGAACGGGATGCTAGAGGCCATCCATTTCTCGCATCGAAAGGTAGGAACGTGACAGAGATGTGCACACCATCCTGCCACCTGTTAGACACCATCATGCCAATTGCTAAACTTTGCGGCAAGGGTTGCGGCATTGGACTTCAGCACACCTTCTACAGCCCGTTGTCACTCCTCGTCATGTGTTCCAGGAAAGCATTCAATGATAGTAAGAGTAAGGACATACAAGCACATCCAGGCTGAAGCGCGGATAATTGGAGAAGCAAGCAGCCAAGTGCCAAGAGATATGGTACGACGGGAAAGATTGGAATAAATAGGAAGAGCTCACATTACTCATTGAAAAATTCTTGGCCCCAGCCATCACGAGGGCAGTCTGGAGCAACAGTTCCTTGCCGCTATCCACTTGTTGCGAGGCGTCAAAGAGATTCGGTGTGCTGAGAGGATGACCTCAGGTCATTGAAAGCAATAGCTCCAGCAAAGCTGTTGTTATATGGCAACAACTTCAGGAGGAATCTGTGACTCTAGAAAGAGTCGAGGTGGTTCACCGTGGTTGGAGCATGCAGGATTGCGTGTGTGCTGCTATCGTTTTTGCTGGGTTGAACTTTCTTAGCGCGATAACATTATCCCCCACGCTTCATGACCATCACCCCACACTCTTTATATCGACGTCTCGTGCCTTTGTTTGATATGGCAGGCTCTGCTCAGCGAAGAAGTCAGTGACATTTCCTATCTCTACTGACATAAAAAAAGCTTCCGCATAAATCCGCTAATACTAACCTATGTAACTTAACTAAACTCCACTAAACCGCGCTGCTTGCTCGCTTATGGATGCCTTAGGGTGAGCGTACGGCATGAACTCGGCCTCACAGCTTCATCACTTATAATTCCCACCTTTGGTATTTCACCATGAATATTAAGCATTGGCTTATCGAGGAGCTTGAGCGGGAAGGAAAGCCTACTCCGAGGACGTCATGTCGACTTATATTCTGTTACTGGCTGAAGCAGAAGCAAATGTCAATTTCTGGGACCGTTCATCCACTGCGAAGCCTCTCTGGCGCCGTGTCGGACAGCTTTGCAATGGTAAGAGCGTGGAATATTCAAGAGTCAGGAGTCTTTCTCGGATGTGCCTGGCTAACATGAAGACATCTGACTTGGACCGCAAATAGAGTGCCCCCTTGGAGAAGCACAAGGTAATGCGTGGAAATCTGGTTCTGACGTGATGCGCTCTGAAACAAGGTTTTTTTTCCGTATACAACGTTCCAGCTCGATGTATTTGCTACTCTAATGTGCAGAGATAAAGAGATGGTGGGAAATGAGATACCTGAAAGAGGCATGAGCTCGATAGACGTTCCTTTGGAAATGGAAATGCTTGACAATCGTTTGGTGAAGCCAATGTATGAGAGTAGGCTTGCTATCGCGCGTCAAGCAGGCCCTCCGGGATCCGCCGTTTTACTAACCTCATGACTCAAGCATCCCGAAGAAAATAAACGCGAAGTTGGCATAGACCCCGGTTGATCTTGAGCAATTGCAAGCTGAATCTCGCAAACTAGTTTTAAAATGCTGAAGGTCTTATGATTGTTGATGCCACGCCCTCTACCCCGTTTATGTACAAAGACACTCTAGAGCGTTTCTCTGAGCAGCTTATTCATCTTCGCCATCTTGGATGACACGCTCAGATCAATGGTTCGGTCACCGATCTCGACGACAAGACCACCTTTGATTTCAGGATTCACCTGGTAGGAGACCTGTTAATCATAGCCAGGCAGTAAAAACACCAGCGTGTACTTGCACAGAAATTCCGCAAAAAGCAACGCAGAGATGGGTTGAGCATACCTTTGGTACCACCTTCAGCTTTTTGCCTTGTCCCACATACTGGGACTTGGCCACCGTTGCCTCTAGCTGTCGAAGGACTCTGTTATCCAGCGGCTACACGCAAACAGTGATTTGTTAGTAAGCCGTCGAGGAATATGCTACAGCAATCTTACCGCAGCGCTAGTAACAACCAACTCGACCTCGCCCCGATGCGCACTCATCAGCGCCGCAAACTTCTCGCAAACGCCCTCCAGCACACCAAGACGATTGTTCTCCGCAAGCGTGTTCAAAAAGTTCCGGACCGTCTCCGCCGTCGCAGGCCCACCGAGGCGCCGCTGCAGCTCCTGCACAACCTGCTGCTTGTCCGCGACGGACAGCGTCGGGGCGGCCAGCACCGTCGCGAGCTTCGGGTCCTTGCGGAAGGCGGCCTGCATGGCTTCCATCGCTCGGGCGGTCGGTTCGATCGAAGATGACTTCACGGCGGCGGTGTACTGCGTTCAGTGAGGGTATGGGTTAGCGAGCGTTGAGGTGGGGTTGGATCTGTGGATAGAGGGATGTAGGTCCATGGAAGGGGGATCATGAACGTAATTACCAGAGCGCTGGCATAGGTCCCATCGATGCCGAATAATGCAATGGGCGGCTTCGCTGCCGCAGATGACGATCGTTGCGTAGGTTGGCCGGGTTGAGCAGGTTGAGCATAAGTCCTGACAGCGATCAAGCGAGGAGCGATTGGAGCGCGAATGAAGGCGCATCGCGCCGCCGGTAGAAGTGCCCGACCCGAGAACATGGCTACTGCTTGACTGGGGCAAATGAGGGTGAGGAAATTCGGTTTAAAGCCTGAGTCGAGAGACGTTGTGATGCTTGAAGTGAGGTGAGGTTGCGCGGTTATCAATAGCTAACCGGATTAGGCTAGAGTCTTGGCGCCCATGGAGCATCTCATCCTCAGGGCTCAGGCCTCAGGCCAGTCTATCATGGATGCCCTGGTTTTCCCAGAACTTCTGTGAGCGTGAAGTTATAGTTACACAACAGCACTAATAGCAGCCCACAATGCTTTATAGCTTGAGCCGAGTTTGAAGATAGCAAAAAGGGATATTTGACACAAGCCACGCTCAAAGCCAGCTTTTGATGCCATCAAAACGCTTCTCGCAGCAAAATATCGAGTCAAAGCCCAAAGCCACAAACGTCCTAAGCAACAGACTGCGCCAGCACCCCGTTCGGCCTCATGACATCGTTGCCCGTTATCATCTTCTCCTCATCAGGGCCCGAAGCCAAAGTCATCAGACTCATCGCCGCACGCAACCTGTCCCTGCGCGCCTGACCCGTCCTCTCCAAGCCCCGACTCGCTCCTTCATCCACCCACGTCAGACGGTGGATCATGTAGCTCAT
>QQTW01000526.1_pt1 | contig 24033 bp, 19 predicted proteins | sample 1904831 | NCBI WGS metagenome assembly QQTW01 (sample SAMN09435610, study PRJNA476489) | Subsurface metagenome, whole genome shotgun sequencing project. | reverse complement strand
CAACTCGACCATTAATGAACTCGCTAGCTGGCTCAGTTTCTGGAAGTTTCAGAAACTCCTCAAGCGTGAGCGTAGGGGGATTGACAACACCAGTCATCTTCGACCCGCTCCTTCAAATAATGAAAATATGAATTTCTTTCACAAGCTATAACAGAAGAGACACAAACTCACAACAACCGCCATGACTCTGCTCAAGGACCTGATCAACAGCTAACTTTTCCCGTTATCTTTTTGAGATAAAAATAGGTGTAGCGAACAGCCAGCGCGGATTTTCTTGATCCCCACACTCCACATCTCATCTAATTCTGATTCCTCGACTCCTGTGCCGGTTGTTTCTTCAGCCTCTTCCACTTTATGGATTTCTACTTCCACCTGCTCCGGATTGAGGTTCTCTAAAGCCTTTCGATTGACGGCGCTTAAGTGAGGTTTCCTTTTCCTCAACTCTCGAATGACTGTGGGATCGCCGACTTGCAGCACCCGATCAATATCCCGGATGCTGCTATTGAGGCTCATCTCAACCATTTGTTGCTTGACTTTTCGCGTCTGTCCAGGATAGCTGTAGTCGAGGATAAATGTACGGCGCAGGCAGTCAGAATTCACCGCAGAGGTAGCGCTGTTTGCCTTCAGGGAATATGTCATGCTTAATGATATTGGTAGAATGGCAGTCAAGGCGAAGAACAGCAAAGTGAATCATACATTGATCTGAACTAGTGAAATCGGTAGAGTTATTTACGGGTGCTGGGGGCTTAGGTATGGGAACAGCTATGGCAGGCTTCCATCATCAGGCACTCGTGGAATGCGATAAGCACAGTTGTCACACTATCCGTGAGAATCAGCGGCGAGGGATTGCACTTGTTAGCGACTGGTCCATCCACCAGATGGACGTGGCGGATTTTGATTACTGTACTGTTGGGAGAGAAATAGACTTCCTAGCTGGTGGACCACCTTGTCAGCCTTTTTCGATTGGTGGTAGGCATGGTGCTTATTTAGACAAGCGGGACATGTTCCCCCAGTTTTTCCGGGCGGTGCGTGAATTACGTCCCAAAGCTTTTCTTATTGAAAATGTGCGCGGGTTAATGCGTCGCACGTTTCTTAACTATTTAGAGTATATTATTTTACAGCTAACTCATCCGGAGCTATTGCCCAAGCCAGACGAATCTTGGGCTGACCATTTGGCGCGACTTGAGCGCTACCACAACGGTGGTGTCAACAATGAGCTTGGTTATCGCGTTACCTTTAGGCTACTAAACGCGGCTGATTATGGAGTACCACAAAAACGGGAACGTGTTTTTGTTGTTGGTTTCCGCTCTGATTTGAACGTTAACTGGTCTTTTCCTGAGCCGACACATACGGAAGAGGCACTTATCTGGCACAAGTGGGTAACTGGTGAGTACTGGGATCGCCATTGCATTGCAAGCATTGAGCGCCCAGAGATACCAGCAAAACTACGCACGCGCTTGCAACGTACTGGACCAAGCTTGCTGGGTAGCATGACCACCCCCTGGTGTACAGTCCGGAATGCGATAGGTGACCTGCCACCACCTGAGAAAACCGATGTGGCTTCCAAAATTCTCAATCACGTCTATATTCCGGGAGCCAGAAGTTATCCAGGGCATACGGGTAGTCCTTTAGATGAGCCAGCCAAAACCCTGAAAGCAGGTGTCCACGGTGTACCTGGTGGGGAGAATATGCTTGCCCTGCCCGATGGACAAGTCCGCTACTTCACGGTACGGGAAGCAGCAAGATTGCAAACTTTTCCAGATGACTACTACTTTCCCAACGCCTGGGGGGAGTCGATGCGTCAAATCGGCAATGCCGTACCTGTTACCCTTGCCCATCTCATTGCCACCAGCATTCGTTCCCATTTGCAGGAAATTAACTCTGGCAAGAAAATTGTAGGTGCTGTCTAGTAAGAATTGTTCATGCCATTAGAGGTTTTTCAAGCACCTGCAACACTGCGCGAACAGTTAATCGAGTTTCAAGCTAGACAGCCATGCCGTCCTCTCACTGAACTTGAGCAACTAAAAGATGAGTTAGCTGGTTATGTCGGTGTCTATTTGCTTTACTACAAGGGACAATTTCTCCTGTACTCAGGCATCACTTATGCCAATCAGAACTCGTGTTGTATGCCAATTTACATTGGGAAAGCAGAGACTCCGGGTAAGCGTACTGGAAGAGGAACAGTTGCAGGAGGTCTAATTGGTCGCTTAAGAGAGCATAGTAACTCAATTCGCCAAGCAACTAATCTCAATGTCGCGGATTTTCACTTCACGGTAGTGGCGATGGCTGTTGATTTAGTCGCTTGGGGTGAGGCTGTGCTGATAAGGCATTTCCAGCCTGTTTGGTGCAGTATCATTTCCGGTTTTGGCATCCATGCTCCTGGTAAAGGACGGGGAGCCCAGATGCGCTCGATGTGGGATGAAATACACACAGGCAGGTCGTTTGCAGAACAATTACCACCCAACCCTATCACTATTGCCAGCCGCCAACCGCAGGTAAATCAACACTGCCAGAATATGTGTGCCCGGCTGGGATGTCCGTCGGAAAGCAGATGACTCCAAACAAGTTTGTCTATATAAATATCTCGTTGTTCCAATTAGACTCTAGTTTAGTTAGGACAGCATTTAGCAACATAGCATAAGGGTTTCAGCCTAAAAAAATCTACTCTTGTTTAATTAGGACAGCGATCGCCACTGTGTTTGCCCGGTCATTACTCCTTTTTGGAATCAAAACAGCAAAAATGTTCTGAGACTCCTACACAGTAAGGGTTTCAAGGTACGATTGGCGGCTGCGAAGAGCTAATCGCTACTTTTCCCCCTCAATAGACAACCTATACTCCGTTCCGGTGAGCGCGATTTATTAGCCCGTCGTCGCTATGGGCGGTCGCACTCAGCCAAAAGAGTTTCAACTGCTTGTTTTTCCCAATCAACATACATGACTGGGTTCTGCCAAAATTGCTGCCATGCTTGATTTAAGAGGGTGTGGATAGGGTCTTGAGTCGTAGGGGTTGCAATTCGAGCCTGAATATCCTTTACAGACTCCCAGGCGTGATAGGTGAGCGCCTCAAGGAGATTACTAGGATAGCAGCGATGGTATTCGGGTTCCGGTTGAGCTGCAATTTGCTCAAGAAACTCACTCCATTTCTGCTGAATCTGTTTAGCCACCTCCTGAAATCCAGATAACTTCAGTGCGTGAAGCATAGCAGTCATTCGTGCATGGTCACATGGATGGGAAGTAACTCGCAGAAGTGTCAATTCATGGGGGTCACCTCCACGCTTAATCGCTAAATGCAGATGTGACCAAACGAATGCAGGACCTAAAGTATATACCCCATATAAGTCACAAAAGAACTCCTCCATCCAAAACTTAATCCATGATTTTTGCCAAGTGTGAAGCAGATCATATAAATGTCTGGGACCACGACGATGCTCTGCTTTGGCTTTCTCCTCTTCAAAATGGCTGAGTACCTTAACGATTGCATCTTCATATCGGTGTTGAAACGGTTCCATAACGGGGTCATTCTTCTCTATGAAAAATGGATGTGCTAACTCATGGTATAGATCTGGCAAATGTAGTAGAAATTTACCCTCAATCAAAGGAATACAAAGCAGATTAAAAGCAGGATAGATGCAAAAGTAATTCTGCGACAAAGTCGTGACTATCGGCGTAAGACGAGGATATTGAATTTCTCGCGTAATTCTGCTAATCAAAACATTTACTTGATGATCTTCATTGGATGCTCGATTCAGTGCAGTAATCCCTACTGTTTCAAGATCATCCATTTCTGCCACAATTCGCTTGAATATCCGTAAATGTTCTGCTCCAAAGGTATCACCAACAAGCGATTGCAACATTTTGAGATCCTGAATTGCTTCGTCTACTCGCTGTTTGCACATTACTCTCAGTGCATCGTAATCCCTAGGAAGAGTTCGAGGAATGCTTGCTGTTAACACTCGTCCTCGTTCAATCATCTGCGGGATTGCTCCTGCAAGATAGTCATAAAGCATTCCCACCTCGCATCCGAGCGAAGGTGTTTGCCCGCTCGTACTCCAGTGTTTTTGCTAGTTTTTCGAGTTTTGTCATCTCAATCAGCGTAATCCGATTTGTCAGAAGTGCCTGACCAAGTTGGCTCCATTCAGCAAGGCTTTTTCTCGGATTATCTTGCAACAAAACGATCAATAGCTGGGCATCCAATCGTCTTGGTGATTGTGCTAAGCTGATTAGAAGCTGCCCTAACTGGCGTTGCTGATCAGAGATTGTTGTCTGCTGTTGTTGCTTGAGTTGAATCAGGGTTTGATCCAGAAGTTCGGCACATTCTGCGAGCCGAGTGTAGAGAGTTGAATACAAACCGATCGTACTCATACAGTTGTCTCCTCGCTGTATTGCATATTATCACCGGTTTCGTCGCAGCTATATTCAGATTCGGTATCTTCGGGTAAGTCAAATCGAAGGGCATCTTCATCGTATTCACTGGCATCCTCGCTCAATCGCCGATCATTGAGCTTCACGGTGATTGGATAACGGGTGCAATCATCAGGTTTTGTCCAGGTTAGGGCAGTTAAGTAGTAAATATCTTCCAAACACAACTTGAAAGGCAGGCTGCCTTCGATATATCGGACATGCAACGGCTTAACTGTTCCTTGTCTTGAAAATGGTCGGCCCGTTGAGCAAAGATAACCGTCAACGTGATTAACCATATAGCAGTAGCCGGTTTGGGGATTTAGCACAAGCGGCGATTGGCCACCTTGAACATCAAATAACCGCAGGGATGCTGGAGCAGATTTAGAGATTTCTAGAATCGTTAAGGTGGTATTCTCAGGAAGAATCCCTTGATCTTTCAGTGTCGCGATTGCCTGTTTTACTCCTTCAATCTCACACTTATACATCCGCCCATCACGATGAATGACAATGTGTACCAGCGGATACGTTGTCTGCTCTGCTTCTTTTGTCAAAATTTCAATTAAACAAGCTTTAACCCGCTCACTGGATAGCTGTTCCTTCTGTTTGGAAGTAATTGGTGGCAACGTCCAAATTCGACTTCCATCTTTATTGACTACAATGTAACCTGCTGTATGGTGTTTGACATCAATCCCAATGATGACGTCCGCATGCAAAGGTGTACCCAAGACAAATGGCCATCGCTCATTAGTAAGTAGTATCTTATTCAAAGCAACAGCACGAAGATAACCCTGCAATCTACCACGCTTTTGAGCACGGACAGCATAGAAGGGATGCCCGTGTTCGTTGTAACGTAACTCGTAGCACTCTTGCCCCGTTGCTGAGTGAATTGTAGCCACGTATAAATCGTAGTTTTTCAATTCCCGGACAACCAAAGCAGCTAGTGGATCATGCTGACGCGGTAAGCGACTGGGGGTATGATGCAGCATCACAATACCGTAACCTGGTAAGAGCTGATGCTCTTTCACAGTATTTAGAATGGCTCTGCCCTGTTCGATGTAAGTTCGGAAACCACGATCTGGGTAGTAGATCACTTGAGGTTGGTAGCCTCCGCCTGCTGGGTAGAGTTGATCAACGGCTTTTTTGAGCTCTTGAACAAACTCATACCCAAAACTATCTGCAACAGTTTGAGGAAGCAGCAGATATTGACGATCAAAGGGTTCTTGGACATACACTCCAGCATCCTTACTGCTGAGCAGATCCAATCTCTGCCGTCCAACTTGAGCCAAAGTTACCTGGGTCGCCCCTTCGGTGCCCCGAACCGACAATCGATAGTTATTTCCGAAACGATAATCTGGAAGTGTGAACACTTCTCGCGAAACCGGATCGGGCATATTGGCAATCTTTAACGTAGTATTGCCAAATCTAATCTCTGTAAGATATTTCTTGACCAGTTGACAAATGACAGAACGGCGAATATTTGGGGCTAAAATTGTATGTCGGTGGTGCCTCTGAATGGCAGGATCGGTGTTGTCGTAAACCAAGTGGCACAAGGAGGTGATTGCCATCCGGTCTGCATTCTGGTTATTGAAATAATGAACTACTGCCGCCTCCTGGGATACAGATGCCAAATCTTCTGGAATCGGCTTTCGGGAGTGTTTTACAATAAAGTCCAGCAATGAAATCAAGTTGTTACTATCTGGAACCATTGCTTCCGTTGCATTTAAGTCGGAAAGCTCACTCAGTTGAATCTCGTACCACTGATGTCCGTAATGGTAGATGCAGTGTTTAGCTTTATATGACTGAAATGTCTGTTCCGTTAAATAAGTGGGTAAGGGATTGCGACTGATAAACTTATGTTGCACATCAACACAGAGTCCAATGCCGCCACTCTCAGTAAAAACTGGACGGACTGAAAATCCCCGAAATAGTGAGATCGAACCAAATTCTTGATGCGGGATTTTCTCAAAAAAAGGTTTCCCAGCGCTGGGCTGCCACAATTGTGCATTCGTGAACAGAGCAGATTGCACCATGAAGTGAAGAAATCGCAGGCAAATCTCGTCATTCTGTAGGGTACGGAGCGAATAATCAAGGGTCAGCGTGTCACCAGTCGATTTGAAGTAAACTACCCCTCGAATAATTGGGCAAGATGCAGGCAGATCTGGCGCATCGGCAGAAACCACCAGGAAAGGTTTTTCGTCACGTTCGATAATGGTTACAGGATGTTTGAGCATATAGCTCAACCGATGGATTAAATTCTGCCGATTCTGGTAGTACTCAGAATGCCGCTTAAGCCCCCGTATCTCATACAGGCGGTACTGGGTTGCAAGCTCAGCAAGATTTAAGAATGGGAAAACATTATTTTCTATAACCATTACGCAGACTCCCAACACATTGATTGATAGTTACAGCACTGGCATGTTTCAGGGGAGGAAGCTGTCAAAAACTCCATTGGATCAAGTGTTGATTTTTCAGCATCTCCTACAATCAAATGCATTTCGATCATGCTTTCAGCAATGAATGTGTCGATTTCAATAATTCGCGTTTCATTCAACTCGTACCGTCGAATTTGGTTCTTGAGCAACTGAGCCTCCCAAAGCCGAATGTCAGTTACCTCCCATTTCTTAAATGCTGGAAAATCTTTGTGAGGCTTTCCTCGAACTAAAGCTAATGCATAAATTCCCAGCTGCATCCAAGCTCGGTAAACCCCAAAGAAATGAACTTTCCAATCGATGATTAACGGAGGTTTATCGGCATAAAAAGCAATCAGATCAGGCACAGCTCGAACGGTTTCGCCTGTATGCGAAAACGATAACGAGCGCTGAATGACAAGATACTGGGCTGCTTTCAATTCTGACCAGACTTCGGACATAGTGAATAAATTCGCTAGTGATTGGTCAATTTCTGCTCTTGCTCTTTCAATCTCCGCTTCAGAAATTTCGCTGCCGTACTCCACACAGTGAAAGACAGCAAAATCAGAACCTGCCTTAGAAGGTGAAAAACCAGGTTGATGCAAAGGATGCAGCCGAGCAACTGCAAGTTGTCGTTCAAATAGACTTCTAGCCATTTGCTGGGCATGAACAAGCGAAGGATTTTGTCTTGCTTTTATAGCTGGAACAACAACTTCACTGATCACGGAATCTACAATGCTGCCACGCCAGGCACTGATACTTTGAAGTTTACTCAGCAAGTAAGCTTTATGACGTTGTGGATCTTTCGCCTTCCAGTTTGCTAGGCAAGCTTTGAAGTACCATTGCCGTTGGCATTGATTGAAGGTTTTTGCCCTAGATAAAGACCAAGTCATTGACGTTTCCGATTGATCCGTTTTGATCGCATATATTGCAGATAATCTGCCAGTTCATCCGCCTCTTCAGGAGTGACCTGACCCAACCTCGCAGCAAGAGCCGTTAGTGACGTATCCAACTTTCCGCTTTCTGGGACTGGATATCCAGCTAGTTCTAGAACAGTCGTGTACGGAACACCGTATAAATCACTTAGCTTACGCAGAATCACTGGGGAAGGCGAACGAATTTTGCCCGTCTCCAATTGACTGAGATAGGCATTGGAGACACCTGTTTCAGCCTCAACCGCACGCAGCGTCAAACTTTGATGCTGACGGGTAGAAGCGAGAAATGAACCTAACCTGCTTAACTCCTTGCTCATGCGCTAATTGTAGCAAGCTTGCTAATTATGTCAAGCAAAATTTCCTTTACTGCCTGCAGCAAGCAAGCTCAATGTATTGCCAAACATCCCAGTTACCATGCAATTCTTGTTGGAGAGAAAATCGCGATCTCACCTCAGCGCTAGCCTCTCAACCACGCCCTAACCGATAAACCACAGATACCCGGTGATCGCATCCCACCAATAACCTCTCAACTGCATCCCAACAGAAGCATTGACGGCTAATGGTGCAGTTGAGCGGTGGCAGATAACCTTTGCATCACCACCAATATCTGTCGTCCAGCCGCTCCAAGGGGTTGTGTTGCAAAAACCGAGGTAGTGGTAAGTTAGAAAGCTCACTTTTGGGCAACCTTGGTCTACCCATTTAGCCCTGTCCTGGTACAAACTCTCATCGCCGTTGTCTAGCTTCAGCGTGAGCGCACTGCCCTGATAGCCGATCTCGCGGGTAAGTGATCTTCTAACAGTGATGCAACGGGTTTTCAACTTTGATGGTTAAGCTGTGGTAACTCGCGATCAAATCTCTGACACTGTAGAGCCAAACCGTGATCTGCTATGCCAGCAATTCGATTTAGCTCATTCCTCCACCTGAACTGCGCTGATAATCTGCCAAAAGAGAAAATTCTTCTACCACTTTGCTGTAGATGCGTTCGTAGATATAGAAAAGATTACTGTAAATGCCAGAGAGTTGAGTATCCGGCTCGTGCCGATCCGTGATACGGATGAGTTGCTGCACATCAGCCAGATTGTCGATGGCACCGAGTGCAAGCATTGCGATCGCAGCGGCACCAAAGCTACTAGCTTCATAAACCTCTGGGATTAGTACATCGCAGGCAAATACATCAGCCATCATTTGCCCCCATACCTTGGAACGAGCAAAGCCACCAGCAGCACGGATTTCCCGACCTTCTCCTGCTAAATCGCTTAGCGCCATATAAATGCTATACACGCTGAACAGAATACCTTCGAGGACAGCGCGAATGAAGTGCGATCGCTTGTGATGAAGCCCGATCCCAAAGAACAAACCACGTGCATTGGCATTCCAGTATGGTGCCCGTTCGCCAGATAAAAAGGGAAGAAGGAGCAGTCCCTCAGAACCAGCCGGAACTTGTGCTGCAGCTTCGAGCATGATTTCGTATGCGTCTATACCGAGTTGCCTTCCCTGCTCAACTTCTGCCCAGCTGAACTCGTCGCGAAACCAACGAAGTACGATCCCACCGTTGTTTGACGCTCCCCCAATAACCCATTGATTCTCGGTCAGCGCGTAGCAAAAAGTACGTGCTTTGGGATCAGTCATGGGAGTCGGGACAACTGTGCGAACTGCGCTACTGGTTCCAATCGTGATTGTTACCTGACCGGGATCAATCGCACCAACCCCCAAATTGGCAAGGACACCATCGCTCGCCCCAATCACAACAGGAGTGTTCGGTTCTATACCCATTTGTTCCGCATGCTGCGACTTAAGTCCGCGCAGAATATGCGTAGTAGGAACCGGCTCGCTCAACTGCTCAGAGCGAATGCCAGCAATTGCCAGCGCTTCTTCATCCCAGTTAAGCTGCTGTAAGTTGAATAGACCTGTAGCTGAAGCAATAGAGTAATCAACAACGTAACGCTCAAACAACTGGTAAAAGACATACTCTTTAATTGACAGAAATTTAGCAGCGAGGCGGAACGTATCGGGGTCACAATCACGCATCCACATCAGTTTTGTGAGTGGGGACATCGGATGAATTGGGGTTCCCGTTCGCAGGTAAAGGGCATTCCCGCTTCCGTCCTGCTTCAGCTGCTCGGTTTGGATGACGCTGCGGTTGTCAGCCCAGATAATGCTATTCGTCAACCGATTTCCATTTGCATCCACAACGACTAAGCTGTGCATTGCCGCACTAAAACCAAGTCCAGCGATTTTCTTCGCTGCACCTGCTTGCTCGATAGCCTCTCGGGTTGCCGAGATCACAGCAGCAAAGATGACATCAGGATCTTGCTCCGCCCTGTCAGGTTTTGGTACCAGAATGGAATACTCTCGATTACCGATGCCCTTAATTGCGCCCGACGGCGTGAAAACGACAGCCTTAGTACTGGTCGTTCCGATATCAACGCCGATGAAGTATTTTTGCTCCATATATGTGATATGACCGTTGGCAACTAGATGGCAGCTGGTGCGACCAAACTATTAACGGCTTCCTCCGGACCAACCAAAGACATATAAGGGTGTAGCAAATACCGACCAGCAGCCTGCTGAGCAACAGCGGCAGTCAAACCGGCAACCTCTTGCTGAAATTGGGTATCAAACTCAATGCCCAGCCCCAAAGTTTCATACCAGCCAAACATCTGAGCAATTTGCGCATTGGTCTGTTTGCTCAAAGCGTACTGCCCCAGCAGTTTGTTCTTAGATGCCTGGAGTGCATATTCACTCAACTGAGTGGTACATAGTAGATCAACTTCTCTTTGCAGTCCTTCCAGGGCGATCGCAGTGTTTTCTGGAGCCGTACCCATATAAACCACAAAAGGAGCTGCCTCCTGCCGTGTCGGATAAAATGCGGAAACATCGTAAGCTAAGCCCCGCTTCTCCCGCAATTCCACAAATAACCGGCTGGAAAGCCCATTCCCCAAGTAGGTAGAGAGTAACTTCAAGGCAGCGTAGTCAGCCTTTTGCACCGATGGAGCTAGATAGCCCAGCATGACGATAGATTGCTGCGTCTGTTGTGGCGTTATCGTCTGATCGGGCTGAGGAGTAAGGGTGGGCAGCATCAGAGTCGGCAGCGGCGTCGTTCCGCGCTCCCAGTCGCCAAAAACCCCGCTTACCAAGGCAATGGCGTCTGCGGGTGTGATTCGACCAGCGATACTAATTACCACATTATCCGGGCGGAAATATGTCTGATGATACTGCTGGAGAGCAGCACGCTCTAGAGTCGCCACCGTTGCTTCGTATCCCAGCCCTGAAGAGGCGTAGGGATGGTTTTTGTACATTGCTTGCCGCAGGCAGTCGAAGGCGATCGTAAAGGGCTGTTCTTGCTGGGAACGAATGTTTTGCAGAGCCAGACGCCGCTCCAGTTCTACCTCGATTTCTGGAAACGTGGGCGATCGCAATAGTTTTCCTGCCAACTCGAAAATCTCTGCAAAATCTGACGTTACTGTCTTCAGACTTAGCAAAAAATAATCCGCAGCAGCATCAGCACTCAGGCTCGCCCCTACAGATTCCACCCGCTCTGCGATTTCTAAAGAGGACAGCTCTGGCGTTCCCTTCGTCAGGACTGCCGCCAGCAAATGCGCCAACCCAGCCTGCTCTGGTGGCTCGCAACAACTACCGGCTCGTACAAACACGCGAGCGGCAATGATATCCGCAGCCGGGTTTTCTGCCACAAGTACCACAATGCCATTGTCTAAAACAGTGCGATGGATAGTTTGGTTTTGCAGCGGGGCTGTTACACCTTGTCTGTTGTCCGTTGTCATTTGTAAAGTAGGTGAGCGGTAGAGTACTCCTCTTGAGGCTAGCAAGGTTTTAGCACTGTTACAGCATAAGAATGTGGCGAGAGATATTGCTGCGCCAAACTTTGGAGCTCTTCGCCTTGAAACGACTGGATCTGCTCTGGATAGATGAATGCTTTTTTCGCTTCGCTGATCGTGTTATAGTAACCGTAAAGACCCGCGAGTTGGTTCGGCGTTTCCGTAGAAAACGCATAATCATTACACAGAAGACGTTTACAACGGGCAAGTTCACCTTGGGAAACCAGTGTATTCTGCAACTGTTCTAGGCGAGCGCAAATCAGGGACTCGACGCGATCCAGGTGTTGCGGCTCCAATAAGGCACTAATTGTAAATAGACTTGAGTCCCGCTGCAGCGAAAAATTACTACTAATCGCCTGAACTAATTGCTGTTCTTCCCGTAACTCCCGCACTAGGCGGGAAGTCCGCCCTTCTGACAGTAGCACCGAGAGCAAATCTAAACCATAGGCACTGCGGAGCTGATCCACTCCGGGTCCCGTCCAAGCCATCAGCAATCGCGCTTGCTCTAACCTTGGCAAATACAATTCTTGACGACCAATTCCAGCCACCACTGGTTTTCCCACCGTTTGGGACTGAGGAGGACAACAATCACACCGCTTTGAGAACTGCTGGAAAGTCCTGCTCACCAGTTCTAAGGCAGGCTGTTGGGCAATTCCTCCCACAATCACCACCGTCATGTTTTCGGGTTGGTAATGAGCGCGGTGAAAACAGCGCATTGCCTCTGGTGAATGCTTCATCAGCTCTTGTTCAGTACCCAGCACTGAGCGTCCGTAGGGGTGGTGTTGGTAAACACTCTCGCTCAGAGATTGGAATCCGATCCAATCTGGGTCATCATAGGCTTGGCGGATTTCCTCTAGCACCACTTCACGTTCCCGGACAAATTCATCCTCTGGGATTGCTGCATTTAAAAGCAGTTCCGCCAAGTGGGGTAGCGTATCTTCCAGGTAGGGTGCTGCCGTGGTGAGGAAGTAATGGGTGTAGTCATGGCTTGTCGCCGCATTGCTCATTCCACCACGGTTTTCAATTTCCCTGTCAAACACCCCAGGCGCTAACGCCGGAGTGCCTTTGAATATCATGTGTTCCAAAAAGTGAGCCATGCCAGACGAGTTTTCCGGCTCTCGCGTAGCACCGGCACGCAACCAAACGTCCGCCACAACTACAGGCGTGGAGGGAAGTTGTTGATGAATAACGGTTAAACCATTGTCTAGCGTGAAAATAGCAGATGGTGTCACTGGAGCAGAAAGCAATTGCGACAAACTGTTTAAAATTGAGTTTAATTTCACTTAACCTTAACGTCGCCTAGATCACAAATCTGCATCAATTGATACAGTCTGCTCCCCTGCCCCTCTGCTTTCCTGCTTTCTAGTCAAAACTCCCCCTGTCAGGCTGACAAGGGGAGTCGAGAATGCTTGAGTTGACCGCAACGCCGTCTTACCTCAGTTTTGGACCTGGAAAACCAGGTGGGCACCAGGGTGTCTAGCTTGAAGTTTCCGGGTACAAGCCCGGTTTACTGCGGCCGAAACATTTTGGTTCCCTTATTGGAAAAAACATAGATCAAAAACATTATTGGCAGTCACCAACGTTGCAGTGCAACAAATATATTTTTACACTCCCAACCCCAAAAAGGCAATAGGATTGTTGGATTATTGACACTCTCCGGTCTAAAGACGCAGAGATTCTCAAGAGTAGCACTCAACCACTCTATAATGGCGCTGTCAAATCGCCTCTACACGCTCAAAACAACTACCAGTACGAGAGGTATTGCAATTGCGTCTACTTTTTTAAACGAATCCGTGCTTTCCGAGTCCATCGCCAGCCAGAATGGTACGCTCCGCAACCTGCCCGTTCTTCGCCCTTTAAGTATTCCGCGTCTAAGGCGGATATCTCCGTTGCCGGGATTTCACCGTTAACTAGGATGCTTCAACACGTAGATGGTTATTCCTACTCACATGCTCAACAATACCATATCCGAGGCGAATAAATTCGCTCGAGTCGCGACACGTCCCTGGGCTAAAGCCACAGGGTTCTCACGCTCCCAATTTTTTTCTATAGTTATCTTGAGCGCCGTACCAGATGGATTCGATGGTTTGCGCGATCGCACTTGCCTCAGATCGGTTTTGGGCATCCAGCCTAACGGTGACGTGCCCCAGCTTTCGACCAGGACGTGATTCGGTCTTACCGTACCAATGAACGTGAGCCTGGGGCAGATCCGCCAGTTGCTGCCGCTGAGGGAGGTAGTCATTTTGTGCGTATTCATAACCCAGTAGGTTAACCATGACCGCTCCACCGCAGTTGAGGGCTGGGTTACCCAAGGGTAAGTCACAAACCGCTCGTAACTGCTGCTCAAACTGAGATGTTTCACAAGCATCGAGGGTGAAATGACCGGAATTGTGGGTACGGGGTGCAATTTCATTTACCAGCACCGAACCCGCTGGGGTGAGAAATAGCTCAATCCCAAAAACGCCCACTGCTTGCAGGTTATCCAGTAGTGTGTGAGCGATCGCCTCTATTTCTGCTGCAACAGCGCTGTCTATATCAGCGGGGACAAGGACACGGCGACAAACCTGCTGTTCCTGCTGAGTTTCCACAATCGGGTATGTGACAATCTCACCACCAGTTGAACGAGCGGCAATCACTGCCAGTTCCCGTTCAAACGGGACAAATTCCTCTAATAAAAACAAAGGCTGACGTCCCAGTTGTTTCGTAGAGCTGTCTAACCTGTGCTTCAAAGCATCGACATCGTTGATGACGAAAGTGCCTTGACCGTCATAGCCGTGACGACGAGCTTTCAGCACCACTGGAAAGGGCATAAGGGAATTAAAATCTACCTGCTCACCCTGCTCCCCTGCTCCCCTGCTCCCCCTGCTCCAGAAAGAGCTCTCTTCCAGGGCAATAAACTTGGGAACAGGCAGACCTAACTGTTTTAAGTAGCAGCGCTGATGGTATTTATCTAAAAGCGGAGACAACACCTGTAGTCCTGGACGAAAGCAGACGCCTTGCTGGGCTAGAGGTAACAAAGCCTCTAAGTTAACAAACTCATTTTCAAAGGTAATCACATCGCAGCTAGTAGCCAACTCGGCTGTAGCAGCAGCATCATCGACTGGGGCAAAAATAGTGTTAGCCGCGATCGCCACAGCTGGGTCGTTGGGGCTGGGCGTTTGCACCGCTAATTCAACACCCAAAGCCTCCGCTGCACCCGCCATCATCCAGGCTAGCTGCCCCCCTCCAATTACACCAACCCGTTTTATCGACATCCCAGAGAATCACGAGTATTAATATTGGTTTTCGGATTCACACCGCTCGCCCGTTGGCACAGTTCCTTAATTTGTGCTTTGTCCAGAATTGCATCACTGAAATCGGCACCGCTGATATCTACATCAGCAAAGACCGCGCGTAGCAAAAGCGCTTCCGTTAAAACAGCATCACTTAAATCAGCCCCGGTCAAGTTCACCTGATCGACCATTGCGTTGCTTAAATTTGCTCCATGCAGATTCGCCTGGGTCATTACAGAAGCACTAAAAACTGCCCCGCGCAAGTCAGCACCAGCAAAGTTAGCTAATTCCATATTGGCATTGGAAAATTCAGCTGCTTGCAGGGTTTGACCGGAAAAGTCCCGTCTTTTCAATTCTGCATTACTAAATGACAGGGGAGGCGGATAATCTAGTGCTCTCGCCGGTGAGGTCCAGCAAAATAGAATAATTACTAAAGCAAACGCTGTCAGTTGCCGCCAAAACATATTGGGTCGCCAGTTTAATGCAAGAATCTTACTTTGTTAGTTGAAATGCTGCATCTTCGCGTACTGCATTTGAATTCAGGCTCAAGAGGCGCGAAGATTAACATATTGATTGATGAGGTGAAAAAAAGCTCATGCCACAATTTTTGTTAACTTGGCTTATTACAGCGATTTCATTGATGATTACAGCTTATATCGTACCTGGCTTTGTAGTTAGCAGTTTTGTTGCTGCTTTAATTGCAGCCGTTGTTTTAGGGCTGGTTAATGCCATAGTTAAGCCAATTTTGGTGCTTTTGACACTGCCACTCACAATAGTAACCCTGGGACTGTTTCTTTTTGTTGTTAATGCGATTACCATCTGGCTGGCAGGAGTACTTACGCCTGGTTTTAGCATTGTTGGGTTAGGACCAGCTTTGATAGGTTCGATTGTTCTCACCTTGGTTGCGAGTGGGCTTAACTTCATAGTCGGACGGGTGCGATGAGTTAGACCACCTGCGCTTGGCTCTAATGGGACTCTGCCCCGAATCCTAAATAACCGCGTGGGGTAATCATCCAGTCAGCGTGGGTGCGGGTGCTTTGATTGCCAATCAAAACCGTGGTCAGCATATCAATCGGAACATCGATTAATTTATCCAGTGTGGTGAGGGTAATTTGTTCGTCTTGGCGGTAGGCGGAGCGCACGACAGCCACGGGTGTGTTAGGGTCACGATATTTTAGAAAGATGGTTCTAGCAATAGCCATCTGCTGGATACGGGTCTGCGATCGCGGATTATAAAGAGCAGTCACAAAATCAGCTTCAGCTGCTGCGGCTAAGCGCTTTTCAATCACCTCCCAAGGCGTCAGTAAATCGCTCAAGCTAATAGCGCAAAAGTCGTGCATCAGGGGTGTCCCTACACGGGCGGCGGCAGCTTGTAAAGCGGTGATACCAGGAAATAGCCGGACACCCGGAGTTTTACCATCCCAGCCTTGCTCCTGTAGTTCTTCCAGTACCAACCCAGCCATGCCGTAAATGCCGCAGTCGCCGGATGAAACCACTGCCACAGTCAATCCCCATTGAGCCAGCTCAATCGCCCGTTGAGCGCGAAGGCGTTCTTTGGTAATCGGTAGCGCTTCCACAATCTGAGTCGGTTGCAGCAGCGGAGCAATCAACTGTATGTATAAAGAGTAACCAATCACCGCATCCGCTTGAGTAACAGCGGTTTGGGCAGCAGGGGTCATTTGGTCTAATTGTCCGGGTCCGGTGCCAACCAGTAACAGACAGCCTGTGCGACCGGTGTATTCAAGTTCTGCTTGCGCAATGGCTACCGTCACCGCCCCTGGTTGCCCCTCAGACCGAAAGATTTGTTTAGAAACCACCAGGGTGTTGGGCTTTGAGTCTACTGCCAACCCACGCGCTGCATATAGCGCTGCTGCCTCGGCTACACTGGGCGTTCCCACTTCTGCCTCGACAACCGCTGAGGGATTGGGGACAGAAACAGAACGCAGAACATCCGATGGGAAGGTTCGTAAAGGCCAGTTGCGAGCACGGCACAGTTCAACTAACCCAACTTCATCAGCTTTGAGGTCAATGGTAGCAATTCCCGCGATCGCACCAATAGCTAAATGGTTATAGCGGTTTTCATTTGCGGAGAATACATCCCCCATGTGCGAATCTGATAATACGTATGGGGTGTCCGAGGCTGTTGTGTATAAATCTCTATTAGGGATTGGAATATTCAAGCAAGCCTGCTGAATCGCTGTTTCAATCACCTGCCTGGATGTCCCCCGTTCACAGCCAATTCCCACCCATAACACTCGTGGATGCCACTGCACTTCTGGAATCGAGTTTTTCGCTTCCTTGGAGTTTTCAGTTACCAAGCGTTTGAGCGGGCTAATCCAGATTCTGGCTTTGGGTGTGGGAGGAGGTGGCTGGAAATAGAAAGAGTGTCCTTGGGGTAGGTGGCTTTGCCATAGAGTGGAACCTGCTGCTTGAATCACTTGGACGGGTTCACCATTCACTGTCGCAGCACTTACCCCAGTCCAATCGCCCTCACCTCTGTGCCAACCAAAGGGAACGCCCAGCATATCCACTGCTGGGAGTCCCAAATTATTTGAAGCTCCGGTTAAGACAGGTGTTGCTCCGATCAGCTGGGCAATCAATTTTGTCAGCTTGTCAGCTCCGCCTTGATGACCGCTGCATAAACTTATGACAAAACGACCCGCCTCATCCACCACTACAACAGCTGGATCAGAGGATTTGTGCTCCAACAAAGGTGCAATCAGCCGCACCACTGCCCCAGCTGCCAAACAGAAGATAAAGCCTCGGTGCGTATTCCAAAGGCTAGTCAACTGGGCTTTCAGGGAACCAGTATAAACTTGCGCCCCCTCGACACCCCTCAAGGACTCTGGCACCCAGAGAGTTGCACCACAGGTTTGACAAAGGGGCTGTAGCGTTTTAGCACCGCTGTTTGTAGTAGCGATCGCGGCTATTGGTTGAATTTCAATCCCTGAATGGCTGATCACTAATCGCTATTGGCTGAGTTGTAACTATGGATGATTGCAACATCGGGGTGCGGGCAATGGAATTGTTAGCCAGTGTAAACAAAGGATTCGACAAAATTCCAGCCAGTGACGTGACGACTAGCGCCAGCACCAGCCCCACTTGCAAAGGTCGCATTCCAGGCAAATTCCAACGCACTTCTGGATAATTTTTTACGGCGTCGGACATTTCTTGCGGCTCTTTGACCACCATCATCTTGACCACTCGGATGTAGTAGTAGATTGATACTACAGTGGCGACTAACCCCAGCAACACTAACCAATATTGCCCAGATTGCCAACCAGCCCAGAACAGGTAGATTTTGCCAAAGAACCCAGCCAGCGGCGGAATGCCTCCCAGGGAAAGCAAGCAAATGCTGAAGCACAAAGTCAGGAGCGGGTCTTTCTGATACAGACCGGAGTACTCACTAATCTGGTCAGTTCCCGTCCGCAGGGTGAACAGAATTACGCAGGTAAAGCCGCCCAGGTTCATGAACAGGTAGATCAAAAGGTAAAGTACTATGCTGGCATACCCTGCCTCCGTTCCAGCAATCAAGCCAATCAGGATGAACCCTGCCTGAGCGATGGAAGAATAAGCTAGCATCCGTTTCATGCTGGTCTGAGCTAGGGCGACGGCGTTACCCAACACCATACTTAATACGGCGAGGGCGGTGAAGATAAACCGCCACTCCTCTGTAACCAGGGGAAAGGCTGTTGTCATTAGACGGATTGCTAAGGCAAACCCAGCTGTTTTTGAACCAACAGATAAAAAGGCAATGACTGGGGTAGGAGCACCTTCGTAAACATCTGGTGCCCACTGGTGGAAGGGGGCAGCGGAGATTTTGAAGCCGATACCAGCCATCACAAATACTAGGGCGATAATTAAACCTAGGGATTGACCGCCGTTGGCATTGGCAATTCCATTTGCGATCGCACTCAGTTGCGTTTGTCCCCCCGACAGACCCCATATAGGAAAATAGCTGTACTGGCAGCTCCAATCAGCAAGTATTTCAGCGCTGCCTCATTCGAGCGGGGGTCCCGCTTTGTGTAGCCCGTTATCAAGTATGAGGAGATACTGAGGGTTTCTAGGGAGATAAAAATCATCACCAGCTCATTTGCCCCTGATAGGAACATTCCCCCCAGCGTGGCAGAGAGCAAAAGCGTGATAAATTCTGCTATTGCCGTGCCGCTCTGCTCTATATAACGAATCGACATCAAAATCGTCCCAGCAGCAGACAGGGCAATGATGCCACGAAATACAACACTGAAGCCGTCACTGTTAAAAGCGCCAAGAAAGGAGACTGGATTGGTAACATCCCATTGAAAGTACAGGGCAATGAGCGAACCAAGAAGACCTGCGATCGCCACATAAGGAAGCCAGCGCGACGAACTACGCCCCACAATCAAGTCAGCGACTAAAACGACCAGAAGGGTTATAATCACAATTCCCTCTGGCAAAATCGTCCCAGCATTTAGCTGAGCGGCAAGATTGGCAAAATCCATACTTTGTCTAGCTTGTGCTTATAGGGCATAAATACTAACCATGTTCATCTTATTGTCTTTCAGAGGACTTGCCATCATAAGCTTTTTTCGGCTGATAGGTGAGCGTTGACAATCACCGATTATAATTTTTTGTGCTTTATCCCTGACTCTGCTGCACAGTACGTCATAATTACGTCGCCTTGCCCTGATCAATTGCATGGGTTCTTCTGCTAATTTTGATGTTTTGCTCATAACCGGATTATTATTGCAGTGTCCCTGCCTGCATAGGCAATAGCACTACCAATCAGCTGCTTTTCTAAGTTTATTTACTGAGATTTTCCCTGATTTTAGAACCCAATTCCTACTCCCAGGCAAATGTTTGTATAAATTATAACATAAAAATTGAAAATGCTAGAAAGCGCTGCTCTCCTCAGTTTGAGCTATAAGAGCGAAAATTGTTGTCGCCAGTAATATCAGATATAAGTTAAAGATTGAGATAACTTGATTATTAGAGTAAGCGCTCTAGAGCCTACCCCAACAGGAAGGCATTATAGCTCCCTCTTGAGATCAGTACTCATGCCCCTTAAGGAACAGTTACTCTTGACATCTGGTTAAAATTCTTTAAATTTGACTTTTTAGCCTAATTGCTATTCTTTCCTAAAGTTCCCATGTCAACTCTCGTCATCGTCGAATCTCCCACTAAAGCCCGTACCATTCGTAACTACCTGCCAGCCGGATACCGGGTAGAAGCATCTATGGGTCATGTGCGTGATCTCCCCCCGTCCGCTGATGAAATTCCTGAGGCTGTCAAAGGGGAAAAATGGGCCAATTTGGGGGTCAATGTGGACGCTGACTTTGAACCCCTGTATGTTGTTCCCAAGGATAAAAAGAAAGTTGTCAGCCAGCTCAAAGAAGCGCTGAAGGGGGCAGACGAACTGGTGCTAGCCACTGACGAAGACCGCGAAGGTGAAAGCATCAGCTGGCATCTATTGCAGCTGCTGAAACCAAAAGTTCCCATCAAGCGGATGGTGTTTCACGAAATCACCCAAGACGCCATCCGCAAAGCCCTAAAAAACTGCCGCAACATTGATGAGCAGCTGGTACGCGCCCAAGAAACACGGCGGATTTTAGACAGGCTCGTAGGTTACACCCTGTCTCCTTTGTTGTGGAAGAAAATTGCTTGGGGATTATCAGCTGGGCGGGTGCAGTCGGTAGCGGTGCGACTCTTGGTAAACCGGGAACGTGAACGCCGCGCCTTTCGCGGGGGTAGCTACTGGGATCTCAAGTCAACTTTAGAGCACGAAAAGACACCGTTTGCAGCCGGACTGGTCAAACTGGGAGGAACTAGGCTGGCTACTGGTAGCGATTTCGACTCCACTACCGGTCAAATTATTGCAGGGCGCAATGTAGTTTTGCTGAGTGAAGCTGAAGCTAGAACCCTCACTGAACGCCTTACTGATAAAACCTGGACGGTCACAGATATAGAGGAACGCCCGGTCACTCGCAAACCCGCGCCACCGTTTACCACATCAACCCTGCAACAGGAAGCTAACCGGAAACTGCGTCTGTCCGCACGGGACACGATGCGGACTGCCCAAAGTCTCTACGAGCAGGGGTATATAACTTATATGCGGACTGATTCGGTGCATTTGTCCGAGCAGGCTTTAGCAGCTGCCCGTAGCTGTGTAGAGCAACTTTACGGCCTCCAATACCTCAGCCCCAAACCCCGCCAGTACACCACCAAAAGCAAAGGCGCTCAAGAAGCCCACGAAGCGATTCGCCCAGCGGGTAGCACCTTCCGCACGCCGCAAGAAACCGGCTTAAGTGGTCGGGAAGGGGCACTTTACGAACTGATCTGGAAACGCACCGTCGCTACCCAAATGGCAGACGCCCGACAGACCCAAATCACGGTTGGGCTACAGGTGGAAGACGCTGGCTTTCGCTCCAGTGGCAAGCGTATTGACTTCCCTGGTTTTTTACGCGCCTATGTGGAAGGTTCGGATGATCCAGACGCGGCACTTGAAGACCAGGAAGTGATATTGCCACCTTTAAAGGTGGGCGATCGCCCCAACTGCACTAACTTAGAAGCCATTGGTCACGAAACCCAGCCCCCAGCCCGCTACACTGAAGCCTCCCTTGTCAAAACCTTAGAAAGCGAAGGCATCGGGCGTCCTAGCACTTACGCCAGCATCATCGGCACCATCATTGACCGGGGCTATGCCCAGCTGGTTAGCAACGCCCTAGTTCCCACCTTCACCGCCTTTGCTGTTACCGCCCTACTGGAAAAACACTTCCCTGACCTGGTAAACACCAGCTTTACCTCCCGCATGGAGCAGACTCTGGATGACATTGCCACTGGCGAAGCCGAATGGCTTCCTTACCTGCGGCAATTCTATTTGGGAGACACCGGTCTAGAAACCTTGGTGAAGGAACGGGAAAACCAGATTGACCCAAGCATTGCCCGGGCTGTGGAATTGGAGAACTTAGACGCCAAAGTCCGCATTGGTAAGTTTGGTCCCTACATCGAAGTTGACAATGGCAACGGTATTATTACCGCTTCAATTCCCAAAGACCTGACCCCATCTGACCTAGACCCAGAGCAGGTAGAAGTGCTGCTGCGGCAAAAAACTGAAGGCCCCGACCAGTTGGGTTGCCATCCGGAAACCGGCGAACCCATTTATATTAAGATTGGCACATACGGCCCTTATGTCCAGCTGCGGGAAGACTCTGACGAGAATCCCAAACCCAAGCGGGCTTCCCTACCTAAGGGTGTAAACAAAGAAAGTGTCACGCTGGACATGGCTGTTGGTCTTTTGTCTCTACCCCGTAACTTGGGCGTCCATCCAGACACCGGCGGTAAAATACAGGCGGGGCTGGGGAAGTTTGGCCCTTATGTGGTTTATGACCAGGGGAAGGAGGGGAAAGAATACCGATCGATCAAGGCCGCTGATGATGTCTTGACTATTTCCCTGGAGCGTGCATTAGAACTACTGGCTGAGCCTAAGAAGGGGCGTGGCGCGGGCGGCAGCAAGTCCAAGCAAGCCTTACGAGAATTGGGTTCTCACCCAACTGATGGAGAGCCAGTAAATATATACGATGGCCCATACGGTTCCTACATCAAGCACGGCAAAACCAATGTAAGTTTACCGGAAGGCCAATCGGTCGAAGATATAACGCTCTCTACGGCGCTGGAACTCTTAGAAACTAAGACAAAGAGCGCGAAAGCAACTCGTAAGTCGAGTAAATCAGCTAGCGCCAACGGCAAGTCAGCTGCAAAGTCGTCAACAACCACTGCTAAGAAAAAAACCACAACCCGCAGCAGTTCCAGCGGCAAGACTACAAAGAGCGCAAAAATCTAGGGCTAAGAATAGTTTTCGGGCTTCTCCTATAAAGGATGCCATGGCAAGTTAGGTATATCTTTAATTTTACTTTTCCCAAAGTAACAAAAGATGATCGCTAATATCTGATGAGTTATGTCAGCTCAACCCTCAGTAAATTCTCTGGTAGAGAGGCTGAGGCTTTTTTATAATTTCTGGTTTGATATTCGCCATCATCAAAGCTTCCACCCCCTTAGCGTCCACCGGCTCAGAGAAGAAATATCCCTGCCCATATTTGCATTTGAGCGCCTTGAGTTGTGCCAGCTGCTCCGCCGTTTCCACCCCATTGGCAATCACATCTAGGCTCAAATTATCGGCGAGCTTGATGCAAGTCTTGACAATCTGCGAATATTCGTCATCCGTGTCCATCTTACTGACAAAAGCGCGGTCAATCTTTAACGTATTGAGCGGGAGGCGGTGCAAATAGCCCAGAGATGAATAGCCCGTACCGAAATTATCAATATGCAACTGAACACCTAATGCCTTTAGCTGTGAGAGAGTGGCAGTTGCGGCGACAATATTTTTTACAAGTAAATTTGTTGGGATATCCAGAGTCAGACTGCGTGCGTCAAGACTTGTCTGTTGTAGGGTTTGGTCAATTTGCTTGAGTAACAAATGAGGTCGCAAAAACTGTCTATAAGAGAGATTTACGCTGATTGTCAAGGGCGGGTTTATGGGGAATTTAGCCTGCCAAGCACGTACCTGGCGGCAGGCTTCACCGAGTACCCACCAGTCGATAGGGACGATTAGCCCAATTTCTTCTGCTACTGGAATAAGCTCTGCTGAAGAAATAAAGCCGTGGTCTGGACTCTGCCAGTGCACAAGCGCCTCAAAACCTGTAATTATAAAGGTTTCCAGCGATACAATCGGCTGATAGTAAATCCGAAACTCCTGGCAAAGGTGAACCGCCTCAAGATATGACCCAACCATCTGCTGCTCACTCATTGTGGTTCTCGTAGATTTCATTATTTATATCAATAAAGGCAATGCAGGTCGAAAAGTGCGTTGCACTTATCTTTACTAGCATCCTCTATCCAACCAAATGACAATTTAGTTTAAAGTTAATGAACATATGATGAAGAGTCTGTAATCTCTTATTTATATGTGACTCCTCGCCAGATGGGAGTCTAAGCATCCTCCTAACTTTTTATAACAAATACGCTGGTGAGCTGGAGCACAAGAATGTGCTGCACTTAGGTTGATCGCTTTCTTAGGTGAGCATCTCGTTATTTCGTTGCAACACAACCTTTTGACTTGTGTTAAAGTATCTCATACAGATTACATTCAGTTGTGGAATCTTTTCTTATCTATATTACAGACCTATCTCCGATTTGGGAGCATCCC
>QQTW01000525.1_pt1 | contig 24041 bp, 21 predicted proteins | sample 1904831 | NCBI WGS metagenome assembly QQTW01 (sample SAMN09435610, study PRJNA476489) | Subsurface metagenome, whole genome shotgun sequencing project. | reverse complement strand
TCTAGAGAAGAAGCTGCCCAAATCGATCGGCTCTTGCGCCGCAACCGCCGCTTACCACCGCGTACAGCCAGCGCCAACCGTTCTTTAGCTGGATTAGTAGTATGCCACCAATGCCAATCACCAATGACCGTTGTGTCAGTCACTGCACCCCGCAAAACGCATGAATATCTCTACCTGCGCCCCACAGCTTGCCCCAATCGTCCCAAATGTCGATCGCTTCCTTACGAAGAAGTTTTACAGCAAACAATCGCTACAATTTGCCGCGACTTACCTCTAGCAGTAGCAGGCATGAATCTTCCCCAATTAGATGCGATCAAAGATTCTTATAGACAAGCGATCGCGCGATCACAAGAAATTCTTGCCCAACTTCCTAACTTAGTAGACAACGGCATATTAGACTCAGAAACGGCTGCCTTACGCGCCTACAAACTCCGCAGCGAAATTTCCGAGGTACAAGGACAACTAGCAACATTGCCGCCTGTAAACTTGCGCTCTGTAGCTCAAGCTGTATCTATTGCTCAATTTTGGCTAGATTTGTCGGAATCTGAGCGCCGCTTTTATTTTCGAGAATTTATCCGCCAGATTGAAATTTTGCGCCAAGATGAAACTTGGCAACTCCAGGTTATGTTTATTTTTTAAATAGCAAGTATAAATTTCCATGCAGCGTTCACATTATAAAAACTGGACTCGCCAAAGCGATCGCCAGCTAGATTGGTTATGCATTTTAGGGCTACTATTAGCAGCTTTGCTAATATTTACAATTAATTTAGGTGGATTGCCATTACGAGACTGGGATGAAGGTACAGTAGCTCAAGTAGCCCGCGAAATCTCCCGCACTCCTATCGGTTCAGATGGCTGGCTGTATCCAACATCAGGAGGCGAATCTTATCTAAACAAGCCGCCATTAATGCATTGGCTGATTGCTTTGGCTTACCGCCTTGGTGGTGTAAATGAATGGACGTCACGTTTACCAGGGGCGATATTAACCGCTATTTCTGTACCGTTACTTTACAGTATCGGTCGAGAAATATTCCCCCAAAGGACAACTGCGATTTTTGCGAGCTTAGTCTACCTAACGATGCTACCTGTAGTCCGTCACGGTAGGTTAGCAATGTTAGATGGGGCAGTATTATGTTTTTTGATATTTACAATCTTATGCGTGTTGCGCAGTCGCCGTAATTTGCGCTACTGCTTGGGTGTGGGAATTGGGTTAGGATTAATTTGCTTTACTAAAGGGCTTTTAGGCATACTGCTGGGTGCTGTTGCCCTAATATTCCTCGTCTGGGATACGCCGCGCTTGCTAAGTACCTGGTATTTATGGGGTGGAATTGCGATCGGCAGCGCACCTGTAATTTGTTGGTATGTAGCCCAATGGTTGCACTATGGCAACTTATTTACTGAACGGGCAATTATCCAACAATCTCTGAATCGAATTTGGCAAGGAGTAGAAAATCATACTCAGCCACCTTGGTATTATCTTTTAGAAATTATTAAGTATTCATTCCCTTGGCTGCTATTTTTACCGTCAGGCTTGAATTTAATTTGGGAAAATCGCAATTTAAGTTACAGCAAACTAATTTTAGTGTGGTTAGGCATTTATTTGCTAGCAATTTCGGCAATGACAACCAAATTGCCTTGGTACGTCTTACCTCTCTACCCAGCCTTTGCTTTAGCTGTAGCAGTTCAATTAACCCAATTATGGAATGTATCTTATCCTACTTATCCCCGTGCTATTGCCTCATCTTTAGCATTGCTAGCCGCCATAAGTTGGTGCGGTAGTTTTTATTTCAGTGCTTGGAGTCCAGGACAAAATGGACAAGTACAACTGATATCAACTGCCTTAGCAGTCACAATGACACTTGCTGCAATTTTAACCGCCCAAGGCGATCGCCAGTTTATATTAATTCTGTTTTGGGGTTGCTATTTTGCCTTAGCTCTATTGATGACTTCTCGCCATTGGGTATGGGAACTCGCAGAAGCGTATCCAGTCAAGCCTGTAGCTGCTCTCGTCCAAAGCTATACGCCCATAGGTCAGCCAATTTATACATCCTACCCTTACAACCGTCCAGCTTTAAATTTTTATAGCGATCGCCAAATCTCCCCAGCAAGTCAAGAGCAACTGCAACTATATTGGCAACAGCAAAAAAATCCTTACTTTCTCCTCGACCAACCTACCCTAAAAAGCTTGCAACTCAAATCGTTGCAGCAACTTGGGACAAGTGCAGGCTGGACGGTAGTTAAGAAAAAGTCTTAATCCCCCTTGTCTCCCTTTTGTCCCCTACCTTTTATTCCGTCTGAGGCTTAAGAGTATCCCCTCCTTGCTCTACCACTTGCTGGACTGGGCTTTGTTCACGATTAGCACTTTCTATAGTAATGATACTAGCCCCAAAAATTACTGCGCTTAGAGCAATAAACATAAAAGGACGTTTAAATAAGCTTACATCTCTTAAAAATCTTGCCCAAGGATGGCTCTGACGACGCAATAGTTGAGCGATTAATACTTGTTTGCCACTAAACGGATCGCGGACATAATGACCGCTCCAAGTTACTACTAACCTTTCCTGGCAAGACTTACAAGTATATAGTCCGTTGCACATCTTGACCAATTTTAGGCTGCCGCTTCTTTGGCAAATTGGGCAAGTAATATAATGATTACCAAATGTGTGAGTATTCATAGAGCGTCAACCTAGTTTGCTTAAATCACCTTGCTTTAAAGTTTTGACTAATAGCTTATTGAGCTTCCTATCTTTAGTTTGCCCATTTTTTACTAATAATTCATTTTCGCATCAAACTCAGCGCGATCGTTTCTTGAACAGGGCAACAAAGTTCTAGCCATAAACGTAGCAACTTTTTGCTTCATTCCTGGATTTATCTCCTGAAGCACAAACAACCTCAGCACCTTTAGCTATTAAGTGGGTACTAAGGATCGAACTGAAAACTCCTCAAATTGTGCGCCGATGCTTGAAAAAGACACTCATTCTTATTTAAACATTTTCACGAGTTGAGATTCCGCACTAAATTTAGATATATCGCCCCAAATCTGCTCAACACATACAAAGTTTACTTGTTGGACTACTGCATCAGCCACTAAAAAAAGTAGCAAGAAATAAAAATTAAACTTTCTCGGCAAAAACTAAGCCATTAGACCTATGCGCAAAATCACATTTTGTACGTAGGGACAATAACTTTACCATTTAATCAACTTTTGCAACAAGTTCATTACATAATTGCACCAAAAATATTTGAGTACAGCAAGCTCCTATAGTTAGGGATTTTTTTTCAGTCATTAGGATGAGACATTGGTAGAGGCAAAAGTATTATGAAAAACTTATAGTAGCACTAACAAAATTCTATGTTGCAGTGGGTGGGAAAAACGTTAGAAATAGTCAACAGGCAGTATTTGACGGTACAGATAGCAATCGAGCCTGGTGCAACTACTTCTGTACTTTCTGGATCTCAAGGTTTTTTAATATTAGTAGTAGGAATAGTGCTAACTTTCGCCTTTCAACTTCTGTTAGCTAACTTTTTCATTGCCTTGGGCATTTCCTACTCTGACGATGACCAATCGCAAGATCGAGCAGATAGTTTAGATGAAACGATCGATAAAATCGGTACGATAGTAGGACTAAGAACGTTAGGAACTTTCAGTATTACTTTATTTGGGGCTTGTTTTTTAGCAGTAAAGCTGAGTTTAATGCCTGAACCAATTTTAGGCGCAATTTTGGGGCTTGCGATCTGGGCTACCTATTTTACACTGCTAATTTGGACAAGTGTATCTACTGTAGGCTCAGTCATTGGTACAGTGGTAAATTCGGCAACTTCAGGATTGCAAGGCATTATTGGTACAGCAGCAGTTGCTTTAGGTGCAAAACAAGTAAGCGATCGCGTTGTTTCTACCGCTGAAGCCGCTGCTGCTACAGTTCGCCGCGAACTTGGTTCCTCCATAGATTCCAACAGCAGCCGAAATGCGATCGCTAATTACTTAAAGCAACTAAGAATACCCCCAGAGGAGCGCCAAGAACTGCAAAGCGAATTTGAAAAATTAATTACTGAACCAGAAATGCAATCTATAGCGCTCGATAACCATATCCAAAATATCGGGCGAGAAACTTTTGTCGATTTAGTTAGCAGTCGCACTGACTTCTCGAAAAATGACATTAGCCTAGCTATGGAGCAATTTGATAGTTTTTGGCAGCAATTGTGGGGTCAGAAGCCGAAAACTCCTGAAAATAATGGAGTAATGGCTTATCTTGCACCTACTCCCACAGAGGATAAATCTGTGCAACTTAGCAAAGAATTAGAGCAGTTAATTGAGCAGACGCGCCACCAGCAAGCTGAAATCCAAGCAGAAGCAGCCCAAAGAGTTGCTGCAACTGCTGCTTGGTGGTTATTTGGTTCGGCTTTTACCTCGGCTGCTGCCTCAGCGATCGCCGGATTTATTAGCCTTAAAGGTTAGATAATTACACTCTAGGCGATCGCTTGCTAATCTTCGTGTTTGATTTGCCAAATAGCCGCCGCCGCCGCTACTACTCCAGCGATTAAGCCTGTACTCATACCTTGCATCGTCTTCACTACTGGATCTTGCTTTAGACAGTCGTTAGTTACCGTGTTAGATTGCCAACACTGATTGCTATCTGCCCAGCTAGCACTGCCTCCCAAAATTACCCCAGCGGCACTACAGGAAACTACAAGTAAGGCGAGGCGTTGAGTTTTTCTATCCATAGGTAGATGTGTAAAATCTGTTTGACACTCATAAACTTTTACTCATTTTATAGAGAAGTTGGCAGAATGCAACCGTGATTTTACTGAGAGATGGGGAACGCAGATAAACGCAGATGAACGCAGATGAGGGGGTGTGGTCATAAATAGTTGGTACAAATTTCAACTCCCCTTGCTCCCCCTGCTTCCCCTGCTTCCCCTGCTCATCACCACCGACAGGTTTTGACCACACCCCAGATGAGGAGATGGGAGGATTGAATTAACTTGCCTTTTCTCCTTTATCTCCTTTACTGCTATTCAATTTTTAAGTTGAAGGGTAGGCGGGCGTAAACGCCTAGTGGATCGTTCATTGATTGCAGGGTAGATAGTTCTTGTTGAATCTTCTGGAATTGGGCAGTTAAGGGACCTGTGGGTTGCGGTTCGGGTGCTACGTCGCCGCCGATCAATACCCTTGCTTCGCTACCTAGCTGCCCTAATAACCGTTGTTCAAAGGTACGGACTTCGGGATACTCTTGGATTCGCCAATCGTTGCCTAATTTAGCCTGTTTGGCGGCATAACTAATCGCTGCATCAATACCCCCAATTTCATCAACTAAACCAATATCTTTTGCCGCTACACCTGACCATACACGCCCTTGGGCAATTTCTGCAACTTTTTGCTGAGGCAAGTTGCGACCTTGGGCAACTTTAGTCAAAAATAAATTATAAAGTCGGTTAACAGAGGTTTGATAAATTGCTAGCTCTTGAGGAGATTTGGGGCGGGAAACAGTTTGAATATCAGCATACTTACCTGTATTGACGCTATCCCAAGTAATACCGTTGTTATTGGCTAGTTTCTGGAAATTTGGCAATGCGCCAAATACACCAATAGAACCTGTAATCGTGTTGGGTTCAGCAAAAATGCGATTAGCGTCAGTAGATATCCAGTAACCACCAGAAGCCGCGACATCGCCCATTGAAACTACCACAGGTTTGGTTTTACCTGTCAGCCTAAGTTCGCGCTGAATTACCTCTGATGCTGTTGCGCTACCTCCAGGACTATTGACGCGCAACACGATCGCTTTAACATCTTTGTCTTGTCTGAGCCTGCGGAATACTCTGGCAAAGCGATCGCCGCCTACTTGTCCTACACCACCTTGTCCATCGACAATTTCACCTTCAGCATAGACAATTGCTACCTGATTTTTGGAATTGCGTTCTACACCCAACGATTTACCAGGAACCTCAGCGTAGTCGACTAAACTAATTTGATTGAAGGTTTTTTCGTTATTGCTATTAGTTAACTGCTTGAGTTCGCCCAATACTTCATCAAAGTAGCCAACTTCATCAACTAAGCCATTAGTGCGGGCTTGATCTGCTTCAAGGATACCGCCACTATCGGCGATCGCTTGCAGTTTGGCAGGGCTAAGATTGCGACTTTTGCCTACATCGCTGCGCCACTCTCCCCACACATCTCCTAATAACTTCTGGGTTTGCTGGCGATTTTCAGTGCTGAGTTTAGTGAGTATTAGCGGCTCAACTGCTGACTTAAATTTTCCTACCCGAATTATTTGCACGCCTACGCCGTACTTTTCTAAAGCTCCAGCTAAAAACAAAGGCTCAGAACTCAATCCATTAACTTCCATCGATCCTAAAGGATTTAGCACAATTTTATTGGCTACCGAACTGAGATAATAATCCCTTTCGCTCCAGCCTAAGTTGTAAGTGACAATGGTTTTACCTGCGGCGCGGAATCTTTCTAAAGCTACGCGTACTTCTTTGAGGGTGGCAAATCCAGCCGTGCTATTGTCTGAGCTTCTACTCCCATCTAAATAAATGCCGACAATTCGCGGATCTCGCCGCGCCTTTTCCAACGTATCGAGAACGGTACGCAAGGTAACTCGATTGCGATCTTCACCTGATAATGCTGCTTGAAATGCCGCGCTGGTGCTAGAGTTGGGCTTAGAATCGGTGATATTAAGAGCTAAATCAAATACTAAAACTGATTTGTTTTTTACCTGCGGTCCTCGATCTTGAGAACCAGCCGCAATTATTAATAACAGCAGCCCTGTAACTCCAATTCCGCAGAAAATAAATAGTCCTAGCAAGCTACCAATTACACTTGCAAAGGTTTGTTTAATAAAATTACCCATTTTTGTTATATCCCTTTCGGTGTTAACTTGCTATTTGAGCAAGTTGAATTATCAATTTAGCCTCAATCTAGCAATTCACCTAGATTTACGCGCGCCGATCACATTGCTGGTCTAATAGCTATTTTATGCGTTGCAAAGCTTTGGAGTGTTTGAGTTGTTCTATTGTGGTATTGCCAGTACAAAATAGTACAGTGGTTATTTCAGCAAGTAATACTTCTACTAAGTCATAGAGTGCTGTTTCTGACTGGGCAGCAGCTTGGAGAAAAGGTAATGCCATTCCAGCAATATCTGCGCCTAGTGCTAAAGCTTTGGCAGCATCTAACCCGTGACGCAATCCTCCAGAAGCAATTAAAGGTACTTGGGGAGACTTTGCCCGAATATCAGTAATACACTCTGCTGTCGGCAATCCCCAATCAGCAAATGTCATGCCTAAGCGCCTTTGTAAGGGGTTTTCGGCTCGTTCGCTTTCCACTTTTGCCCACGATGTCCCCCCCGCACCTGCAACATCTATTGCTGCTACTCCCGCAGCTAACAGTTTTTCTGCCATTGCTCCAGAAATACCGTTGCCTACTTCTTTGGCAATTACTGGCACTGGCAATTTACTACATAATTGCTTTATTTTGTCAAGGAGGTTGCGAAAATTAGTATCGCCTGTAGTTTGAATGCACTCTTGCAGGGGGTTGAGATGCAAAATCAAGGCATCAGCGGCTAATAAATCGACGATTCGCAGACATTGATCTAAGCCGTAGTCGTAGTTTAGTTGGACAGCGCCTAAATTGGCAAACAGGAGAATATCGGGGGCGTGCGATCGCACAGCGAAAGTTGAGGCGACTTGAGGCTTTTCTACTACTACTCGTTGGGAACCTACACCCATCGCAATTTTGTAGTGTTGGGCAACTTCAGCTAGACGCTGGTTAATGATTCCTGCTTGTTCAGTACCGCCTGTCATAGAAGAAATTAGTAGCGGTGCGGACAGTTGTTTGCCTAAAAACGTTGTAGTTAAGTTAATATCTTGACGATCTATTTCTGGCAAACAGCAGTGAGTAAAGCGATAGCGTTCTAATCCGTTGGTGTTGGCGGAAAATTGGACATCTTCATCCAGACAGATTCGCAGGTGATCGGCTTTACGATCTTGGGTTTGTGCCGATAAGCTTACAAAAGTCACAAATTACCTATGCAAAATACTATTTAAGATTTTCTCAGTCTTGGGCAATTTTGGCTTATAGGGCTGATACTTTAAACTTTTACTCGGTATGCGATCGCTAACTATCTTATTTACCTAAACTACTTAAGAATTTCTCAAAGTTTTGTGAAGAAAGAGGCTAAATTAGTTACAGCCTTTTGCGGCTATCTACCAGTATTAATATAAATTGGGAGCAAAACTTAGTCTTATGTACGATTGCATCATTGTTGGCGCAGGTCCCGCAGGTGGCACTGCTGCCTATCATTTAGCAAAACGGGGGCGTTCCGTTTTAGTTTTAGAGAAAGAATCGTTGCCACGCTACAAGCCTTGCGGTGGTGGAGTGTCACCACAAGTCGCCAAATGGTTCGATTTTGACTTTTCTCCAGCTATTTCTACCAAAGTGGACACAATTCGCTTTACTTGGAAAATGGGCGATCCGGTACAGGCTGAACTGCAAACGCCAGAACCGATGTGGATGGTAAGGCGCGATGTCTTCGACCACTTTTTGATTCAGCAAGCACAAAAACAAGGTGCAGAACTCAAAGATAGTACCGAAGTTAAGAGTATTGAGTTTCAAAACGACGCTTGGCAAGTCAATACTACAAATGGTGCTTTTACAGGCAAGTTTATAATTGCTGCCGATGGCGCTAAAGGACCAATGGCAAAATTATTAGGCTTTAAAGAGCGCCAGCGCCGTTTGGGAGGAGCTTTAGAAGCTGAAGCCTCGGCTGATGTGGTCAATAGTAATATTGCTCATTTTGAGTTTGGTATGGTGAAAAATGGTTATATATGGAACTTTCCTAAAGCTGATGGCTATTCTATCGGAATCGGTACTTTCCGAGGTGGTGAAGGGCAAGACTTTAAAAAAATTCTTAGCGAATACAGTAATTTATTCGGCATAGATCTAAAAACTACCAAGCAATACGGGCATCCTTTGTGCTTGTGGGATGGCAATCAAAGGTTGCATACCCAAAATGCGATTCTAGCTGGAGAAGCAGCTTGCGTAGTCGATCCGATGACTGCGGAGGGGATTCGTCCTTCAATTTTTAGCGGCTTGAAGGCTGCTGAAGCTATGGATAGAGCGATTTCTGGTGACATTAATGCTCTAGAAAAGTACACCCAAGTTATTACCGAAGAATGGGGTGCTGATATGGTGTGGGCGCAGCGATTAGCAGGGGTATTCTATCGCATTCCTGGAGTTGGCTACAAAGTCGGTGTCAAACGTCCTTCTGCGACTGTGCGCATGGGTCAAATTCTCTGCGGAGAGATGAAGTATGGCGATGTTGCCGGACGCGCTCTCAAGCGCCTTAGCGGCAGTTTAATTCCTGGAATGGGCGGATGATCGATAGTTTTGAGTTTTGAGCCAGTGAGTTGAAAGACGAATAAAGAATAGTTTTGAGTTTTAAAGAGGAATCAAGATGAATAGACCTCCTGCATGAAGCTAAGATCGCCCCCTAGCTCCCCCAAGTCTGGGGGACTTGCGCTCTATCTAGTACCCCTTAAAATTGGGGACACCAGGTATTTTGATGCTTTCTTTTCCAAACGCCTGTTCCTACAAATGATTTTTGAAGTTAGTGGGATAGATGCAAAAACAAATTGAAAAATATCAATATTTTGACTTGATGCCAGATAAGCTCAGGTGTAAGCAATGAAGCGCCCGCAGATGACAATTCCTGTCCAAACGAGTAAGGAGATAATAGCGATCGCTCTTGCAAAAACTAATTGTTTAATCTGGCGCAATGCTGGGTTTACAGCTAATAGAGTTGCTTGGGCTGCAAACAGCAGTAGTCCTGACACGGCTACGACAACGAAGTTCATCTGTGCTAGCCGCAATATATATCTGGGGCTATCCCAGATACTAATCGAGTATCCAACCCTTAAGGCTGAGGCGTTGTTTCTAGAAATGCGAGGGCTATCGCATTTCTGGACTAATTCATGGCTGATAAAATTCTTAAAGTAACTTGCGATCGCGCCCCTTTAGTTGAGGTAAGTATCTACAACTTTAGGCGAACTGCTCTAACTATAATGTTTAGCGCTGGCATCCCTCTACGCCACATTTAGGAAATATCAGGAAAAAACGATTTAGGGGCGTTACAGCGCTATTTGGAAGTATCGCCAGAGCAGAAAAAGAAGGCTGTAATCGGGTTTTAAGCAGCCGCTATTGGTTAATTCAATCAGCATTGAGTCACAGCGACGTGCGAAACCTTGCAGCGCTTGTTTACATTGATGTGTCAGTGTGACCGCGAGTTAAGAGCGTAGGGTGAGAATTGGATTGAGGAGGTACGTACTTGCCGTCGCTGTCGTAGCAACCATTCACATCAACATCTGTCCAGCCTGGACCATCAATAACGTCTGGAGAAATCCGCGCAATTCTGAGAATTATAGGCTTTTTCATGATTATTTTACTTTAGGTAGATTTGCCCCTTTCTGCTGACCGAGACTGCGTCTCTAAGTCAAAAATCAAAAGTCAAAAGTCAAAAAAAAAGAAGTAGAGACGCATTTTTGTACAAGCCCCTAGATTTATTTATGATTGGCAAAAAACACGTAGCAACAGTATTCAAGCACCTTTCTTTATTTATGGAGATTAATTTTTAACTTTAGCGAAGCGCGTGACTTTATAACTACAGATTAGGTGGAGAAATAATGAATAATTGCTTAATGATTTAGTAAATAACTAGACATCAAGCACTAATTATTCTCTTGATGATTTAGGCAATTAACTATTTAACTAGCACGTAGCGCTCGGCGGAGAATCTACTATCTACACTGCACTTGAGAGGTTGGGTTAACTGCCAAGAAATTAGAGTTAACAAAACTAGATTGCCAGCCATTAATAAGTTAGTAAACATCTGTTGATAATTTATTTTTTCCATATCAAGTTCGCGCTCGTGCTGTAACGTCTTTAGAGGCAATCTCCAAAGATGCTACAGTCGATAGTTTATATTACTTAGTTTAGTGAATAATCGTATATCTAATAGCTTATTTGTAAAACCCGTTAGCAAGGTAAATAACAGGTAAAGATCGGACTGAGTTCTATGAAGAGAATGTTGACTCTAAGTTTTTGGAACGATTGCTGTGGAGACTTTAAAAATGAATTTAAGAATCTAAGTGAGTAGCTATTTGTATGTTCTTTACTCAAGATTTATAAGAATTTAAAGATTGTAATAAGATCCAAGCAAAGCTTTAGATGTAACTATTAAACTGGGAAAGCTAGACGCAGTAGCAAAACAAAGTTAAAGATATGTTTACTGTGCCAGATAAAATTAGCTATGAAGACCTGGAAATGATTGTGGTTAATAAGGCATCTGACCTGACAGCAGAACAAAAAGAGTGGATAATTGCTGGCTGGGCAGAGGCGAAAAGGCTAAGACACCTCAAACAAGCAAAACTTGACTGTGGCGATCATCGAGATGCACGCTCTTGCGATTAACGAGTTTTTAGTCACAGCCATACTAGCTATAACCTAGCATGGGCGGCTCAAAGATGTGTCTAAACCATCGGTAATGTTCTAAACTTGTTGTTTTTGAAATTGAGTTCTATTGTGAGACAGGAGTAACTTATCCTGCAAAAACAACGGGTAATTAATAGTCGCTTGGTACTTTTCCAGGCTTCGCTGGTACACCTGTTTTGCTTTTTCCTCAGCAAACAGTCGAAATAAGTCTTTGGTGGATATCTGAGCAAGTTTTTGGCGTTGAGGCTCATACCGTTTCAAGCTTGAGTCAAAATGTCCCCTGGCGATATCCAACTCAATTTGATGCGCTTTTGCTGCTAGTATTTTGTTGACATTGGAGACTGGTAGCCCCAAGGTTAAAGCGTATCGCTTCCCCTGGTAGCTCCATCTCAGTCTCAGCCAACCTTTATCGACCCCGATGCGGACAACCTTCTTATTTTGGTCTCCCATTTTCCGTCTACCACTTCTCTACCAATAAATGACCCGAAGTGACCCAATATGACCCGTTGGACGAGGCTTATTGAGAATTCCGCGCTCTCAATAAATGGTAGTAGAGAAAGCTGTATACGGTGTGTAGAAAGGGTTTTTGTTAAATCGGAACGTTGGGATTTGAACCCAAGACCTCCACTACCCCAAAGTGGCGCGCTACCAAGCTGCGCTACGCCCCGAATCAGAAAAACTATAGTAACATAATTTCAGGTGCAATTTCTAGTTTGCTTTAAAAAACTTGCAACATTTGTGCTGCTTGCACTAGACCTGTAACTGCTGTCTCTATCCAGCTACCTTCCGCGCAACGCCCAGTATTGAGGATAAAGTGCAAACTGTAAGCTTGAGGATAGCCTGTTACTTCCATCCACATTAGTTCGCTTTGCGCTTCACAAGTTATTTTCTCTTCATCCATCAATTCGCTTGTCATCTGGTTCATGGTGTCTGCTAGTTGCGCTGACAACCGACAAAAATCATTTAACTCTGCTTGCGTAAGTTCAATCGCCCAATCATCAGTACCAACTAAACCTTTAAATTCTGCTGCCTCTGGATTCCAGCCAATTCGCCAGCCTGCTCCGGTTTTTAGCACTCGCTGCATAAGAGTTTGGGGAGATGGGGAGATGAAGGGATGGGGAGGAAATATAGTTAACTATTGCCTACTGCACCAGAGTAGATTAAGCCTCTTTGCATATCTAGAGTTAAAATTGCTCCGTCTCGAATTACTTTGGTTGCCTGTTTTACACCGACAATTACAGGAACGCCAAGCCGTAAACCAATGATTGCGGCGTGGCTGGTGAGGCTATCATCTTCGGTAATAATGCCTCCAGCTTTGCGAATTGCCTCAATAAAGTCTGCACTCGTGCGCGGTGCTACTAAAATCTCGCCTGCATTAAAATTGCCAATATCTATAGCATTATGAGCTACCCTAGCTCGACCGCTAACAGAACCTAAGCCCAAGCCTACACCTTGACCTAGTACCGCTGTTACTATCTCTACCTTAATTAAGTCTGTTGAGCCTGCTACGCCTTGCAGAGCGCCTGCACTCATTACTACTAAATCGCCCTCCGAAAGTAACTGCTTTTCTTGTGCAACATTAATAGCGGCTTGAAAGGTCTGACCTGCTGAAGGCAAATCTAATACTAATAAAGGTTTGACACCCCATACAAGTTGTAGTTGTCTAGCAACATCTACGTGCGGAGTTACTGCCAAAATTGGATTTTTGGGGCGGAATTTAGAGACATTACGAGCAGTAGAACCTGTTTTGGTCAGAGTCATAATCGCTGCTGCATCTAATTGTTCGGCAATTTGTCCTACCGCTTGACTAATCGCATTGGGGATCGAGTGACGAGCCTCTTTAACGCTAGCGTGAGTTGCTGCAAGTCCTTCTTCTTGTTCTATGCGCGTGGCAATTCTTGCCATTGTCGCAACAGCTTCGACAGGAAACTTGCCCACAGCCGTTTCATTCGATAGCATAACTGCATCTGTGCCATCAATAATCGCATTGGCTACGTCTGAAACTTCAGCGCGAGTAGGGCGGGGACTATGTACCATACTATCGAGCATCTGCGTTGCTGTGATGATCGGGATTCCTAAGCGATTTGCTGTGGCAATTAGGCGCTTTTGCAGAATCGGCACATCCTCCGCAGGCAGTTCAACGCCTAAGTCTCCTCTAGCTACCATTACGCCATCGCTTAGAGCTAGAATTGCCTCCATTTGCTCTATTGCTTCGTGCTTTTCGATTTTGACGATTACTGGTACTTGTTTGCCAGCATTAGATATCAGTTCTTTGATTTCTAGTACGTCTTGAGGATTGCGCACAAACGATAGTGCTACCCAATCTACACCTTGATCTAAACCAAAAATCAGATCTTCTCGGTCTTTATCAGTCAGCGCCCTAATAGACAGGTAAACTCCAGGAAAATTGACACCTTTATTGTTAGAGAGGGTACCGCCCACGACAATACGACAGTGCAATTCTTTTTCCGCTCGATTTACCTCCTCTACAACCATTTCTACTCGCCCGTCATCTAGAAGAATAGTTGCACCGCAGGGGACTTCATCTGCCAAAAGATCGTAAGTCACGCAGCTAATATTCTGGCTGCCAATTACGAAATGACTAGTTAGAGTAAAGCGATCGCCTTTTTTAACTTCGATTGACCCATTTTCAAATTTACCCAGCCGAATTTTTGGTCCTTGCAAGTCTTGGAGAATTCCTACAGGCTGATTGAGTTCAAAGGCAGTTTGACGAATCAATCTAACACAGCGCTGATGGTCTGCATGGCTGCCATGAGAAAAGTTCAACCGCAGCGTAGTTGCACCCGCTTCAATCAATGCCTTTAGCACTTCTGGGCTACTGGTGGCTGGACCTATCGTGGCGACAATTTTTGTCCGGCGTTGAGAATCTCTTAGTTGCATGGAGGCGGTGGGGAGATGGGGGCGGGAATAATTTTGAGTTTTGAGTTTTGAATTTTCTATTCATCTGCTGCACTTCTGCCTTTTCAAGTTGCTTGAAGCCAAATGGTTGTGTATTTGATGCAGAAGATTTGCTTCGCAATTATATCGTTATTGGGCTACCTCTATGGAATGAACTGGGATGACTTGTGCTACACAAAACTTTATTATTTGATTAGGCTTACTATAGAGTACGCGATCGCTAATTTTACTAAGGAGTTCAAAATGCTGATGTCGGAGGCACAGAAGCCACTGACAGTTCCGAGGGAGTTCTTGAGTCCCCCTGGCAACCCCAATCCAACTTTGCTAATGTTTATAGCTGCGATCTCTATGGTCGTACTATCCAATTTTGGTTACTGGCTTTGGGAGTGGCCCCACTGGTGTTGTTTTGTGACAAATACGATCGCTCTGCATATCTGCGGTACGGTGATCCATGATGCTTGTCACAATAGCGCCCACCGCAATCGGACAGTTAATGCAATTTTAGGGCATGGTAGCGCTTTGTTACTAGCGTTTGCCTTTCCAGTGTTTACGCGGGTACACCTGCAACATCACGCTCATGTCAACGATCCGGAAAACGATCCAGATCACTATGTCTCTACTGCTGGACCATTGTGGTTAATTCCCGTGCGTTTTCTCTACCACGAAATATTTTTCTTTAAGCGCCAGTTGTGGCAAAAACATGAATTGTGGGAATGGTTTTTTAGCCGCTTATTAGTTGCAGCTATTTTCTACGTTTCGATTCAATACCACTTCTTAGGCTATATTCTTAACTTCTGGTTTATTCCTACAGCGATAGTTGGATTAGCTTTAGGGTTCTTTTTTGACTACTTGCCCCATCGCCCTCATACTGAACGCGATCGCTGGAAAAATGCCAGAGTTTACCCTGGTAAAGTTTTGAATATTTTGATCATGGGGCAGAACTATCACTTAATTCATCACCTATGGCCCTCAATTCCCTGGTATAACTACCAACCTGCTTATTACGCTACTAAACCTTTACTAGATGCTAAAGGCTGTCATCAAACTTCAGGTTTGTTAGAAAAAAGGCAATTTTGGAGCTTTATTTATGACCTTTTTATTGGCATCCATCCGCACAAAAAAGACGTAATAACTTCACCAGTAGAACCAGAAAGCGCTAGAGGCGCAGGTTAAAGGGGGAAAGGTTTAGAATTTTATCCTTTGCCCTGTCCATCAGGGCTTTAGTTCTAATCTTTAACGGATTTATCTCAAAAGTCCTTAATATCAAACTTAATTTAAAAATTCTTTTAGTCCGCGCAGGCGGACTTTGTATGTGTAGACGCGAATTATATTCGCCCCACTTCTAGCGAATTTCTCCCAAAAAACCTTAATAGATATCTAAAGTAATTTAAAAATTCTTTTAGTCCGCGCAGGCGGACGAGCGTTTGTGTAGACAAGCCAGCTACGTGCGTATTTTCCCCCCGCCCGTGTAGCCTGGCGTGCGGTTTCTAACCGCCCCACACTACCGCATAGGAGAGGGTGACAGCACGATTGGTTGGGGTAAATTCCAATCTGGACGTAAATGTTTAGCCTCGCGCAAATAAGTATGGCAAACTTTGCTGTGAGTAATCGGGATATTCACCAATATTAAAAAGCGGATGCAACGTTGTAAGCTACCTTCAACGTGCATCTGCTGTACGTCTAACATCGGTACGTTGTCCCAATAAGGACGACTGCGGGCGATCGCAGCAGGAAATATAGCATCTAAATCGCGTGTGACAGAGAAAGTTGCACTAATAATTTCTACTGGATCGATTTGATTGCGCGCTTCTGTCTCATCCAAAAGTTCCGTCACTGCTTCTCTAATCGCCTCAACTGTATTTTCGCTAACAGTCGTTGCCCCACGAATCGCCCGAAGTCGCCACTCCACGCCCAAGTCCTCCCTAATTGATATCAGCTTTTGCTTTTTGTTGTTATGTTACCCATTTTCCAGTTTAATGGAGATCTTAATGTAATCTATGTTGCACAACTTTATATCAGTACGGAGATTGAATTAAGGTCTGTACAGCCATAGTGGTAGCCCGCTAGTAGATAGCTCAAACTCTAACCAATCAAGCCCCATTGCTAAACCGGATGACAATTGGCGATCGCCCAATTGAGAAAGAAAATCCCTTTGCTTAGATCTGCTGTTATTAGATAGCAAGCGCGTCAATAATGGTTTGCGTTCTTCCAAGGTGTAACATTTCGTCTTCTCAGGGTCAAGTCCGACTAATTCTGCTGCCCATCGACGAGCATCTTCTTCAGTCCCCAAGCGATCAACAACGCCCAATTCTACAGCTTGCTGCCCAGTAAAAATGCGTCCGTCAGCAAAGCTTCTTACAGCTTCTACAGTTAAGTTTCTGCCTTCTGCGACTGTTTGCACGAATTGCTGATAGCTGGTATCAATTAATTCCTGCAAAATATGCTGTTCTGGCTCGGTTAGCTGGCGATCAAATGCCAAAATGTCTTTATAAGGTCCAGATTTAATTACTTTAAATGAGACACCAACTTTATCTAGCAAGCGCTCTAAGTTATTGCCCCGCAAAATTACGCCAATGCTGCCTGTAATTGTGCCTGGGTTTGCCATAATATGTTCTGCGCCCACACCGATGTAAACGCCGCCAGAAGCAGAAATATTGCCGAAACTAGCAACAACCTTGACTTTTTGGCGCAGACGCTTGAGGGCGCTATAAATTTCTTGCGAATCTCCTACCGTACCGCCAGGGCTATCGATGCGGAGTAATAGAGCCGGAAAACGCTTCTCTTCAACTGTTTTTAGGGCTTCTAATACTTGTTTGCGAGTCGCACTACCGATCGCACCATTAATCTCAATCCGAGCAATTTGTTTTTGAAACCGAGGCTTAAAGGGCCAAACCATTTGCAATCAAACCAGAAATTCTTAAGTTTTTGTATCCAGCATCGAGTAATCCCGATTTTAAAGTCCTCGTTAGCTTGTAATAAGCAACCAGTATTTGCTGTCTTTTTCTAGTTTGCCTTATTTACACCCGATCTAGTTTGGTATCTCAGCTAGCAGAACCTTAATAAAAATACATAATTAAGTAGAATTGAAGGAAATGCCTTGCCTGAAAGTAAGCTATCAGCTATCCCATGCAACTAAAAGTTACCGAACCCAAGCGATCGCCTCTGTTATTAATTGCGCCCTTTTTTCTGTGGGGTACGGCAATGGTAGCGATGAAAGGAGTAATCCCCCACACAACGCCTTTATTCATGGCAGGAGTGCGTTTAGTGCCAGCTGGGGCGCTGGTTTTAGCATGGGCAGCGATCGCAGGTAGACCCCAGCCTAAAGGTTGGATGGCGTGGTTGTGGATTGCCTTATTTGCCTTGGTAGATGGGGCGATGTTTCAAGGCTTTCTGGCAGAAGGGTTAGTAAGAACAGGGGCGGGTTTGGGATCTGTCATGATTGATTCTCAGCCTTTAGCTGTGGCTTTACTATCATTATGGTTATTTGGCGATCGCATCGGCTTATGGGGTTGGCTAGGATTAGCTGTAGGCGTAACTGGGATTAGTTTAATTGGTTTACCGGATGCTTGGATTTTGAACTTGCTAAATAAAGATGCGATTTCTATTGCTGGAAGTTGGCAGCAATTATTCACTAGCGGTGAATGGTTGATGCTATTAGCGGCGCTGTCGATGGCTGTAGGCACGGTATTTATTCGTTTTGTCTGTCGCTATAGCGATCCAGTAGTTGCGACGGGCTGGCACATGATTTTGGGCGGCTTACCGTTGTTTGCGTTGTCTAGCAGCTATGAATCTCAGCAATGGGTGAATATCGATTTAAATGGATGGATGGCTTTGGGATATGCAACTATATTTGGGAGCGCGATCGCTTATGGCTTATTTTTCCACTTTGCATCCAGCGGTAGCTTAACTAGTCTTAGTTCGCTAACTTTCCTTACACCTGTATTTGCCTTATTGTTTGGCAGTTTATTTTTGGGTGAATTTCTCAGCCCTTTGCAGTGGGTGGGAGTTAGTTTGACATTAGTTAGCATCTATTTAATCAATCAGCGCGACTTCTTGACTGATTTTGGCAATAAAGTACAAGTTACGGAGCTTGATTCTGATTTTGAGCGGGTTCTGGAATCATCTAGCGTAGTTACGCCTGTAAATGTCTCAATCAAAGAGTCAAAACCAGAAATTTTGTGAGCAAAAGCTTAAGTCAAATTAAATATACTTGAGGTTGCCAATCTCAAATATTCATCCTTTGACTACTGATTCTCAAAACCTCCTCAAATTACTCTTTGTCTCTACTCCAGTTGGCGCGTTAGGTACGGGAGTAGGTGGCGGAGTTGAACTAAGCTTATTTAATATCGCTCAGGAAATGCTGCGGCGGGGGCATATGCTGCAAATTGTTGCACCTGTCGGTTCTAAGTTTCCCCAACTGCCGATAGTAGAAATTCCTGGTAAAGTGCAGATTATTGCTCAAAGTCAGGAGCGCAATAGCCCGATTATGATGCCCGATAATTCCCTGCTAGCTAATATGTGGGAATACGCGCGGCAAGTACAAGGCGAGTATGACTTAATCGTAAATTTTGCTTACGATTGGTTGCCATTTTATCTCACACCTTTTTTTGAATCTTCTATTGCCCATTTTGTCAGTATGGGTTCTTTGTCCGAAGCGATGGACGAAATTGTTGCAAAAGTCGCCAACGATTTTCCTGGAACTATTGGTTTTTATACACCTTCTCAGGCGGAAACTTTTGCGCTAAAGCAAGAATGTCCTTGTTTGAGTAGCGGTATCGATTTGTCTTTGTATGAGTTTTGCCCCTCACCTGACAATTATTTAGCTTGGTTAGGCAGAATTGCGCCAGAAAAAGCCTTAGAGGATGCAATAGAAGCGGCGCAAACTGCCAATATTCCGCTAAAAATTATGGGCAAAATGCAAGATGAGGAATATTGGCAACAAATTTGTCAAAATTACCCTGATGCACCAATTGAATATTTAGGCTTTTTGTCTACCACCGATATGCAGCAGCAATTACGCCAATGCAAAGCATTATTAATGACACCGCGTTGGGTAGAAGCTTTCGGCAATGTGGCCATAGAGGCGCTAGCTTGCGGCGTACCAGTAATAGCTTATCGTCGCGGCGGTCCGGCGGAGATCGTACAAGATGGTAAGACGGGGTTTTTGGTGGAACCAGACAGCGTAGAAGGGCTAGTAAGGGCGATCGCACGTTTGCCCACTCTTGACCGCTCTACCTGCCGCCAGCAGGCGGAAACAGAGTATTCTTTGGCAGCTTTAGGCGATCGCTTTGAAAACTGGTTTCGAGCTATCATCACTAAATACTCAACCTAATTTATTTATAAACTCTTTAATAGTCCGCGCAGGCGGACTTTGTTTGTGTAGATGCGGTTTCCAATCGCCCCATACTTCTGTATAGACGCGAATTCCAACCGCCCTTAAATTAAAATTTCCCCACTATTTGCGGAAGAACTAACAAGCATTGCTAGATCCAGCCGTCACTAGTGGGGAAGCAAGTAAAAAGTTTAGAATCTTAGTGTAACTAGCTAAAAATTTTAGCAACTTACACATTTATCACAACAGCTTCTTAACCGTTTTGCGCCTTATGACATTGACTGAATGATGTAATCAAAGTAAGGTGCTGCTTCGGCTGCATCTTCAGCGCTCATCAAATCTAGAGCAGCAGTTTTCAAGCAGCGAATCGACTCTACCATTCCTGGCACAGGAACGCCCAAGGAGTTGTACATTTCCCGCACGCCGATTAAACCAATTTTTTCAATTGGTTCTTTGTCTCCAGCTAATACGCCATAAGTAATTAGGCGCAAGTACCAGCCATAATCGCGCAGACACAAAGCTCTTTGTCTTTCGCCATAAGCATTACCGCCAGGAGCGATAAAGTCAGGGCGCTTTTGCCAAAGCTGTTTGCTGGCTTGTTGGACAATTTTTTTCTCGTTTTCAGCTAGGGTAGCGGCAATCCGCATCCGCTGTTCCCCTGTCTTTAAAAAATCCTTGATGCTGTTGAGTTCGCCTGTGCTAGGGTAGCGAAGCTCGTCGTCGGCTTGAAGAATAAATTGGCTAACTACACTCATTATGTTGATTGCGATAACTGAATATCATTTGTAGTTTAACTAAGTCTACGTACACAAAGAAAGAGAATTTAACACTATGTCTTTAACACCATTATCCGATCCCCACGCTACAAGTCATCAAGATTGGCAGCAAGGCAAATTAATCGAATTAGTTATTAACGATCTCAGCGATTCTGGCGACGGTGTGGGGCGTTATCAACAAGAGCGCGTGGTATTTGTGCCTGATACAGTTCCAGGCGATCGCATTTTAGCTCGTCTTGTCAGAGTCAAACCTCAATACGCTCACGCTAAGATGCAGGAACTTTTAGAGCCATCTCCCCACCGCATCCGCCCTAGCTGCATTGTGGCTGATAAGTGTGGTGGCTGCCAGTGGCAGCATATTGATTACGAATATCAGTTAGAAGCTAAGAAAAATCAAATTATTCAGGTTTTAGAACGCATTGGCGGATTTGCAGCGCCGCCAGTAGATCCCGTACTTTCCCCGCCTGCGGCTTTGGGCTACCGTAACAAAGCTACTTACCCATTAAGTAGATCCAATCAAGGACAAGTACAAGCAGGTTATTACCAAAAAGGTACTCACCAGCTAATTAATCTCAATCAATGTCCAGTTCAAGATGAACGACTCAATCCGCTACTTAAGGAAATAAAGCAAGACATTTACAAGCAGGGTTGGTCAATATATAACGAAAGCCGCCATCAAGGCAAATTGCGTCATTTGGGCTTGAGAATTGGGCGGCGCACTGGGGAAATGCTGCTAACTTTGGTAGTGACAGATTGGAATTTACTAAATGTTACAGAGCAAGCGCAGGAATGGTTAGACAGGTATCCGCAATTGGTGGGCGTGTCTCTCAATTGCCAGAGCGATCGCACTAATACTATATTTGGACAAGAAACTCGTTGTATTGCTGGACAGCCGTATCTATTAGAGGAATTCGCTGGTTTAGAGTTTCAAATATTGCCTGATACATTTTTTCAGGTATATACAGAATCGGCTGAAGCTTTATTGCAAGTAATTGCTCAACAACTCAATCTGCAAGGAAATGAGGTTTTAGTCGATGCTTATTGTGGTATTGGTACGTTAACTTTGCCCTTGGCGCAGCAAGTAAAACAGGCAATTGGTTTAGAAGTGCAATTAGCGGCTGTATATCAAGCGAGAATCAATGCCGAGCAAAATCAGATTGCCAACGCTACATTCCAGATAGGAACAGTAGAGGAGTTGCTACCGCAGTTGCATGATACCCCAGATATTGTTTTGCTCGATCCACCGCGTCAAGGATGCGATCGCGCAGTTATTGATACTCTACTTCAGAGTGCGCCCAAACGGATTGTCTATGTTAGTTGCAAAAGCGCTACCCTAGCCCGCGATCTTAAACTACTGTGTCAAACGGGTAAATATGAGTTGACTAGGGTACAACCAGCAGATTTCTTTCCCCAAACTGCTCATATCGAATGTGCTGCCTTTTTAAATAGGCTGTAGGGGCTAGCTTAAAGAAAGTATTTGGGGATTGGACAAGAGCAATGCTAAGATAGAACTAAGTCTGCAATGTCTTTGTCAGACGAACACATTGAAGTAAGTAGGTAAATAGTCTAAAACTTGCTTATCTACTGCAATTACTGGCAGATAACTTTGACTTAACTATGCTTTGGCAAACTAGAAGCTTAATTCAAATGGATAACTGCCTACTTAGTTCTAAACACCTTGACAAACCACAATTGCCGAGAATATCCTTAAAAATTCCCTATTGCTTCTACCAATCTTTAACACTTACAGGGTTGAATAAAGCATGACGAAGACATAAGTCATGTTGACTGCGCCAGAATACCAGCAAATTAATGTCTCGCTGAAAGCTACGGGGTTTTTGTAGTGATTACTATCTCACCGCGTCCAGTTGGGCGCAATTGCGGAACTATTAGCTTTGCATCTACTCTCTACCTTTGTCCGATTCTAGACTTATTGCTTGCAGACGTGCCGGAAAAATGGCACGCCGAACTGAGATTAGGACTCCAAGAAGCTTTGGTGAATGCTGCCAAACACGGCAATAAGCTCGATCCCAGTAAAGTTGTGATAGTCCGCTTTTTTATCGTAGACGATCATTACTGGTGGGAAATTTGCGATCAAGGCTGTGGTTTTAGTCCTCCGAGCGAATGTAATTGCGATCCCGCAGAATATCTACCGCCAGAAGTGTCAGAAAACGGTCGTGGGATGTGCATTCTTAAGACAATTTTTGACCAAGTACATTGGAATCAAGCAGGTACAGAGTTGAAGTTGGGCAAGCAAGTATCGCGTTTTCGATTTCCTTTGGTACATTAGCGAACGCAGATGGACGCGGATGGACGCAGATGGATACAGATGGAGATGGATAGTTAGGCTGCGTTTTGCTGCTGAGGGTGGGGTTTATTTAGCTGAGGTTTGAGAGCCGTGGGTAGGGCAGGGTGGTGCAGAAATAGAGCGATCTAGCCAGCCTGTTGCTTGTTGTAGCCGCGATAGGGCTTCTTCGGGTTTTTCCTTTAGGAGAAAGACTAGGGCTGCGGCTGTTTGTTCGCTAGCACGCGCTTTGCGGTTAGACTTTAATTTATGCCAGTCGTTGGGGGAGATTGTTAGCCTTTCCATTAGCGCTTGTGCCAATTCTAAGGTGCTGAGGTCGTTAATGTTGGTAGTTTTAACTGTTTTGGTAGTTTCAAGCATAAAATCGGGCATAAAGGTTAGTTTAGTCTTACTGTATCAAGCTTAGTATGCAACCGCCTCCAGAGTCGTCAGCTTCCTCAGATTCAGCAGTAGATATCGAGCAAAGTCTGGCTGAGGTAGAATCAGCCTTAGTTGCCCTCAAACAGCGTTACGCGCAAGTAGAAAGCGATCGCCAGCGTCAGAAAGAACTGAGAAACAGAATTGACGAGATTAGACCTCAAGTAGCCAAAAATAAGTCATCACAACTGCAAGCTGAGTTAAAGGAAATTCAAACGCAATTAGAAGCAATAGAAGTTAATTTAGAAAGCCAGCTATTTACTGTAGACATCTTTAAGGAACCATTTTGGCAAGCGGTGCGATTCGGCGGACTAGGCATTGTTGTAGGCTGGATCTTGAAGTCTTGTGCTAGTTAAAAAAGAAGGGGAAAGGTTAAGGGCTAGATATAAATCCTTTTACCTTATCTGCCTTGTCTCTTTTGTCCCTTTGTTCCGATTTTTTATTTATGATGAACAAAAATATTGCAGATATATTAAAAAATGGTCAGCCGGATGAGTCGCTGACTATCCAAGGCTGGGTACGGACAAAACGCGATTTGAAGGGATTTGCCTTTATTGAGGTTAATGATGGCTCTTCGTTGGCGAATTTGCAAGTAGTGTTAAATGCCGAAATGCCTGAGTATGAAATCTTGCTCAAACAGCTAAATACAGGCGCTTCGGTGGAAGTTGAGGGGGTATTAGTACCTTCTCAAGGTAAAGGACAAAGGATTGAGTTGCAGGCAAAAACGGCGAAGGTTTACGGGGAAGCAGATCCCGAAACGTACCCATTGCAAAAGAAGCGCCATTCTTTTGAATTTTTGCGGACAAT
>QQTW01000524.1_pt1 | contig 24042 bp, 27 predicted proteins | sample 1904831 | NCBI WGS metagenome assembly QQTW01 (sample SAMN09435610, study PRJNA476489) | Subsurface metagenome, whole genome shotgun sequencing project. | reverse complement strand
CCTAGCTGAGTTGACACCGGAAGTAACTGCTTCCATCACTGGTTATTCTTTCATTTTGGATGCCCTATCTGCCCTAAACACCGCTTAAATTGGTATGAGATATCTTACGGCAACGAGGTTCAGAGGCACAGATTACTTCTTTCTCTCCCCATGATTTCCGCCGCACATTTATTAGTAATTTGCTAGACAGAGGGGCAGACATTAGCACGGTGCAGAAACTAGCAGGTCATGTGAGTCCTGTAACTACCGCACGGTACGATAGGCGAGGAGAGGCGGCGAAACGCAAGGCGGCGAATTTGCTGCATACGCCGTATGTGCGAACGTAGATTTTAGCTTTAACATGAATTTTGGATCTATTCCGAGCATTTGCTCCATTACTTGTCACCAGCCTTATCTTAGTTTCTCGTTCCAATGATTGTCGCCATCCATAAATTGTTTTTGGGTAACCAATACCGCTGCTTGAGTGCGATCACGTACCCCAAGTTTATGCAGAATTGTATGGACGTGAACCCTGACTGTACCTGGAGCAATATAGAGTGCTTCAGCAATCTCTTGATTTGATTTGCCATGAGCTATCAGTGCTAGAATTTCTTGTTCGCGCCGCGTTAGTGGCAGAGTTGATTCTTTTACATCTTTGGCAGTATTAGCAGGGGTTAAGTTGGGTTCAAACTTAGCACGGATCTCTGTAGTTGCAGTTTGGTCCCACCAAGAAGCTCCAGCAGCAACGGAGCGGATGGCTAAGACTAAAACCTCGGCAGAAATTCCTTTCAAACAGTAGCCCTGCGCTCCGGCTTCAAGCAACCGGGTAATTAGAGGCTGCTGGGAGTGTGAAGTTAGCACCAAAACTGGCAGTTGAGGATTTTGTTGCTTGATTTGACGACAAGCTTCAATGCCTCCAATTCCTGGCAATCCTATATCTAACAACACAACATCCAACGGATATTGCTTGACCATTTCTACTGCGGTTTCGCCATCCTCTGCCTCGGCAACAATTTCTAAACCTGCTTCCTGTTGCAATTTCACTTGCAAACCAAGGCGAAACAATTCATCATCTTCAACCAGCAACAGTCGCAACACATTAAATGACATTTTATGTAGATAAAAACGGTTGAAATGGGTAGGCAGGTAATCGAAATCCAAATATTGCGCCGCGTGGCAAACGATTCTCTACCCAAATTGTACCGCCATGAGCAGTAATAATTTGACGAGTTAGGTATAGTCCTAGTCCAGAGCCTTTAGCTTGGCGATCGCTATATCCTTGGTAGAATCGCTCAAATATGTGCGGCTGCTCTGCTGCGGTAATTCCTAATCCATTATCTAGCACTTTGACAATTTGATACCCCGGTTGAGGTAATAGTACAACTTCCACACGACCACCACGTAAAGAATGGTCGATTCCATTTGTGAGCAGATTGACAAACACTCGCTGGATTTGCAGAGCATCACCTTTTACCCATAAGGTTCGGCGAAAATTCGACTCTCCGTAGTTTAAATTAATAGAAATTTGCCGAGATGAAGCTAAATCTGTCAATGTAGCGATTACATCTTCTGCCACCGATACTAAATCAACGGGTGCTAACTGTAGTGTCAATCCATCTAAATCGTTTCGATAGACATCTAGCAGCGTTTCCACAAGTTGTAGAGTAGTTTGATGACTACGTTCCATCGTTGCTAAGACTTGCTGTTGTCTTAGTGTAACTGTCCCAAATACTCCTTGCTGAAAAGCTTTCAGAGTTTCTATCGCACCCAATAGAGGTGTTTTTAAGTCATGAGTCAACGTTGAGGCAAAATCTTCTCGGACGCTGACCAACTGCTCTTGCGTTTGCAAAAGCGCTGTTTGCTGGGCGATCGCTTGCTCGTAGACACGATTGCGATCACCTAAAACTCCTGTAACAATTAGGGCAATCGCCGCGATTAGCCGACTTGCGATCGTAGAAGGCTCAATCAGTTTATTGCCAGGAATCCATAAGTTTAAGAGCGTCAAAACTACTGCTAATGCTGTCGTGTAAAAAGTTGCTCCTCGACCTAAGCGGGAGGTTGTTAGTAAAATTGGCGCTGTGTAGAAATAACCAAAGACGTAATCGACGGGAGTAGTAAACTCCAATAGGGCAATTAGTGCAAACAGGCTGATAGTTGACCAGAATGCTTTAAGCTGCGAACTTTTACTATGTGAAACGCTCTGACGCTTTAATAACCGAGGCAACATTTAAAGTTCTGTTTTGAGCATTTATAAAAAAGCAGGCAAATTTATATCAATAGCCTAGCCTCAAGCCCGCCGACAAATCAACGTTTGTCTAAACTATTAGCAAAAATATATCTGTAGATATAGACGCTTTGCAGCTTATAAACACTAAGCATATATCAAACAACTAATTGTATTTAAACAATTTGAGCTACTAATTTATATCTTGTATTAGTTGAAAGTTTCAACTAATAATTAGATGATTTGACTACAAGCATTTGGTCAGTCAAAACATGATTGGAGAGCCAGTTTTAGTTGCTGCAAACATCAACGTAAATAGTTGCTATTGCGGCAGGAATTTAAAAACTATTCAATTACCTGAAAGTTGTATCTTTTTAGGAGTTGTGCGAAAAGGCAAGATCCTGTTATTAAGCGATGAAAATATCGAGCTTTGGTGTGGAGATTATCTAATGGCTATAGCATTCAAACCATCCGTAGCTCCGGCACTTAAAATTATTTTGCATAAAACCAACCACGTTTCTTGGTTTCCTTCAAAAAGTCGGGTAAAAGAAGAAAATGAACCATTCCCGTTGCTAATTAATTCTCTATCTTCTTATCCTGCTTAAAGAGTTTTACTTAATGGTTCCAATCGTAATACTTAGGGCAAGTATGCTTTATGGGACAAGTATTTAGCTGGGATGGATTTAAAGCAAAAATTATTAAAGCTTTGTTTCGTTCTTCATACTAACTCAGACCTTTGTATCCAATTATGGAACAGATTTATTAGGTAGCTGGCAACTTATGTGGCAAGGATTTTTTCAAATTGCATTAACACTACTTTTATTAGTAGCGATCGTTCCATTTTTAGGAAGATACATGGCGCGGGTCTTCATGGGTAAAAAAACTCTGCTTGACCCCATCATGAAGCCTGTAGAGCGAACCATATACGCTTTGAGTGGTGTGGGTACACAAGAGGAGATGACAGGTTGGCAGTATGCACGAGCAATTATGTATAGCAATCTCGTCATGGCTGCATTGATCTTTTTCATTATCACCAATCAAGGATGGCTGCACCTCAATCCTACAAACTTGGGCGCACCTACTTGGGATACAGCCTTGCACACAACTATCTCATTTATTACTAATACTAACCAGCAACATTATTCAGGAGAGACAACCCTTAGTTACGCAAGCCAAATGCTGGCTCTTGGCTATCATATGTTTACCTCGGCAGCGACAGGTTTAGCCGTAGGTATCGCCTTTATTCGTGGCTTAACAGGCAGACCATTGGGCAACTTCTACATTGATTTAGTCCGCTCAATTACCCGAATTCTATTACCAATATCGCTTGTGGGTGCTTTGTTGTTGCTCGTTACGGGTGTCCCAGAAACTCTAGCAAGCCCAGCAATCGTAACTACTTTAGAAGGAGCAACCCAAGTCATTGCACGCGGACCTGTGGCTCACTTCGAGATTATCAAGCAGCTAGGGGAGAACGGCGGCGGCTTTTTTGCCATCAACTCGGCTCATCCGTTTGAAAATCCTAGTAATGCCAGCAATCTAATAGAAACCTTGGCAATGGTGTGTATCCCTGCTGCTTTGATCTATACCTATGGTTTGTTCGCTAACAACACCAAACAGGCTTGGCTGCTGTTTTGGATGATATTTATTATCTTTGTCGTGCTAATTGGATTCACTGCTATTGGTGAGTACGAAGGCAACCCGCTTGTAAATCCACTCTTGGGTAGTCAACAGCCGAATTTAGAAGGGAAAGAAGTCAGATTTGGTTGGGCGCAATCGGCATTGTGGGCAGTTACTACTACGGGAACTATGTGTGGAGCAATTAATAGTCTACACGATTCTTTTATGCCGCCGGGTGGCTTCTCTACTATGTTCAATCTGTTTTTACAAATCATTTGGGGTGGTCAAGGAACAGGTACAGCTTACTTATTTATTTACCTAATTTTGACGGTGTTCGTAACGGGTTTAATGGTCGGGCGCACCCCGGAGTTTTTGGGGCGCAAAATCGAAAAGTGGGAAATTGTACTAGCTAGTGTAGTGCTGCTAGTTCACCCCATTATGATTTTGATTCCTAGTGCGATTACTTTAGCTTTCCCCGATACCCTAGCAGGAATTAGTAACCCTGGGTTTCATGGCATCTCTCAAGTGGTGTACGAATACGCCTCCGCCGCCGCTAATAATGGTTCTGGTTTTGAAGGACTAGCCGACAGTCAACCCGCGCCTACAGGCTTGTGGTGGAATTTGAGTACCTGTGTCAGCCTTTTAGGAGGGCGCTACATTCCCATCATTGCCATATTGCTTTTAGCCGAAAGCATGACGCACAAACAACCAGTCCCGGAAACTGCGGGAACTTTAAGAACCGACTCATTGCTATTTACTGGTGTTACGGCGGGGATCGTTTTGATTCTGGGCGTGCTAACTTTCTTTCCCGTTTTGGCTTTGGGTCCAATTGCTGAAGCTTTTAATATTGCTAGTGGTAGACAGTAAATTATGGATGCCAATTCTTCGTCTCCTCGTCCTCAACCAAGGGGGACGCGCTCAGAGCGCAAACATACCCCCAAGGTAAATACTCAAGGGCTTTACTCTAGAGCCGTTAAAGATGCTTTTGTGAAGCTAAACCCCAAGCAGATGCTCAAAAACCCAGTAATGTTTTTGGTTTGGGTAGGGACAATTATCGCGGCGCTACTGACTATTGATCCGGATTTATTTGGTCGTTATCCTGGAGAAAATCAGCGTTTATTTAATGGACTGATTACAGTGATTTTGTTTTTTACTGTTGTCTTTGCAAATTTTGCCGAATCGGTGGCAGAAGGGCGGGGAAAGGCTCAAGCCGATGCCTTGCGCGCAACTAAGTCAGATACGATCGCCCGAAAACTTTTGCCCAATGGTGAAATGATGGAAGTATCTTCCACAGAACTGCACCAAGGCGATCTCGTTAAAGTAGTTGCTGGTGATATGATTCCCGCCGATGGTGAAGTAATTGCGGGTGTCGCTTCGGTGGATGAATCGGCAATTACCGGAGAATCTGCGCCAGTGTTAAAAGAACCTGGTTCCGACGTGGCAAGTTCGGTAACAGGCGGTACGCGGATTATTTCTGACGAATTAACTATTAGGATTACGTCAGACCCCGGCAAAGGTTTTATTGACCGGATGATTGCTTTAGTAGAAGGGGCAGAACGGTCAAAAACTCCCAATGAAATAGCTTTAACGGTACTGCTTGCAGTGCTGACGCTGGTATTTTTGTTTGTGGTTGCAACACTGCCTGCGATCGCTAATTACGTCGGTAGCCCCGTTAGTATAGTTATTTTAATTGCTTTACTGGTGGCGCTGATTCCAACAACCATTGGCGGGTTACTTAGTGCGATCGGCATTGCTGGCATGGATCGAGTTGCTCAATTTAACGTCATTGCCACTTCTGGACGAGCGGTAGAGGCGTGTGGCGATATCAATACCTTGATTTTGGACAAAACTGGCACAATTACCCTAGGCAACCGATTGGCAGATGAATTTATCCCCGTCAACGGTCATTCAATGATGGATATTGCCAATGTAGTTTTGGCGGCGAGTGTATTTGATGAAACCCCAGAAGGCAAGTCTATTGTCCGTTTAGCAGATAGTTTAGGCGCAAAGGTGACATTTGACCGCGCTAAAGCGGAAGCAGTTGATTTTTCGGCAAAAACGAGAATGAGTGGCACTAATTTACCTGATGGTACGGAGGTGCGTAAGGGGGCGGTGTCAGCAATTAAAGGATTTGTACGTTCGCGTAACGGAAACGGTACGTCAGAACTTGATGCTGCTTACGAACGAGTTTCCGGGCTAGGAGGTACGCCTTTAGCTGTTTGCCAAAACAACGAGATTTACGGGGTAATTTATCTCAAAGATATAGTCAAACCCGGCATCAAAGAACGCTTTGACCAGTTGCGACGGATGGGAGTGCGTACTGTCATGCTGACAGGCGATAATCGGCTGACGGCTTCAGTAATTGCTGCCGAAGCTGGGGTTGATGACTTTATAGCCGAAGCGACACCAGAAGATAAAATCGCTGTAATTCAAAGAGAACAAGCACAAGGCAAACTTGTCGCCATGACAGGAGATGGCACTAACGACGCTCCCGCCCTAGCCCAAGCGAATGTTGGGGTAGCCATGAATACGGGTACGCAAGCAGCAAAAGAAGCCGCTAACATGGTGGATTTAGATTCTGATCCGACAAAACTCATTGATATCGTTGCTATTGGTAAGCAATTGCTGATTACTCGCGGGGCTTTGACTACCTTTTCTATCGCTAACGATATTGCTAAATACTTCGCCATTATCCCGGTGATATTTGCCTCTGCCAAACTTGAAAGCCTAAATGTGATGAATTTAGCTAGTACCAACTCGGCGGTGTTGTCAGCGCTGATTTACAACGCTTTGATTATTCCGGCTTTGATTCCTTTGGCGCTCAGTGGAGTGAAGTTTAGACCGTTAACGGCTAATCAACTATTGCAACGAAATATCTTGATTTATGGCATCGGCGGCGTAATTGCGCCCTTTATTGCCATTAAGTTAATTGATTTAGCAATCTCGGTGGTGGGATTAGCTTAGAAAATGCAGAGGATAGAAAAAAGGAAAAAGTTATGAGAAAAGTTGAATTAGTGAAAAAAGTTTTACTTCCCGATGCGGCGGAGAGCATTTCTTTTGTGTGGTTAGAGTGGCGCAGGCAAAAACTGCCCCTGGCTATCTTTTTGTTACTCTGTCTGAACTTGATAATTGCCCCTGCCATTTATGCGGCGGCAGATGGAACACTAGAACGCCGCTCTGCTTGGGCGCTTGGTGTACTTGGCTTAGTGACGTTAGGACTCATAGTTTACTTGTTTATTGTCGTTTTTCAGCCGGAGCGTTTCTGATTATGTCTATTGTTAGCGAAACTACTAAAGCAATTCGGATTACTCTAATTCTCTGGGTACTAACGGCAATCATCTATCCTCTATTCGTAATTGCGGTAGGTCAAGTTTTGTTTCCGTTTCAGGCTAACGGTAGCCTCCTCCAAAATTCTCAAGGGCAAGTGGTGGGTTCGGCTTTGATTGGTCAAGCCTTTACTACAGAACGTTATTTCCAGAGCCGTCCCAGTACAACAAACTACAGCAGTTTTACTGCCAAAGAACGCGACGAAGAAAATGTAGGTCAGACAACTGGTGTCTCTGGGGCTAGTAATTTTGCGCCTAGCAATCCTGATTTGCTCAAACGCATTAATGAGAGCGTTACACAATTGCAACAGGCGGGGATTCAGCCAACAGCGGATTTGGTTTATACTTCTGGCTCCAGCTTAGACCCTCATATAACTGTAGCCGCAGCTAATGCCCAGATAGAGCGCATATCGCGATCGCGCTCCCTATCTTCAGATCAAATTAAGACACTGATTACTCGAAACACCGATGGTCGATTTCTAGGAATTTTTGGTGAACCTGGAGTCAATGTACTCAAACTAAATTTAGCTTTAGACAATTTATTGCCCCGTAGCTAATAAACTTTTTGGGTGTTACTAAACCTATTTAATATGTACTCTTTTGAGACTTTTCATATTTATAGACTAAAAGTAAAAACTTTTGAGCAGGTAAAATTCATTGAAGCTAAACAAGCTAGAGAAACACACAATCATATAAAACCTCAAGCCGGAGATGGGGATTGGGTAGTAGTAATTTTAGTTCCCATTAGTTTCATAGTTGTTTGTGGAACTGTTAGTTCTATTATTTTTGCTTTGTGTAAAGTTACGCGAGATCGAGGTAATAAACTAAACATTAGTCACTGTCAGCAAGTTCCTTGTAGTAATTGTAGATTCTTTAGTAACAATCACTATCTTAAGTGTGCTGTACATCCTTCTATAGTCTCAACTAAACAAGCGCTCGATTGCTCTGATTACCGTTCTCAATAAAGTTAAGACACACAAGCTGAAGTTTAGAAATAGTAACAAAACACTAAATTGACCCAGTGTTAAATGTGATTGGCATCGCAAGATGCTTTTCTTTTGACATAGCTTAGTACCAGTAAAATTTTATTTCTCCTGCACCTGTTCTAAGTAACAACGCTTTGAAATTAGCCACTTTTATACTGATGATTGGGGAGCATATAAACGTCATTTAAATTCATCAAAGCATAAAGTTGGTAAACAGAATACCCATAATTAGACTATTTATTAACCGTTACGGGGCAAGGTTTGTCAATTTAGTAATTAATCAACACTTATACAATATTTCCATTTTTGGCATTGCTGAATCAAGGGATGAGTTACTAAGGGAATGAAAGTCAATTGACAATTTTTTGATGGGTACAGAAGTATGGTCTAGAACTAGACAAGCGCTATCGTCCTATCGTCCACTTTTGCGGTCAACTAATGATTCACAGAAAGGGGATGAAACTTATACCAATTTAGTGTAAAGAGTAGCTTAATAAAGTAATTTGAGCGAGCCTAATGCATTAAGCTAGTCAAAAATAGCAAATAAGCTCAGATCAAAAGATGGCTCGTCCTCTACAAGTGACAATTGTTGAAAGCCGAGAGCAATTAGAGCGTCCAGGGATAATTCTTTGATTAGAAAAATATTAAAATGATTAAAACAAATAAGTTTTGGAAATTAAGATGGCGGTCAACTTAATTCAATCATTGCAGGAAATCAAAGATTTCCGAACATCTCGCGGTAGACGTTATCCACTGTAGCTAATTTTGCTATTAATTGTGATAGGAACAATCAGTGGATGCCGAAGTTATTATGCACTCGAAGACTTTGGGGTGCGCCACTATCAAGCAGTGAGTGAGAAATTAGGACTAACGGTAACTCGCCTGCCTTCGGACACGACCTTTCGTCGCATCTTACAAAAGCTAGATTTTCAAACTTTGGCACAGCAGTTCGAGCAATGGGTGAGCAGCATATGCACTCTCGAACCTGGAGAGTGGGTAGCAGTTGATGGTAAGAGCATTAAAAGCACAGTCACCGAACCAGGGACGGCATACCAAAACTTCATTTCTTTAGTATCATTCTACATTAGCCAACAAGGAATGGTGCTTGCCAGCCAACCGTTTGAATTGAAACACAATAGTGAGTTGAAAGTGGTGCAAACAATGCTAGAAGCGTTGAATTTAGAAGGAGTGGTCTTTACTCTCGATGCCTTGCACTGCCAAAAAAACTACTAAGCTGATCGTGGAGGGTGGCAATGACTATGTTATCACTGTCAAAGGTAATCAACGCAAGACTACTGAAGCAACTTAAAACGATTACCGAAACTCAAAACCCCTGGGAACAGTTTATTGATATTGAGCAGGCTCGTGGGCGAATTACTTGCCGAATCGTCAAGGTCTTTACTGAACTGAAGAATATTGACCCCGATTGGGTAGGAGTGCAAAGCCTGATCCAAATCGAACGTATCGGTATCCGCTCAGGCAAGAAGTATCTACAGACTAACCATTACATTAGCTCCTTAGTTTCAAAAGCTAATACATTTGCCAATAGAATTCGTCAGTATTGGGGACTTGAAAATCGTTTGCACTGGGTGAAAGATGTAGTTTTTGGTGAAGATGCTGCCCCAATTAGTAACTACAATGCTGCCACTAATTGGTCTATTATCCGCAATACCGCCATCAATCTTGCTCGTCTGGGTGGTTATGATTCTCTGACCAAGGCGGAACGATTTCTTGCCCATGATATCGAAAAGCTATTTTTACTTCTGGAATGAATTATCCCTGGTTCCCAGGCTCAAGCGAGGATTACATCAGTTGATGAACTGGATGGATACTTTTGATATCTTGCCAATTCCAGACCAGAAAGCAGCCTAAGGTTGCTTGAGTAATTTCTCTCTCACCAAAGTGACAAAAGCTGCCCAAGAGCCATCCTGCTCCTTATGTGTGAAAGAAACAGAATCCTGCGGTGCCATATTCTACACTGGATACAGTGCCTTGACAGTTAAGACCGACCCCTCACTGATGCACTTGGCTCGTACAAAAGCTTGGTTCTGGATTAGGACGGTTATGACATTGGTGAAGTGAATTACCACTATCCCGTTTAGGAGACTCTATCGTCCGTCAGTCCAGGTCAAGGCACTCTTGTTTGAACCGATAGGAGGAACAGGTATGCGCTCAAAACGACAAGCTTCATCTGGGCTAGAACCGATCAATACGAATGCAGCCGGAATCGACATTGGCTCCCAAACCCACTGGGTCTGCGTTCCAGCAGATCGAGCCGAAGAAAACGTCAGAAGTTTCGGCAGTTTTACAACAGACTTGTATGCGCTAGCGGATTGGTTACAAGAGTGCAAAATTAAGAGCGTGGCAATGGAATCAACCGGAGTCTACTGGATTGCGCTATTTCAGATTCTCGAAACTCGTGGTTTTGAGGTCAGATTAGTCAATGCTCATCATGTAAAAACGCTACCCGGTCGCAAAAGTGATGTGCTTGATTGCCAATGGATACAGCAGTTGCATAGTTACGGACTACTCTCGGCTTCCTTTCGTCCTAATGACCAAATTTGTGTCCTGAGAAGCTATATCCGGCAACGAGATAACCTGATTCGCAGCGCCTGTGTCCATGTGCAACGCATACAAAAAGCGCTCACTGAAATGAATGTGCTGTTGCATCAAGTCGTCAGTGACATCACAGGCACCATAGGCATGACAATTATTCGAGCAATTATTGCTGGAGAATATGACCCACAAACCCTAGCAAGCTTGAGACATCCTCGTAGTCGCCGCAGCACTACAGAAATTGCTCAAGCCCTCCAAGGCAATTACCGACGAGAGCATCTGTTCATTTTGCAACAAGAACTGGCTCTCTATGACGCTTATCAGGTTCAGCTTGCAGCCTGTGACGTTCAAATCGAGCAGTGTCTAGCGAACTTCGAGGTTACCTCAGAACTCGCTGTGCCAGTTGCAAATTCTCCCCGCCGTAAGCCTCAAGATAATCAGCCTGCCTTTGACCTGCAAATCCATCTTCAGCGCATCAGTGGCGTTGACTTTACTGAAATTGACGGCATGGGAGCTCTGACGGTACAAACCATTTTGTCAGAAATTGGACTGGATGCTAGTCGTTTCCCCTCCGTCAAGCATTTTACCTCCTGGCTCGGGTTGTGTCCGGGCAGTTGTATCACAGGCGGCAAGGTGAAAAACTCTCGAACTCGACGGGGGGTCGTCAATCGTGCTGCGAACGCTTTCCGCATGGCGGCGCTAGCCGCAGGTAAAACTCGCTCTGCCCTCGGTGCGTTTTATCGACGTCTGCGAACTCGTTTGGGAACACCCAAAGCAATTACAGCCACTGCTCATAAGTTAGCTCGCCTCTTCTATCAACTCTGGAGAAATGGTGGAACTTATAATGACCCAGGCCTCACCTACTATGAGCAACGCTACCAAGAACAGATCGTCAAAGGTCTGCGCAAAAAGGCTCAAGTAATGGGGTTTGAGCTTGTTGCTACACCCTCTACTCAAATTGTTTCTTAGGAGAGAGATAGTTACCGAGATTCGGCTATCATTAAATCAGACTTTTCTTAGAATCGTCCAGAGGAAAATCCTTAAAATAAGCTCTAATTTCTTCTTCTGGGACTTTCCTTCCAACCAACTTCGTAATTCTTTTGCTGCTTCTAATCTTTCATGCTGCGAGGGCGATTCTACCGTAACTTTAATCTCTCTTGGAGAGGAATGATAACTTTTGTATCTGTTTCCACTATGGTTGCGCTCAGAATAGGACCAATCAAGTCCACTGAAACAGTTGTACTCGAAGATCAGTTTATATAGCTCCCGAGCTTGTTTAGTGAAAATATCTTTAGCTTTAAAAGTACCCCAAAGCTCCATCAAACCGCCATTATGATAATCATTTTTCGATTCATAAATTACTTTAACCTCAGTTTTAAATGCAGGTAAAGTTCCAAGTTTAGGTAAAGTGAAAGCAGCAAGTTTTGTTAATTTCTCCAATTCTGCTCTTGAGCCACGTGTAAACTCAATGGGCTTGGTTGTTTCATTCACGAAAGAATCAATTTTTTTCCATCTTCTATCAAAGGTAGCTCTTGCTCGTAGACATTTACCGCTCGTTCAACAAAAAAGGCATAAGGTTTTTCTAAAACTTCACTTAAGCTAACTTCGGATAGATTACATTTGAAATATTTGAGACGGATCCATTCGTCATCTTTGGGTGAATAATATTGTCCGTCTAAGCCATCACCAAAACTAAACAGTGCTTTTTTGTATTGAACACAACGTTGAATCACATCATCGGCGAGTATTTGAATATTTTCAATAATCTTCCCTAGTTCAATAACATCCATTGAATATTCTGTCTTATTCATATTTTTTCGCTTATAAGTATAGTCATTCGGATAATTTAAAGTATAGATATATTCATGATTTGTGTGCTTCTTATTTCTAAGAAAATAGTAGAATGAATACTTTTTGATTTGATAAGTCTGCCCTTTGTAGATAAATTCTCCATCAGGTTGGCTAAAGTCAATTTCATGCAATTTTATAGGTTGATGTGTCATATTACTGGTTAATTTGTATCTTTAAGTTAGACTGATTCAACTTAGATTACAGCTAATTCTTCTATTTAGCTAGACTACTTTGGGGGCAGACGAGTTACCGTTAGTCCTAGTTGCTCGCTGACTGCCCCGTAGTGGCGCGCCCCAAAGTCTTCCAATGCGTAGTAACTTCGGCATCCACTGATTGTTCCCATGACAACTAATAGTAAAATCAGCCAAAGTGGGTAACGTCTACCTTGAGATGCCCGAAAATCTCTAATTTCCTGGAGTGATTGGATTAAGTTTGCTCCCATCTTATTCCCAAACCTTATTTGTTTTAATCATTCTAATATTCTTTAAGCAATGAATTATCCCTGCGTTGGTTTTAATCTGCTAGTGCTACACTAATAATAACCATAAACGTTTATGGAATTATGGCTTGGCATAACCGCTACATCAACTCTATCTCCAACGCTGGCTTACGCCTGACTATCGAATTCAAGCGCCGAGACTTGCTGTGGAAATCGCCTCACCCCATAACTAATCCTCAAACTGGCGCAGAAGTGTCCTTGCCGCTTCGTCTCTCGGAAACTGTATCGGTTAGTCCGAATGTCCTAGATATCCTCAAACGGGAAGCAGCCCTTGTTGAAGTAGAAATTGAAACAGTCGCATTAGGCGGCACTAAACATACCTCGAAGCAGAAAATAGAAAAATTGGTATGGCACTTGAGAGCGCCCCAAGAATTCTTCCCCAAGAAAGAGGAAGAATTTAGCGAAGAACATTCACTCAGTAAAAGTCTCAGCACAGGAGGCACAGTAATAGGAGAAGAAGACGGATTTATCGCCATTAACAAACGCTCCAGCGTAAGTATCAATAGCTTGGTGTATCGTTTGGCTGTGGGCATGAAAGGCTCGGACGCAGATGCGGTTAGATATATTGGGGAACTAGCCGCCGATGCTTGGGAACGCGATAACGAACGCGCCGTGAAACTCTACAAGCTGGTGATTAAAGCAAAGATTGGCTACGTGCTAGATGAGGAAATACCCAAAGCGTTGAAAGCAAGTGCCAGTGTTGGGCAAACAGTAGAATCAGCAGTATTGCGGAGTGCCTGTTTGTGGCTGGGAATCGACCCAAATGCGCCGCTTAAGCGTCAAAGAGGCAGGCCCAAAACGCGATCGCGCGACGAGGACGGTAATACCACTTCTGCCGGAGAAGTAATTGAACTTACTTTGCAAGCCGATGAAACAGTCACAGGTAGGTTGATTGCTGATTTTGGGGGATTAGTTAAGAACACGAATTTAGCTACTTTGACTTTAAGCAAGCTTGCCGAGATACTTGTTGTATTGCGTGATCGTGAATTAGTAATTGACGCGCAATTATTAGAAGCCTACCTGGAAGCAGTAGACGAGGATTGGCGCGCCAAGGTTGCTCAAGAAATTGGTTTAGAGGACAATAATGAGGAAAAAACTAATCCCTGGACAGTTTTAGGCTTAGAGCCTAGTGCATCAATAGAAGAAGTGAAAGCTGCCTACCGAAGGATTATGCGACACATCCACCCAGATACATCAGGAATGCCGCGATGGTATGCCCAGACAGTAAACGATGCTTACCGCAAAATCATGGAGGGATTTGAAGATGGCTGAAGATAAAAAGAATTTGCCAGCAAAGAGAGATAGTCGCTCTGGGTTTCTGGACAAAGTGCGCTCCAGTAAAGTAATTTCTGCGGCTCCCAAACAGGAAATGCTTGTTAGAGCGATCGCACATCAGGAACGCCCCCGGTTGCTATTTGCAATGGATGCAACAGCCAGCCGCGAAGCCTGTTGGAATATTGCTAAAGAAATAACAGGAGCAATGTTTGAAGCTGTACCTGGGGAGCTAGATGTTGCTTTAAATTATCACAGCGGTGGACGGTTGCAGGAAATGACACCTTTTTCACCATCAGCAAGAGCTTTTTTGGATAAATTACAGGCTGTACGCTGCACTGCGGGTAGGACAGCGCTGAATGAAATTTTAGATAAAGCGGTCCAAGCGCCCAGAATCAGAGCCATAATTTATATTGGCGATTATTTTGAGGAAGATGCAACTGAAGCTGTAGAACTTGCTCAACAACTTAAATTGAAAGGCGTTCGTTGTTTCATATTTCACGATACTAGCTCTCAAGCTCAAGGCTATGACACCAAGGCAGCACGTAAAGCATTTGAACAAATTGCTCAAATAACTGGCGGCGCAATTTTGCCCTTTGATGAAACTTCGCCAAACTTGGTTAGAGAGTTGTTGAGTGCGATCGCACTTTATGCTGCTCAAGGTATCAAAGCACTCAAACAGCAAACTAAGCTATTACCTGCTGCACGTCTGCTGTTAGACCAGATGAAGCAGAGCTAATATTTTCTATCACAGAATATATAGACATATGTAAAAACAGATAAATTTGCATTCATTAATCCATAAACGTTTATGGATTAATATTTAACCTAAATTTGCTGATAATGACAATAGAGTCTATAGCCTTACCCCAATTTCTTATTTTTCGTGCATTTACTTGTCGTCACCCCAATTATTAGTTAGATGAGAAACTATGATTACTAAATTCTTGGTTGATGAAAATCATCTCGCTACTCGTGAAATGTACATGATGATGCACCCCGCACTAGAGCCAGATTGCGAACTCACTGAAGGCGATGTCATTGAACTTGTTGAAGGCTTTTTCGTGTTAAATGATGACCTCAATCCTATGCAAATGGCAACGGAGGAGCAAATTCAAAAAGCCAGACAGTCGCCCTAAGCTTTTGGCGACTGTAATTACCTTTCGTTAAACTCATTCAATAATTCGGTCAAGCTCCACCCACACCCATAGACTGATTCATCTCTTGGAGTCCCAAGAAAAACTTCTTCGTCTATTACTGGCTCCTCTTGTTGTTGCGTCTCCATTGCGGCTTGCTGGAGCGCTTCAACTGCTTCTTCAATGGCGGAATCGTTCAATGGCAGTGACGGTGGCGGGGTTTGGGACTTAACTGGGCGCTTGACTTTGAGGATATTGTGGGAAGTCATAAAGAAAATGAAAAGTCTTGTGAGGACTACGCTTGGGGCATTTTGGGGTAGTTAAATACGATTTTAAACTACGCAAATTAGAAATGACTACCTCAAATGCGATTGCTTCCAGCAGTGCCGTAGGCAATCGTCTGCAAAGAATTATAATAGTAGTACAAAAATAGTACATTTTACAAATGCACATCCTTTGGCTTAGAAGGGATTTACGGTTGAATGATAACGAGATAGTTGCTCTATCTACCACCGATAACGCTGAAGTATTGCCCTGCTTCATCATTGACCCCTGGTTCTACCAGCAAGCCGAAGTGGGTAAAGCCAGAGTCAAATTCTTGTTCGAGTCTTTGGAACACTTGGATAGAAACCTCAGAGAGCGGGGAAGTCAACTTTATTTACTTGAAGGTAATAGCACTGACGTAATCCAAGAGCTTACTCGCCAGTTAATCCAAAAAGGCGATCGCCCTAAATTGTTTTTCAACCATGATGTGCAGGTGCAATATGGGATAGAGCGCGATCACCAAATCATAGATTTTTACCGCCAACACAATCTTGACTATCACCAGGGGCTAAACAACTTCCTGCAAACTGACAAAAACCGCCGCGATGAGTGGATGGACGAATACTATACCTACCTGCGGCAACCTCTACACCCAACACCAGAACACATCAATACGCCCCAGATTCAGCTTGACATTCCTCAGCTTACCTTCAGTCAGTTGAAGCAAAAGTATAGCCAATTCTGGGAAATAGAGGATACCTATTTTAGTGGCGGCGAGACACAGGCGATCGTTACATTAGATTCGTTTCTAAATTCTCGCTTTCACGGCTACCACTGGAAAATCTCGCGCCCTTGGTTGACTCAGCAAGGTGCTACGTCCCGCTTATCGCCTTACTTAACTTTCGGTACTATTTCTGTTCGCCAAGTCTACCAAAGTACAAAAGCTAAAGCCGCCGAATTAGCCAGCAATCCAAAAGCCCAATTTTCTCTCAAAGCATTCCGCGATCGCCTGCGCTGGCACGATAGTTTCACCCAAAGATTGTATTTCCATCGAGAATTAGTAGATACCAACCGTTACGGGGAGTTTGACGAGTGTTACTCACCTGCTGAGTTAGATGAGGAAAAGCAGGAGTTATTTGCTGCCTGGAAAGAAGGGCAAACAGGATTCCCCCTAGTAGATGCTTCGATGCGGCAACTCAAAACAATGGGGTGGATGAATTTTCGGATGAGGGCGATGTGCGCCACTTTCCTGTGCATCAACTGCGGCATTTCTTGGCATCACGGCGCAGAGCATTACATGAAATACTTAGTAGATGGGGATTTGGCTATCGACAACTGGCAATGGCAGATGCAAGCAGGAGTAACAAATCCTTTGTCTGATACATTTCGCATTTACAATCCCAATAAAAATCTAGAAGAAAAAGACGGCGACCTGAAGTTTATTTACCACTGGGTTGAAGAATTGCGTGGTTATAGTTTGCCAGAAATCCTTAATGGAGCGTACCTGAATGAAAGCCCATACCCTGAGCCAATACTAGACTGGGCGCAGACTCGAAAGATTAACGGCAAAATTGTCTCCAACTTGCGGAAGCGGGTGAAAGTGCGATTGTTGGCAGAGCAAGGGGTAGAGCTAGAGCAGGCGGCGATTGCCAAGAGGACTGTGGATAAATATTGGGAAAGTAAGGATAAGCAATACCAAGCGTACCAAGCAGAACTAACATGAATTTTGTTAGAGGATTGTTAGGAATCGGACTACTGGCAAGCGCTATGTATATGGGCTTTGCTAGGTTCCCGATGTGGAGCGTTCCAGTATTATCCTTATTTTTCACCGCCGCCTATATTCAGGGCAAGTGGTATTTGTGGAACAGGTTATTTCGGCAACAAAATCGTGAACTGTATTAATCTTTGCTGATCACTTATCTAATTCAGACAGTGCTTGTGTTTATTTTTTACTTAATTGGTAGTGGAGTTGCTTGATTGTTCACGGGCGTGATACTACTTCTGCTTGTATACTTGCTTAGTCAGTTTAAATTACCTGTAATGTGAATAGCAAAAAAATAGAATCTAAAGATTACTTTTTACCATGTCCATTTTGTGGTGATTCAGATATGGAAATTGTTGAATCACTATTCGAGGACAGCAATGATTGTTATGAACTTGTAGTTTACTGCGCGTGTGGCGCACAAGGTCCGGCGGCAAAAACTGAGAATGAAGCGGCATTGAAGTGGAATAGTCGGGTCAAAAGCTAAGAAGTAGTTAAGAAATTTGTGAACAAGCGAAAAATATTCTGAAAAAATAGAAATACGGATTGAAGCAATTAATCAAATCTATTAATCCATAAACTTTAAACTTTTATGGATTAATAACTCATGCTCTCCTCCCGTTTCTCGCGTATCAAAACTCCCTTATGTACTATGTACACAATAACGTACTATAATTAGGTATAGTGTGGACAAGAAACTAATGGATGTACTTTCAGCCACAAAAGCAAGAGCTAACCTGTTTCGCCTGATTGATGAGACTGCCGAGGCTCACAAGCCAGTATTAATTACAGGGCAGCGAAACAACGCTGTATTAGTCTCTCAGGAAGATTGGAATGCTATTCAAGAAACACTGTATTTAGCCTCAATACCAGGAATGGCAGAGTCGATTATTGAAGGCAGTCAAACGACCGTAGAAGAATGTATTAGTCTAGAGGAATTGAAACTTGGTTTGGCAAGTGGTGCTGACGAAACAAGCAGCTAAAGACGCGCAAAATCTAGTTAATGCTAAACTTTGGAGTAATGCCGAAAGATTACTAGAAGTATTAGCAATAAATCCATTTCAAAACCCGCCGCCCTATGAGAAATTAGTAGGAAATCTAGCCGGGTTTTACTCGCGCCGAATAAATATTCAGCATCATCTGGTTTATCAAGTTTTGAAAGAAATCAATACAGTTAAAGTAGTAAGAATGTGGAGCCATTACGAACTTTAGATCGGTTGAAGACTTATAAATTGCATTAATCTTTCAACGCTTTAATCCAGGCTTTCGGTAGAGTTAGAGCAACAAGCTATTTAGCAGGAGAAAACATTATGAAATATATTGACGAAAGTATTAGACTCATACAAGAAATCGCTACAGTACGTGGAAGAAAAGTTATATTGACCAATGCGACGGAAACTAGGGTCAAGCAGGCGCGAGAATGGATACGAGCCGAGATGACTAGAGGTAGACCTCTGGAAGAAACTATTACAAAGTTAATAAGTTTGCGTAATGATATTATAGTTTTTCCCATGAAAGACACTTAAGAAAACAGGTATAAAAAATTATTGATTCACGTCACAGGTTCACTTGGGCAGTAATCGCATTTGGCTAAACTATGGCGTTGATGCTGATAACAAATTAATTTCAATTGAAGATGTAGCGAGTGGGAAAAGTAACTTAATATGCCCGTACTGTGGCAAAGCACTAATCGCCAAAAAGGGTAGGATTAAAGAGCATCACTTCGCCCATAGCGGCGAAACCTGCAACCTAATTATCAAGAGAGAACCGCGCGACATACCGCGCTTACCCCTATACGATGCCTTCAACATTTTCTTAACAGGAAAGGAATTAGAGCAACTAAAGAAGCTTTGGCATAGGCATAGGTCGCACGAAAATGGCATTGACCACCTGGAAATATTGCCAGCTTTTACAAGGGAAAAATTAGTTGAGACTTCACAAAACATTAAAGCTGGGACAGGGCGAAAAGCTTACCAGTTTACCAACTTAGGACAAATCCCCGTTGGTACTTTACCTCTAGCTCTATTCAATTGTGTGCAAGAGCCACTGATTGAGCAAAAGCTAGCACATCTGGAAGCAGCTATCTTTGACAATTCTGGCTCCGTACTGCCGCTTGAGGAGTTACGGGTTCGCTTGACTGATTTGCGGATCTATTGTGCTGCGATGAGAAAAATTCTGCTTTCCAGTTTGTATTATTTAAAAGTGCAGGCAGATGGAAAAACCCTGTACAAGATAGGGGTAACAACTCGGTCAATGTCCAAGAGGAGCGCAGAAATATATAGAGACTTGCTCAGTCATTATAAAATTGTAGCAATCGAAGTGCTGGGAACTTGGGCAAATCGCGGTAACGTGGAACGTTATTTTAAGTACCGCTACTCTAACTTTAATTATCCAATCGGTAGCCTGACTGAGTATTTTCGGTTCGTAGATGAAACTCAATTAGTAGAACGTGACCTAAATAAATTACAACCTAAAGTGCTATCAAAAGTAGAACAAGATATTGTTGATGGAAAACAAGATGAATTTCTGGCAACGCTTTTAGCTAATGAACAAATGAAAGCAGGGGAGGTACAAGTCAGTAATAAATTAGAAGCAAACTTAAGACAGCGTTTTCTTGCCCAGCCTTCATCCCAAAAGATAATTGCTACGTTGCATCAGGGCGATCACCTGCGTGATGCGGCGGCTAAGGCATCAGTGTCGGTTGAAGTAGCGCGTAAGGTAATAGCAGTTGTACATTCAAATTGTGAGTGTAAAACAGGTTTATCTGACTAAAAAAAACTTAACAAAGCTGATAAAATTGTAAATTAAACCTTAGATGCGTATTAAAGTTCTTCGTATAAGTATAAGGAAATGACCCACTACTTTCGTGAACCCAAGTCTTTTAGAGGCGTTAATTGTAAAGCTGTGCCTGGAGAAAGAGCAAGAAAAGCCTGCCGTGAATGGAATAAATTAGTAGGGCTGAGAAGTAAACTAAAGGGTGAGGGACGCATTGAAGAACTAGAAGAATTAGAGCGCCCCTATAAAGAGCTATGGGAGTTTGAGAAAGAGCTTTTTGCTCCACGAAAAAAGGCAAAGCAAAGGAAAAAAACCAGAAAAACTAAATCTTAAGGCGTATAAGTTTCTAGTCTACTCACTGCACCCTGCTATTTCTTCTCACTGCGCCCTGCTATTTCTTCAGCCTCATGCGAAGCCAAAGTTTTAACCTTAGTGAAATCCTTTACTTCCAAATTGCCGTTAAATAGTGACGCTTTGCGGGTCTTCGGTTAAAGTTATACAGCAATTTAGTTGAAATGACCATCATGGCTACTGACCCGACAAAACTAGATGATTTGGAAATGCTATCACTCCTTGCTCAGGGGCTAATTTCCTACATAGAGCGAGTCATGGCAGGAGAAAAAGACCCATTTCCTTACCCCGATACCCTACTGCGTGGCTTCAATCAACTAATCCTCACCTGCACTTTGCGCGATGTACCCAGAGCAGAACGACCGACAAGCATCCCCGCATTTGTAATGACTTGGGCAATCCTGCCGTTAACAGAATGGACAGTAAAGCTAGATATTTCGGCAGATATGCTTGTGGCAGGCGATTCTTTGCTAGACCCCGACTACGATGGTAGACCATCAGCATTGTGCCGAAAACTTAGCCGAGGGGAAATGATCTCTCTGACAGCCACGGGAGTGACTATCGCCAATAGGACAGCTAACCCAAAGTATTACAGTTGTAGATCTAGAATTGAGAGCGTTTGTGGTAGTGATGATATCGAGAGACGGCTTGATGCACTCTGCGCCAGTAAGACCAGTGCAATATAAATTCAAGCGACCAAACTTTGGGAAATAGAAGTCGCCAAACCCAACGCTGTATTTCCCACAGACTCAGCTTGATGAGGGTCTTCTGAGCGCTTTGAACACAGCCAGAGAGCTAGCCGTAGCCAAAGGGGGGGATAGACTCTTGGAGCCTTCATTCATCGGTTCGACTTGAACATTGGGGCGCGGAAATAACTTTCTTACTGTAACCAAATCGCTGCCAGAGAGACTGGTTCCCAAGGGAGAATTTGAGAGTACGCAGGTCAGGCAGAGAGGGGAAAACCTGCTGCCAATAACCAACCGAAGAATAAAGCAGAGCCGATCGCATAAACCCATGCTCGATTCAACAAACCTGCAACCAGACACAAGATTCCCATCAGTAACGGAAATAGCGGCAGAAGCAAAAACATAAATCCCAATTGAGGTAAAAAGTTGAGCGTCAACACGAAGCCGCCAATCAAAACAACGCTCTGTCCCAACCACCAGAGAAGGCGTTTGCCGACTCCAATATTCTCTTGCACGATTCCTGCTGCCAGAAACCAGGGGAAACAGGCGATCGCCACTGGCAACCACACTCTGAGTCGGATTGGAATCAGCCACCACTGAAGCCAGACCACCTGCGCCATTGCACCAAAGGCAACCCAAAGGATGGCAAACAGCAAAACTCCTAGCCCAACGGCACGCAGGGTAGGACGAGGCAGACGGGCTAGCACTCCCAGCCAGGTTAATCCAGCAATCAAAAACCAGACTCCAACTGCTCCACCGACTTGAACGCCACCCAAGTTCTGGAGTTCAAACCGCTGACTCAGAAGTATTAACCCTGTGGCTGCCGTCAGTGGTGCAAGGATTAAACCCGCCCATCGTTGGACAGTAGCTATTTTTGTGAGAGGCGTTTGAGGTTGGGTTAGAAGCGGTGCGAACGCTGCCAACCCCACTAGCCAGCCCAATAAATGTAAGCCGTACCAAGCCATGCGGCGATCGCGATACTGGCTATCATGGATTTTGTCAAACGTTGCATTGAGCCAGCGCAGTGCTGCTTCATGGCTCCCATCACTAAACAAAATGGTGATGTGTTCGACACCCGGAATCACAACCAATTCCCGCCCCTGCCCTGCTGCTAGATTCGTGTTTTCTCCTCCCGCCTCTGCCAGCAATTGTTCGGCGTTGCCCACAAATCCTCCCTCTCCACTGCCTGCCTGCAATTGCAGGTTGCGGGGAGATTGGAGAGTTATATCTGCCCCGGTTGGGGAAACAGCAACAGTTGCCGCGAAGCGATCCCGCTCACGCACCCCAGTCGTCATCACAACCCCGCTACCCATTGAGTGTCCCAGCAGTGCCAAACGATTTGGATCAACCTGGGGTTGTTCTAGGAGAGCTTGCAGAGCAACATCTAGATTCTGCTGTAGCTCATACCGCTCTAAGCGAGTCCCATTTGCGCCATGCCCATTAAAATCCCAGAGCATGACCGCATAACCCGCATGAGCCAGGACATATCCATATCCCAACATCAACTGTTTAGAACCCGCGAACCCATGAGCAACCAACACTCCTGGAACTGACTTCACCCCTTGAGGAGCCAGGTAGAGCAAAGGAACTCCCTCTTTTTGGAACGATCGCACCTCCAGCCCGGATCGAGCGACAGCGATCCCCAACCAAGACGAAACAACCAGCAGGATCGCGAGTAGCAGGAGTCCCAAGCATTTATAGTTTAAGTTCACAGGCTTCAGCCAACGTAAAAACACCACCTACTGGTGTAACGCAAAACAATCTTCAGGATTTGGAAATCTAGCCAATATCTCGAAGTTAGCGATTCATTGTCGGAAGTGAAAATCAATTTCTTCTCAGTGATCGCCCTAACAATGCGAACAAGTCAGCTTTCCTTGATCGATGAGGTGAACTGAAGCCGCGAAACTCACTACTCCAGTTCACCTGCAACAGATTGTCAATCTAGAACCAATTTTAACGGCTTCAGCAGGGGTCAACGCTTTCGATCTATCTTCACTCGCTTATTCGGGTCTTGCTTGTAAACCCAGGTAAGAAATTTCTGTAGCTGCGGATCTTGCTTCAGTTTTTCCAGCGTATTCAGATGTAGCGCCAGATGGGAGTTGTTGTAGAGCGTATGGATTTGTCGGTGGCAGGCAGAGCAAATTTGAATCGTGGGACTGGGGTCAAGCCCTTTGCGTTTCGTCTTTTGACGAGGAATCAGGTGGTGTTCGGTGAGATCGGGCATTTCTCGCTGGCAAAGTTCGCAGGGTTGCGGCATTGTTCAGAAATCAGTGGATGATGGGGAACAGTGATACTTGACTTGATCCTAGCAATCGCCCTCCCGGTACAGCACTACCAGCCTATTCGGTTTACCTCCAATACACAGTCTGCAAGGATTTACTCCATGACGAAGTAAATGCTTCCTTTGGGGGCTATCGTCACTCTCTATCAAATCAGAGCTACGGAGATTGGCTCATCTCTTTATATTCGATTGGAACAGATTGAAGACGGTAGGTCAGCCAATGTGTGGCTTCGCTGATCCCGTGGGGATCGCTGACCCTAAAACACCCTGCTCCTGAAGTAATCTCTACTCGTAGGATTACTTCAGGAGTGGTAGGCAATCGCTTACTCGACCCCGACTACAATGGCAAACCGACTGCGTTGTGCTGAAAACTTAGCCGAGGGGAAGTGATGCCTCGGATCAGGGATAATTCACTGAAAAAGGGAAAATAGCTGAGGGATGTTATGGGAGAAAAATCGTTCAGCTTTGGTAAGGGAA
>QQTW01000523.1_pt1 | contig 24050 bp, 22 predicted proteins | sample 1904831 | NCBI WGS metagenome assembly QQTW01 (sample SAMN09435610, study PRJNA476489) | Subsurface metagenome, whole genome shotgun sequencing project. | reverse complement strand
GGTGATTTGGTTCAAGAACGAAGAAGGGACCGTTGAGTAACATGGTGAATGGTGGAGAGGAGTAGCTAGAATTGTCTGGATGTATTGCGACTAGAGACGCAAGCTCATCTATGTGCGTTTAATGTAGATCATAGCTAGAGTCGATAAGATAGTACAGAAGTGGACTCGGTGCGAGAGGAATTAGTACGTATTGAGGAGCCGATGATACGCAAGTTCTGGCAAGAGTACCCGAGGCCCAGCATCTCACGAACCCTCAATAATCGGTATCTAACTGTCTCCCACGGCATCCAAGCAAGCGATTACTTACCAGGAAGAATAGTGATTAGCATGCAATACCACCAATCCTAACCTTTCTCCTCTTACCGGAAACACTCTTCCGATACCAGCCTTGCCTTCGTGGATCTGGTGATAGAAGGCTTCAAGATTGCAATATTCATCCAAACTATCAGGTCTGTGAGGGTCGAGGCGGAGGCACTTCAGCATACGGTTGAATCGCGCTTCATATATCATCGAGTCTGCGCGTGTCTCTCTCTCATTCTGCTTCTCTCCGAACTCCTCCTCTGCCGCCGAAACCGGGTGAAAAACGAGAGCGGCTGCCACCCGACTTATGTACCCATCTTCCTCGAAGTAATTGCCAATCATCATCACCGCTTCCAGACCGAAGGAGGCTCTCTTGATTCCGCAGTTTTAGCCAAGTCCAATAGGTATTCAAACGCGTTTCTACTCACCATAGTATCCTTGCACGAGCGTAGAAGCGGGTAGACTCGATTCAACCATGAATTTTGCTGTTTGACGTGCCGGCGGGAATACCTATCAGAGAGGTAATTGATGAACTCCTGATCTTCCAGGTCCGGTTCACAAAATTTCCCCATCTTCCAAATCCATATTCTCTTCAATCCCTTTTGAGAGAAGTGGTCTACCGACAGGCATGTTTTTTCGAAACATTGAGTGTTGACTCCCCAGCCCAACACGCAACGGTCGATTGCCTCTTCAAAGACTTCCTCTTCAATTAGGTGTATGAGCTCCGAGGGCAAGTCCGCGATGCAACGCTGCGCCCTTTGACCAAAGCGATGGCACAAACGCAGTGCCTCGACAATCGGTTTGGTTTCGGAGTATGCGCTGAGGTGAGCTTCGAAGAGATCAGCCTTCAGCGGCATCACCCAGGCGAGTGTGCTCGTCCTATCTTTCGTGCTCGACATGCTGGAAGTGGTGGATGCTAAGACTGTCGTGAGTGTGTTCAGTTGAGGTGAAGTTAAGACCCACTAAGCGAAGGCTGAGTGACTTAGGGTTCACTTCAGATCACAAAAGTCAGCTTCGTCAGAGAGAGACGTGATGCTTTCGTGGACTCTTGACGTGAGATATAGCTTCAAATGGGACTTACCAAGCTTATCAATGTGGAGGTCTGTGTAAAACATTAATCAGGTGTCTGAAAATCAAGTTGTGCGCTGGAGGACCTTCATCAGCGGATTAGTCGTACTTGAACCGACAAGTTGTTGATGGGAATCAGACTGTCAAAAGCGTGGGAACAATCTAGCTATTAGGAGAGACTGTAGAGGCTCAGAATTCACTGTTAGGGTCCATAAGCAATCCGCATGTTCACATATAGAGTGCGTATATGGGAATTCACAAGACACTTCTGAGGTGCTTGTAGGTTTCATCAGGACTCTCTGTGAATATCTCGCCTCCAACGTCGAGCTCTCTTCTAAAGAAATCTAGAACAGGGAGAGCATGGCACCAGCATCAGGATTGATGTGATCCAGCCAACGCTGGTAGATGGAGTTCCGAATCTTTCTCAATGTCCACCTCGGGTTTGCTGCAGCCCCGGTAGCGTTCGGATGACCATATGGAGGGCTACCTGCCATGCGCTATCGGTGGGCTTGTCGAACGGATATGCATATAGCGTAAGACTAAGCTGCGTTCGAATAAACCGAGCTTGATTGCTCTGGTCGGTCAACCGACCCAAAATCCGAGTACTCTTCGTCATATTGCAACAGCAGATGATCAGCTCGTCGATCATTGCGGCATCTTGACTCGTTATCGGTCGGTTCTTCAAGATATTGACGCTTCTTCCGCAGCAACTAATATCGCTCGAGTAGTGGGCGATGATGTGGTCCGGGAGTGTCAACCGTACAGAGGCAAAGACTGTTCCCTAGTCCGGAAGACTCTCTCGTACGGAGGCAAAGCCTCATTCATATCGTCAACATCCCCGGGTTGCGCGACCATATCAGTGCCTACTGTAGCTTGCTGCTCTTGTACAACCACATTGTCATCTGGTTTGGTGATTCCGGGCATAATCAAAAACGGTCGGCCACCAAACACCGCCTTGAAAGTCTTCTCGGCGCACTCCACCGTGATCTTGACGTCGAGTCTGTATGAACGAGCTATGTTATAGGTGGTGAACGTAGAAACTAGCGGACCCTCCAAGACCAAACGCGGTACGAGCTCACGCGGTACGAGCTCGGAAACGTTCATTCGCTCCGAGACGGGTGTTCTGCTGAATCCATAATCTAAGATGTCCAGTGTCTTATTATGTGATTCGATCTTTTCAGATGCACCGAAAATCGAGAAACGGTCACATCTCACATCGGAGATAGCCACGAGCTTTACCTGCAATCGTTTGAGGTAGATCATTGGTAAAACCAAAGCCGTCGATCTAACGAGATCATGTTCCACGCCGACGAAGACCCGAAGAGGTCCGCCAACATAGCCTCTCTGTGGAAGCTCCGCTTTGAGGGTAAATATAGATATTGGCTGACGGTGGTGGTTCCAGAGCACGCGTACTCGATTCTTCAAGCTCAACGACCCAGCTGGAAGATCGGGATCCAAAAGATGCGTTTGACATCCAAAAGTAGTCAAGACAGGGTACAAATTCGGATCAGGGTTGTCGGCAAGGCGGAACGGGCTAAAGCGCAAAACCTCGATTTCCGTCATAGAGCCTGTTTTGAACAAGGTGAATGATGCTGGCCGGGAGAGTATTGCTTCAAGTTCGTAGCAAATGTAGGCTTCAATGCAGTCTCCTCTGGGACGAGAAGCTTCGAAGAAGGTCGGCGGAAGCGTGTGTCCAGGCAGATGAGCGAAAACATCCGAATTTTCCCACTGCTTTCCCCCAAGGTCTTCCAGTGTCACACTTGGAAATGTGAACACGAATGGCCATTCATTGGTGTTTGCTTCAAACGTGTGCTGACCTCGATAAATTATCTGGTTGAACTCGAATAGGGTCGCTCGACCACGATAGATGCTGTCTGGGCTGTCTGAAAATCGGTGAATGATTTTGGACTTCGTCCGGCCACGGAAAGCGACTTGGATAGACGCTATTGGTTCATCTATTGTGCTTGTCAAGACCACATTTCCCGAAACTAAATCCCCGCACGTGAAGCAAGCTTTTGTGGGATCAGAAAGCGCAATGCGTAGAGTTCTCATGCTGTGACTGAAGAGCTCACGTCTGGCTCCGGATGCTTGAGGAAGTACGAAGAGATGACGAAGCCAACTTAGGTACTGGAAAGGGCTACGATCATCATATTGATGAAAGCTCAGAGAAACGTGGGAAAGGCAGAGAAACAGCCAACACAAGTTACCTGTAGACACATTAAAGAGGAGATGAGACGTGACCATTGGAGTGCATATTTGCACTGCCCTGATCGACATATCGCGGCAGAGAAGCCTTTGATGCCGAGCCGGACATTGCCTTGTGCGTATCTCTGCGCATGCCATCACTTACTTTTTGCGCTGCTCCATATAATGTTGAATACATGTGTGAATGATATCGGAGGAACCCACGACTTTTGTTCTCGTCATATAGTCTTTTGAAGAGCTCACTAAATTTGTGCTATTAGGAAGGCCTCCAACCATTGATCCCATATAGCAGATTCAGAACCACATTGAATTACGACCTAGAACCGTAACGTATCACGACTTAGTGAAAGCATCCGAGAACTCACTGCGAGGAGCTACGGCAGTCTGGTGACACTACCTGGATTGTCTGAATAAACTAGGAATCTCCATCCGCAGACTAGAGAAGGTGGCGATCGAATTGCTCAACTCAGATAATCGTCCAAGTTGATCGCGGACCCTGTTTATTCCTCTTTAGATAGAACTTCTCTTTTGAGATCAAGACACATTCATTAGATCGGTATTCCAGTTCCAGTCTCTGAACTCCACGTCATCTAGGTATCATTGCCTAGCCTAAGCCTCCAGCCTTCTCGAAGTCGCTTGCTTTCAATATCTCGAGTCTCGCGGGGGCATTTGGTCGCTCCCACGTATTCCCCCTGGGTACCCAAACCTACCATTTCTCCACGTACGGCCTGATATCGATCTCGTTTGTAAATGCACTCCTCGGTTGCGTGTGTAAGTGCCAGTATGCATCCGCAATCTACACTCGCTCCAGCATCAGCCCCAGTCACTCTTTTCTAAGCCACACATCCCGCGGCATATCCGAATCGAAGCGCATGTTACGAAGGTACTCACCGCATCAGCACTGATCTTCGCGTCTGGCGCATCCGACACCTTCCACTCCTTCGTGCGCTCAATATCAATGACCCCATCAATGATCGCATGGGCAACATGTACACCTTTCGGCCCGAATTCGCGAGCAAGAGACTGTGCGAGCGCACGCAGTGCGAACTTGCCGGTGGCGAACGAGGCAAAGAGAGCGGAGGCCTTAAGAGAGGCGGTTGCGCCCGTGAAGATCAAAGTTGGTGGGTACTGTGGAGTTTGTTGGATGTTTGAAAGGAGAAGGGGAAGGGCGGCTTGCGAGAAGTGGAAGGCTCCTTTGCTGCGTTCAGACAGTAGGGTCAGCAATAACGTGCACTGCACGTATGAAGCGTAATTCAAGAGTCGTAAAGGAGAAGAAGCAAAACAAGACCAACCCATTGGCCTCAAAACCGGCCTCGAACTCCTCCAGTTCTAGGTCCAAGAACGGCTTCCTTACAAAACGTCCTCCTACGTTGAACACCGCGGCTGCCAGTCCTGCGCCTCGAAAATCATCCTCAATCTTGCCAAATGCATCCTTCACGCTCTTGACGTCTGAGACATCCGTACTGATGCCAATAGCTTTGCCGCCGCCGCCGTTGATCTCCGCAACGAGCGGTTCATAGTTTTCGGGGTTACGGGCCAGCAGCACGACGGAATAGAGCTTAGCGAATTTGCGGGCAATGGAGGCACCGGTACCGGGGCCAACACCCGCGATAATGGCGAATGCTTTTTGGGTTGCCATTGAATGAGTGATGATTTTGCAGGATGTTTATGGAGGCGCTAATGGGGCGTTGAGGGCAATCAATGAATGGGTTGTTCTGATCAAAAAGGGTTCTCCAGGAATCATATCACCATGCTATGACGACTTCTTGATTAGTGATCGTCAATATGGATGAGGTAAGCATTAGTTTACTCATGCGGCCTCGGCCATGGCTTTTCAGCTCGATTGTGGCTCATCTAGGTAGCTAGCTGCTAAAGCTTCCAAATTTGTCCACTCATGCCCCAGACATACATCTACTTCGAAGTATCCACGACGTATCTACCTGCAATCTTACCCTCATCTGAACGCACAGGTTAGTTCCTGTCAGATCAATGTGAAATATGAGAAAGACCTACGCATAAGATCGTAAACCTTCTGCAACTCGCTCATACCAATGGTCTTGAAGGGCGCTTTGATGAGTCCACGACGGAAGAATTCAAGCGCTTCAGCCGTATCCTTGCGGTTTCCGACATAAGAACCTCTGATAGTGACCATTCTGATAACCGTCTGGAAGACAGGGGCACGGAGGTATGCACCGGCTGGCAGACCAATGACAATGACTGTACCGTGTGGTCGGACATACTTCAGAGATATTAGTGAGACATTGCGAGACGTGAGGGCAGGGACGCACTTCTGACGCTTGCTGGAAGGGCTTCTCCGTGACGGCAACCAACAGAACAGCGTGAGGACCAAAACCGTCTTCGGTCGCTGCTTGGACGTCCTTCACCACGTCCGAGGACTTGGAGAAATCGACAAACTCGTCAGCGCCAAGCTTCTGACACATCTCCTTCTTCTCGTCTCCTGCATCGACAGCGATGATTCTTAGACCCATAGCCTTTGCATATTGACATGCCAAAGATCCGAGTCCACCACCGGCACCTACTATGGCAACGGTCTGTCCGGGTCGGACATCAGACTCCTTCAAGCCTTTGTAAACCGTGATGCCGGCACAGAGAACGGGTGCAACGGCGTCGAGGGGGATGTCCTTGTGCAGTCTGGCGACATGAGCAGCCTTAGCAACACAGTACTGTTGAAAGGTACCATCGACGGTGTAGCCGGAAAGGGTTGCTTTGGCGCACAGTGGCTCATAGCCTTGCTGGCAGAAGTCACAAGCTAGGCAGGAACCATTGAGCCACTTGTAGGAGGCGACGTTTAGCTTTGCGTCATGTTCATCTGCGTGATCCGAAACACACCTTGACGCCGGCATGATCTCCGATCTCAACATCTTTGACGAGCTCACCACGAGCCACAACAACACCAGCTCCTTCGTGGCCCCCGACCAACGGTAGCTTGGTGGCTAGTGGCCAGTCTCCGTTGACAGCGTGAAGGTCAGTGTGGCAGACACCAGAGTATTTGATGTTGACAAGGACTTCATCTGGACCTGGCTTCGGGACGGGAATCTCTTTGTAATCGATGGGTCCACCGGTTTTCTCGATGACCTACAACTCATCAGCCAGGTTGCCTCTCGAGTCGACCCGACCCTGGTCATGCAAACCTGGGCCCATTGCTTCTCTGGAATCGTCTGGTCGGTCATTGTAACAGCAGGGTGAAGTCTAATGTTGATATGATGAGTTGTATTTGGGTGGAGATGAGTTGATCTGAGATCTGGTTGAACTGGGAAGAGGGGTGTAAGAAAGGGCAGACATCATGGCTTTAATATAAGTATTGTCATTCGACGTGATGACGATTGCAGTTTCAAGGGTCACTCCACACCACACATTCACAGGCATCTCACAGCCGGAAGGTGGGGTACGAACATCACGTTGTTGACCGTAAGGTAAGGTATCGCAACACGAGAGGGCGCATTGGCCAGCCTGTAAAAGATGATCTATTCTGACTCGCTACCGGCGCAAAGGAAAGACCGGGCATTCAATCCATGCCACGTAAAAACATGAATTGGTAGGGCGTGTCTTGTTTTCGTTTTCTTTGAGCGCACAAGCAGCTGTGGTTTTGACTGCAGAAGTTATTGAACTCTCATCTCCGTGGTTTTTGCAACCAAATGCCGGGATCCACAAGAGAAGGAATGAACCTAATTCAGTATGCTCTTGTCTCGATTCCTTGGATCGCCGCCACCTCCGGATAATGCTCCACATCTGGGTAACCTAACGTGAGACTACTACTTCATTGAGCTACTCGAGGGTCTGTTGAGTTCTATTATTGTTGCGGGGTTCGGGGGCAGGTATGGTAAAGGTAAGGTAGGTAACCAATTGCGGGGTGTCGCAGTCGAGGTTCGACAGATTTGTCAGCCTTAAATAGCTTCTACACTCCTTTAGTGTACGCTTGCTTACACGCAAGACAGCTATCAGAACGAACTGGTGAATAGGTTGAGTTCGGGCGAACGCAAGTTGAGAAGGTCACAGTTGGATCGGTATCACTAGGCTGTCCTGCCGTTTGGGAAAGAACCTGGCATCGGTAAATCTCGCAATCAATACGCTTCCAGAGGCACTCGACATCTTGGCCCCAAGATGTAGGGTTGCATGTCTTCGTAAGTGGGCGCTCAAGTGTCTTCGCTGAGATTGGTACGAAGAAGCATAATCTTCGGCCCTCCATGTTCGTCTGGTCATTGCTCGTGGTCCAGGCCTATGAACTGGAAAGACTATACCATCTTCTAGCACCGGCTCGAACCTTGTGTCCAACTTCAGGAGAGTTTGTGGTGATTTCTCCTACAGCGCCATAGCTATACGCCAAACGAACGTGACCGACGACGCAGAGAGGAGGATCGAAATCCAAGAGGGCCAAATCCATCCCTCTCGCCCCGCTACGCACCAACGCCAACTGCCACAGGCTTGTGCATCATCCCAGCCTTTGCTATTTACCCTTCCCATGTTGCGCATGATCCCCTGCCTCGTTCATCTCGCTCTTCGCCCTCTCCACAAGTCGGACGGCGTCGTCCATCACATCCGTCCCAACCCTCCAAGTTCTCAACATAACCCCATGGCTATCAAGTACCTCCTTTGCCCTTGCCCACCGTCGCTTCCAGAGCTCTAGCTTTTTATTCACAGGTGGGGTAGAGCTGCCCTCGCTCTCTTCGTCACTACCTTCATTGGCCCCGCTCCACCCACCACTGATGCGGTGCGTAGCGTATTGAGCCGCTGCAGCAGGATACGATGTCAGGGGCTTTCGTGGAGGAGGCAATGGCGGAGGCGGTTTGATGGTTTTGGAAGTTGACAATGTTCGAATCATGCCTCGCCCAGGACGCTCTTGCACGCCAGACGATGACGAGTTCTGCGAAGTTCCGTACCAGTAAGAAGTGGGCGATGGAAGGCTGTTATAGGCCGATGCAACCTTGTTGCGCACCGTGGATCTATAGCCATGCCCTTCTGAAGATGTCGCTCGACTGCCAGGATCTCCTTCGTTTTGCGTCCGCGGTACATGGGCGGAATCTTGATATTGAGGAGACCCCTGAGAGACGGAAAGTTTCCTGGGTTTCGGTGGTGGTACAGGTCCTCTCCTCTGCGAAGCTGCATCTTTCGAATCTGCAAATGCGATGCTTTGATTTGTGCTCCCGGAGGAACTTCTCAAGGCTAGAGGTTTAGATGGCCGGACTGGCGGGGTACTCCTTTTCTCTCCCTTAGTAATTATTTGGTTACTGATGTCGCGAGGAACACTCGGTGTCGCCTGTACATCATCGCTGATGTCAATGAGCGTGTCTGTATCACGCTGTCGTTGCCGATCATCCAAACCCGTCCGGATGCGAGGCGGCAGCACTGGCTTCGGCTTAGACTTTAGTCCTTTTGCGTTAGGTGACATGCCATGGCCATCCTTGCTAGCTCCGCGAATATCGGGATTCGAGACCTTGTCACCGTTCAATGACCCCATGGATGCGTCAAAAAAGCCTTGACCGAGTGGAGTTGTCACATCCCGGATGAACACACCGAGAATCCTCCTCGGGTTGGCAACCACGATTTCAGTGTACAGTTCAAGGTCTGCTTCTCCACTATCCCCAACAAGTAGGAACCTCCTCTCCGGGAAGTCGCGTAGAATCTTCTCCAACGTGCCCTTCTTCCGTTCCGCAACAGGCTCGAAGATCCCCTGCAGCATTCCACTGTAAAGCTTGAGATGAAAGGATCCGGGAGGAAGGCCTGCCATGGCAAAGAAGCTAACAAGAACCGGATATAGCTGCCATGGTGAATTCGATACATAATGAAGTTTGACGCCATTCTCAGCAAGCTTCGTGTACCACTCCTTCACACCTTCGATAACAAGATCGCCCAGATCTCTGATGAAGACGTTTCGGAAGATCTCCTTCGTTCCACTACCTATACCTGAATGCTTGATCGTGTCGTCAATGTCACTTATTAAACTGACGCCCGTCGGTTCCGTGATCAGGACCTCTTCTGTCGCAGACAAGTTCTCGGAGGCAAGCACCCTGACATGTGTCGGCACAAAATCTAGCGCTGCTCGAACTGAAAAATGTCCTGCTTCATTACTCATGATTGTACGAGACTGCGAAGTTTGGTCATTGTAGAAGAAAACTGTGAGAGGTGTGCCAGCAAGTGGGTTAAATAGGAATGGCTTCAATCGAGCCATCAGATGAGCATTCGCAATGGAAAGCTCTTCTGGACTCATGTCTGAAGGATGATTCCAAGATCCTCTCTTAGAGAGTGATCCTGGACCGGGAGCATCATCATGACTAGATTGGGGCGAGCTGTCACTGAGAGGATGCGGAAATTGTCCGGGCTTTGGATCTTTTGACCCACACGGAGATGGTATTGTAGTATCGTCCTGCATACTATGAATGCTGGCTTTGTCCCAGACCTGGCCGGCTTCATCGCTATAACCACCCCTTTGGGCAATGTCTGCTTCGAGTTCGCCTCTTTTCGCGATCTTTTCTGCTTCCTTTTCAACCAACACCTCCTCGGTTGGTGCAATCTTAGCTTCTAGCCTTTCAAGATGCGAGGAGTGCGGGCTAGATGGCCGACTGCTACTTCGACTGCCGGTAGAAGGAGCAGGTACCCCACTCAGATGCCGCGCAAGTCCTATCAAGATCCGATTCTTGCGATTGACGGGGCCTCGATGAGGGGAATACATCCATCCACGCACGTCAACATCTACCACAGCGTTGTCATCTTCGTATTTTTCCCACTCCTTCTTCCAGAACTCTGCATCACCGGTTCCTGAGTCAGCTCGTGTATGCTGCGGAGACTCTGATGTTGCTTCCTGATCTTTGCTCGACGGCTCTTTCTTCACATGCCTTCGGGCATAGCTTGGAAATAACACCATCTCCTCATCTCCGTTTCTCACGATAGCAACGTCGGGAAAAGTTCCGGGCACTCCAATTTCATCTTCGCCATGGCCTCGAGAGGTGTATGATTGCTGGTATGACTGCCGTATTTCATTGGCGGCTTTCAAGTAACCGGCCAGTTTACGTCGCCTTGACCCTCTCTGTGCGACTTCAGTGACTGATCCATATCCTTCGCTGTTGCCGTTGGGTAGTTCTGATCCTCCTGACTGTGTCATCTTCGGTAACCCTCCTTCATCCTTATTCGCCAGCTGCCTAGGTAATAGCCTCCTGCGTCTCAGTAAAGCTAGAATACCTCTTCCAGTACCCTGTCTCTGCTTACGCCGGGTTTGGCGTTCAACAATGAAGCGATAAATGCGAGACTGAGCTCGCTGTCGATAGTACGGGAGGATGTCGTGGCGGAAAGCAGACAGTGTAGCTCGAACACGCTGACGAGCATGTGGGAAGAGATATCGAAGAAGGGAGGATGATCTTGAAGTACGTGGGGCAGACCGTGGTCGACCTGCTGATAATGGAGCCAGGTTCAAAAACTGTGGATCAGCAACCTAAGGTACCCTAATGATCTTGTGTCATGCTTCCAAGGAAGGCTGTAAGGGATGTCTAACTGGTGGGACGGAGGGAAGATTTGCTGTATGTACAAGAAGCGTCGAACTGTACTAACGTTAGAGGTGTCCACACACGTTCTGAATATTCTGAGTTACTCATGGGCAGTTGGTGGAGAAAAATGGAACATATTAATATTCAGCTAGGTAGGTACGTAGCAAAGCATGGTGGTGTACACTAGCGAGGAGCTTCCCCGTACTTATATGTATGAGGTCATTTCTTTCAAATGTCCTAAGGTACTATACAGAATTCTGCTTGTGCTTAAGCACCCACGCAGGGTGGCACAACTTGATTTCCAGTAATGGGGCAAATATCTACCATGATCGAAGACATTAGAAGCTACAAGAGTTCTCAAACAGCAATTAACCAACAGTTGCAGGATGTTGCTGTCCGCGCCCCCATTCACTGGGTAAACTGGTGTCTAACTTATATGTGCCCCTAGTCCGGCGAGTGATATACAACACAACGAGCATCGGGATTTCAAGACGTGTCGTTGTCCGACTCTGCATAGCTTATCTTCTTAGTCCTCGATGCCTTCCTGGCTGGCGCCACTTTCGTTCGCTTCTGTATGATACCTTCATCGGCCGACTTATCCAGCGGTCCTACGGAAGCACTGTCGTCGGAAGTAGAAGGTGTCCCAGCTGCGTTGACGTTAATTTTCGAAGGTTTAGTCTTCTTGGTAATAGAGGCCTTTTTGGTGGTCGCTTTTGTTCTTTTGGCGGGCGTTTTGACGTTGAGAGGCGTCTTCTCTCCCTCGCCCGTTGCATTCTCCTCGCTCTTCAAGGTAGGCTCAACGGAGTCTGCAGCACCTTTGCGTTTCTTCGACGTTGTCGGATTTTCTTTCTTCGCACCGTCGTTGGCCTCTTTCTTAGTAACTACCCTCTTTACCGGCCGCAACCACTCCTCCATGCCGGGAGGCCAGTAAACTCTCCCTTCGGGACCGCCCATTCCAACATCATCATCGGGAATTACGCCCGGGCCCGTGCTTTCGAGGGTTTCTTCGAGATCTTCTTTTGCCTCTTCCAACTCATCGTCCGCAATCTTGGCTTTGTTCGCCTTCTTCTTCGGGGCCTTCTTCTTCGGGGCTCTGACGGGTTTGTTGTCATCTTTCCGTACGTGAGGAATCATGTCATTGAATGTGTCAAATCCAGGGAGCTTGAAATTCCTCATCAGCTCAAAGACCGCTTGCTCTTTGTCTTTTGCCTCGATCATTAAATCCATATCAGGCGGGCAAGGGGGTAGGGTCGCAACGCGTGGACTGTGTTTCCTTCTTTGCCGACCAGTAATGGCAGCCGGCGTTGGCTCGGAGTAGTGCATCTTCTGCGTGATACCTTTCCTTTTCCATGTGGCTGTTATTCTATCATATAGCGTCATTATGTCCTTTGTACCCTCTCGAACTTTATCAGCATCGAAGATGATGTTATGATGATGGTAATCTAAGACCATGGGGATGTTGAGTTCTTCGCAGAGAGGAAGTAGGTCATGGACGGACCAGCTGACATCATCGTTCTCAAGAACTAATCGATCCTTTACGCCCTGCGGCAGTGTCTTGTAGTTCTCACGAAATCGATCGAGGGTGGCTTCTTTGTCTCCAAATACGCCTCCTAGGTGGAGAATCATGACTGCATCACGATCTTGCTGTGGTGGCAGTTTCAACAGCGAAAGCATTTCAGCGTGGTAATCAAGGTCACGCAGAGCGTTCTTGATAACCTCTTTTCGGGGGGAACCGAGTTGCGTGAACTAGATTGCCGTTAGCGGTACAAAGACACGAATGCTGTGTATACTCACTTGACCCGGATGAGTAGTCAGACGATGACCTAGTTCTGCTGCCACTTTACCTGCTTCGGCAAGAACTTCAGATGCGAATGGTGCGAGTTTGTATCCGTAAACCTCATGACTTGCGAACGGAAACATCTCACTGCTTAATCTCAGGAACTTGATACCATAGCGATCATTCCATCTTAGCATCTTGATCACATCCCTCGCGTTTGCAAGTCCAAGGCTTTCGACATAGGCCTGACCACGAGCAATATCAGCTGGTTGATCTCTGTCGGGTCGGTTCTTTGTGGCATGTGGGGGTTGACTTGGATCTTTGAGAGGGTGTCTATTTTCCAGGATCGATGCAATCCGACAAGTTCTTGAGCTGAAAACAGGGGGGTTGGAGAACCGCAGATAAGTACACAGACATGCCTAGACAGTATCAGCACAGCAATAATTGCTAACCCATATCTCCGAGAACGCACGTAACCTAAACGCCCTTTCCACGGAAGCGGCAGGTATTCACTATTCACAGGTGGAGGGCGAGATAACGCAGCTTGTATGTCTTCTTCGTCAGCTTCCTCTTCGGCATCGGCTTCTGGATCCAGAAATTGTGGTTCTGATTTCATTTCCACCTTTGACTGCTTCCTAGGAGCTTTCGCCGTAGACGGGGCTTTGTCAATTGAAGTCGACCCTGCTGGTCCAGATGTGCCTGCGGGCTTTTTTGGAGATAGGTCCATGTCCGATAAGTCCGATAAAGGGGAGTCAGAGTCTTCATCATTGACAAGTGACGGTACGTCTTCAGAATCTCTCTTGACCTGTTTTGTTGCGACCGTACCTGACCTCACAAGGTTCAGGATTCCTGCGGAACCATCCGAATCGGGCGAGGCCCGGAGCGCTTGAGTTCCGTCAAGTACATTGTTGTTCTCATCTGGATTCGTAGAGATTGGTCCAGGGTCTGTTTGTGAGGCCGTACGTTTATTTGCACGCGGTCGCTTTGTCGGACTGGGCAGGGTAGGGCTTAAGCCAGGGACAGGGATTGGAACTGTGGTCAGTGGCTTCTCAGAAGCCAGCGTTGACAGCCTTTTCCTTTTCGCCATGATTGTTGCTAGTACAGATACTGTACTCTTAGGACATTCGACTGGGAGATGGGTAAGTGGCACACGATTATGGCGTCCTAGTCCTCGAGACTCAATATGGATATACCTGAGCCTCTTGTGTAGTACACCTAAAGATTTTGCGCGCGCGAATCGCAAAGTTACAGCGCTCACACAATGAGCAGTAAGTTGCATTCAGGGAACGAAGATTGTAAACTGGAGTCGCGCTGAGGTTGTCTCCTAAATTTGGACACGAAAGATAGCCACGGGCAAAGATGCGCCACGACTTAGATCTCAGATCCGTCACATCGCCGCTAATGCACCTCGGCGTCATGGACTAAAGAGATACCTACCGTACCTTAGGTACCTTAAAAGGGATGGAACTAAAAATAGTTGCTTTACCTTGCTTCACAGAAATTGCGCTTGAATTGAAGTAAGTTATAATCCGAGTAATGTGTCGTTAGTTGAATAATATTTCTTCAGGGCTTATCATTCTGGCTTTTGTTCACTTATCAAAAGACTTGCGATTCAACGAAATCAGTCCAGACGTATCATGTAGAAGATCTGAGGCTATAGGGCTAGCCGATACGAGTACCCTATTTGCGCGAACCGAATGCCTTGTCGTAGTTGACAAGAGTGAACCGGTAACGCACGTCATTGACTTTCACCTTCTCTACCGCCTCTTTGCAGCCCTTCTCGCTAACGTCGATCGTCTGAATAATCGGTTTGATGTTCTTCTCGCTAGCTAACCTCAGCATGGCCAGCATCTCAGGTCTGCTTCCAATGTGGCTGCCACCAATGTTGGCACCGTTTGGCGCAAAGTCCTGAGCCATGATCTGCGGCAGTGGCTTGTCTGGAAGACCGACGTTGTGGAAAGTACCGTTGACGGCGAGGGTCGACATGTATTCTTGAAGATTGAATTCGTGTGTCATGTCCGCAGTGTTCAGGATGAAGTCAAAGGTGAACGCCCACGACTTCGCCCAATCCTTGTCCTTCGTGCAGATGAACTCCTTTGCTCCGAGCTTCTTGGCATCTGCCTCCTTGTCGGGTGAATGGGAAATGGCATATGTGTCGGCGCCGAGGGCACTTGCCCATAGCAGGCCGAAGTGTCCTAGACCACCGCTAGATGGTTTTTAGCAAGAATAGTGGGACTATTGATAAATAGGGTTGCATACATCCCAAGGATTGCGACCTTCTTGCCAGGCCCGACACCGGCACGCACAAGAGGACTCCATGTCGTCAGACCGGCACACATCATGGGCGCCGCCATCTCCGATGGAATATTGTCAGGGATCTTGAAGGTGAAGTACTCATGAGCACGGATGTGCGATGCATATCCGCCTTGGGCAATAGTTCCGTCAGGGTACGGTGCGTTATAAGTGTCTAAGGGAGAAGTTAATTCTACGATCTTAAACCACAAAGCCATGAAAAAACATACCAACTTGGTGGGGGCAGTAATTCTCGTTGTCGGACTTGCATATCTTACACTCCAAGCAAGCCCAAATCTGAGCTCCGACGCCAACACGGTCTCCAACCTTGACAGTAGTCACTTTATCGCCGACTTTGATGGCCTGCCCGATGATTTCATGGCCCACACAGACAGGCAGGCTTGCTTCTCCCCATCCGCCAGTGATTGTATGGACATCACTACCACAAACACCGCATGCTTCAATCTTAATGTCAATATCTCGCTCGTCGAAGGGCTTTGGTTTGTACTATAACGCGATTATCAGTAGCCTTCCAGCCCGAATCATGATAATTAGGTCCTGACCTCTTGCTTCTTGAAGTCACTCCAGTTCTTGTGTGATTCAATCATGAACCCTTCGAAAGTCTCTGGATAACCCATTGTGGCGGAAGAGGAATATGCTGTAATTACCACAGGGTGCAAGTTATTTGTGAAATCGGGATGAGACGATATGGAAGAACGAGGTGTTGACAAGTAAGCCTTATAAAGGCTTTTATGAGGGATGAGGTCATGGTCACCATTCACAAGCCATTTCACGGAGTTCGAGGCGGCCGGACCACGGCGGTTAGTGCCCGCCGATGAGTTCAGAATTGTTTGCTCGGAGCATTGAATCACAGCAACCGTTTGGCAACACAATCGATTGGTCCTCCTACCTAGGTAGTCTTTACATTTCTCGGTCCGGGTCAAAAGAGCACGAGCGTCGTTTGGCATGTGTTGAATTGAGAAGCACCCCTTCAGCGATAAGTCCATAAGATCTCAATGGGAAAAACAGGGCAGAACCAGACCTAAGCCTACTCTCGTGCAGGTAAGGCTGTTGATCACACGACCTACAGTTGGGTATCGTGGGAACAATGATGCTTTGTCCTCCGGGTTCAAGCAAAATGCGGATTGTCTGCTCCATTATATTTTAGGATGGATGTTTGTAAGGTAAAATAACCCCACCATGGACACTGCGGGGTTAGGATTTCCTGATTATATACATGATGATATCTCCTTCTGTGACTACTCTACAATGTATGAGAATTCAAATATCTGGGTCAAATGATAGAAACGACAACATCATGTAATTCCCTTAAGCATGTCGGCTCATACCATGAAAGCAGTCCGATTCCATGGCCAGAGGGACATCCGGCTGGAAGATATTGACGTACCAAGTTGTGGGAAAGACCAAGTCAAGGTGATCCATATCTTAAAGCTCTTATAACCATATCAACTCAGGGCTTTGACCTCTGACAACAAGCCAGATCAAACCCGCCTTCGTTGGAATTTGCGGCACAGGTATGCCAGACGCTCAAGGGGTGTACTGGCAGAAACTGATCACGGACCATCTCATAGATCTGCACGAATACTTGGGAGGACCCAACATCATGCCCACGACACCTCATCCCCTCACGGGGGAATCACTACCGTTGACGCTTGGCCATGAGTTTAGCGGTCTGGTGGAAGAGGTCGGAGAAGATGTGGACAATATTCAGATTGGGGCTAGAGTTGTAGTACAGCCGATCATATATGATGGAACGTGCGGCGCGTGCAAAGAAGGCCTCATTAACTGTTGCTACAGCGGGGGCTTTGTAGGACTAAGTGGTACGGTGGATTATACTCCAGTCAAACTTGGAACGTGGAGCTGATGAAAGAGAACAGGATCGGGCGGTGGCCTGGCAGAGCATATAGTTGTGCCTCGGGCAAGTGTGTTTCCAATACCAGATTCGGTGTCGATGGAGGTAGGAGGTAAGGATAAGGCTATGAAAACCCGTGGGGTCCCTTATCGGAGCTTGACTTATAAGATCACAGCGCTCATCGAACCGCTAGCCGTCGCATGGCACGCTGTGGAGATCAGTCCGTACAAGCCTGGAGACTCGGTCCTGATAGTGGGTGGAGGTCCCATAGGTCTTGCAGTATTGCAATGTCTCAAGGCTCGAGGGGCAGAGAAGATCATCATCTCTGAAGTGGCGTCAAAGCGCAGGGATTTCGCCAAACAGTTTGGAGCTCACCATGTCCTGGATCCCACCATGGATGATATCGTAGCTCGAGTTCGCGAACTCTGCGACGGACAAGGCGCGAATGTGGCATTTGATGCTGCCGGTGTGCAAGCCGGGCTTGACCAGGCTGTATTGGCAATTCGAGCAAGAGGGACGCTGGTCAATATTGCCGTTTGGGAAGAAGCTGCTACCCTACAGCCCAACAAGCTGGTTTTTGGAGAGCGAAGTTATATGGGCGTTGCAACGTACGTAAAGGGGGATTTCGAGCATGTCATCGAGGCCATCAACTCAGGTATTTTGAAAAGAAACAATCTGTTTCTCCACGTTGAAGAATCGTTACGCTAACTATCAGCGTATAGGTCTGTTGAAACCAGAGCCTATGATTACCAGAATGATCAAGCTCGACGAGGTCGAAGAGAAGGGTTTCAAGGCGTTGGTGGACGACAAGGACAATCATGTGAAAATTCTCGTCGAGGTCCAATGAGGTAAACAAATTACCTTCCAGACCAGCCGCCTGTGGCTGGAGCTCTTATGGCGCTCACGACCAAAGGAAAACTCAAATCACAGGGTGTCTCTGACGTCAACTTGTTTAAAAGCCGATTCCCGTCCCACTCTAACGGCATAATAACTTAACTATCGGATAGAGATCCAATAAGGTAAGGTAGGTAGGTAAGGTAAGTAACTTTGTTACCTTACACGTCAGGCCGGCTAGAACTCCGTAGGGCCGAAATCGTTGACAACAAAACCTTCGTTTCACGAGCGAGGGTTGGTCAGAGAATCGTCATGGGTTGCTTGGCAAGGTAACTTAGTGTGCAGATTGATGCCGTGGTCCAAGCTTTGTGCACCGCCACGAGGCGTTGACTACCACTCATTTGATCACTTGCAGAGGAGTCATTGGTTGCAAGATTTCGTATGGCAGGCTCGATTCAATATCGATCAACTTCCAAGGTTTTGAATGGAATTCCATGTATGATGCAATCTAATTTGCTGTTGAGTACCGTAAGGTATCTATCTGGCCCACACATAACTATAACCACCCTCCTCTCCTTGTAGATCTTTCTCTTTCCTTTCTCTGCACCTACAATACTCTTAATTTGAATCCACCTCGACTCTCTCTCTTTGGGCAGTAGCCAGCACTATAGCAGCCATGAAGCTCGGCGGCGCTCTCCTCAAGTCGAACTCGTCTCTTATTAGAGCCCTTGAGTTCCTCATCTCACTTTTCGTGCTCGGCACCTTTGCCTATTACATCAGTACTCTCCGAAAGAACGATGTCTACGTTCCAATATGGATGCGGGCTGTCACGGGTATTGCAGGAGCAGCAACCATCTACACTGGTCTCGCCGTCATTCTCACCTTTTTCTTGGGTGGTGTCATGTTCTTCGCGTTCCTCGGCATCGTGCTTGATCTGTTGTTCATGGGGGCTTTCATCGCTGTCGCCGTTCTTACACGTGACGGATCGCGGAGTTGCAGCGGTGTCGTATCCACACCCCTGGGCGTGGGTGAATCCACCGGTCTCGGAGTAGGCGATCACCGCCTCGACCGCATTTGCAAACTCGAGAAAGCCATATTTGCTACCGCTATCGCAGCTGCGTAAGTTGCCAAGCGCTCTTGTTCAGGACATATTTAACAATTGGTGTAGCATTCTCTTCCTCCTTTCGGCAATCTTGCAGTTCCTGCTTGGAAGGCATCACCAACGCGAGAAGCGCTATGGGCCCTCCCCAACGAACGGATACACCGAGGGCGAAGGCAAGTCCCCATTCTGGAAGCGAGGCAACAAGACCCACGCGAACGGCGACGCGGAGCTTGGGACCGCTGGTCGGGGTGTCCCTCTTACTGAGAAGCATCACACTCACGGAACCAACGGCACCCACGGCACTAACGGCACCAATGTGATCCGCCCGTCGCACGAAACTGGCATGACTGGTTCGACCGTGGCCAACCCTGACAACGGCGTCTTCATCAAGCAACAGAATACGGAGCCCACAGTCCCTGTTGTTATATACGATCCAGAGCCTAGTGCCCCGGTTCACCGACCTGGCTTCCCTCACATCGAGCCGTCCGAAGGCCACAATCATGCTCACGGTCACACCCACATGCCAGTCGCAACAGGAGCTAACGATGGATACGGTAATGCGGGTTATGGCAGATCGACACCCGGCCACCCCAATTACTGATCAGGTTATATATTGAAGTTGAACTGTCCGAATTTGTTCCATATCGCCATTGAATGTCATGGATTAGCGGGAAGCTTAGGGAAGCTTGCTATCATGGAGCCATCGAATGTTAAGATATATAATCTACCATATCAATAATTAATCGAAGCGCTCCATTTTTGGTGTGAGGATTCTCAATAACTTTGCCTCCTGATCCCTTCTTTTGGGGTTCAGGAACCTCTTGCGGTCCCTCTACTCACAACCATCTGGTCGAGGAAGCTACGGATCACAGCCTCTAATCCTTCGTTCCTTCGCGTCAATAGTAAGACGTCATTTGTTGATATTGTATGGCGACCAGCATGTCTATTAAGATGAGCGTTGGGGCAGACAACAGAGAACCTCAGGGTGCCAACGTACTTTGCAAAGCTCTCAAGGTCCTGTGTAACATTCTCTGCAGCCCAACCTTAACTTCTCGACACTCAAGCTCTGACAAAGCAATATACCTATTTGAGTCCAGACCATCTCCGTAAGTGCGCCGATAAACTGGGGCGTCGCGTTCGCGCCAAGCTTGAGGGTTTCTTCGTCTACAATCTTGCCGATGGAGAGCCATAGTGCGGACTTGAGACGCTTTAACGGTGGTCAGTTGGATACTTTTTCTCTTAGCTACAGCGAGCTTACTTCTAGTGAGGCCTCGTCGACTTGTGGAGCCATCCGTAATTCGTCGATGCAGTTCACGGTTGTTTTCGTGATGGAGTTGGGAATGGCTTGTTCCGTAACTAACTTACAGTACTTGACCAAACATGGACTTCAAGATATGAACCAATCATAGGTGACCCTGGAACAAGGGTAATAATGCCGCATCTGTGCAGAATCTTCTCGCAGTCAAGCGTCCCTGTTCTGTTATGCTCTCTGTCTCAATACCTGCTGTTTCCTCTCGCTGGCAATCGTGACATCTCTGTAAGTATGCGCACCTTGCCGGAGTCTACGTACTTATGCGAACAGACAACCCCACTGAGGGACTGACACCTTAACTTTACGGCATTACGGTCTCAATTTGTCGAGTTCCCAAGCGCTGAACACTACCATTCGAGCATTCTCATCGCCCATCTACACACTACTTTCACAAGCAAACTATCCACGGCAACCATGGCTTCTTCCTCGTCAATGGACATGGTATATAGTTGGGCCGGCAACTTTCAGCACAACATCGAGGATACGGTATCGCAGATGAATTTGCGTGACTACATCCGGATTATCATCATTGTCGGTGGCTACTGTCTACTACGACCGTATTTGCTGCAACTCGGTGGGAGATTCCAGGCCAAGGACCATGACAGGCCGCTCGATGAAGACGAGATGAGCTCAGCTGCAGCGATGTCGCCGAATTCGCTGCGAGGGCAAGTGGAGGTGCCGGAGGATAGCGATACCGATGAAGATGGAGAGGATGGCAGGTCCTCAGGGATGGATTGGGGGCGGAAAGCCAGGAGGAGGCAACGCAAACTGCTCAGGAAGATATTGGAGGCAGAGGATCAGTTGAAAGCTGAAGAGGCAGAAGCGGATTCGGATAAGGACATTGAGGAATTTTTGGACAAGTCATAGGAGTCTATTAGTTAGCTACTCAGCATTGAACTGATCCTTGGAAAACACCACAGTACACGGACATCTGCAATGATCGCCGCAGTAAGATCTGATTCTCGAAATGGCCTTGACTATAGAAACACCCCTTGAAACTTGGCGCCTGCTCGAAGTTCTCTAGCACTCTGGGATCCTCTCCCTGTATATTAATCTTGATGTGAATTATAGGTAAGCTGGATCATTACAGTCGGATTCCATGGCCGTTCCCAGAGACCCCGGGGTTCCCCACAAAAAGTTTACAACTTCGCCGGGACATTGCGTGCGCTAATGCAAGCCACCGCTACTGACCATGATCAATGGCGCAAAATTTTGCATAGATTCAACGGTCCTGCTTACCCAAATCAACATCCACCGCCCTGAGAGGACCTTTTGGCTTCGACACCGTCCCGACACCGCTTTCTTTTCAGGGTCTCCACATCTGTTGGGGAGTGTGGTTGGCGTCCGTCATGGCAGATCTTGGGGAGCGGCACCATTCGTGCCGCCCCGAGACTCGGTATTATTCCATTAGGGAAAAAGACATCTTTCTGAGGTTATCAGAAAGAGATCCCGAAATTACTTCCTTCTTTTTCCATTTCTGACAATTATCTGAGACCGGAGCAACAGTACGGTCTTTATTCTCTTGAGTATGCCAACCTCTTATGAACATCAACATGGTCCAAGCCGTATTCACCTCTCTACAGAGTTGGGTGCCCCGCAACGACACCAGTACGTAGGCTTTACTTCGAACCAATTTTTGGCCTCACTAACACCGTATCACTCATAGCGACCACAACTACCATGACCAATGGAAGTCATTACCTACTCAGTATAACCCCCAGGCTCCTCCCAACATGCAATTAATTCAGCATGCCAAGCGGCGTTGGCCACCTTCACCAAGTGTGGAAGATGAGCTTGTTACACTGGCTAAAGAGATACACTTGGGGGAGTTGTCAAATCATTCGAAGACAGTAGACAATGAAGCTGTGGTGCGTGGAACAATTGACCAGCAACCTATACTACTCGAGGTTTCGTTGCCCACCTCAGGTGCTTCGAGCACTTCGCAGTCAGCCCAGCTTCATATCGAGAACGACATCAATGACTCGTCGAGTTTAAAGACAAAGTCTTCAAACGATAGCTTAGGCCCACAGACACCGGTGGATGGAAATGGCCAGAATTATGACCGCCGCTATGTCTACCTTTCGGAGAAAGACATTGGAATACCTGTGTCCTACGACCGACCCCACCAACAGCGGCAAACTACGAAAGCGCCGCAGGAGCGTGAGAGTCAGCGTTACAGGGGTAAAGAAGACATCAATCGACTGAGTATCGATTTGGAGGAAACACAAAGCCAAAGTTCTTTCGACTCCTCGAGAAGGACTCCATCGCCATACGCATACAAGATGTCTTCCGTTAAGCAGCATCAGTCAGGAGATTACTTTGGTGCAGAGAGAGGTGGTTTTCATCTACAGCCGCAGAACACTCAAGACATGAGACAATCTGGAGTTACCAATCTCGACAAAAGTCGACATTATGCGCAACTCCCCCGACAAAATGAAAAGTTCTTCCCGAATCTCGGTCCAGAAAGACCGCCTGCTATTAGACATCACTCTGCCATGGCATCTCCTGGATACCGAGTACGCTTTGCGCAAGTGGGTGACGAATCTCGCTCCGAGTCATCGTCCGAAGAATCTGATCAGAAGTGGAACCACTATAGAAGTAACTCGGGTGGTTCTCGATCCGCACGTGGCAGCTTTTCGAAACCATCTAGACCACTTATACAGATTGAACCCGTCAGCAGTTACGGTGGGCTAGAAACAGCGACAAGGAAGGACAGGGTTCCGACATCGAAACGACGCACAATGTCTCCGCCTCATGGAGTCCAATCTGCGTATCGGCCAACGTCTAACCTTGCACCCAATACCGGACTCACACTAGACGATCCTCTTGACTTGAACACGTACATCGCCAGAAATCATCTTAAGAAAGGCTCCCAACCTTATCGATCATCAACTGCTACCTCGCCGTATTCTTCACCACCACGGAGCCCAACTGCAGGAACTGCATATGCTCCTACAGGCGGACTGCGATCTCGACCATCCTCAGGACCAGCATCGCCTTTGTCCGTCTATCCGCAAGATCGGTATAACCCCCCTGGCGATCGCGGACATAGCTCTTGGGCATACGAGTTGCGACAAGGTCGCCGATCGCAAGGATGCTCCCCGCTGCCGAGCCCTGAGTTTGAGCTATCTCTGTCTAGGCCTGGGCCACGCATCCAGGTTCAAGCACCGTCACCTGCCAACGAAGGACGCTCTTACTCTTATGCTGGCGATGATCAGCAAAGATCGAACAATCACTGCCCATCTCCGGCTCCTCTGTCTCCTTCAATGACGACGTCGTTCCGCAGGGGATCTTACCCTAGCTCTCATTCGTACGGAAAACATGGAAAAAAGACTCCTTCTGCGCCCAAGTCTTCTGATCGCAGTCCCTTGCCACAACCCAAGTCCCGACCAGCCACTCCCGTATCCTTGCATTGCGATAGCGTGCAACCTTCGTTACCTCCTTGGCGGACGACGCTCTGTCTCAGCCTTCGCGGCGATCACCTCGAGTCGGTTAATGTAGCCAGTGAAGCGTTTGCTCTCGCACCTGAGATCGCAAGATCGTAGCCGAGCCGGATTTTTTGAGTATTTGTATTGAAAAACTCCTCGTAAAGACGGGAAGACGGCTTCGAGAGCCCGCACGCAATAGGGACAGACATCAAAGTTGGCGAGTGGTCCCCCTGTATCAGGGTCGAGTATGTAATGCCAGGCTCTAACTGCCCTCGTCTTATTGGGACAGGGCTGTTCAGTGATACTTGTAATGGCGTAAAGCAGATCAGGCTTTGGCCTCCTCTCTTGAATGATTTTCAGCCA
>QQTW01000522.1_pt1 | contig 24066 bp, 20 predicted proteins | sample 1904831 | NCBI WGS metagenome assembly QQTW01 (sample SAMN09435610, study PRJNA476489) | Subsurface metagenome, whole genome shotgun sequencing project. | reverse complement strand
CAGTAGAAGATACCATGAATTTTAGGGAATGTGTTATAGCTTTATAGCTTAATTCCTCTGTAGATATCAAAAGAATCATGTATTAAGGTAGGGACGCTGCAAGCCAATTCCTTCGTCAAAAGTTTTATCTTAACTCAAAGCAACAAAAAATAGCATTTTTTGTTATTGTTTGACGACAACTGGATGTATTACTTGGGGTTTGGTGACTGTTTGAGGCATCCAATAACTAGAGGTTGACGGATGCCAACCTTTAAGTACGATAATGATGGGAAGGTTTGGAGTTACTTGCCAATTCTCATCCTTTGTCAGCACTCTAAACTTGTTTATTGCTCCGTTTTCTACAATCCATTTTTATTTAGCTAGATAAACTTTTCGGTAAGCCTTACGGCCACCCTGCGCGTTGGCGTAGCCTGCGTGCGCTTAGGCACTACTTTCTATATTAAAATTTAAATATTTTTTAAATGTTTTTTTATGGTGTGGTTATTTGCGCCATGCTGTACTAGATTGATAAAATAACGTCCGTATAAACCCATATAAACTACAAATATATTCTATAAAATAACCTTGTATTTACTGATTTTCCCGATCGAATAAAGGTTTAATATTTAATAACAATAGATTGAACTATACCAAATTTTATTGGTGCAAGTTATGAATATATTAAGTGCAGTTTTAAGGATAACTTTGGATAGCTTTTGAACTAAGTTAAAGAATAGTGGAACTAATCAGGGTATAATGGTATAAATCAGACATTATTTAATCTAAAGTAAATGTATATTACCCCGTTTGAAGCTCAACAACGCGATATTTTTTCAGAAAATACCAAAAAGTGATTAAAATAGAATCCGAATCGGACATAAAGGACAATGCGCTTGGTTAAGTTAGTTGCAGGTCGGTAGTGCGGACAATGCCTAAAAATAAGAAAAAGTCTAAAAACGAAGTCCATAAATTATCAACACAAATTGTTGAGGTTGTTGAAATTTCGGATTTGGTCAAAGCTGAGTTACTTGATATCATGCAACGTCTAGGTATTGTTCGTGCTGAGTCTTATAATAAGCTTGGTTCGGTTAATCATTGGGGAATGGATTGGCGTAAAGCTTACCCCTCCATACGTACATTTCGGACACCTGAATCATTGGGACTGCCATCAAAATTGATGGAATGGACGGTTAACGACGTTGCTAAATGCATACTAGCTCAACAAGCTGCCACTGTCGCTAACTTGAGGGGAAAGATTTGGGCGAGATACCCGGGTAGCGAGAATGAAGAGGATAGAATAAAAGCGTACAATTTACTTAAATCAACCGAGTTCCAGTCAGATTCTTTTCTCAATCGCATTGTCCGTGCCTCGTTTAAACGCGGTCACAGTTCGGTAAAGAATCAAATTGTTTATCAACCGCAAGCTTATTCAGTACAACGAATCAATCGTTATATTTACAGACTTAGCGTATCCGGGTTGAATAAAGGCAAACAAGTTCAATTCGATATTAAAAGTAATCGAAAGCCAACCGGACAAATTCGACTTATATATAATTACGATTTAGAGTATTTTGAAGTTCATTTTTTAGTTGACTTTGGAAGTTATACTAAGTCGAACACAGAGAAAACACTTATTGGTATCGACAAAGGATATACTGAAGCCTTTATTGATTCAAATGATAAAACTCATGGCTCAGGCTTAGGAAAGCTATTAACTATAAAGTCAAATCGCATGACTAAAAAGAATCAAAAACGCAGCAAACTATTTGCTATTTTTCGCAAGATGGAATTGCACAATCCAGTAAAAGCTGCACGCCTAAAGGAAAATAATTTAAGTAGAAAAACAGAAAATAGGCGTTACCGTCAAGACCAATCTGCAATCTCTTCATTGATTGGTCAAGCGTCTAAATCCCTGTTTAACGAAGGGAAGTTAAAAGTTTTTGCTGAAGACCTAACCGAACCAATCAACAGTAAAAAACGGTCAAAGGCGATGTCTCGTAAACTTAACAGTTGGGTCAAAGGCTGTATGCGAGACAGTTTAGAGAAATGGGCTAGTTGGAGTGATTCAATTATCACAGAGGTCAACGCTGCGTATACGTCACAAACTGACGCTATCACGTTTACTCTTTTAGGGAAACGTGTTGGTGACAGTTTTATCAGGCATACTGGGGACGTTGTGCAGTCAGACTGCAATGCTGCTAAAACTATCCTTCATCGAGGTGCGGATAAGGAAATTACTCGGTACATGAAATCGAGCCAAGTTCAAGCGGTGTTATTGCGTCGTACCGCAATGTTTTTGAGACTTGAAGGCAAGAGTTTAGATGATGCTGTTGAATTGGGATGGCTCGATTCTAAGCATAGAAAAAATTCCGAGTTTCAAAAACTGGTAAATGGGAGTTTACCAACGTCTAGATAGATAAGTGGGAAGTACTTGCCGTGTGAAGAATGCCATGATTTGCAGTAAGTACTGTTTTACCACTTCTCACTCAGACAACAATAAATTTGTACCGTTTTATGGGGTTTTGTCCCATTTAATGAGTCTCCCTAAGCACAAGACTTATCGTTTCTACATTTAAAGATTGCTAATTATAAATAATTAAAACGATCTACCATCATGATAAAAACAAGTTACAAATTCGACCAAGCTATCTTACCTACAGGTAGTTCATTAAAAGCTAATTTGTTGTTAAGTTTTCGTGCATCTGAAATAGTTGAATCTCCCCGACGTAACCTTAATCTCTCTCTGGTAATTGACCGTTCGGGTTCTATGGCAGGTGCCCCTTTACATCACGCTCTCAAAGCTGCTGAGTCTGTGGTGGAACAACTGGAAGCCAATGATGTTCTTTCAGTAGTTGTTTACGATGATAGGGTGGATACCGTTGTACCACCTCAGCCTGTAACCGACAAGTCTGCACTCAAAAATTCTATACGTAGAGTTAGAGCCGGAGGTATTACTAATTTATCTGGTGGATGGCTCCAAGGCTGTGAATACGTAAAAAATCAACTTGACAGTCAAAAAATTAACCGCGTTCTTCTGCTGACCGATGGTTTAGCAAACATGGGTATTCAAGACCCCAAAGTACTTACCGCAACAGCAGGAAAAAAAGCTGAGGAAGGTATTACTACTACTACATTAGGTTTTGCTCAAGGTTTCAATGAAGACCTTTTAATTGGTATGGCAAGGGCTGCTAATGGCAACTTTTACTTTATTCAAAGTATTGATGAAGCAACTGAAGTTTTTAGCATTGAGTTAGATAGTCTTAGAGCAGTGGTAGGTCAAAATCTTAAAGTAATACTAGAGTTGGCCGATGGTGTTAATCTCGTTGATACCTTGAGTCTTGCTAAAGTTGACCGCAATGATGTTGGTCAAACTGTTATTACTCTAGGAGAACTTTACGAAGGTGAAGATAAGCTTTTAGGTTTAAGTCTCGATATTTCTTCTGCGACCATCGGTGAATTGCCTGTAATGAAACTACATTATAGTGCTGATGTTGTGCATTCGGATGTGATTCAAAGCGTATCAGGCACAATCGACATTATAGCTAAAGTTGGTACGGTTGAGGAATCGGCTTTTGCTTCTTCCAGTGATGTCATGCTTGATTTAAGCCGTTTGACTATCGCTAAAGTCAAAGAAACTGCTCTCGATTTAGCAGAGCATGGCAGACATTCTGAAGCAGAACAAGCTTTGCGCTTGCTTGTAGAAAATTTGCGAAATAAAGGTTTGAACGAGAATTTTGAAATTGCTGAGGAAATAGATCAGCTTGAATATTTTGCCGAGCGGATTGCACAAAAAGCTTTGGGTAATGCAGGACGTAAAGAACTGCGAGACCAGGCTTATCAGGCAATGACGCGCAATCGTAACGATTTGGTTGGTCGTGGTGTGACTGCGGGTTCGGAAATATATGCGATGCCCACAGTAAATGGAATTGGTTCGGGTGTTGAATTATACTGCGTTCGGGAAGGGGGTAAGCTACGGGTTAAAGTAAAGTCCGATGGCTACGATTCAACTAAAAACGTTCAGTTTCCCCGCTCCATTCGTGCTGAAGGAGCGAGTTATATTGTTGAAGGTTTGGAGCTTTCAGCTGATGGTACTTTTTATCGCGTACATGGCAAAATTAACCGTTTTGCTAAACCTGGTGAAGCAGATACTTTTACTGCTCCCAGGCATTCAAAACCAACTAGCAATGGTAAAGCATCCAAAGGTACTGCTAGCGCTGCCGATCTTCCTACCACCGATACTGCAAATAATGGTGTTCTTGTTCAGTGCGTTCAAGATGGTAAAAAGCTGCGTGCTAGAGTGGTTTCTGATGGATACGAATCCGATTGGAATATGCGTTTTCCTCGTTCAGTTCGTGAAGAAGGAATGCTTTACGTTGTTGATGAAATAAAAATAGGTCCCGATGGCAAGTCTTATATAGCCTGTGGTGAAATTAAACGTTTTGTGCAGCCTAATGTTACTAATTGAGATGATATTAAGTAAGTTGGCACGAATAAAGCAAACTGGTTATGGTCGTTAGTTGTCTAGTTGTAATTGGTCAAAGGCATCGGGTTTAAAGTATATTTACAAGTCGTAACATATTTAGGTTTATTCCCGCTCACTTACTTAGGTTCGGATAAATAATTACCATGAGGCTCGTAGTTAATTAATATTAAAATTACGCTTCAATCAAGGGGTTATAGTCATCCGGATTGGTAAACCCAGCAACCCAAGCGGCTGCTTCACGACAAGTGCGTATATGGGGGGGAACACGCAATACATGAGTATGTCCTGTAGATGGACAAATCACCTTCAAAACCATCAGAGCTTCATCATCCTCAAAAGGAATGCAGACAAGTTGACGTTCCCCTCCAGCATCTTTATCGCGATCGCGTATTAATCCTCCTACTTGCTGCAAAAATGTCTCGTATCCCAGACGCTCAATCAGTACGCGACGCAATTCAATATTTTCTACATTGAGAATATCTTGTCCCGTCATGGATTGCGACTCAAAGGCAATGCGGTCATTTACCTGTACACCTCGCCAGCGCAAAACGAAACCATGCCCCGTTCCCAAGCTACTAATCCCGCTTCCAGCTAACTCAATCCAGTTAGTAACATGAAGACATGAAGGAAGATTAATTAAGTTCTTACAATCGCTAATATCGAGAGTTTCACAGGTAAGATTTTCTGGTAGATTGTAAAGCTCCACCACACCGCTTAAATCTAGATGCCCTAGAACGCGCATACCATCCCAAGCGCGATGTTCTTCGATGAGTTTTCGGGCCTGTTCAGGAGGTACGGGTTCATTACTTTGACTTGGGAACTGCTTAACCGATCTTTTGGGTACGCGCCCCTTCGACATCATAGTTAGCATTAATCTTCTACCTCCACGTAAGCGTCGGGACGATATTCGCGTTGTTTCCAAACGCGGTAAATACCGGATGGTAATTCAATTGCTCGATGCTCTTCATGAACCAAAGTAGCAGCTTGTTTCACCTCAAGGAAAAGCTCATTACCGCGTATCCATAACTGAACGGCATCTTGTTGCTGAATGCGATGGCTATGTCCCGTAACTTCACCGCGAGCCAAGGTAGCCCCCGCACGCTTTTGAACATCCGGCGGTACAGTAGCGATCCGAGCAAGCAAAACGTCGCCATGTCTGTAGAGAATATTACCTTGGTTTTGTTCGGGGTTTCTGCTGTTCCAAAGCATATACAGTCGTATTTTAAATTATTATTTCAGCTTTTAGACGTATTGTAGTACATTTATATTGAAATAGAGAACACCTAAAAGAATTTTTCCTAAAACCTTCGATTAATTCGGCTTTTTTGAGATTGGGCATGGCATTGTCGCGACGCTCAAATTCAGGACGAATTAGGCAAGCCACTCTCAAGAGGCGGAATATAACTATGAGAAGCGGCTGGAGTCGGCTGTTGTGGAGAGGTGTTAACCATAACCGCAGGCAGTAGAGGTGGGTCATTTGATTGTATCTTAGTACTAATGTTTTAGGAAAACGTAAAGCCCATCCTATACTTTTAACTTCTAACTACGACTTCTTCTCATCATCACCTAACATTTGAATTAATTTTCTCGCTGCTAAAACACCCATAACTCCTGCACCCAACACTTCCGCAACTTGCACCACTTTTTTACCCACATCTTTAGAGTTGAGATGGTTGTGAAAAATCTCTTCATCGAGCCATTCATCTGTAGCTTTAAAGTCATGTATTGGAGTTGGTAAAAGCGTTAAATATGTGGCTTGCCGGATTAAGTGAGCGGGTTCTCCAGAAACTTTTAAAATGTTAAAAAGGTTAGCGCAAGCATCATTTAAACCCAGTTTTAAGAGGGTTCCGCGTATATTTATCTTCACTGGTTCGAGGTCGTGTCCCAATGCTAATGCTTTCAAATTTTTAGCAATTGTAGCCCCTTGTTGATAAGCAGCCTGAGCGCTAGGTGGGAAAGATTTATTTTGTACAGATGCACAATCTCCACCTATAAAGACTTCTGGAAAGCCAGGTAGTTGCATTGTGGGAGTGACTACAAGACGACCGTGCGAGTCGCGGTGTTCTTTGGGAATTGGCAAGTCTTGAATTAATGGATGAACCGAAGTACCAGCAGTCCAAATTGCAGTAAACGCAGGTAAAGTTTCGGTATTCTCATCGCGTTTATATTCGATTGCGTCGGGACGAACTGCTGTTACTTCTGCTCCTGTAATTACTTCGATGGGAACGGTGCGTTTTTGCAATTTATCCTTGGCAATATCGCGCATTTGTTCGTTAATATCACCACTAAGGATTTCCTTACCGTGATTGAGCAGTACTACGCGGATTTCACTTGCGTTGCCTTTCAAAGCACCATACCAACTTGGTAAAAAGTCAGCACAGGTAGCTGCCATTTCCACACCCGAAGCATTACCACCAATTACCCCCACTGTCAATAATTTACGGCGTTCTTGTGGGTCTTCGGTTTGCACCGCTTGTTGCAAGCAGGTGCGTAAATGACGGTCAATTGCGATCGCATCTTCTTGCGTCCAAAATGGTAATGCGTTCTCTTTAGCACCTTCAACTTGGCGATAGTTAGTAATACTACCCAAAGCTAATACTAAGTTGCTGTAATTGTAGGAGTTTCCCGAAGCTAATTTGACTTTGCGTTGATGCAGGTCGATTGATTGCACCGTGTCCTGAACAAAGATGACACCGCTTCCTTTAAGTAGTTCTGAAAAACGCGGCACTACTTGAAGAGTATTCATTTCACCGCTGAAATATTCATAAAGTAACGGCTTAAAACAAAAGCGTTCGCTACGGTCAATTAAAATTACAGAACGCGGATAGTGTTGATGAGCAAGATGTAAGGCTGTAAACAGCCCAGCGAAACCAGCACCGACAATTACTGTTTGATTGATTGAACTGTTCATATTATCCCTTGTTATTTGTTATTTTTTAGTTGTCAGTTGGTAGTTAGCAGCTGTTATTTGTGATTTGTTATTTGCATTTGTTATTTAGTATTTGTCATTTATAAATACTATTGACCACTGACAACTGAGAACTGACCACTGACAGCTGAGAACTGACCACTGAAATTTACACAAGCACAAAGAAAAGAATTAAAATGACGCTAAGGGCAAAAGCGAACAAAATAGCATATTCAACTCTACGACTAATAAACCCAATAGCAGCAATCAAAACGATACCAAGAGCAACTACACCAAAATACTGCTCTTTTTGCAAACCTTTAGCAATTAGTGGGTCTTCTTGTACAGATTTTGAGGGAATTACTTCAATTGGTTTGAGACTCTCTGGTGCTGGTAATTCTGAAGCAAATAAAATCATTAAATTCCTCCTGAAAATTTTAATAATTTACACAATCTAAAGCTGAAAATCGAAAATCAAAACTACTTTTATACTCGCCACAGGTAAAGAAGCGAGAACAAAATAACCCAAATGACATCAACAAAATGCCAGAATAATGTAGTTGCACTGGCTCCAAAGTGGGTATTGTTGTAATTCCCCGGAATGAAAGACCGAATCAGCATGATTATCTGTAAGATAACGCCAGTCAGAACATGCAAACCGTGGAAACCAGTTAATACATAATAAGTCGAACCTACTAACCCTGTGGTCAGTCCAAAGTTAAGGTTTTTCCACTCAATCGCTTGACCAACTAAAAAGTAAGTTCCCATACAAATTGTAATTAGCCATAGCAAGCGAAATCGATTGAGTCGATTCCGTCTGAGCGCATTTTCTGCTGGTTGAATAATAAAACTGCTCGAAAGCAATACTAGGGTATTAATAATTACAAAAGTAGATAATTCTACTCCCGAAACTCCAGGCGGTAACCAGTTACGTGTTGTTAATCTTAGCACCACATATGTAAAGAAAAAGCTTAGGAAAACTATGCTTTCCGACAGCAGGAATACAGTAAAACCGAACATTCCTTTACCGTGATGGTCGTGTCCCTGTCCGCCACCAGTTGGTATAAACCGCTGTAACTTATTCGGTAGTTTTTCCAACCATCTTTCAAAACGGATTGGACTTTCATCATGATGATGGTGTCTTGCCATAACTTACCTGCGCTCATCAGATTCAACGACTGCAACTTGAGGATTACCGTAGTCGTAGGGAGGTCTTGTCACAATTGGAATTTCCTCAAAGTTATCTCGCGGTGGTGGTGAAGAAGTCGTCCACTCGAGTCCGGTAGCGTGCCAAGGGTTATTTGTTGCCCTAGTTCCATACAGCCAGGAACCTACGATATTTGCGATAAAAGGCAGCGTCGATACCCCCAATAAAAACGACCCCAAACTCGCAATAATATTCCACCCTTGGTACTGGGGAGCGTAAGATGCTGCTCGTCGCACCATACCCTGCAATCCCAATGGGTGCATGGGTAAAAATGTGACGTTAGCACCAATAAAGGTCAACCAAAAATGCAGCTTACCCCAACCTTCGGCGTACATCCTTCCGGTTATTTTCGGAAACCAAAAATAAATGGCTGCAAAAATTCCCATTGTAATCGTATTAAAGACTATGTAGTGAAAGTGACCCACTACAAAGTAAGTATTATTAACGTGAAGGTCGAACGGTGTGGCGGCAAGCATTACACCAGTAACGCCACCAAAGATAAACATTACAACACCCCCCAGCGCAAATAGCATTGGTGTATCGAGGTGCAATTTGCCCCTCCAAACGGTGGCTGTCCAAGCGAACGCTTTTACACCAGTAGGGACGGCAATCAACATTGAAGTCGTCATAAAAAACATTCGCATCCAACCCGGTGTCGCGCTGGCAAACATGTGATGCACCCAGACCGAGATACTTAGCAATGCAATTCCAAAGGTTGCGATCGCAACCGACCGATAGCCAAACAAGGGGTTGCGAGAAAAGGCTGGCAGTATCTCCGCAAAAATACCGAATGCTGGTAGCGCCATTACATACACTGCTGGGTGCGAATAGAACCAGAATAAATGCTGATAAATAATTGGGTCGCCGTTGTCTTCAGGTTTGAAGAAGTGCGTACCAAAAGTTAGGTCAAAAAATAGCAGTATCAAAGCACCTGTCAGCGAAGGCAAACAGAATAGTTGGAGTATCTGAGCGCTGAGAACCGACCAGACTAAAATCGGCATCCGGAAGAAAGTCATCCCAGGCGATCGCATCCAATAGATAGTAGTAATAAAGTTAACACCCCCCATAATCGAGGAAATGCCGATAATTACTAAGCTAATAATCCAGATAAATTCACCATTAATAACATGACCCGAAGGAACTTGAATACTAATTGGTGGGTAAGACCACCACCCAGCCTGTGCGGGACCAGTCGGCAGCAAAAAGCTTGATATTAACAAAATACCTGCTGGTGGAAGCATCCAGAAAGATATAGCATTCAGCAATGGGAACGCCATATCCCGCGCCCCAATCATCAACGGCACTAAGTAATTAGCAAGACCAGCATTAAATGGGATAATCCACAAGAAAATCATCACCGTGCCGTGCATCGTAAACAAAGCGTTGTAGAAAGGACGGTCTACCAAATTTGAGGCCGGGGTAATCAATTCAGCACGGATCAGCATGGCAAGCATCCCCCCAATCAGGAAGAAAATAAATGCCATCACCATGTACTGAATACCAATAACCTTATGGTCAGTACTAAAGCTGAAATAACGCCGCCAATTCTCTCCAATTTGGTTAGAAGAATTTTTGAAATTTCCATTAATGCTTTCAGCAAAATTATCTGTCATAGTTACTAAATAGTAAAAAACCGTAGCGATTCATTCATAATTAATTGAAACTTTTTTAGAATCCGTAAGCCCTATTTCATCAAAATTTTCCTTTCCCCTCTTCCCCTCTCCCTACCTTTACCCCTTTCCCTTTCCCCATTCCCCCGTCTCGATCCCGATATACCCGCTTTTAAATAATGTTTTCGATTCATCTGCCACTTTAATCGTTGAATCTGGCTTTTGAACAGCAATTCGAGTTAGCCAATCACTATAAGCTTGAAGAGATTCGATATATACATCCGCCTCCATTGAGGCAAAGTCCGTACCGCTAAATTGCGAATCTCTCAACCGATACTTACCCGCACGAGTCGGTAAAAGTACCAAATCAATCTCGCGTCCGGGGACAATATCTTGCTTGAGGCGAAACTCCGGAACATAGAAACCGTGAATGACTGACTGCGCGTGTAAATTTAGACGAGTGCTGCGATTAATTGGCAAGTGTAATTCATTACTCGTGACATTATTTGGATAGCGGAAAGACCAAACCCACTGTTTAGCAAAAACCTCAATTGTTTCAGCGGCAGGTTTAGGGATATCGCTGATAAGTGCCGCATTAGCTGGTTCCGCTTCTAGCGGAGTATGTAAATGTACGATTTGTTTTAAACCCAAAATATTTAACTGTTGATAAATATTGAAACTTTGAAAAGCAATCCACAATACCAAAATCCCTGGTACAACCATCCACAAAATTTCTAACCTCACATCGCTTCTAGCCGGATGTCCCTCGCTGAAATCACCGTGCGGTGCCCGAAAGAAAAATATCGAAAATGCGATCGCGCCAACAAGCCCAAGAAAGATAAAGGCTCCAATTGAAGTTAAGAAACTAAATAAATCATCTACTCGTTGTGCTTCTGCGGTTGCTTGTACGGGCATCCAAGCATAAGCGAGATGTCCTATCCAACGGCTGACTACAAGCAATATTGCAACAAAAGTGCCTATTAATAGATACTCAAAAGATTTAGACATGAAAACTTATAAGTTAAAGAAGGGGAAAGGGTTTTGAGGGGTTAATAGATCCCCGACGCGCGTAAAAGTTATCGGGGATCTAGGCAAGAGCGCTCATGGTCAAAATTAATGACATGAAACACTACCTATATTTATTTGATATATCTAAAAGTGCATAATAAGCTTCCTTACACGCTTTATAAATGTAAGAACCTTTATTTATTTAAGTAATAAATCTGGATTTTTACCTTCACGTAACAATCCTTCAGCAGTATTATGAATTCCAAAATCACCTCCTAGATGTGCCCCTAGCGTTCCGTGTATGTATAGAATGCCTAAAAGTGCAATACCTATTAATAAATAACTCCACCCAACTTGTCTAGAAGCATCTTTACGCCAGCGATAGCGTTGCAAGCCTCTCCATACAGCCATGCCAACGATACTCGCCAACAGCAACACACCACCTACACCATGCAAAACCATTGTCCAACCAGCACCTAATCCCCAAGCACTTTTCACATCAGTTGGTGGGTTTGCCAGCAGAATCTCAAAAAAACCCACAGTGACGGTAAAGAACGTCACAACCGCAGCCGCCAGTAAATTGAACCAACCAACATCATAGAAACCCGAACGGATAGCGGTTAATCCCAAAAATTTAAATATGGGTTTTTCTAAGTGGAAAAATGTTGCTGCGATATCGAAGATGATGGCAATAATAAATAGACCTAACGTCAAATGCACCAGTTTTGGATGCATAGGTATTTCGTAAGGCAATCCGTTCGCACCCAGTTTCAATCCTAACTGTTCAATCAGTTGCGAATTCATGGTAAGATACCTTGTTTCATACCTTGAACAACTGGTTCCACATGCAACCCATATACCCAAACTAGCTTGCTACCCAGATACATTTGTAAGAATACTAAGCAGCTTAAAAACGTAGTTGCACCTAGGTAAATCGGTGGTATTTTTAACGGATTGCGATTGCGTATTACTAAACGCCAAGCGGCTATAGCTACTACAATAGCCCCCAACGACCAGCCTAGTACAGTGTGAAAATTAAGTGTCGATTGAACTGCTTTGTACGTATTTGCCAACCCTGCTTCAAATTGACCAAAAATGATTGCGACAAAAATCGCTGCCGAAGCGACAAACAAATTCCAAAAACTTACCTCAAATAAACGTGCATTTCGCGTCAAATAACCCACAACGTCGCACAAAAAAGAAAAAAACACCATCGCAATTACAAAATGGACGACGACGGGATGAATTGGGTCTGGGTATGGTAGATTTTGGCTATTTAGAGGCAGTGCTAACATTACTTTTTCCTCAAAAGCTTTCTTAAAACCACAAATGCTTGCGGTTTCACCCTTACAGTTGCACGCCGTCTGGGCTGATTAATTGTTTCGATAAATTGGATTAATAAAACACTATCTAAAGGATGATTTAAATAAAATGATTTTTTAATTATTAAGAAATATTAATAAAAAGTTGAATAAATTTGAAAAGATGCATTGATTCGTCAATTTTAAGCTTTTATCAAAAATCGTGGTGTCTAGATCCCAAATTTCGTAAAAAAAGTCGAGGATCTAACTTAAGAGCGACTTTTCAAACATTCAAGCAATTTTATCGACGTAACTCGCAGCATAATCAATAACGCACATTTGCCGATATGTAGAATGAATCCCAAAGGCAACTCCGGCAACTTTAAAATTGGGATTAAACATGTTAGTTCGATGACCTCGGTCGGGCACGCCATCATCGACAATTAACTGCATAACAATATCTTCTGCCGCGTGCGAACCATAGCTAATATTTTCTCCAGCCGTAATTAACCAGTTTCCATAACGTTCCATGCGAGTAAAGGGGGTGCTACCGTCGCTACCGGAATGACCGAGAAGACCTGTTTTACCTTGGTCTTTTACATGGTCTTTTGCGGCTAGCGATAACCCCTTCGATACTTCTAAAGCAGGTGCAGGAGAAACTTGCATGAGGTATCGAATCGCTTCATCAACTGGTTTCACGCCTTCTTGAGTTTGTAAATAATGATGCGGGGAAAGTTTAACCCGCTTACCTTCAAAGCGCTGTTTGTAATTTTCCAACACGGTAATATAAGCAAGTGGATTCGTTCGCGCTTTGTTCATCTCCACAACTACTTGTTGTTCTAAACGCGACAAAATGCTTTCATTAACAGAACTATTTAAATCGCGATTGTTTGCAGGTGCTGATGAAATTGGTTGCACGACTATTTGTTGGCACGATGTGGCTAGTAAGTTTATAGGAAATACCCAAGGTAAGATTCGACGCATTAAGATTTTTTTCATAACCTGGGAATAGGACGGGTATCCTCGCCCGTCCTAATATGTCATTTAAATATGCAACTTAACAACTTGTGGCATGATTGTATCTTATTTATCCTTGAAACCACCTGCATAGTTAATTACGCATATCTTCCTATATTTAGTGTGATTTCCGAAAGCAACTCCGGCAACTTTAAATTTAGGATTAAAGATATTTGTGCGATGACCTCGGTCGGGTACACCATCATCGATAATTAATTGCATAACAATATCTTGCGCCGTTGCGGGACCGTAGCTAATGTTTTCCCCTGCGGTGGTTTGCCATCTTCCATAACGGTCAATACGAGTAAAGGGACTGCTACCATCACTACCATTATGACCTGTTGTACCTTTGGGGCCTTGGTCTTTGACGTGATCCTTTGCACCTTTCGACATTCCCTTCGATGCAGTCAACGCACCCACCGGACGCTGTGACTTGAGGAATGCGATCGCTTCATCAACTGGTCGAGTTCCTTCTTGCGTTACCAAAAAGACATTTTTACCCATTTTGACGCGCTTTCCCTGGAAACGTTTTCGGTAGCTTTCCATAAATGGGATGTAAGATTTAGGGTTTGTCCGTACCTTACTCATTTCCGAAATTACTTGCGCTTCCAATGGCGAAAGGAAACTCGCTTGCGCTAGCAAAGTTGGATTTGCTTTGTTCTGTGGGATAATCGTTTGAGGGGTTGCTGTCGTTAACTCATTGACAAAATTAGTTGTAATTTTAGCTACCGATGGATTTGTCAACAGTAGTCCACAAAAGCTAGCGATTAAAGTTACAGGGGATAGCATCCACGAGCGCAGATGATACATTGATTACTTTCCTTTTGATGAAATAAGCGAGTTGATGACGGTATATTTTATTGACTGCAAGCTAACACAACTTGTTTCTAACAAGTAAATTGGCAAGAAAAATTCAATGTATATGAAGAAATATAAACTTGACGTAGGGGAGGTAAAAAGGGGTGTGGTGTGGATGTTCCTCCCCCTTTATTACCGTTGTGTTACGCGCTTATGCTAACGCACCCTACAATTTAAATTTATTAACATAGTTGTAAATATTCCTACGTATGCCGACTTACCAAAGTCCAATTTTTTGCCGTTCGCAGTATAGTCTCCATTTTATAATGCGATCGCTCGTTTCATCAAAAATTTGGGTAGAAACCCCGTCCTTATAGGACGGATGAGTATTAATTTTCAGATCGTATTTGATTTTTCAATGAGTCTATCAACAAACTCCCGCAAAACCGGAGTGCCACCCAGGAATCTTTTTTAGCTCCTCTAATTGCCCTTCAAATCCCTTGAAACTAATTGGTTGTTTCGCGCTTTTTGCGAGTTCTGTCACTAGTAAAACCTAACTGATTATTTTTTTCAAATCGCATGTTGACAATCATACACTATAGTTAGTAAACTAACTTTAACAGCAAAAACAGGCAATTGCCAATGTTTTATGGGTGTCAACAGGTTTTAATTAGTCCAGATAAAGATTTAAAAGCCTTACTTGAGTACGTTTGCACAGAAGCCAACAACCTAACTAATTGCGGCATTTACTATTCTCGTCAGTTTTATTTTAAAACTGGGTTATTCCCAAGTAAGGTTGATTTAATTACCGCAGTTGGACTTAACCAAAAAAATAAGCACTACCAGGCTTTGTACTCGGATACGGCGCAACAGATTTTAACTGGTGTTGCAGAATCCTTTAAGTCTTATGTCGGATTATTGAAGGGTATTAAGAAAGGCACTGTTACTCAAAATCCAAGATTACCAGATTATCGTCAGTCTGGGGGCATGGCGCTTGCTACTTTTACAGTCCGCTCAATCAAGTTAAAAGATGGAATGCTACGCTTTCCTCTCGGAAGTTTGGTAAAGACCTGGTTTGGAGTTGATGCATTTTACTTACCCATGCCAACAAATTTGGATTTCAAAGCTATTCGAGAAATCAGAATACTACCAAGAAACAGACAATTTTATGCCGAGTTTGTTTACAAAACTGAAACATCCGTTGTTGAAATTGATAAGTCTAAGGTGTTGGGAATTGACCACGGCATCGACAATTGGTTAACTTGTGTATCGAATGTTGGAACTTCTTTTCTTGTTGATGGACTACATCTAAAATCTTTGAATCAATGGTACAACAAAACTGTTGCTAAACTTAAAGAAAATATTCCTCTTGGGTTTTGGTCTAATCGACTTGCAGCAATTACCGAAAAACGTAACCGCGTTGGGAGAGATGCTGTTAATAAAGCTGCTCGAATAATTATCAACCATTGCATAGAAAATAAAATTGGTTCAGTTGTTTTTGGTTGGAATACCGGACAGAAAGACGGTTCAAACATGGGGAAGAAGAACAATCAGAAATTTGTTCAAATTCCAACAGCTAAACTCAAAGATCGCATTGCTCAGTTATGCGAACAATACGGCATTGATTTTATCGAAACAGAGGAATCCTACACTTCCAAAACATCTTTTCTTGATAATGATGTTCTACCTAAATTCCGTGAAAAACCGGAAGGGTGGAAGAGTTCAGGAACCAGAATAACCAGAGGCCAATTTAAAACCTCAACTGGCATTAAAATAAACGCAGATTGTAACGGCGCTGCGAACATAATCAGAAAAGTAGCGGCAATATTTAAGTTTGACTTAAGTAAAGTCAGTAGTGGTGTTTTAAGTACGCCAAAGAAAGTTCTTCTGTGGACTCTTCAGAAATCCCCGTGCGTTCACGCCGGGGAAGCTTAAAAGGATAATTCAACTATCTGCTTTTCTGGTTCAATTTTCTGTTGAACGCTTATGCTACTTCCAGCCAGCCTTGAACCGCATCTTGTAACATTTCTAATAAATGCTCATAACTATTGCCCCAAGTATGACATCCTGGCAATGCAGGTACAGAGCCGCACCAGACATCATCTTCTTGCCAAATAACTGCCTTGATTTTCATTTTTAATCCTTTCTTACAAGGCTACTTGATTATTTTAGCGCAGTTATGTTGTGAACAAGGCAGAGTTAGGAATTATTAACTCCTAACTCTGCACGGGCGGGTTCACAAAGATTTCTAATTTTCTAATCAGATACTGCTAAACCCGCCCCTACACTCCACAATTCAATTCGCTGGATTTCTGCGAAAAGCGGGCGTTTTCGCGGTAATCGACGGGACAATCAATCACTGTAGGAACATCCTGCGCTAATGCTTCTTTCAACACGGGAATCAAATCGGTGGCAGAGTCAACGCGGTAGCCTTTTAATCCCATGCTCTCCGCAAATTTAACGAAGTCGGGGTTTGTGAAATGCACAAATGATGACCGCCCTTTGCCGAAGTGGTTTTCTTGCTTCCACTTGATTAAGCCATAGCCGCCATCGTTGAAAACCAACGTCACAAATGGCGTACCGATGCGCAATGCAGTTTCCAATTCCTGACAGTTCATCATAAAACCACCGTCACCCGTTACCGCGACAACTTTACGGTTGGGATGCACAAGTTTAGCTGCTAAAGCGCCGGGAATGGCGATCCCCATTGCTGCAAAGCCGTTGGAAATTATACAAGTATTGGGGCTGTGACAGTGATAGTTGCGGGCAATCCACATTTTATGTGCGCCAACGTCGGATATTACGATATCTTCGGGTGCCATGACTTGCCGCAAGTCGTAAATAAGTTTTTGGGGTTTGATGGGGAAACCGTCGTCATTGGCATATGCTTCGTAGTCTGCACGGATGTTTTCGCGCAAGCTGATGGAGTAGGGTTGGGGTTTTCCGTGTCTGTCGGCAACTCTGAGGATTTCATTTAACGAATCCGAGATATCCCCAGCGACTTCGACGATGGGGATGTAGCTGCTGTCGATTTCCGCTGAAATTGCACCGATGTGGATGATGGGAATTTTGCCGTTGGGATTCCATTTTTTCGGCGAAAATTCAATCAAGTCATAACCGATGGCAATTACTAAGTCGGTCTTATCGAAACCACAGCTTACAAAGTCACGCTGTTGCAACCCTACTGCCCACAATGCCAATGGATGGGTGTAAGGAATTACACCTTTACCCATGAAAGTGTTGGCGGTAGGGATATTTAACTGGGTGGCAAATTGGGTAACAGCATCGCTAGCTTGGGCGCGAATTGCCCCATTTCCCACTAAGATTATGGGGTTGACGGCTTGGGAAATTGCGGCGGCAGCGGCGCGAATGCTGGCGAAGGATGCGAAGGTTTTTTCGGGTTTGTCGATGCGTAGGGGTTTGCCTTCAACAGACATTGCGGCGATATTTTCGGGCAAGTCGATGTGAACTGCACCGGGTTTTTCGGATTGCGATCGCTTGAATGCTTTCCGCACCAATTCGGGTGTTATACTCGGTCGCACAATCTGTTTGCTCCACTTAGTTACGGGGGCAAACATTGCTACTAAGTCTAAGTATTGGTGCGATTCGATATGCATCCTGTCGGTTCCCACCTGTCCGGTGATTGCTACTAATGGCGCACCATCGAGGTTCGCGTCGGCAACTCCGGTCATCAAGTTTGTGGCTCCGGGTCCTAGTGTAGATAGACACACCCCAGCTTTACCTGTAAGTCGTCCGTAAACATCTGCCATGAAGGCTGCACCCTGTTCGTGACGGGTGGTAATAAATTGGATTGAAGAATGTTTGAGCGCTTCTAAAACATCTAAATTTTCTTCCCCAGGAAGTCCGAAGACGTATTGAACACCTTCGTTTTCGAGACACTGTACTAATAGTTCTGCTGTATTCATAATTATCTCTCTAATGGAATTGAGGGGAGTAGGGAGTAGGGAGTAGGGAGTAGGGAGTGGGGAGGTGGGGAGGTGGGAAGGTGGGGAGATGGAGAGAATAGCATTATTTTCCCCTCTTCTGCCTTCTGCCTTCTGCCCTTCTGCCCTTCTGCCCTTCTGCCCTTCTGCCCTTCTGCCCTTCTGCCCTTCTGCCTACTCCCTAAATTACTTAACCCACACTGTTTTAACATTTACAAACTCATGTATCCCCTGAATGCTCAATTCTCGACCGTATCCGGAACGTTTGATACCGCCGAAAGGTAGACGGGGGTCAGATTTCACCATGCTGTTAATAAATACAGCACCTGCTTCAATTTCATTAATTAGATGTTGTTGTTGGGTTGCGTCGGTTGTCCAAGCGCTTGCACCTAAGCCGAAGGGTGTGGCATTTGCTAACTTGATGGCAGCGTTGATATCGGGGACGCGGAACAACATTGCTACAGGACCGAAAAATTCCTCCTGTGCCGTGGCGTTATCTATGTCAATATCTGTAATAATTGTCGGTGGATAAAAGTTACCGGGATGTTCCAATTTGTCGCCACCGATGAGGACTTTTGCACCGCTATTGATGGCGTTTTGTACCTGCTGGTCTAATTCTTTGAGAATGTCGGGAGTTGCCAAGGGTCCGATATCAGTATCGGGTAACATCGGGTCGCCGACTTTGAGTGCTTGGAATTTTTCGAGTAATAGTTTTTCAAATTTGTCTGCTACTGCATCTTCGACAATAAAGCGTTTGGCAGCGATGCAGGATTGTCCGTTGTTCAACATCCGCGCTGCGACTGCTGTTGTTGCGGCTGTTTCTAAATCAGCGCTTGCTAGTACTATAAATGGGTCGCTTCCACCCAATTCTAAGACGGTTTTTTTGATTTGTTTTCCGGCTGCGGATGCAAGAGACATTCCCGCAGGTTCGCTACCTGTAAGGGTTGCAGCTTTTACGCAGTTAAATGCAATGATATCGGCGACTTTGGCTGCACCAATGAGGAAGGTTTGAAATGCACCTGGGGGACAACCTGCACGATTGAAAATGTCTTCGATTGCTAAAGCACATTGGGGGACGTTGGAAGCATGTTTTAATATACCAACGTTACCTGCCATCAATGCGGGTGCGGCAAAGCGAAATACTTGCCAGAAGGGGAAATTCCACGGCATGACGGCGAGGATAATACCGAGTGGTTGGTATTTTACATAGCTCTGGCTCGCGTCGGTTTTTACGTAATTATCGGCGAGAAATTGCGGTGCATGTTCGGCATAGTAGCGGCAAACAGCGGCACATTTTTCGACTTCGGAAATAGCACTTTTGTATGTTTTGCCCATTTCCAGTGTCATTATCTTGGCAAAATCAGCTTTTTCTTGTTCTAGAATATCGGCAGCTTTTCTTTGGATATGCGATCGCACTTCAAAATTTGTATTGCGATATTCCTCAAATGCCTGTTGTGCCAAGTCTAATTTTGCCGCAATTTCTGTATCATTAAGTGGCTCAAATGTTTTGACCAATTCCCCTGTAGCGGGATTAATGGTGGCAATAGCCATCACAAGCACCTCCCGTTATAAATAGCTAGAGACAGCATTTTTTTTGACTAAACCAAAATCGATTTATAGCAAAACTTTATCGGAAAGCTGCTATTCAAATTGTAGTCTTTTAGCCAATAGATGTCCGCTAAATATTAATTTTCCGCAATTTAAATCAAATTAAAATATACATCCCTACTCCGTACAACTAGATCCCCGACTTCGTAAAAGTTGTCGGGGATCTGATTTTTTATATTATATAAGCTGTTATGTCAATTAAATATTTATAGAATTTGCTCCAACCATTAATAGTTAACCATGCATCTTGGTCTGATAAACCTTAACTAATCTACCAATTCCTTTAAATCGGTATTCTCCCATTTCATGGAATGCCGATTTAGAATTAAGTAGTCGGTAAGTCGCTTCACTGACAACACACTCACCTGGCGGACAAACACTTTCCAAACGCGAACCTAAATTAATTGTTCCACCTAAAGCTGTATATTCAACCCGTTGGGAACTACCAACATCACCAACAACTGCTTTCCCACTATTAATAGCTATTCGTAATTGTAAAGGTTGTTCCCAAAACTTTTTTGCATTTAGACTTTCCAAGCGAATTAACATTGCTTGTGCGGCTTCAACTGCCCTTTGGGCATGGTCTGGTTGAAATTCGGGTGCGCCGAAAAATGCCATAATACAATCGCCAATATACTTATCTAAAGTGCCGCTATAGGTAAAAATTTCTTGCAGCATCTCCTCGAATAACTTATTTAGCATTTCCGCAATTTGCGTTGGTGTTAGGCGTTCGGAAATCGCGGTAAATCCAACAATATCGGCAAACAAAATACTGATTTCGCTTTCTTTTGGTGGTAAGCGTCCATCGGGTAATGCACCGACTTCGATTAATTGTTGCACGACAGCTGGAGAATGATATCGTTCCAAACGGTGACGAATCATTTCCTCGCTTTTGAGTTTTTCTGCTAGCAACCAACGTTGAACGCTAGAAGCAACAATATTGGCTAATACCGAAAAAAATCTTAATTCTTGTTCTCCTTCTTCTTCCCAATGGTATGAAGAAAGATGAGCATCGGCATATAAAACCCCAACAACTTTATTTTCATCCCATAGCGGTACTGCCATTGCGCTGCGAATATCATTAACTAAAATGCTATGTTCGCTGGCAAATCTTTCATCTTTTTGTGCGTCAGCAATTTGGATTGCGACTTTTTCTTCAAATACTTTTTGACAAATACTGCGGCTAATCCAACTACCATCAGCAGCAAGGTTTTGTTGTTGCGAAGCACTTCGCGCTGCTGCATTCATTAATTCCGGCTTACCACTGCTTTTAGTATCAATCAATAATGCTAGACGGTCAATACTATTTAAGTAACGAAATACAACTTGTTGAACCTGCGAAAAAATTTCTTCAATCGATGCTGCTGCTGAAAGATTTTTGGCGATATTGACCAAATCCTTTAGACGGGCAATAGTTTTATCCTTGCTACCAGCAACACCAGTATCTTTCTCCTCAGCTTCGATCCAACGTTCCTGCAATTGCTGGACATTGCGTAAAATAGTCCGCTGTTGTCCTTGTTGTGACTTGACTATAAGTGGTTGCAAAGTATCCTTTAAGACTACTTGTAGGCTGATATTACCCAACCAAATTACATCACCATCATGTAGTTGTTGTGGTGCAGTAACAGCCTTATTATTAACATACGTCCCGTTTTTGCTGCCCAAATCCTCAATAGTCCATACACCGACTGATACTTTGACCAGACAGGCATGATACCGGGAAATTCCCCCAAAAGGTAAATACAAGTTGCAGTCAGGCAAACGACCAATTGTAAATGCATCTTGAAGTACTTTTATCGTTTTGTCAGCATTTCCCTGTTTGAGACGCAGTTTGAGTTCAGTCATGAGTACTTTTTGCTTTATCCTGGTGTTTCAGGGGTGCTAGCATCTTAGCGCAATCATAAATTGGCTATCGAGTTTGCCTTGCATTGTTATTTACGTTCCTCCTAACATTATTTCGACAATTAAGTAATATCAAGCACATACATTGTCGCAATCAAATTATGCGATCGCAAGGCTAAAAGCAAGAAATTACGTCCAAATGTAACCACAAATTAGCCCTTTCAACAGTACTGAGCGATCTCTAGTACAAAATTACCTGAATTTGAAGTAAACGCTAGAGGTCAACGTTCTGCCTAACTGAGTTTACGGGTTTTGGGAAACGCAATTAAGCGGTTTGATTCGCACAAATACAATTCTTTATAGCAACTTTATAGAGTCTTGACCATATTTTAGTCAGAATTAGATACGAATAGAGGATAGTAGGTAAAATTCCTGTTCTAACTTGTAGAAAATTACGAGACATCTACTTGCCGAAGCCAATACTTTTATGACCAGACACAATCAATCTAATAAAGCTTTATTTTTAGGGTTTCCTATAGATTTAATTCTAGTTATTGCGAGTGTTTTCGTAGTAGCAATAGCAACCCTTTATCCTTTTAATTTTTCAATCCCAGAAAATTTTTCATTGCACGTGCTACTCGATAGATTTGATAACATCAGTTTTTTTAATGACCAGGTAAATAATGTTTTGTTATTTATGCCGCTAGGTTTTGGGTTAACAAGTATTTTATTACAAAATAGAATTACAGGATTAATCCAAATACTTGTAGTTATAGTTGCAAGCGCTAGCTTATCGTTTTCAGTCGAATTTTTGCAATCATTTCTACCCTCACGCGACCCAACACCAGATGATATTGTCAATAATACAATTGGCGGTTTTGTCGGATTACTTTGCTTTTACATATGGGACTCGCGCAGTTTTAGTTCGACAATCGATTATCTTGAAAATAACCAAGCTAGTAACTCACTCAAAAAACTTACGATATTTTTTACTGGATATATCTTATTGACTTTTTTAATTGCTTCGTCTTGGGAAAGTAATATCAGTTTGAGCAAATGGAATACAAGTTTTCCATTAGTAATTGGTAACGAAAGAACTGGAGATAGACCTTGGGAAGGGTCTATTTCACAGGTATCATTTGCAGATACAGCGATTTCTGGCAGTGACGTTAAAGCAGCATTTACTAATTCTACCTATTTCAGAGATAGCAATAGAACGCTATTAGGAAATTATCAACTTAGCGGCAATTACTACCCCGATACAACAGGTAAACTTCCCGAATTGTTGTGGCAAGGGCAATCAAAAGGTCAAGAAATTGATAATCAAAAAGGAGTTAGCTTAACTCCGAGTCGCTGGTTGCAAAGTGCAGAACCCGTTAAATTGATTAATCAGAGAATTAGCGAAACATCGCAATTTACTGTTAGCACAACAGTCACTACTGCAAATTTAAATCAAAGCGGTCCAGCACGAATAATTTCCCTATCTAGTGATTCGTTACGCAGAAATTTCACAATTGGACAAGATAAAAAAGATTTAGCATTGCGCTTGCGGACACCGATAACCGGACAAAATGGGGCAGATATTAAACTATTTGTACCTGAAGTTTTTGCAGATACCAATCCTCATCGTATTCTTGTTACTTATTTCCAAGGTAAATTACAGGTATATGTCGATAAAGCAGAAAATATTTACAGTTTTAACTTACTGGAATTGTTACCAGACAATCAAAAGATTTTTTCCTATGCAGTAACCTTTATTCCATTAGGGTTTTGCTTGGCAATACTCAATATTCTTGCCAAGCGTAAATATAATTTTAATCAGTTAATGCTAACCTGTGGAATTTTGTTACCTTCGCTGATACTTGAAAGTTTTTTAATTCACGAAAGTGGAAAAACTTTCAGCTTAATAAATTTAGGTTTAGGAATATTTTTTACAGCTTGTATAACTTTACTGTTTAAAGCGCGAACTATGATGTTAGGAGTTAGGAGTTAGTCGGGGCGGGTTTACAAAGATTTCTGATTATCATTGAGTATACTAGTGAACCCGCCCGTACAGAGTTAGGAGTTAGGAGTTAAATGCTTTATACTTTCCTTCTCCCCTTCTCCCATTCTCCCCTTCTCCCCTTACCCAGCAAATTGCGTTGGTATTTCTAAAGGAATTTGACCTAATAAACCTTTACGATAATCAGTTAGTAACTCTCGTGCAGTACGTTCGACATCACCGTTGTGACGGTATTCGGCTAAAGCGTGAAGATATGCTTCCCCAGTGTAATCTGTAGGGTCGAATTCGTAGCGCGATCGCAAGGCATTTTTTGCTGACAATTGCGGTGCGACAGCTTCGACGTAAGTAATTATATCGAT
>QQTW01000521.1_pt1 | contig 24066 bp, 18 predicted proteins | sample 1904831 | NCBI WGS metagenome assembly QQTW01 (sample SAMN09435610, study PRJNA476489) | Subsurface metagenome, whole genome shotgun sequencing project. | reverse complement strand
AGTTGTACTCGAGGGGAGAGCCGTAGGTGTCACTGATCGGAGGGACGAGGGAAGGATCGAGGCCGGAGAAGTTCTTATATGCTTTCTCGAGGATACGTTTCTTGTGGGCAAGCTGGTCATCATAGGACAGCATTTGCAATTGGCAGCCCGAGCAAGTCGAGAAGTACTTGCAGCCAATTCCCGCATCATTGCGTTTCGAAGATGGATTGATGATTTTGATGAAGTCTGTCTGGGCATATGGTCTGGATTGGTGGCGCTCTATCACTCTTGCAAGAACTCTGTCGCCCGGCACGGTGAAAGGGACAATGTACACAAGCTTGCCAGAGGGCGACAGAGCCAGACCGTCACCCGTTGAAGAAAGCTCCACTATGTCCAGCTCTATCTCCGAATAGCGTTCCAGCACATCTTCATCAGTACCATTGACCTCTCGCGCACTGACATCGCCATTCACTGACTGAGACCCGGTGTAGTCTTTTGCGGTCTTGTCGAGCAAAGCTTGAACTTCAAAACTGAGGACTTCCTCGTTCGATCCTTCCCTTAGTGCGGGACTGACATGCCCTAACTTCAATCTTTTTCGGTCTGCGACAGCTTGTCGCTGTTTCATGTTTGCTATCTGTAAAGCATTATAAAATTGTTGCCCCTGAGCTGGGCTGGATGGGAGAGAATGTAAAAACTTTCTGGCGACGACGCTTGCAATATCATTGGTGAAGAGTCGAAGCCGACAGCAACGGGTAAGTAGCATGGGACAGCAAAGATTTGACACTTTCTTGACCGCTCAGCCAGTACTGATCAATGGGCATAAAACAGAAATACACTTGTTGAAAGGAGAAAAAAAGCAGTCACGTGGTGGCTTTATCGATATTGATCTTGGCCTGTGCCAAGTAAAGATTTTGCAAGGGAACAAACATCTCAAACTATTTTCCACAATCCGTCTTGTCGTTGCTTCGAGCCGAGTCTTAGATCTCACTGCTGATATCTTGTTCTGGCAATGGCAGCGAACCGATCAGACTTCCAGGAAGGCGCTCCTGCAAAGCGCCAAAAGACAAGTAACGGCAACGTGGACCCGCGGAATAATCCTTACCTTCAGCATATGTATCCTGATGGTGACAATACCAGCAATGTTTACAACACTCCCCCGAGGCGAATGAACGGCGTGGCTGGCTCTGGGCCGCTTGCACAATTTCAAAGACACAAAACGACAGCTGCTTTAGCTCGAAGTGCGGAAGATGGCCAGAAGAACCCATTCACGGGACAACCATTTTCAGAGAGATATTTATCCATCTTACGGACCAGACGAGATCTCCCTGTTCATTCTCAGAGGTATGATCATACGATCCTAAGATCACGACAGCGCAACTGACTTTGCCCCAGGGATGAATTTCTCCAGATGTACCAGAAGTCCCAAATACTGGTCTTCGTTGGTGAGACTGGATCTGGAAAGACTACTCAGATTCCTCAGTTCGTTCTCTACGATGACCTACCCCAGATGAATCGAAAGCTTGTGGCATGTACGCAGCCTCGGAGGGTAGCAGCAATGTCAGTTGCGCAACGTGTCGCACAGGAGATGGACGTGAAGATGGGCGAGGAGGTCGGTTACAGCATTCGTTTTGAGGATATGACATCTCAAAAGACTATACTGAAATACATGACGGATGGAATGTTACTGCGAGAGGCTATGAATGATCACGATCTATCGCGGTACAGTACTATCATACTCGACGAAGCCCATGAAAGGACACTCGCCACAGATATCTTAATGGGTCTTCTCAAGGAGGTTGTGATCCGTAGGCCCGACCTGAAACTCATTATCATGTCTGCAACATTGGACGCGCAAAAATTTCAGAGTTACTTCAATGACGCACCATTACTGGCTGTACCTGGCAGAACTCACCCAGTCGAGATATTCTACACACCGGAACCAGAGAGGGACTATGTGGAGGCAGCTCTTCGAACCGTTCTCCAAATCCACGCTACAGAACCAGAGGGAGATATACTACTATTCTTAACTGGTGAAGAGGAAATTGAAGATGCTGTGCGGAAGATCTCTCTGGAAACCGATGAAATGGTTCGCGAAGCTGATGCGGGTCCAATGAAAGTCTATCCGCTCTATGGTACACTCCCGCCCGCACAACAGCAAAAGATCTTCGAGAAGGCCCCAGAACCTCGGACAGCTGGAGGACGACCCGGGCGCAAGTGCATCGTTGCAACAAACATTGCTGAGACCTCGCTTACCATCGATGGCATTGTGTATGTGGTAGACCCAGGGTTCTCCAAACAGAAAGTGTATAATCCAAGAATACGAGTTGAGTCACTTCTTGTGTCACCGATATCGAAAGCCTCTGCTCAGCAGAGAGCAGGCCGTGCCGGTCGTACACGACCAGGAAAGTGCTTCAGGCTATACACTGAAGGCGCCTTCAAGAAAGAGCTCATCGAGCAGACATATCCAGAAGTTCTGCGATCGAATTTATCGTCAACGGTGCTAGAATTGAAGAAGCTGGGCATTGATGACCTAGTGCACTTTGACCTGATGGACCCACCAGCACCAGAAACCCTAATGCGCGCCCTCGAAGAACTGAACTATCTTGCCTGCCTAGACGATGACGGCAATCTCACCCATCTCGGGCGTCTCGCCTCAGAGTTCCCGCTCGACCCGGCCCTGGCCGTAATGCTCATCTCGTCACCAGAATTCTACTGCTCCAACGAGATCCTAAGCCTAACAGCCCTCCTCTCGGTGCCGCAAATCTTCGTCCGTCCGGCCACCAACCGCAAACGCGCCGACGAAATGAAGAACCTCTTCGCCCACCCCGACGGCGACCACCTCACCCTCCTGAACGTCTACCACGCCTTCAAAGGCGACGCCGCCCTACAAAACCCACGGCAATGGTGTCACGACCACTTCCTGAGCCTGCGTGCCCTCCAATCCGCCGACAACGTGCGCCTGCAACTGAAACGGATCATGGAGCGCGAAGAGCTCGAACTGATGTCGACGCCCTTCGAGGACAAGAAGTACTACGAGAACATCCGCCGCGCGCTCGTGTCCGGCTTTTTCATGCAGGTGGCCAAGAAAGAGGCCAGCGGCAAAACCTACACGACGGTCAAGGACAACCAGACGGTGCTGCTGCATCCGAGCACGGTGCTGAACCAGGACAGCGAGTGGGTCGTCTACAACGAGTTTGTGCTGACGACCAAGAATTACGTGCGGACGGTGACCGCGGTGAGGGGGGAGTGGTTGTTGGTAAGCAAGCCCCACTATCAATCTCCTAGTTTTGGCATGATGTGATGGAGATGCGCAAGCCAGATTCTGGGGGGGCTAACCCTGTTGTGACCAGGACATCGCACCGAACTACTACGACATCTCGACGTTTCCCAAGGGCGAGGTCAAGACCGCCCTGGTCCGGACCCAGGAACGCATGCAGCGTCGCCAGAAGATGAAGGGTGGCAGATAGAAATGGGGAAGTAGAGGTTTATGTAGTGCGCAATGCGCTGCGTAGAGCATGCGCACATCCGTCTGGGTTTAGAGCGCATGCATGACAAGCTTAGACGAGATTCGAGAAACATGATGCCTCATATACGATCTCGATCTCGATCTCGATCTCGGATGTATCATGAGCGCAACTCAAGTCATGCAAGAATACACGGTTCTTTCTTGTATAAGAATACCCGATTCCATACAAGAAAGAACATATATTCTTCCACTTCATTGAATTTCATCACCTATCTATCTACAAGACAGCGTGCTTCCCCCTTCCTCCTTCCTCCTTGCCCCCCTCCCAAGTCCAAGCGCAGGGAAGCCATCCCTCCTCCTTGCCGCGGGAACATCTTCCGCAGCCATATCTCCGGCCTCTTCCCCTCCAGAACCAAGCTCATGCATGTCGAGGATGCGGTAGGGTGGGAAGGGCAACGGAGGCGGCCGCGCGGTCGGAGGGACCGGAGGTGCGGTCTTCTCTTCCCCGGCGTTTATGGATCCTGGATTTGAAGTCGGAGGTGTTGTTTCAGCGTGACTGGGGCGAGGAGGAGGTGCCGCCTGCTTCTGTGTCTCTGACTCGGATAGGGGGGTTGGTGGGGCGATTGGGGCTTGCATATCGGGATTGCGGTCTAGTTTCTGCTGTTGTAGCTGCCGGTGCTGGGAGCTTGTTCGCTCTGGCCGGGGTGGGTGGAAGCGGAGTACGGGTGTGGTAGGTTCCGCTGCAGATTCGGCTGGAGAGATTTCGCTTGCTGCTGTGGATGAGGCAGGGCTCCTGTTGACACGGGTAAGGGTTGCTGGCTTGTTACTCGTAACATCATGAGCAGGAATTTGGGATGGAGGTGGCTGGATTTGATCTTTGTTCTGCGAAGAAAACGGCCGGAGCGATATGGTGACTGACTGGTCTTGGAGTTTCCTGGACCTGATGGTGGAAGAGATCGGACGCCAGGCAAGCGAAGGTGTCTTGATCGAAATTTTTGTTTCAAGTTCTCCCTCCCACTTTGCTAAGATTTCCGAAGCAGGTGTACGAAACCTGTTGTCTAGGAGAGTGTTTGTGCTCTCTTTATCCGGGTGTGCGGGATGCCTATCATGCTCCCTTCCCATCGAAGCAGGGTCCAAGTCCCGTCCATCTTTCAGAGCTTCAAGCTGTCGCCTGAGTGAGTCCAGCTGAATTTGCTGTCGACGACATAAATCTTTCCATGGGGCAGCCTCGGCCTCATCATAAGCGGAATTGGAAGAAGCCTCCGCAGGGTATGTGCTGACGTCTGCTGAAAGTTCCGACAAGACTTCTGCAGAACTCTTCGTGCTGCCGCCCCTTTCAGTTTCCTCATCATCATCAACAGGCCGGGTAGGCTTAGGGACGGTTGCTTTCTCCTCAAGCCTGAGTTCGCGAATGTGCCTGAGATCTCGAGCAAACATGCGTGCTTTATGGACGGACGAGAGAGCTTCGCTGTCTTCATTGTAGACCTCCTCATGATGAGATTGCCACTCTCGAAGTATGTCCGCCGATCTTTGCGTCAAAGTAAGATCCGGATCAGCATTATACACTCCCAAGCGACACTGGACCGCTGCGCGGAGTATATCTCGATACAAGCTACGTTTTCCATATGCTGCACAACACTCCAACATTGCGAACACTATCCTCTGAAGATGACGAATACCCTGATCAGCAAGAATCTCTGCTTGGTCCAATGCCGATCTCATCCAGGTCTGACCTTTGTGCCAATTTTTGTGCGCGGCATAGTATTTCAAGAAGTTGCGTATGACGTGTGAAAGCCACAATTTACCAGTGCGTGTATAACCCAGCATTGTCGACCACGCCTCAGCGCGATGCGGCTGGTTGCACTTTAACGCAGTATAGATAAGGATTTGCAAGATTTGGGGGTCTCTTGTCGGAGGAGTTGGAACAAGTGTGTTGTTGATAGTCCTCCATTCCCATTGCTCTCCAAACTGAGCGTTTGCGCTGTCTGTGGTCAGCTTCTTCAGGAGCCGGTCAAAATAATGCGCCTCTTTATTCTTGCCGTATTGCCATAACAGGGTGAACACTGCATGTCGGTCGTACGGTAGCCGAGCCTCTATCATAGTACCATCGATCATAAAGCCCAGTTCATCGAATCGAGCCCGGGAGAGAGCACTAAGCAAAGGTATGTATCCACGGACGGTAGGCGAGTCGGGCGAGGATAACAGTTTTGCGGCGAATTGCTCTACCAGCTGCGTCACAGTCAGCTCGCCGCCTCTTAATTGTCTAGCTAGATCGCAAATGTCTTGATCAAGTGTGCATATGTCTCCCCTCGTAAGGATTTGGTATGCTCTCCAAGATGAACGTAGATCTTCCGAATTCATCAATCCCAAACTATTGCTCACGTGCTTCAGATGTTGGATCAGTTCATTGGCATCTTGAGGTAAAGTACCTGGACTATAGATATAGTCGGTGCTGTTTCTGATATAACGAGGACTCTTGCCGATGTGTATGTGCAGAAGCATCCTGATAGCAAGCTTGATAGCAACCAGTCTTTGTAGACGCTTGCATTTATCGATACTCCTCTGGTCCAATCCGGATTCGTTGGAGCTCTCTACGAATTCGTGGCCTGGCTCACCGTCGTAGCTTTGAGCAGCTGGTGCACTTGAAAAGTAGTGGTGGTCAGATCCAAGCGTAGGGGAATAATCAACAGCTTCGATTGAATCTTCTTCGTCCGCCACTGGGAAGCTGATCGCTGCCACAGAGCTGTAACTGCGAGTCAGCGCAGGGAGTCTTCTCAGACCTCTTCTTGTGCTGCTATAAGTTTTGACCTCATTTCGACGTATCTCCTCGACCTCTGCCTGCACTGCAGCGATCTTCTCGTCCCATTGTCTTCGCCGCTTATCCTTCGCCTTCGCATCCGCAATCAAAGCACCTCCGAGAACAGGTCCGAGAAGTAGAGTGAACGCATCGCCCGCCGTGAGCTGTTTTCGGAATATTCCAGTCGTAGTCCGACGAGACAAGGTGCCAGGGAGCGGTTTGTTACAGGAGATGCAACGACAAGTGTTCTGCGGCCGTATTGACCGAGACCAAACCGTTTGCATCGATGAGGGGACTTCATCAAAATGCTCTGAGCTTGGTCGAAGTTCGATGGGATTCTCATGCACCACAAGGACCTTTAATTGAGAATGGCTAAGTTGCGGCGTAATCACTCGGTCAGGCGGCTGAATGCCGGAGCCCATTGTACATGTAAATACGAGGGTTGGTACCAATAGTTTACGAAGCCTCAGTTGTTACATTGTTTTGATGACCTTCATCGGCAAAGAGGAAGTTTCCTTTTCTAACTATCTTACATCTACTGTATTAACACAGATTCAACGCTTAGATTGTAAGTGGCTTGTCTCCTTCATACTGGTGGTCAACGCCTAGCAATTCTATGCGTGGTCTGTTGCATGTCCAGTTGGTCCGTGAGATGCATCTGGCCAAAGATTTGAGTTAGATGAGGATTATAATGTCAGAGATCGAGGCGGCACTCACAATCAACTGTTACGAATGCTCGGTCGACTTCTTCAAGACCTGTAACAATATTAGAGTCTAGTCGCCTGCGAGGAGGGGCTTCTCACCTTCACAACAATACTGAAGAGTTTCTGCAATGTCATGCGCTGATGCTAATGGCATTTTCTCTGGTAGAAGTATGTCGTACTCAACCCATGCTTTATCTCCCGCATGATAAGCTGTGATAGATTTGATTCCATCCACCACCGGTGCGAAACGATAAGCGAGGAAGGTGAGCTTCTGCTGAATTGCTTCCGACACTGCCGACCCGGAAAGACGAGTCACATTTTCGAAGGACGTCGCAGTCCAATCATAAATAATAAAGAGTGAAAGTGTAGCAGCACCCACTATGACATTCAATTGATTAGCCTTTGCACAGAGGCCGCCACTAGAAAATCGCACCTGGATCTAGCCACCATATGTCGAGCCTGTGACCGAGCAGTGGGAATAGAAGAGAAAAAGTGTTGAAAACAACATCCGTCTTGCAATCTATAAAACTTCAGTCATTGTAATTTCCCAGGCTGGATAAGATTCGCCCTGATAACTCGGAATGGTCTCACCTTGAGCGAGGGCCTGCACCTGCGTGGTCTTGATTCGAATGCATCCAAACCATATTATACCTTTCACAATCACCGTTCCACCCATTGCGCCAACGGCTATCAGAGGCAGCTCGGCAGCTTTTTTCTCGCCTCCTGGCAGCAATTTCTCCACGGACTCCTGAAGCACTTGCACGAATGCAATCACCATCAGAACGGAGAAGACAAGGATACCAATCGGTTCGAGTCTCCGACGCCCAACAGGAAACTGTCTACTTAGACGATTGATCTTCCATTGGACAAGTCTGTTGGTGGTCCACACGATCACTGTGCAAAGCAAATCTAATGCCGAGTCGATTAGAGATGCGATAAGAGATAGTGAGGAAGAGTAGTATGCAGCCATGCACTTTGCAGCTAGAAGAAGTATGTTCGCAATGACATTGACCTGTTGCATTATCATTATCAGAATAGTCAGACTTGTTGAGATGTTATCGACCAACATTTATTGCCCATCTTGCATACTTTTCACCTTGCAGACGTTCTTCTCTGACCTCCTTTGGTAGTAATTCTTGAAGACGTCCTCCGACCCCTTGCAGAGCGCCATTTTGCTCCGGAATGCCGTCGCGGTCGCGATCTGGGTTCATGCTCTCAAGGATGTCTTCGGCCATAGTCATGACAAGGGTGTCCACCTCGAGCCATGCGTCCAAACGTGTGTGCTGCCTTTTGTAAAAGTTTCGGACCGCCTTGCTCTTAATATCCTTCAGCTCCTCATCGCTTTTCCGGTACTTTTCCAATTTCCAACGGTCAATGCCTCCAGTCAGCTGATTTCTGATCTTCTTCCTCTGGTTTTGAGCAGTAACCATATCGACAGCATCTCTGAACCTGGTAAATTTTGGGGTTTGCAGACCATGTTCAATGTCTCCATTAGAGGACGGATTAGGTTGCAAGACATTGGTGAGAGATCTTTTTCCAACCATTTCCGCTATGCAAAAAACCGAAATAGGTCAAGATCAAGTCAGAATATAGAGAGGGAACGAGACGTTGAAATAAAATACACCATGTCGGATGCAAAGCAGGAAACAGACATGACGACATTACGCTGACCCAGTTTACCTTGGTAACCTTGGCCAAAAGCTTCATCTTTGAGCCACAAGCCGCTTTGAGTGCTCGGTGTGTTCATCTATGCATAAAGTGGGCCTGAAACTGTGCTTGACTGCTACAAGAAACCGAATTCTCATCTACACAGGGTATGTAATATGAGTCGGGCAAGGTGCGTCGAATTGAATCTACTTTTACTTTTCGTTCCAGAGTCTCTACTAGCCTTCCTTGAACGGCTAGCCACCGATACTAGCGGTATCCCATCCGCCGTCCCAGGCGTCGATAACTCTTGGCGGTATATGCACGGACGTTCTTGGCCTAGCTCCTTGTAGCATCTACAATTCTATCAATAATAGCTGACGCGAGGAGCCTTTCGAGCGTTTCGTTCTCTTATAACCCCGCAGCAACTGATTCTGCAGCTTAGATTGCGAGTCAAGTGGTGGGACCTACGTGAGAAGGTTAGAAAGGTTATTGGCGTCAAAACCAGCAGCTTTTCAAAGAGCCAAGATTTGGCCCAGGTAGCGCCAAGACCACAAAATCTTGGCACGCTAACATGGGCCAACTAGCACGGGCGGATGGGATGTCTTCTGCGACAATTCATACTCCATTCCCAAACCCCGTTTCATTTGAGGACACAGCTTCAAATTAATCGGGATGCATGGCTTTAAGAAGAGCAGCTCTGCTCTTTTTGTAAATGTCTCTACAGAGGAGGTACCTCGCTGTCGACGAAGAGCTTGGGAAGAAAGATGACGATCATCGAGAGGGGAGGCGTTCGGCAATGTCCAGTCCAACGACGACCAGCTTTACATGGCGCGGACCACGACGAAAAAGAATTCTGCTGGCTGTATTAATATTCTGCATCGTATATGTCTTCTTCAAGAACCTTCCTCAAGATGCCGCTCCAGCCACATACCGTCAAGGGCTCAGATTTCCCTCTGCAGGATCAGGGGGACAGGCGCAGTCAGCCCCAAAAGGCCCACCTCCTCGATCTGACAGCTCTGTGGATGAGCAACACTATTTCGAGGGTCCGATCAAATACTACCATCTTGCAGCTTCCTTTGGTGCCCGGCTTGGACCTGTTCATGACAATCGAAATGTGTTGTTTGTCGTCTCGAACCTCAGGAGTGCGTCAAGGATATTGCCATTGGCATGTGACATGTCGAAGCAGAACAAAAACAGGGTACACTTGATGTTGACAGGAAGGGATGATATTGCAATAGAGCATATTCAGAAAATCAATGGCGTCACTGAAGCTGACTGCTCCCTCAAATGGCATGATGGAAGGCCCGACTTCTCTGCCTACTCTACGGACTATCGGATGGAAGTGAGTGTTCGAGCTAGTCTCGGTCACATCAACTATGTCATGAAACCGAGAGTGGTACTCATTGATAGTGCAGAGCGGGAAGATACATTCTTTGTGACAGGAGTCAAGGATAAAACAAGGGACCTGGGTTTGCCATTGATCGAACTACCAGTCAACGCTGCTGAACATTTACAATGGATATCCAAGCTTGACGCGAGTTCTTTGAAGACTTGGGACGACATGAATATCGAGATCTTTATCCATTCCCCGCCAGAGTCTTCCGGCTCACTCATTCGATTGCTGAAATCGTTGGAAAGTGCGGACTACTTTGGCTTTCCACATCCGCGACTTACGATCGAGCTGCCCAACAATATCGATCCTCCCACTTCAACATTTCTATCCAACTTCCGCTGGCCTCCTTGGTCTCACACTGGAAATAGCAAATTGACTCTCCGTCATAGACTCTTTTCCAGCCACTTGGATGCCGCCCAAGCTTCAATCCGTCAAATTGAATCCTTCTATCCATCCAACGTGCCCCAATCCAACATACTCGTCCTTTCACCTCAGGTGGAGCTCTCTCCTTTGTACTTTCACTACCTCGTATACACTCTACTCGACTACAAATACTCAAATACTGCACTCCACACCTCGGAAGGCATTATGGGCATTTCCCTCGAAAGACCCTCTACCACCCTAAGCGGCGAAGATTCTCTTTCCATACCTGAAGAAGCATCAACTAAACCTCTCTTCCTCTACCAAGCCCCAAACAGCAACGCTGCGCTCTATTTCGGCGATAAATGGGTAGAGCTGCATTCCTTCCTCTCCAACCGCTTCGCAGTCGACAAAGATGTCCAAAAAGACGGCGATGCCGCATACCCTGTCTCAATGTCATACCCTTCGTGGCTGAACTACGTGCTCGAACTAGCCCGCGCAAGAGGCTATACAATGCTCTACCCGACCCTCTCATCCTCAGAAACTACCCTTGCAACGATCCACACCGAGCTCTACCATCCTCCAGAAGAATACACCAACCCCACCCCAGTTGCAAGCGAAAATCCTCCCAGCAAAGAAAGCCCCCTCACCGCCTCCACCGAACTCGTCGATATTAGTCAGGGCCCCAGAATTGAATCCCCAACTGCCTCCGGCTCTCTCCTCCACCTGTTAAACCCCAAGCTCTCATCATCTGACTCCGGCGGGGCGCTGCCCGCGCTGTCTGACCTCCCTATTCTCTCCCACACCGGTGAATACCTACCTCAAGGCCAGGTGTCGCTGAACCAGGCCGCGCTCAACTACGCGGAGGACTTTGCTCGAAACCGCGGCGGCTGTAACGCAGCCGGTGGTGGTGGTGATGAGCAAGAGTCGAAGACGAAGAAGAAGAGGCCGAAGAGGAAGCCATGGAGCGCGGACGACTTGTTTTGTCTTGAAGAGGGAGAGGTGGAGGGGAACTTGGGCTTGGGAAGGATGCCTCCTCCTCCTTCTCCCATTGCTGCACAGGAAACGGATGGCGTGGCTCAAGAAGAGGAGATGAAGATAGGAGAAGAGCATATAAGCGAGGTTATTACGGATAAGGATGGAGGAAGAATTTTTTGAGGGAAAAGGCCCGCAGGCCAAGGCGCACTGATTGGTTCTTCTTTTTCTTTCTATCAGATAAATAATCATTAGAGAGATTTTTGGCATGGAACGGGAAGCCCTGAGACGTGGGACGTGGAACGTAGACTCTATTTTTCTTTTCTTTTTAAATATCATCTCTTCATGAAATCATGCAAAAGAGGAAGAAGAAAAAGAAAAGAAGAAAAAAACACGCCTATCTATCTATCTATCTTTCCTCGGTCCTTCTTTTCTTCTCTTGTCTGTCTGACTGACTGACACACCTACATACCTGAAACTTTAATTGTAGATAAGAAAGTGTGTCCGGGGGGGATTGGTTGGCCCTGCCTGGGAGGAGAAGAGGAGCGGAAGAGGAGGGGATGGGAAGGCATGGGAGAGGGATGGGAGGGGAGGAGCATTTACGCACGCACTCACTCATTCACTCATTCACTAACCCTTCAGCAGGTAAGCAGGCAGGCAAATAGGTAGGTAGATACTAACTAACTAACTAACTAACTAACTGCTAAGCAAAGCCAGTATCGAAGAAGAAGAAGAAGAAGAAAAACGAAAGATCTAGATAGATAGACAAATGTCAAATGTCAAAGACACGGGAAACTGCACCACGCCTTCACCGTAACCGTATCCAGCCTATAGCTACAGTTATAGCCATACTCTGTACTCTGTAGTATTCATTCATCCAAGCTGGCTGGCATGACGACTCCGCCATGAGTCGTGAGTGCAGAGAAGGAAGAGTAGTAGAAAAGGGAATTCAGGCGCCCAAAGCGATACCATCCCAACTAAACCGAAAAACAAACCAAACACGTAGATCCATAGATATATTATCATCGTCGTCGTCGGGCTCGTGGGGACGTCGTGGCTCGTGTGTCGCTTTCCTTCCCCTTTTCCCATCAAATGATGAGCAGATCATGTCGGTGGCTCGAGGACTATTTCTGCCCTGGTGTCCATATTCCGTATCCATACCCGTATCCGTGTCTATTCGTGTTTCCTCCGCCTGAGAGCCGGGCAGGAAGGGGGGCGGGGGGCTGGACAAAGCTCCAGTATTGCAAACACCACCCCCCCGGGACAAAAGGAACGCTACGACTCGTGAGCTGTGCAACGCGTCCCCTCTTCTTTTCTTCCCGTCCTGAATCCCGGGAACAATAACTCTGTGCTCCAAAACACCTCTCTTTTCCAGCAGCTGCCGGGCTGGTTAAAGCTGTACCCTGCTCGCCCTCTTCCGACGGTCAAGATCTGGCATAAGGTCTGTTCATGCACGCGATCTCGCGACAGACACCCTGCCACTCCATCTCCCGCTTGATACCTTCGCTACCGCCGTTCGCTTCCCCATTTTCCTTGCCTGCCCGTTGAAGCTGAAGATGCTCATCCCACTTCATCAGCTCATACACGAAGCGGAGGTGAGGTTGGATAATGACGTTGAGGCGGCGGGCTCGGACGAAGCAGCTTTGAAGAAGAGTGTTAGGATGGAACAGCACGAAGAACCTGGGTCGGAAAGGGGAAGCAATAGGATTGTGCTGGATGGAGGTCCAGATTCTGGTCGGGAGAGGCAGCAGAGAACACTTACTAAGCTCTCGGAAAGCTGAGACCCATCGTTGCCATCACCTCGGCGATACATATGGTAGCGGAACGACTGACGCCAACGCGGCAGTGGACAAGGGTTGCGCTGTGGTCTTTCTTGCCTCGGCCTAGAAACAGGAGATTGCAATGGTTAGCCACTTTGCCACGATATCGATATGTCCTTCTCCTTCGGGTAAGAGAAGTAAAGCTCACCAATAAACTCCAAACACTTCTCAAACTCATCCGTCAACGGATCGATGCCATTATCCTGCACCTTATCCACCAACACTAGATTCTCCGCTCCCCATTTGTCCTTTTCCCTTTGATCCCACGATACAGGCTCTCCAATACTGAGAATCCGGCTAATGCCCATACTGCGCAACAACTCGGGGTTATTAGCATGTGTCAGGTTCCCTAGGTACATATAAGGTAGGATCCTGCTCGGAAGACTTCCGTCCATCTTGCTAAGCCATGTAGGCCGGTCGTCCGATCCCTTCTTTGCTATGACTCTGCCCTTACGGGCGCGACTCTCAGATAAGATGCGTTCTTGGATGGAAGTGAGCAATGCGACGTCAGATGGGTAGGCGAAGAAGTTGCGATTTCGTTGACAGTGCATCTGAAGCCAGGCTGTGTGAACTGGAACTCCTTCCGCATACATGTAGTAGGCTACAGAGAGAAGGGTGGATTCAGTATAGCCGTCTGCGCAGTGAATAAGGACTTTTCGGGGTTTTGGAGGGGTGAAAGATGTCATTTGGATGTCGCCGTCTTGATCTTTTGGGGACTGTCGATGGATTTGGCTGGAGGAGGAGGTGGTATCTTCTAGGTGAGTGAGATTGTAGATCCAGCGGCACATGCATAGAAGCCCATCGACTTCAACCGTCGACCATGATGGTGGCAGGATACTTCCGGAGGAGGGGAAGTCAACATGGATAGAGTTCGAGGATTCCAGTTGTTTGAGCCTTGATGATAGATATTCGTCATCAGGAATCTGTGCTTGGTCACTTGTTTCAATGAACACATCGAAGATGTTTCCAGACTGATTCTCGGCTACTGAGTTCCAATCGGGTGTTGGTCCTTGGTAAACGCCCTGGGTAAATTCGGAAGCTTTCGACATCTCGCACATCTCGTCTCTTTCCCATTGTAGGAAGTCTATTGAGTGAGCAGTCGGCTTGCCAGCAGAATCTACTGCGATAAGCTCCGGATGCTCACATTCTACTTCTTCAAAAGGAGTGGTCAGGACGAAGGTGTTAAAATGCTCCAAGCATTGACCACTGGCCTCAAGCTCCTTCCTCCATCTCCGTTGCACAGTGGACGTCCTTTCCGCCACAGATTTGATGATTCTCTGGTCTGTGGTCTGGTCCCCATAAACGACGATATCGGACACTCTGGCAATCTTTGCCGCTTGGATGTGAAAGTTCCGAACGGAAAAGCCTTCTCGCGGATCACATGCCACGAAACCCTTATCATTGTTATCACATAAAGACAGTATCTCGTCCGGAGCAACGGATCCTTTCAGCCGTGATCGACTCAAGTCTCCGCCAGCTTTCACAATCGTGACTGCTCGAATACATTTTGGGGTTCTTCGTAGCCATTTCTTTTTTGCGACGAAGAATGCCAACTGTATCTGGTTTTCGGCATGCAACCCATGAAGCCATGGGAATACCTGACGAGGATCCGGTAGAGGACTGGTAGAGATTTGGTTTAGAGCCAACGACAGGGTTGTGGCACTGATGCCGAACACCGGAGGGGTGTTAAGGAGCTTGGTATGGGAGGATGCAGGATGCAGCACTGAACGGGGTAGGGCAGGGGATGACTTTGCTGGTGGAGAGTTCGGTGGGGTGATCGTCTGAGAAGATGGAGGAGGTGATCCAGCAGGACAGTAAGGTATGTGTTTGTTCGGCACCGGGGTAGAAGTTCGGGGGATGTTCAGGGTAAGGGCAGGACCCAATGGTGGAGGCGTCGGACTTTGCCTGAGGGGGGGTTGATGTTGCTGGACCACGACGGTCGCCATCGTGTGATGGGAACAGGCCGAGCTGATTATATACGGATTATATCACACGATCTGACAGCACATCTCCTGTTGCTCCCCTTTTCTTGGTGGATGTTGCTTGGTGGGCACGCGATAGAGAGCGTAAATTGGATATTGTAAGGCTAGGCAAGCTTCAGCGACATGTCCCAATAAATAAATCGACATATATATAACGCCAGGATGGAGTAGCTCATCAGGAACCGACAGGGAAGGGGAACATCAAGCCCGTCTTACCTCGGTCTCGACACGACGATACAAGCACACAGAGAATTGGAACAAGCAGGTTGGACCAGGAGGATAAGAGAAGGTAGAGAAGAAGAGAAAAGGTAGCAGAAGTGTATGCGAAAAGAGCACCTTGCTATCAGGATGCCAGTCACACGGAATCTGGGTGAGAAGAAGATGCGCTCGTTTCCATCACAGCAAGAAGTATTCACGGAACGTTGGGTGAGGATATTGAGACCCCGCGATTGATTAGGACATCAGGACGATTGATCAGAGATTGGCTCGACGGCAGTAGGGCCAACGCGGAGTCAAGCCACCACCAGCGAGGGGGACAGGGAGCTGTTTGGGAGGTTGGATGCACAAGCGTATGCAGAGCATGGACTGCATACCAATGGGGCCGGACAGATTCTTGTACAGTGCATGAAGCGAGTGCACGGCCAGGCTTGCCTCGTACCACAACGGTGCATGGTGGACGGTGGATAATTGGTTGGACAAGTGGTTGGACAATTGCCAATTGGGCGATCATTTGCTCCAGGTTGCAGGTCAAGGCGGGGAAGTTCTGCTCTCTCCCTCTGCTAGAGTACAGTACAGTAAGCTCTGAGGGTGAGAGGCTGCTGCAATAGTGAATAGTATTAATAATAAGAGGAATGGAGGGGAAGCAAACGTTCGTTTCATGCCAGATCCGGCGAACAGAGCCGTCATCTTTATCTTTAGCTAGGCCAGGGAGCCAGATTGGGGCTATTCGGGGGTTAGTCCAGGCTATACTTGACGCCCACTTCCCGTGGCGTTGGACACCCTTCTTAGTCAAGCCCTCCGGCCCTCCGGCCCCTAGCTAGCTTATAGTACTTAGTAGTAATTAGTTCAACACCACCACCACCACGACCCACCAAAATACCCCAAAGACAGGATGTAGTGTGTAAATGTATCCTGTAGTCCGTACTCTGGCAACCGAAGGACCTCCGGCACGGTTGATAGCTTCAATTGTATATAGAAGCTGAACAGAGAAATTCCAGTCAGATCTAGCTTGTGCTCCTAGGATCTCATTTACACCTGCTCTGTCGATGCACCTCGGTTGGGATAGAAGTGTCTCCCAGAAGGCCCCGCTCATCGCTCATCGAGCACCTCGATCGAACACCCAGACTTGCTGAAGATCTAGGTCGTATTAGAGTTTCATATTCCGAACTCCGCAAGTAATATTCCGCACAGCGTCAACCATAGCACTTACAATGACTTGTGGAACAAACAACTGAGAGCTGTAGTTTATACATAATATGATCGTCTTTGGCAGGATGGTCACAATGCATAGCGAAGCGATTCTGATTGTTGTCAACCTACCCCCCGTTGGGGGCATACTTCCCGGCCTTGGATTTCAACTCGTGGGCGAGCCGAAGCAGGTAGGCATGGGCTATATCCGGTGGAATGCCGTCGAATGCTCTTGCAATCTTCTCCACATGGCGTCTGCCATTCTCATATGCTTCGAGATCACGGTTGCCGTACACATCTTTGCCAGCTGCATAACCTTTGGTCATGTTGCGGAAGAAGATGTTGACAGCAATCGACACTTTTTGTAGAGGTGCTGCTGTGTGGGCCCATAGTGGAGGGATGAAAAGCACATCTCCTGGCCGCAATATGACTTCACGTGGGTTTGTACCAGGGATAGAAAGGATGTCATTCGGATCGCCGTTTTTGAATATCTCCAGCTTTGACGTTGTTGATCCTGGCGGAAAGTCAAGCTTTACCATATTCGCGGGAGGGAATAGAATCAGTCGTTTCGAACCCTGTATCTGACATAAGACATTTGCCATGATGTCCACGTGCAACCACATGGCCACTTCGCCGCTGATCCGCAAAGGTGAGCTGTGATAAGCATCCGCCACTAACTGCAATTCTGGAGGTATTCGAAAATCCTGCGCTATCTCTGGGAAGTCCAGCTCCAGATTAGCAACCTTTCTGCTTGCCTCAGAAACGGATACCGACCGCAAGTACTGATGTCCACCGTTGTAAACTTCGTCTAGGAAGATGCCAAATGATTTAGTCACGTACGCGAAGTCTTTTTGCTGAAAATTCATGCTTCTGCCAGATGCTTCGTGAACCACCACTTGCCTGTCTGCGCCAATCTTCCTCGACAGGTACTCCTTAGTCCAAAGTGTCCTGCAGGGCCCAAAATCCAAACCTTCAAGGATCTTAGGCTGCGACCGCTTGACAACCTCAAGAAAATCTGCGGTTGGTCCAGTGGATATTTTTGCAACAGTGGTCTGCAGGTCTTGCTGAGTCCTCGCATGGGACAAACTGTTATGCGAAGAGGGATCTGTGCCATAATCCACCAAAGCCCAGTCAAGGCAGGTTGGCGCTGTCGATTGATATAGGATGTAGAACCCTGGGTTCCAGTAGGTGCCGAAGGAAAAACAGACTGCACCACCACCCACAGTAATGATTCCCGTATCAGCACAACCAAGTGTGGAGTTCCCAACCAGCATGGGTCGTGGATCGTAGAGCTCTCGTTGCACATGCACGTTGGATACATCCAAGCTAAGCTTGTCCCTCACATCTTCGCCTGTGAAGCTGCTTACATCCAGCGATAGGAACTCGTAAGCACTTTGAATACAACCCGACGATGCAATGCCTCCAATCAGTAACAGCTGATCCTTAGCAAGACTGTAAGTTGCACCGAATCTCCCGAAGAACAACCCAGCGCCAGTATCAATCTTCAACGAACAGGGCGCGAAAGTAATGCCGATCACGCTGCCATCTCGATAGATGAATGTCCATCTCCATGAATCTTGAGATACCACGCCGTCAGCCCGCATGCCACCAGTAACGAGACCAAAGTTATTGCCTAGGGCAACAAAAATCGCGCCAAATCTTGGCTGCGGGCCACTTCTGAATACCTGAAGTGTCCTCCAGCCCGCTGCTCGATCCCATAGAAGTACATCATTCTCAACGTGATTCGATGCACTCTTGCCACCGAAGACGAGAAGTCCTGGGACCGAATTTGGAAGCATGACTGCGGCGGTGCTGTGCCGAAATCGTGGAATTGGTAGATCTTGTATCGATTCCCACCCTGTTTCTGTTTGCATGTAGCAGTCTTGCAACGCAGCTGAAGGAGAGTTTCGCCCCCCTATCAATACAGAGCAGCCATTCTTCAACTCTGTGATCGTATGACACTGTCTTGCTGGAATTCCCAACGGAGGGACACAGGCCCTGTCCACACGGCTTTTCGGTAAGCTGTACACGTCTGATGAAGACGTTCGACCTGTAGATACCATTCCTCCATGGTAAGCGTATGCAGTATCACTGTAGCCAGACTCGGTAGGAAGTCTCAAAAGCGCACCACTCCGACGGAGGCCTTTCAATTTCGGATTTTCCACGAATTTCAGAGCATAAGTGCATCTTGATTGATTCGAAGCAGATGCTGTTCTGGTGGAGACGCTAGATCTTGCTTCACCATCAGTATAACCCGACCCTTCCTGGAAATCCAGCTTCGAATGAGCTGTCAACAAGAAATAATGCGCGGCGAATAGAGCAAACTCTTCCCATTCGTCAAAGGGTTCAGTGCTATCAAGCTGGAAGCGCTGAGAAGGTGCTAGGAATGATTGATCACTCCATAGCTCCCAAAGGTTGACAAAGTTGACCTGGCCCCATCCAGAACCGTAAAATCGCTGTTTTTGCGTGCGCGAGCAAGGGTATTTGTGGACGGATCGTAGGGGAGTATTGAGCTTTTGGAAGTGCCTCAGCATTGTTTTGGCAAATGGATGATCCGGACCCTCCGGCAGACATTGCTCCAGAAGGGCGAATGTTACGTCTGTTCCATATTAGCAGGATTTCATTGCCTCAAGGAACTAGGCTTTCCTGTAGACAGTGTCCTCGCCCAAGCGATCAGTGCATCGGCGGCATCGGGATCCATGTAAGTCATAGATACCTCGGCTATACACAGGACTAAAGCTTCATCAATCTTTCCATGAGATCTGATGGCAAGGTCCAGATTCTGAAGGTCTCTCAGATCACAGCCAATGCCACAGTACTGTTTGCTATGCATCACACAATTGAGGATCGAACAGTGATCTGGCTTGACAAGATCCACGAGAACAGTAGTCTCCTTGATGATGCTTGCTTTCGTGATCATGAGCTCTCTGTAATCCACGTCCACAAATCGCACATTGCGACATAGACCTGGCTCTCGAGCAAGCCATTGAAATGGCAATGGGTCACTTCGAGACGATTAGATTCCCACCTGGGCTAACATGGCCAATAATCAACCCTTACTCACTAGCCACAACCCAAGTTGATGACCACTTTCGGCATCAGAGATGGTCGTTGCAGAAACTCTTTCACAACGCTGTCGACTGCTTGCATGCGCAGCCAGTATCCTCTATTGATGGTTGGAGACCTTCTCTGAGGCTTGCGAACAAAGTGTTGGAAGAAGTGCGGCTTGGGATAATAAAGCCTTTCCACGCTTCTTTTGGAAACAATACTGCTGTTATTGGTGGCCATGATGAGGCCGGCATTTCTCTCTATCCTCATGCCTGGAGCAGAGCTGCTTAAGTCCGACGACAACGACTTTGAGCTTGCCGCTGTACTGGCCTCATTGTGACTTGCCATATTTCATTTACTTGAGGTGATCGTGAGTCGGTGAAAACAAGTCTATGAAAAGTTAATCGAAAAATAAAATACCAGAATTGCCAGCAAGGAACAGCGGAGGACTCGGGACCGGGTAAACTACGGATATGCACCGGACATACTCCGGATAAACTCCAGATGTGATCTGTTCCGGGGTGGATACTCATACAACTGTCCTGCAAATCATTTCATCGTGTCCCCAGACATACTGACGCGATGCAAGGTACCATATGCCAATGTTTAGCCATAGTGCTGTCGCTACTGTGCGCTGTCGATTCCCATGGCTACCACCCCAAAGCCAAAGACTTGCCCAAAGATCCTGACTGGGCCACAATGCACATGGCTGGTAAGCGTCCCCCCCCCTGTTGGCGATGGATTCTCGTCTCAATCAAGTCGTTCTGCAGAAGAACACCACATCGAGAATTATGACCCTACTTCTTTTTTCGCCCTTCACGACTTCAACGCGGACGGCTATTGGGATGCCGGCGAAGTTCGCCTCTTCTACGGCTTCGACTCTGATCCCGGCCCCGGCTTCGAAACCACCGAGGAGCACAAGGAGCACGCCATTCGCGACGTGTTTGCCCTCTTCGACCCGGAGGAGACGGGCAGGATATCCAAAGAGCAGTGGATGAAGCACTATTCTGCAGGGAGGCGGTTACCGGACTTTGGATTAGGCCCGGGACATCATGGAGATGACGAGTATGAGTATGAGATTCACCACTTTGAAAAGTTTCATGGAGAGGATACGAAGGAAGAGGATCTGACACATCCGGAGGACATTGCGCACTTTAAGAAACACGATCGGTTGGAGGATGAGCAGGAGAAGCTGGCGGCATTGGAGAAGATGAGTATTGTCGAGGGCAACATACCGTTAAAATTTAGGAAACAGCAGTGAGCCGAATCTACATGGTTTAGACTTCGGAATGCATCGAGGCAGTACCCGGTAGGAGCGATGAAACTGACCGGATGGCCTGCAATGTGTAAGTCATCCATTCTCCATTCTTTCCGGTGATATTGGCGTGGGCTCGATATGGATGTCGAAGACACAGTGCATCACCCCGGGCGCATACGTCTTCACTTGCTCGACATGCGAGCATGAGGCTGTCTTCGCATCTCCAAGTTGCGAACGGAAGTGCAAGAGAACGGACTCCTTCTTCCCCTCGATGTCCCGAACGTCCACGTTTTCATGAACATGAATCCAACCACCCTTTTTTTGGTCGAGCACCTTTATCGCATTGTTCCACGACATTTCCGAAGTTGGTAGCAGGCCCAAGTTGATATGCCGGATGTCCAATCGCAAGCTACTATCTCCAGATCCCGCCAATCTCTCAGCCAGCGCCTTGACCTGGGTCAAAACCCCTGCGGCCCATCGATTATCTCCCTGAAACACCACCATTCTCAGCTTCGAGTCCTTTCGCAGCTTCGCAACCAATACCTCAAGCGCATCCTGCCCCGTCCTTCCCTCCCCATCACGTACCAAGCCCTCATTGCTGACGCTCAAAACCTGAACTGCCCACCCATTTCCCTTACAGCCCCTTCTTAGCCCTTCCACACTCCACCCATTGACCTCCCAACCGAACACCCTCCCGACTCCCCTCTTCAGGTAGGAGAAAGCGAAGTACCCTATCCCCACATACATATCCACCACTGCAATCTCCTCCAAATCCTGCCTCAGTATCCCATCTGCACCATCGAGACCGTCAAAGGTCCCTTCGCCGAGAATCCGAGCTTTCTCGCTGATGTTGCCACGACTGAACATTGTCCATAATGGAGCCCATGTCTGGAATATGCTACCATTTTGGACAGTGTGGACCCACAAGGCAGCGGAGAAGTCGGCTTCCGAAGGTTGGGCGGGATCGTCGTCATCACCGCTCACAAGACTCCGTGGCCCGAAGTCGCCGAACAGTGGCACCAGGCCTGACGGAGTTCTCAAGTTGTTTGCGATGCCATCGGGAGTCAAGGAGGAGATGGGCGCATTGCGTGCGACGTGGGTGATGCCATGGTGTTGGAATGCTTCTACGATCGACCCGTAGAAGATCTGCAGGGCTTCGGGGCTGAGTTGTGAGACGAACGATGTCCAGGCCGGTGTGGTGGAAAAGGCATTGGCAGGCAGGAGCAGGAGGGGTGGATACAGAGTGTAGCGTTTAGGGATCGAGGACAGTAACGAGCCAGAGGTCAACGTTTCCCTGTCTGCGGCGTCCCGATCAGAGATGTACCGGTTGAGAAAGGAGTAGATTGCTTTCTGTAGCGGATTGTTGGGTTGAGTACGTGGTTGGGTTGTATCTTGAGCTCTGTGAGTTGGCATCTTTTACAGACCCTGCTCATACAGTATCATGGTAATTGTAACTGGGAAGACACCATGTGGTGCCACGCTCGTTCCAGGGATGATTACTCCGTTGGCTTTCTCCTTGTATTATTGAGCACGAGGATGGAATGGGTGAGTTATCTGCTACGGTGCTGGGAGAAATGACTTCCTGCAGACAGAACGAGATTCCAGTAATGCGCACTCATCTCCTTGTAGGTCGACACTTAGTATTCCGAGTTTCCCATTCCAATTGCTCTGAACAACCTCTCGTGCTGAGCTCCGTTCTCCTAATGTCTTTCTGGAGTCGCCTTTTCAACGAGTCTTAGCCATTTCCCTGTAGGTATTGTGGCTCTCTGCTGTGGCAAAGAGAACGAGTATTGGTGAGAAAGTCATTCGTTGAGTGAGATGCTTGCTCGCTTACTACGTATATGTAACTTATAAGGAAAGATTGCTGTTTATTGGTTTGGATGCTGCCCAAAGCATACATATTGCATACTACTACTTAACAGTCTGCGCATCGGGTATAAGATAGGTTCATGTCCACTATTAACCCACAATAAGCTCACGGGATCATCAGAACACCTCAACCACTGCTACCTACTCTACTGGGCAATTGAACATGACCTATTGCTCTTCGCATCGTGCTTGATGACCTCAGAAGCATCCAAAAAGCAATCCGCCGGCGTCCATTTGGCTGGAGGGTTGACGTCTCTCGGAGCTCCAGGAAGTTACTTATCGGATGTAGATATCTCTTGTCATATCATCTTTTTTCAGTAGAGTACCACCGCTGAATGCGGCTGAGCCTCAACTGACTGGAGATAGCCTTTGCCAACCACAAGACTCCTCCAACCCTTGTAGACATTGCCTTCACATCCCAATCATGCATGATTCGCCGAAAAATGCCCGAGACGTAGCGATGTATTCCAGAAAGCCTCTCCCGCTGAATAACGATGTGCAAGCGCTCACTGTACACTTGCAAATAATCAACCGTCCTGCCAGCTGAATCTTTGTGCGGCCGGCTGTGATGACTGCGGCTCAGCGTTGATACCCTCCTCTCTAAACCTGCTGCCCCTGCTAATGCTCCTCCTGGGTAATGCAGCCTCTTCTCCCCGTGGTCGGGGTAGAGCTAGATGCGACTGGCTCGCAGAATTATCCATTTGAATTGGCTGAACGAGCGGGCTGGGCTCGTGAGGACTGCGTGATCGAAGGCGCGATGCCCCTATCTCCTGACCATAGCTGCCTATCCGAGAACGATTTGCTGGGCTCGGCTCATGTGGACTTATGCCGCTGATGTCTGATGACTGTGTGCCCGAACCAGGACCACTGGGGTTGAAAACAGTGCTGCTGGGACTGACGTTGCTGCCCGACCTTGCTCCGACCTGAGCGGGGGAGTATGGTGGTAATGAAGGAGACAGTGAGGAATGATTTAGGTGTGGAACTACGGAGTTTCTCGAAATCGAATCTTGATTTCCTAGCTCGGCTAGGGGGCTCGCGTTTCTGGCCTTATCGGCAGCGTAGTAGGAGGAAGGCATCGGGGCGGGCATTTCAATTGGCGTGTTGCCTTGGAGTTCGAAACGAGAGGCTGATTTGTCTGCGGAGACCTCCTGTGGATGGCGTTTGTCTGCGAGAAGCTCAGTAACTATTCCCGCTGAACCTTTATTTACGTTGCGCTTTCGCCTGAACATGCCCTTCTTTTCCGTGGCCAATTCAGAAGCATTACTTCGATTATTTCGCTTTCTTCGTAAGTAGAAAAATAGAAGCAATCCAATGGCGGCCACAACTAAAAGCGCAATGCCGATCCCTATCCCCGCCTTGGC
>QQTW01000520.1_pt1 | contig 24071 bp, 27 predicted proteins | sample 1904831 | NCBI WGS metagenome assembly QQTW01 (sample SAMN09435610, study PRJNA476489) | Subsurface metagenome, whole genome shotgun sequencing project. | reverse complement strand
ATTCCGCTGGCGCACCTACAGCTGGACCAGCCGGACGAGGCCCGCCGGACGCTCTTCACGGCCATCAAGGACCGTCCCTGGGTCTTTCACCGGCTCTTCCAGGAGCTGGGCATCGAGCGCATTCCACCGTCCATCTGGGGCAGCGAGCCGCGGACACCGCATGAACGGCTGCTGGCCGAGCTATATGTGTATCGGGCCACGGACCTGTGGAAGACGCCGGAAGCGACGAGTCTACTCATCGAGGTGGCCGGCATCTCCGAGCAGATGCTCCCCGCCGGGGACATCGATGACGATCCGATCCACTGGGATGAAGCTCTGCTCGTCCTGTCGATGGAGGTGCCCCAGCTCGCGGCGCTACTCCCCCGCGACTTAGTCACTCAGGTCTTGGACGCCGCGGGCCGCTCGGATGTTCCGCCTGGGCCTCCGCCACCTGATGCTCAGCCTACTCTGGCTGCGCAGGAAGACACGGTTGCCCGTGAGGAAACGCCTTGATCGTCGGTGGGCTTCCATCCGGGGTCGTGTCTGGGACATCGGGCTGACATCGTTGGCTAAGCTGTCTATGTGTGAACTAACTCCGCCGCGGACAAGCTTCCAGGCTCATTCGACGTTGTCCATTCGGGGCATTTTATTACTTCAGATCAACTCAGCGAGAGGTATTATCCCACACTGGCTTAGGCTAGCCTGTGATATCGTATCCATGGAACGACTACTGCCTGAACTGACGTCCAACTCAAGAGCCTCCGGCACTTGAATTTGGACGCCTCAAGGATGACGTTGGCTTCCGGGAAGAAAAGAGTTGATGGGGTTAGGGCATTAGTCTACAGCTCTAGAAAGAATGACAGTATTACAGGGTCACTGCAGCAGTTATGGCAACCAATGTGCGGAGCTGGAGGTTCCCCTTTGCTGTGCCACTCGACTTGAGGGAAGCTCTGGAGTGCAGGTCCTCTATGGCAACGACGCTCCATCGCGCCCTGCCACCAACCGAACGACTCCAGCACTGTCGACGAGAATTGGTGCGGTAAGGCGAAGGGTCCAACACTACTCCGTACTCAGTTACTGTAGAGTACGAGTACATACTGGGACATCGCCAACATTTTCAGAGCTGAGGGACGGGCTCCGTCAAGCCCTGATCGTCTTCCTAGCGCACATCGCCGGTACGTATTCTCCATTGCCTACGGTGATTCCGGCGCGTCTTCCCTCTGTAAGCCGATTCCGACCCGAAATCTAGCGGGACGTTCCAATAGCAACGCTGTCCATGGAGAAGTGCGCACGACGAGGTGGCACGTAGCAGACGTCCGGTCGGCAAGCCCAACGGCCCGAAGATGCCCCAAGAGGGAATCACGGTCTCTCAGGAAGTTGGCCGGAGGATGCGGGGTGCGGCTACGGCATCGCGCCGGGACGAACTCATGGTATGGCTTGGTAGAGAGCCTCATCATACTCCGAAAAGAACGAGTCTTGGTGAAGGATGTGCCAGTGAACACGGACCCTTCACCCAGATGATCCTAACCGGCTCATCGAGCATCTCCAAGAGAAGGCGCTGGCGCCTCAAACGTCGCTCGACTGGGGAGGCCCTTGACCATCCCGTTCAATACGATCACGACCCTCGTTCCGCGCGTGAAAGCATCGGAACCGGCAAGATGTCAACCAGGAAATATCATCTCGCATACCATGCCCCCGAACGGTATACGATGCCCAATACGATGGTCGTCAGCCTCAAAGCCGTCATCATCTTTCATCTTCATCTTCATCTTCATCTTCATCTTCATCCCCAATCCTCAATTCTTATCCTCGTCATCGTCATCCCTCAAGATGCCCTCTGCCGGCCGTTTCTGGATCGTCCTCCTTTGCGCCTGGCACGCCTATGGTGCTCCGGTTCCGAGTGAAGCCGACGAAGGTCAACGGGAAACACCGTCTCAAGAGCAATAGCCATCCTGGGTTGCTCCGGTGATTGGCGCCGGCACTCTCGCCGCCGCCGCTGGCCTCTACGCCAAATTTAGGCCGGGCCGCGACGGTGGCCTGTCAATGGAGGACGCTGATGATGATCCATGGGCTCCGGAGTCGAGCGAGGCCCGTCGGGCACGCATTGCGGCCTGTCGGCGAGGCGCGAAGAGAATCGAACGAGAAAAGATGACCGGTCAGTCGAGCACCAGGCCTCCAGCTCTCACTTCCCTTTCGCGGTTCTTTTTTCTACGGCCAACTCCGTCAACACTCACTCATCGATCCTGGTACAGGCCGGGCAAAGCTCGTGGACAATGTACCCAACCCGCTCACGACTCCAATCATCTACAACGGACGTGCCGGACAACGCCGTCGGATCAAGGGATACTCGCCGGGGACGGTGGATTCACTCGTCGCCGAGCATAACGCGCTCATGGCCGAGTCTCGTCCGCTCATCCGCAAAATTCCCGAGGGCGGTCCGGAGTGGCATCTGAAGTGGATGACCTGTTTCCGAGAACATTTGTCCGTCTGAATTTCCGTCTTTGGTTGTGAATGAATGACCTACTTTGCTGCCGGAACCGTTTGTGTGGAGCGCTATCGTGAGGCAACAAGGACATTTCGGGCTAACTTCCGCCGCGGTGACGGCATCATAGGCCGACGATGATCTCAAATCCAAAGAGTTGACCTTGGTCTTCAACCCTGACCGCATGCCTCTGAAGCAGGTGGTACGCGGACTGAAGGTTCATTTGGAATGTGCCAAGAGGGCGGTGGCCGAGATGGACGCCGCGACTGCCCAGCAGCAGCAGCAGCAGCAGCAGCAGCAGCCCCGGCCCTCGACCGAAGGAGAAAAACACGTGAAGGAGGGTGGCAACGAGGAGACGCCGTTGCGATTCGATACCGGTGCGGCAGGCAAATTGGCGGCCGACATGGGGAACTCGCTGAGAGACAGCGCTCGTTGGAAGAGTCTGGGGACCGAGTTGGCATCTGGAGTCCGTTCGCATCTGCATCCGAACATGGTTCCCTCGTCTGGCTTGAAGGCACCGAAATTGGGGCGAGCGATGATCCCAGTGTAGTTGGTCTGGATCTGTGTGGGCTGGAAGGTTAGCGGTAGAAAGGGATATGGATGGGCTGGACGGTCGGAGGGAGAGTGTGAGTTCGACCGTTGCGACTTGTTTGTTTTCGAGGAGGCATCCGCCAGAAGGGAACCTGGATACCATCGTCGTTGGAGAGATCACTCCATTCTCGTTTTGATTGCTGATTTTTTCCTTCGGATTTTGACTCGGACGTTTCATTGCCAACCGCGTGCATTCATCCTAGGCCGTTCACCCAAACCACTCACCCGTTCGATTTGTGTTCTGAGGAATGCCGACTCGGAGCCAAGTCGCGTGACGCAGCTCAAAATGCGAGTCGTCGGGAGCAAGTGCGTTGCTCTCATCGCTGGTGGGATGGACATGCCCAGATATCGTCTTGACCTACTCACCTCGGAGCCAAGCCCAGCCGTTGATGGTGGCCGGGCCAGTCATTGCCTTGTTCAAAGCGTGAGTCCGCTCCGAGCCTTGAACTGGTTGGAACGACATTGCCAAAGGATCTTCTCCTCACCAATTCTCACCTCGATGCTTATCTTCCGCTTGATCACGCTGTGTGAACATCAAAGGCGTCAAATTTTGATAGCTTGATCGTAGCGTGACAGAAGACCGATTTCGGAATGGCTGTTTTACTCGATGGACTAGTGAAATTCCTTCCTCATAGCGACTCAGAGCTAGCCGTTCATGGCTGATGATTTGTGATGATGAAGCCATGCTGATCGTTACGTTGACCGTGGTCTGGCCGCGATAGATCGGGTTGTGGCATGATCAGGACCCGCTGTGGGTCTTTGAGGCATATCGTGAAGTTTAGCCTGGCCCTCCTCCGGTCAATCTGGAGAATCTTGAACATTCTGGGGGATGAGGAGGAGGAGGAGTAGGACGCGATTCCAATCAAAGCATTCACAACGAACCATCACGAGAGAATCTGCGTCTCATATCGGATAGTGGCAAGCAGGGCGCGTCGACGTTGATGCTCAAGGAGATTCCATCGCTACGATGGAGTCTATTCTGACCCAATGCTGAAGTCTCGCACTTTCCGAATGGGATTTTCAATTCAATTCCGACTGCGCTGACCCGGGCGCCCTTGATCGCCACCTCCGTTAAGTAACTACTGTAAAACCTCTCTATAATGATCCTGGAACTAACGATATCCTGGCTATAGCGATAGGGTCGCTCGGTCCCAGCAAAATTGCTATGAGAAATAACGATATCCTCTCTATACCGATATATCGTTAGCTCTTTATCAATATTACTAGGCAATCGTTATAGCCAGGTCAGATGATATGAGGTAGCGCCCAAAGGACCTTGAGTGGAGCCGTCTTTGTCGCCGCGACGACGGACGACGGATGGTGGACAATGGAGACGTTGACCAACATATGGGCCAGCTACCCATGCTGGATCTCAAATCAAGAGGCTGATTCGGCCGAATGCTTCTAGTCATGGAGTCTAACGACTTTTAACCGTCACATTTGATGATATCAGCCACGGCGAACATCCCACTTCGTCCAATTCAGGGCGCAGTCTTCGCCCAACAACGCTCCATCGCGCCCTGCCACCAACCGCAAAGACTCCAGCACTGCCAACGAGAACTGGTGCAGTAAAGGGATAAGGCGGACAATCCAACACTACTCCGTGCTAAGTTACTGCGACATCGCCAACCTTTTCAGAGCTGAGGGACGAGCTTCGTCAAGCCCTCATCGTCTTCCTAGCGGCACATCGCTCTGCCCCGTGCCTGGTCGTCCCGAACCCGAGGCTTGCGCTCTTCTGGAAGACTTCTACTGCGTACGAAGTACTTCCGTACAACCCAGGGACCGAGCAGAGGCTGAATGGCCGTTATTCGCATCGTCATTCGCATCAGCATCACTCACATCACGCCGGGTCATCAACGCTGATCCATCCCTCTGTGGCATCGCCGAGCCCCGGTCTGTGTCCGCCTCGCTATTTACGAGGGAAGGCCCCCCCCCCGGCATCCAGGCGGAGAAAGAGAAGGCGCAGAGGTTCCCTGCGCCGCAGCGCCATCACGTTGAAACAGGCCGACTGCACAGCCCTGCTACGGCTACGGCTCCCAGGGTTGGCCTCCAGGCACCATCTGAGCCCATCCCCGGATCTGGGGGCCACGACCAACCACGAGTCGCTCGATATAGCAACCTGCACGGGTATCGTAAGGATAACCGCGGTGCAGGATCGCCTCTCGATCCCGTCGCCGGCAGGAGCCTCCCGTCAGCCTCATCGCGTGCCTGCGTGAGTTGCGGGCGAGGGTATCAGGCGAGCGCGTGGCATCTCAGACCGACGTCGGTTACTGCTGCGGTGAGTGAAGTCGCCGGTGCACGAGGGAGGGAACGAAGGTACGGATGGCCTGTGCTGGAGGGATCGTCGTCTCATCGACCCAAGCCTCCCTCTTCGTGCCTTATGAGTCCTTCGACAATGCCCCCGTCCCCTGGCCGTCGCAGATGCTGAGCGTATCACAGCACGGGTCATCGCGCGCCCCAATCCATCTCCGCGCAGCACGTGAAACGGAGAGAAACATCAGATGAGCCCGTTCATCGATCCAGGAAAGGCCTGAGACCATCACGCTGCATTTGCGCTGCGCTGCGCTCCGCCGCAATTCGAGTGTTTGTACGGGTTACGAGTATCATCATGATTACTACGCCTGCCGGCGGTATCTGAACGTCAGCGTCATTGTCCGAAACGGGGGGTTCGTGGCTCAGTTATCGATATAAGCTCTCGGCGCGGCGACCGTTTCATCCTCGTTGCGGATTGACAACCCCCCTTCCGTTATTGTGGCAACCCTGGAGCAGTTGGTCAACGGGCGCAAACATCATCCTGGCTACTTCGACCGTTTGTGCGATCGGCGCACTGACTGAACACCTCAAGGATCACCATCGACGGATCGGTGGGCGACGAGTAGGATTTGCGCGCCATAGCCTAGTGATCGTCGAAGGTGCCGGCAAGGCATACACTTGAGGGACAGTCGGGTGGTTGACCGTCACTTTGATCGGGCTTTGAAGAAGTTTGTCCTCAACGCGCGGAGCTCGAGAGACACGTTCCCCGTTGCGTGTCGACCAGACATATTTATCTTCCACCAGCCCTACGCGCGGCCCGGATCGTCATCATCCGGTATCATCGGATCCACGGACCGGATTTGCGCGGCGCACACTCAATTCGAGGCAACCGCGAACGACATCGTCGCCATGGAGAATCAAGCGCGAGGCCGGTCGCCATCCGGTCCGCAGCGACAGCAGATGATGCATGCGGCATCGTATCCTCTACAGACCGCCATGCCTCCCACCGGACTAGGTTGGTGGATTGATTGATTGCTATTCTGTGAACGCTCCAGGTGGCGGATGAATGACTGACTGACTCGTCCATCACAGCAGGCCGCCATGCCTCGGGCCCTGTCCCATACACGCTATCGACCACGCAGCCGCTGCAGCAGTTGACGCAAGCCGGCGTCGCCAACCCCAACGTCTTCCGCGATTCCCAGATCAGCCCTTCATCCTCGCAAGGACAACTCAGTCCGAATCAGGACTCGCTGTCACCTCGGTCGACGCATGCCATGGGGTCGCCATACGTCGCGGCGCAGTTGGCATCGCAGCAGCAGATGCATGGGCTGTCCGGGGAGTACGCATTCTCTTCGGGTGGCGCCGGTCTCGCGGATCTGCCCCAAGATCAGCAGAGCTTCGAAGCGTTGCTGGTGGATACCTCGCTGCAGACGGACTTCCAGGCGCCGAATCAGTCGGTCAATCCGGCGGAGCTGATGAGCCACATGTCGTCGCCCTTTGGGGGGAGTGTGGGTTCATCGGATGGACGACGGATGGACCGCGAACCATCGCCGCATTCACAGCATCATAACCCCATGGATCAGTTCGGGGTGCATTCGGCGCAGCAATCGCCTCGAAACTCGCTCAATCCGGCGAGCGCGGCGTTTCCCCAAGGTCAACCGTTCGCCGACTGGGCGGCGTTGCAGGGTCCAGCATTTCAGACGCATCGACGCACGCCGTCCGAGCATTCGGAGGTGTCGTCGGTGGCGCCCTCGCCGTTTATGCCAAGCTCGGACGCGTTCGAGCCCATGGACGCGCAACGGTCGCCGATGCTGCGGTCACAGCCGGATGCCTTATTTCAAGAAGGGCTGGGGATTGAGCATTTTACGATTTCGGACAACGGGCCGAACCAGGGATTCAGTCCGGTGCCGAGTCCACATATCTCACCGCGATTGTCGCCTCATAGCGGACTGGATTTGAGTCAAGGTGGTGGTTTTATGCTCGCCACGGATCCCGGGGGCACGCAGTTTGGCGGCCAGATGTCGTCCGAGATGTACCCGCCGGTCAAATCGGAGCGGATCCCAAGCGTGCAGCTGAACAACGGATCGGGCGAGCTCGGCGGGTTGGCCGCACAGATGGCGACGCCGGAGATCAATATTGAGTTCGCGGCGCCGTCGAAGCAGCCGAATCTCGAGCCACCGCGATCGTTGGATGACTGCAACGCGCTGAGTCCGCCAGAGAGAGGTGGGCATTGAACTATCCCATACCAATCCATCATCACGTCTCATAAACTAACGATGATGTCCAGGCAGGAAAGGACGGATCCGGGCCCAGTCCGATCCCTACGTGGGCGGTTCTCCCCTGCCTCGCTCGCCTTCCCCACGTGCTCCCTTCCCACTTGACTCCCGTCGATCTCTCTCACCTCACGCCGCGATCCTACCCACCTCCAGCGGCGGATCTTCTCCGAAAACCAGCCGACGGTCATCCACCTCCTCGATCCCGAACCGGGACTACATCTTGGATCTCGCGGACCCGCAACGCCCAGGGTCCGGTGCCGCGGACTCGAAACGAGTGCAGAAACACCCCGCGACGTTCCAATGCACGCTGTGTCCGAAACGGTTCACGCGGGCGTATAATCTACGCTCTCATCTGCGAACACACACCGACGAACGTCCCTTCGTGTGTACGGTCTGCGGCAAAGCCTTCGCGCGCCAACACGACCGAAAACGTCACGAGGGGTTACATTCCGGGGAGAAGAAGTTCGTGTGTAAAGGCGAATTGAAATCCGGTAACTCATGGGGATGCGGTCGAAGATTTGCTCGAGCGGATGCATTGGGACGTCATTTCCGAAGCGAGGCCGGTCGGATCTGTATCAAACCCTTACTCGACGAAGAGGCCGCGCAGCACGGTCGGACTGGTTTCTCCATGGCCGTCGGGACTACGAATGGAGGCCCGCAACTACTCTCTCAACACGAGGGTGCCATGCCGCAACACATGACCCTCGAATCGATGAATTTAGGTGGCGGCGGCGGCTTGTCTTCGAATAGTGGTGTCGGGGGAGTCAGTGCCGTGTATGGTCTCCCTCAGGCTCTCTTGGCGCAATACCCCGCCCTTGCGAATCTTCCGTGGGATAGTCTAGGACCGGCTGGTCCAGGCGATGATGGAGGGGAGGTGGTCAGTGGAAGGAGTAGTTTCGATGCAAGCAGTGGAGGGGAATATTATGAGGATGATATCGAGGGGGGAGGGGGAGGGAGTGGGTATGTAAGTGCCGGTGGTGCTGGTGGAGGGGGTCCACCGGCTTTAGAAAGGTGGGCGAGCAGTGAGAGCTGGACGAGCGATTACGGTCCTGGGAACCGGTAGAGGGAGATGAGATGAGATGATGACAACCTTTTCTTTCTTTAGGATTAGGAATATGACCGAATCTTTCTTTACTGTCTGTCTGGTGCCACCCGATTAGATGTGTCTTTCGTCATTCTACTCTATATCTGTCTTCTCCTATCATTATTACTATTCCCCATTCATTGCTACTACTCCCTGTTCTCTATGATAACATGTGTGGATCGGATCTTCTTGCCATTCAACCCCTTCCTACCACTCTTCTTTGAGCATATCATGACACACCATTCGTATTCTCCATGTATTGGTCTCTCCTGGCTCTTTTCCTGTGAGTAAAGATTTGGGGGGTTATCGTTCGGGTTGAGATGACCAGCGCTGGGAATTACTATTGTTTATGTTTGTTTCTGCTTGCTTGCTTGCTCAAGTTGGCGTATAGTATATATTTATCTACTTTACATTGAACGTTCATTTCTAGGAGATAACTGTCTTTATTTCTCTTCATCTACGCTACTAACAACGCCTCCGCGCGGGAGACAGGATAAATGGCGTACTGTAGCCCTGCAGTACTGCCTATGTACTTTCGTAGTAACCACCATCATCATTGCAAAGATGGTTTAGTTAAGGCAGTCTTCATCATAAGAGTGATGAGAGAAGATGTATCATCGCCATCGTCATCGTCATCGTCATTGTCGTTTCGATGAAGGTTAGATGGATTATCATCTCGATAAGAATGATGAAAACATTGGAGGGTTGTCTAACGGTTACTGTTAAGCTGTTCCGTTGATTCTACGTATCACCCGCGTGCCCTTGACCTGATAGTAATAGCAATATAGCTACTAGATACAGAGTTACAGAGTTCTACTGTGCAGTGCCACCTCTCTACGCGGACTGTGCTCTACTCCTATCTACGATGTTCCCCTTCCTCTCTCGATGCAGCCGTGTTTCTTTTTAAGAGAAAGTCAATGGATCAATCGATTGATCGATCTCTACCGGAGAAAGGAAGGCGGGAGCAAGTATCATGCATAACTACCGCCAAAGGAAAGGAAATAAAAGGAACGAGCTATCATATCAAAGCTCTCTTCAAAACCCGAGCCCATTCATCTATCCACCCAGATATTGTATTGTATTGTATTGAAACATAACATACCCACATAGATGATGATGTTGATGATCGATAACTATAACCACTTTCGTATATCAACCCCAGAGAGCGGGAGGAAGGTAATCAATTGAATGATCGTGGGTCATACCCACATTGATGATGATGATGATGATGATGATCGATAACTAATTTCGTAGATCAACCCCAGATAATTGAAGGAAGGAAATCAAGCGAACGATCATGGGAAAGAATGAACGAGACACCATCCAAAGAATGGTAGAAATGAACGAATGAAACAACATCAGAACACGATACAAATGAACGAACAAAAGAATGTAAGAATGAAAGAATGAATACTAAAAAGCAAAAGCTATTCATTCATTCAACGCTCTTCTCTTCCCCATCCGCCTCTCCGCTCTTGACAGCTTTCCCAGTCTTTTTAATCGTCTGCAACACCGTTTCGTAATCGAGGGAGTCGTCATTCGTGAAGACGTCGGCGGTCTGTTTCTCGAGAGAGACGTCGAAGGATTTTACTCCTTTTATCAACCTGGGATTAGCGGCGGGGATGGATGAAGTGGGTAGTAGTGGGGTTGGATTGGGGTTGGATTGATGAAATGAGATGGGATAGGTCGGGGTAGAGACCATGTGGGGATATGAATCGATAAGATGAGAAATGGATATATAGGGAACGTGGAATAGGGAATGGGGGTGAATGATGGCATGATATCATCATCGGAGATGGATATGAACAATTAGAGGGAGTGACTTGCGAGGAGCCTGTGATGAGCAAGATGAGGCGAGGGGGACAAGGGGAGAGGAGCAAGATAGAATGAACAGAGCAGAGCATAATAGAGTGGAGGGGAAGGTAGAGTGGAAAGGTAAGATAACGGTAAAGAATGAAGTGAATTAAGGACGGGGCGCAAGATCTACTAGGAGACGAACATGGGAAGGAAGACGGAAGGTATGAAGAGAGATAATAGTATCATACCATCAAGTCGCTGCAACACCCTCGTCACTGCCCCCGAACATCCTCCGCAGGACATGGCCACGTTGAATTTATAATGATGTTCGGCCATTTTGTTTCTGTATTTCTGGTTCTCACTCTCCTTCTTTCCTTGTCGGTGTTTTCCCTGTCGGTCCTTTGGTGTCTGGGAGGAGCTGAGCTAGCTGCTTGGATGGACCCAACACAGGACAACCACTCGAATAGAGCGATCGTTCGTTGGATTTGGAGGATCGACGACTATGTTTGAGGTGGAGTTCTGGAGGTAAGGAGCAAGCTGTAGTCGAGATACCCTTTGTCTTCAAATGGAAGAGAGTCAAGCAGAGAGGTCCCTTGAGTTATTATAAGGAGCTGGAATGGATGGAGTCGAGTATGAACCCTCCACGCGAAGAGGGGCAACCGAGGGGCAGAGTACGAGTACAAGTATCCCTATCACAAACCAGCTGATGGTATGATATGTAAGAAGGCTGACAAATCTCTCATGTCAAGTTCAGTTCAGTTAAGCTCAGGGTCAGCAGAACTCGCGCAGGCGCAATCTTTCAGCTTCTGTTTGGTTTGCTCAGCTCACCGCCTTGGCGATGCATTGCGGGTCCCTGTCGATCATGGCGGATCTGTTCTGTTCTTATCCGTCCGTTCGTCCGGCCGGCCACTGACACAACAAGCCACCCAGCTACAGTAGCCGTCTTTCAATCGTTGAATTATCGTACAGTAAAGCTGATGATTGGATCTGGAATGGCGTTTTTCTTTGGAGGTCGATGTCCACGACACTACACAGCCAGCCATGACCGGGTTTGATAGGCCATAGTCTAACTCACCTCACGCGGGAGTAGATCCATCCACTGTAGCTATGACAGTAGACTATGCTCCGCCGAAAATTCACTGCGCTGATTTAGGTCCATTTCATAACACGTATACTTCATTGAATTGATTGCAGCTGGCACTATTCAGTCGTAGCTTACTACACTATGAATTGCTTCGCTGCATGGCCACCAGCTGCTCGACATGCTCGAGCCACTTCCGCGCAAACACCTCCTCGGTGAATCTGTTTGCGGATGCTCTCGCGCGGAGACGCATCGCGAGGGTCTCTTCCGATGGCAACGAGAGTGCGTGCTTAAACGCTTCCGCGAACTCGGTCGCAGTCGTTGCGTAGAATCCTTTCTTCAAATTAGCATCCAAAGGTAGTTCTGGCGTGAATACTGGGTCAATGACAAACCTGTGGGACCACCATCGTACTCTACCACGATATCCAGCTTCGGTCCACCCGAGTCGTGCACGACACTGATCAATCCCGCCGCCTGATACTCGACCACGCCGATCCCGAAATGCTCATTCCACATCCCATTCACCCCGACCCAGCTCCGTCGGAGCCAGTCGAGAATCTCCGGCCAGGACGCGTCGCAGATAAACTCGACATGATCTTTGATCTTCAATTCATGCGCGAGCAGTCGCAGCTCGTACACTCTCGTCGCGTCCTCGCTATGTCGGATCGATCCGAGCAGGACCAGCTTCGGTTTTTTGTCGCCCGACGATGACGACGACCCATCATGGATAAGTTTCGAGAAGGCCTCTAGGATCATAGCGTGGTTCTTCTCCGGCCGGAATTGAGCAATGTACAGCAGAATCTTCTCGCGGCGCGGTTCACTCTCGGACGACACCTCGATCTGCTGTTCCAGTTGCTCCACCGCCACCGGCGGGTATAGCACGTCGATGTCCCCCGATACGCCCCGTCTCGCGCGACGACCTCCCCACAGCGAGCGGATATGCGCCTGCGTCCAGGATGAATTGACCATGATGACGTCCGCTTGACCACCGACCCAGCCGTACATTCTCGCAAACAGCTGCCAGTAGATTCGTTTCAACCATCCCTTGAGTCCAGTACCGGCACCTCCGTTGATGCCCTGTCCGCCTGCGCGCAGCGAGTCCAGCATGTCCGTCGAGATGGTGGGGTAGTGCACGTATGCGCCTGTTGGTACGGACGGGAAGAGCAGCTTCGACAAGGCCAAGGTGAACGAGTAGCCCATCGTGTCGATGAAGATGTCTGGAGCGAGGAGTGAAAAGGCATCGTAGGCGAGAACGAGCGAGCCGAGGGACTGGCCCAAGAGAGTGAAATGTGGATAGGTGCTGCTGAGGACGTAGTGACGTGTCGACAGATACATGAAGACGACGGTCGGGGGGTGGAGATTGATGCTGAAGCGGCTCTACTGATGTTCAATACAGAACGCGTGCTTAAATGGGGGAATATCAACCCACCGAAACTCGCGACAGGATCGTCGACTTGTCCACGAGTTGATCTCCCGTATAAACCACACAGGTAGCTTTGGGCCAGCGCTTCTGGGTCGCTTGAATCGCTGCCCAGAGCACCCGCTCTCCTCCACCACCTGCATTGTGGCGTATATATCCCGTCAGCCAACGTCTCGCTATAAGAGGTAATAATTTATATCTTACCAGAATGGATGGAAGAAGCCAATCACGCCCTCCCAATTCTCATCAGCCACCTCCCCATCTTTTCTGATGCCGGTCGTGGATTTCTCCACCTGCTCCCACTCGTCGTCATCGTGATGATCCGTCTTGATCTTTGGACCGCCGGTCGCCTTCTGCTCGGCTCGCACTCGACGGAATACTAAATCTCGGCGATCCTGCGTGCTTTGCTGCAACCGCCAACCGACCAGGCGTCCTCCAGCCCGGATCGCGGTCGGTACGGCGAAGAGCGCAGCCGAAAGCACCAGGACCGTAAAAGCGACGACCAGTGGCGCGGACATGTCTGTCATAATTATCAGCGCCCAGCAAGCGTCAAAACAAAGATGAAGTTGCAAGCTGCTTACTGCTAGGGTCGATCGAGATATAGGATGTCCATTTGTTTGGCTATTAATTGGAACACGTATGTGAAGCTATCACATTCGATGGTGGAGCTCATGGGCTATGGAAGGTAGGAGCAAATAAGAATACACATCTTTTCGGGTTCCGTCATCAAGGTCATGACGATGACAGAATCAGGGTCGTGACGCGACGCGTGATGCGATGCACAATGCAAGCCACCCCCGGACCGCTTGCCCCAGCAAATCACATGCGCCCTGCCTAAACAGTAATCGCTCAGGCGTGATTGCTCAGCTAACCACAGCGTATTGTGGAGTCCTATATACGCCTAATGAGAACCTCCGACTTGCCATGCCAACGTCCGAGTACACTACAAGGACCATGAGGAACCAAAATCATGAATCTACTGGGATGTTGTTGCATTATGATATCGAACTTAACAATACCCTTAACGGTCGCAATCAGTTTAGCTGAATATGAGCTCGCAAGCAAACGCTGGCTGGTTCGGCTGCCTGAGTACGTTGCGGAACAGAATACTCAAACGCATATAGCGCTCTGCTCTATTCCGATTCAGTAGGGAAGTCCTCGACTTCGCGAACGGGACAGCTGCTTCGGGAAGATAATATATCACTAGATTAAGTGAACCACTCCCGGAGACAACTGTCCCAAGTGATGAAGAACAGAGTAGTAAAGTGAGGAGGAATCACATCAAGGAATAAGTCTGATGCTCAATCCATTGCCACGGCATTCCCGACCACGACGGTGGCAAGATGGCACCTGTAGCCTAACAGATCAGATCAGCCTAGTGGATCGAGCGACTGTTGAAGCTCCGGTGGACGAGCCGGGGAAACCAGCGCAGAAAATACTCGTCCGACTCGGGCGACCCGGATGGAAGAACATAGTTGCAGCAATGGAAACGTCTCTCCAAAAGTTATTCTTTCCCAGACTGGAACAATCGATTGATGAAGCACTCAACTTTGTGATTGGAGGGGGCGCATATACCGCATACGTGTGAAAAACATCGCAATGAACGGGTGATCAAGGAAAGGAAAAATCAGCTTCTGCACGCTCAGTGAAACTTCCCCAACCGTGGTATCTGGAAATATAAACTGGAAAGGTCTCACCAACTCATACTATCCCAACTCCGTTGTCCCTTAAGTGCCGCAATCCCTCAAACAGGCCGCAGTCTGAATCCGGCACCAGGAAAAGATTGTGCTGGCATCCGAAAGTTTTTCAAATCTGATAGGCGCGGCAGCCGCGCCTCTGACAACAGTTTCCCTTGACGAATGTCCGCCCCAACGCCGCCGACCCAGTCTTTCACCTGTCGTTGTGCCTGCCCCGCCCGTTGAGACCGCGATTGGGCGACAAAAGCACGCCGACGACCTCCCGGTACGATCTGCTCAACAGGGTCCACTTGCGTCTTCCGTGTGAGGTATGCGTCGGGATCATGGCTGCGCCGCCTGAACGGGACGATGTTGTTGCCCACCCAGGGAAGGTCGTTCGTCGAGCACTGATACGATTTGGCCTCTTCAACAGCGTCGTCCCACGTCTCCGCATTGACATATCGATACCATTCATCATTTGGATGTTTCTGATCCATCTCTCGCATCTCCAGTGCCCACCAGATCTCGATTTCATATTCGTCGTGAAGAAACCCGGTGCAGATGGTCGGACATTGCTCCGGTACGCGATCGGGAGGCAATTTCAGCTGCGTCGCTGCTCGTCAGCAGCGGCTTGCCCAGAAACATAGAGCCAGAGGAAATGGCCAAGGCATTCGAAGGAACTGAACACGTACGCCGACCAGGTGTTTGTTCCGCGCCAGGTGACCCTTTGGCTCGCCATGGACGCAGTAATCCATGCATCCTTGGCATTTGTGTTTTTGTAAGGGCATCAGGACCCGTTCGATGAAAACCTGGTGTTCTTCTGACGGTTCCGGCTGGAGATCGCCCCCTGGCCTTGATGGCACGGCATGGATACCTGTGACTAGCAGGAGAAATAGAAAAGGTAGAACTCTCCACATTGCATAGAAGTATTCAAACAGCCAATGGTTCGTGAGTGGAAGGTGATTTAGAAAAGAGAGATAGCTGTGCCGGCTTCATAGTTGTCAAGGACCGAGTCATGACTGAGAATCTAGAGCTAGACGAACGTCTTCTGCTTTAATGCGCTCAACCTTCACCGGAAATATGGATCGTAGCGCGTTTGAGTTGCCAAAAGGTTCGAGGAGCTTCGGACCCGGCATGGCAAACATCTCGTCTTCCTCCCCGCATATGTATGCCGGCACGGCCAACTGTTGATCCATCACCGCCTACTATCTATCAGCTAGTGAGGTTACACTGACAGCTCGTACTGTGAACGCGTACGAGTACGAGAGGACCACGAGAACCGTTGGACAATTCATGCGTTGCTGCACATCGGGCCGGAGGAGGAAAGTTCCCCACTTATCCGGACAACGTCCAAGCAATGCGGATATGATCGCTGTCCAGCCGGACATTTAGCAACGTGGAATTCTTTCTGGGACCGGGGTGGCAGGTGGATGAACAAGCTCTCGAAGCGATTGCGGACTAAGGATCCTTGGGCAGAGATCCGTGCTCTATGTTTCGAGCCGGATGACGGCGAGTACGAAAGGAGGAGTCGGGGAAGCATATCGATGACACCATGAATGCCGCGGCCCCAGCGGTAATAGCCACTACCGTAACCATCTTGCCGAAGACGGTAAGGGCAAATCTTCATCATAGGGGGTGGTGAGAGAGACGTCGTATCATCACCGTCGGTGTAACGAACGTAAAGTATTCCTCTCCATAAGAGTGATGAAATATTGAACTGATGTCCAACGGTTCCTGCAGGGCTGCGCCATTTATTGTGTCACACAGGTCTCCAGCACCAGATTTCTTCTTTGGGAGGTCGTCAATAGGAGGTGTTGGCTGTCCGCTGATACGCCGCCGACCGCGTTCGGTATCGTGTTCAACGATTCATCACGGAGTTGCACCTATAATTAGGGCCGAATGCTGGGTCTGTTCCGCTGCCAATTCGGCTTTTCTGCGCTTGATGCTGCGCTCGCTGCCTACGGCGGAACTCTGCTCACCACCCTGCCGAAAACACAATGCGAAGTGGAGTCGGGCTTAAGACGGCGATGGCGCACTACAGTAAGGACTTTATCAAGTAATGAAAAGTACTCTCAGCAGCTCATAGAGCTTATAATGGAGGTCACTCAAAAGCGCGTCTACTCTGTCATACCAAGCTGCCGGTTATTGCTCGCTGCTGCTGACGGATCTTGGTGGATCACGTCTGTCAACTAACAGATCGGACAATAGACTGCTGCACAATGACTTTTGATAGTCCCATACAGTTCCATATTGATTGTCAGTTTTCATGGGACCCACCAGTGCTTGAATGCGTGAATGGTTGCCACCCTACTTGATAAAATGTCATTTTGCTATTCTCAAGCTTTCCTCTAAAGTATTCTACATACAATATAGCTACTATAGCCAGTTGGATAGCTAACATCCAATCACTGAAGATTTATCGACACCTCAAGTTGCGTCAGGATCTTGGCCTGTCGAGTCTAACCTGACCTCCTAAATCTTTTTTTGGCAGAGTGGTACATAAACAGGGTCCGCCGTAAACAATGCTAGAATCACAGTCAAGTCGTTGTTTTCCACCACCTCTCTAGGTCGTGTAAGTTGCAGCTTTGATGTAAGACAGTTTCTATGATGTTGATGATTCGTTGCAGCAAGGATTGACCTGATTAGTAGTACGGATCTCCATGCCGGAGAGCCGTGATGGTGGCACTCCCTTGCAGCTCGGAGCAATCAATCTTGGGCTCGTCGACAGCTGTCAGAGCTCAGGATAATGAGCATCAATTGAGCTCCAACACAGCATGCTATGTACACCTCCATACGTCCCTTCATCAAATCTCCGCTGTCAACAAGATTGTTACCTTTGCCATGTCGTTCGAGACGTCAACCTTTCTCCTTCTCCGCCGCTTCGACGCTAATTGAGCCCGCGCTGAGCGTAACACACTCCCTCATCGAATCCCTCCATGATACCACCCACCTACCATGGATCGCCTGCGTGCCCTTGACCGCCATCATCGTCCGCGCGGTCGTCATCACGCCGTTGACCATCTACACTCGTCAAATCCAGCAGCGCCAGGTAGCCTTACGACCGCTCATCCTCGCATGGACGCATCACCTCCGACACAGCGTCGTTGTTGAATCTACTTCACAAGAAGCGTTCAACAAAGACCTCAAGAAAGCTTATACCGCAAAACGAAAAGAGCTATATAAACGGTGGCATTGCACGCGATGGCGTCTATTCCTTCCATTCACCCAGCTCCCACTTTTTCTGGTGGTCGTCGAAACGCTGCGACGCATGTGTGGAGTCCCAGGCGGATTGCTGTCATTATTCACGCAGCGAGACATCAACGACGTTTCCGTCGACGCGAGTCGCGACGAAGTATTTGCAACACTCAACACCTCGGCTCCAGATATATTCTTCGAGCCGAGTCTCGCGCAAGAAGGCGCGCTGTGGATTTCGAATCTACTCCTCCCGGATCCGCTGCTTCTATTACCATTCATGCTCTCGGCAACGTTGTTTGCAAACATCCATCTCAACACGAAAATACGGGCGAAGGTGGTAATGCAGACTCGAGATAAGCCGCCATCGGTTTATCACCTGCGCGTGACGCGGGCCTTCAAATTCGCGGCGTTGCTCATCGGACCGGCAACACTACAGGTCCCCTCGGCGATTCTGATCTACTGGATCACCAGCTCGGCCGTGGGATTATGTCAGTCGTTCTTGTTGGACAGGTTCATGCCCGTCGAGCCAGGAGGGCGAAAGCAGACAATACGTTGGCGTCATCGTCTAGAAGTGCGCAGAGCCGAAGCTGGAACCGGAACTGGCACCGGAACTGGTGAAGAAAAATGAGAGTCGAATTCCAATTTCGGGAATGTGAAATGGTGCAAACGAAACGTCCGCTCCCGGAAACAGAGACAACATTCCTCGACTCGGCGCATGCGGACATGCCTCCCCTAACAATTCTCCATTGTGCTCTTCTTTTTTCCCACTCTCGTCCTGGATCTAGCATTTAGTGATGGCCAGATTCGAAGAGCTCTGCTTGCGGAGAGCCGCAAGCAGTACACCATTTTCCTTTCTAATCCGATCTGGTTTCTTTATCTTTATTTCATAGCACGGTGTATGATTTAATAGAGCCAGCCAGCAAGCAAGCATCGTTACTAGAAGCTAGTAATGTAATCGAAGAGCCACATCTTCCATCTCATCTCTCCGCTATATACTCCTATGATCTACGTCTTTGCGCGTGCTTAATACCCCCAATCAACATCCCTTAGACGAGCCACGAAGATGCCTTCACTACCCGGCGCCGGCGACAGACGGTACATCACGCATCCTCCTCCGTTGCAGTATCGAAAACCCTACCGTCCTCATTCTCGGCGTTCCCATTCTCAACGTCCTCTTCGGTCTCCATTCCATTCCAAAGCTCAAGCCCATCAACGCGTCCTGCTTGATTCCAAACAGCCACCACCATCACCCCCTCGTACCATCATTGATATCACCACCACCGCCAATGAGAAGCGTAGCACCACCAGCAACTCCATCAACCAGCCCATCTTCATCGGCGACGAACCTTCCGTCCAATCATCCGGACTAAACGGAGCTACTCCTCTTAATACCACCCTCTCCACACTCAGCATCAACCCCAGTATCCCCACCACTACCCCTATCACCCACACCACCAAGAACACACTTCCCACTGTCCCTACCATCCGCCGCCGAAGATATCTCCCCTCAACCCCCTTCGGCATTCCCTCCCACTGGACCCCTCATCTAGATCTACACCTCTGGACGCTGCGCGGCTCCGTCGTCTCCGTCCACACGCAGTTACAATCCCATTTCCACTTCTCCCCACCCCTTTCTCCCAACTGGGTACGTCAACGTCTTCAAGACACAGCCTTCCAACAGCTCAAATTCCTTCGAACGTATCTCCCCGGCGAAATCGGCACGATTACCAGAGTCAAAATACGCGCTACGATGATATATGGAGGCCATGATTTTTTCTATGATGGGCCTGAGGACGATGATTCGCTTAACCCTGGGCAGGAGGGGTATGTCTGGCCGATGGAGGGAGTGTTGAAGGAGGGGATGCCGAGGGGGTGGAGTCGTGAGTGGGATCGTTGGTTGGGGGAGAGGTGTAGGGAGGGGTGGATGAGTGGGGAGGTGTGGAGGGTGCTGAAGCGGATGAGAGTGGATGGAGATGGGAAGATGGTACGGGGATGGAAAGTGGACGTGGATGGCGATGGAGAGTGGATAAAATTGGAGGGATTGACGAGGGAGTGGTTCGATCGGAGGATGATTCTAGCGGGGTTTTTAGGGTTGGGGATGGATGGGAGAGGATGGGAAGAAGAAGGGAAAGAAAAAGTGGATGGATGATAATCGATGATGGGGAAGAGTAACAGATAGTGGACAGGACAACCGGGCCATGACGCGGATGGGGAAGGAAGGCGATTGACCGACGACTGGATGATGATAATATTGTTTCGTAGGGTTGGTGTACTTTCGTCTAGATGGAGGTTAACTGCGCTGGATGGAGAGACGAGTAGAGATCTGCTGGGCCTGCTGGGGACTATTAGGATTGGTATTTCTTGGATTTTTATACGAAATACATATCTATAGCATAGCTGAAGGTGCGAAAATCCATCTCATTGCAAGTTTCATATCGTCCATATTATTATATCCTGACATGACATCTGAATGAAGGTGTCCAGAGTCTCCTTCGTAACCCAACACACCGGAGAAGAACCTGAGAAGCCACGCCAGTGAAATTGAGGAGCTATGCATAGCATGCTTGCGATGAAAGTTGCCTGCCATAGCAAGGGTGGGAAGTATACGGAGTATCAGAAGAGGAAATGTTGATTACATAGCTACTCTATATCTAGAAGCCAGGTCTCGTTGATAACGTTGGTTGTTAAGATATTGCATCCTCCTCGAGCGTGCTCTCTTCATGAATCTGAATCGTTAAGTTTGCATAATACAATGAACTTGCGAAAGGAAAAGGTATGAAACAAGAAGACAAATTCCGTGAGCAGATAACACTGCAGAACCACGTTACCCCATACTCTCCCTCCCAGTCATCAGTATCTGTTATCCCAATTCAATCACGCCAACACCTCCAGTTCCCCCCACCCTCCTCATAATCTTCTCAGCCTGACGCTACGACTTCTTATGAGTCTCCGTTCGCTCCACAGTCACAGTATCTTTGAAAGTGGTTTTATCCGCGTTATCCGTTTTTTCATGAGTTTCGGTGCACTTGTAGCTTACATCCGGACGTGACGATGATCCCTTGGTTAAGTCCCTCGGCGGTGGTGGTCCTCGGAGACTATAACCTGGAGGTGGAGGGCGGTAGTAGTAGAGTGATCCACCCATTGTTTGTTTCTCGTTGACTTATTTAACCGGATGATTGGTTTTGGGTGCGCTGGATGGAGTTTTAGGTAGGGCTCTTTTGAAATTGTGCTGGGATAGAATACCGTTGATGTTCTGCTTCGCTAGATACGTTGCGCAACGTATGATTGGCGATATAATCTCTGGGTAACGTTTTGCGAGGAGGAATTGCTGGGGATGAATTCAATTGTTTTCTCACAAATAATCGAGCTGCATATGGTGAACTAGAGCAATGACTTCGCTACATACCGGACGGGCTTGTCATCTAACACAGACACTGACGATGACAATGGTAATTCACTGAACGCTGAAGGATAATCTGGGCGGTTTCCGCTCCTGATTCAGTAGGACAGAAACCTCACGTTCACTCGGATGAGAAGCCCTCTTTATCCTCGAGATGGACGCCCTCTTCTCCGCAGCAAATGGACGACGGGTGATCCTGAGATGCACGGGCAGGTCATCATCCCGTCTCCAAGAAGGACGGATTCCATCTCTTCTTCTCGCCTCACTTCTCGCCTTACTTTCCGCCTCATTTCGTAGCCTTGTAGGATCGTAGTCTTGTTTTGAGGGTAAGCCTCATTTCCGACGCTACAGCTGGAGCAAGGTACTGTATACAGGCCAAAGAAGACGACATCATCGCCAAGGCGTGACCGCCAAACTCGCTGCCGTTGACGAGTCCTCCAAATCCAGCCCCCAGTATGATCAGAGAAATCATCCACCAGGCCCTTCCAACCAGTACCAAACACCTTCCGAGTACATGACCGTGACAAGAAATTCCAATACAAATGACCCATACACATCAAGCAGAGCCGCCTCCATCGTCATCGCCGCGGGGATGTTTATCCGCCCTGCCCTTCCCTTTCCCAACATCCCTTTCTTCCTCTTCTGGAATGGGCGGTTCCCCCTCGCTTGCTGCTGCTGTAGTATTCCCATTCCCATCCTCATCCCCTTCATTTGTGGACAACAGAGACATCTCCTCCCCCGCATTGACCACGCGTAACTTCTCCTTTGGCACCGTAAACATCACCTGCACCACTCTCCTCTCCACGGCGGCTTCAACATCCCAATCTTCATCATCGAGCTCGCCCGATCCCGGAGATTCATTCCGACTGCGACTTCGACTACCATCCCCTCCCTTCGGCTCCGCGTCCCAGTCCGCGGCGCCCTGTTTGGTGCGCCAGTAGGCTGCACCGGCGGAAGCAGCTCGACGGGGAACATTCTCGGCATTATGCGTTGTCTTGGTCGGCGATGATGATGACGTGTTGGTCTCTCCGTGAGGGTCCTTGTTCCCGCTTCCTACTCCGCCGAGAGAGGGAAGCGCTCGACGGACGGATCCCAACCAGCCTGCTGCTCGAGATTTGCCTTTGTTGAACATCCCCCCTCCTCCTCCTCCTCCTCCTCCTCCTCCTCCTCCTTCGACTCCGCCACTGCCTCCGGTGGATGGTCGAGGGAGGAGCGCTTCGCCTTCCATCTGAAGCTGGGTGAAGTCGGTCGAGAGGGGTCGTGTGGGGAGACCTCCATCACTGCCACCGCCGCCGCCGCCATTGCCAGATCCAGGTCGAGTGAAGAGTCTCAAGCTTTGCGAGCGTTTGTTCGATGTCGGAGACGGTGTCGACCCCGTTGGACTATTGTTCGGACCCGATGACGAAGCGCTTGAGGACCGCAGGATGCCAGGACGTCCCACCGTAGACCGCTGAGATATCGTCCGAAGAGGGTTCCCGATCGAAAGATGATGCGATTGTGTTGATGCGGACGCACTCGACCGCAGAGATCTCTCGCTCAGATTCGACGACGTGCGATTGTCTTTGTCCGGCGAACTTCGGTCCGGTGAGAGACGTCCTGTACTGGCAGTCCCACGCATGTGCGCATCGGCGGCCGCCCAGTCGTTCACCCACTCTTGAATCTCAAGTTCACGTTCTTGCGCCGGAGAAGTTGGTACAGGAACCTCACTTGCGGGTGGATGACCCCCCAGCGGCCCGGGATCTCGAAAGGGATCTGGTGTGGGCATCAAAGAGACCAGGTCCGACTCGCCCACCACGCTGCTGCCTTCCTCGACCGGCGCTTCGAACTCGTCCCGCTCGTCGATCGGATGGATATCCCCTGTGAAACTTCGTCGGCGTTCATCGCTGCCCGCCGCGAGATGGTATGTCATCAGTCGTTCTCCATTGCGGCCACGCGAGTGCAGACTCCGTCGTAGTCCTCGAGTCGGACTCGGGATCTCGACCAGCAACCCGGTCCGCTCGGCCTCGGTTCCTCGGTTTGTCCGCATCGGCGGATAGGGGCCCTGTCCGCCGGTGCCTGTCTCGGCTATCCATGGGTAGGGACTGTTGCTGTGGTCGTTGGAAGAGTATTGTCCCGCGGGTATCGGTCCGTAGCCTGCTTTTTCGCTGTCGCCCACATCAAACCGTTCCGAGTCGGAATCGAACGGACTGGAGCGCTGCGCGGCAAGACCGAGTTGTCGAAGCTCCTTCTCCCGGACCAGTCGACGTTTTCGCAATCGACGCGCATACCAGATCCACACTAGAATCGCACCGAGGATAGCGCACAGACCGACTGCAATGCCCGACCCCAGCGCTGCTTTCTTGGACGAGCTGGACAACCCGCCTAATCTCTCCGCTTCTGCTCGAGTCGATCCCGTGTGATACCCGGCTGGCTTGGTGTACCTGCTGATCCAGGTATTCGATGTCACGTTGAGGAAATATGTCTTGGTGTTTAAACTCGGTTGAGCTCGTTTGGCCTTTCTCCTTGGGACAACTGGCATCGTGTAGCCTCCAACCACCATGACCACATCGCCTGGTAGCATCGTCGCGCCGTGGCCGTAAATTCCGGTGCCATCGTCAATCCCAGGACCAGTCGTGGTCGGGACGGTCCAACGCCAGTTTCCGGTCCCGCCGTAACCTTCGCTCCACATCGACTCTCGATCGGGCCATACGGCGGTTTTGACGGACGACGGGAAGCGAGTGGTGGTGCTGGGCGGTTGGGTGGGCGATGTTAACACTCCAGCTACACCTCAGCTTCTTGTCCTCGAGCTGGGCGAAGGTTACGGCGGGACCGGAAACTGGCGTTGGACCGTCCCGACC
>QQTW01000519.1_pt1 | contig 24087 bp, 19 predicted proteins | sample 1904831 | NCBI WGS metagenome assembly QQTW01 (sample SAMN09435610, study PRJNA476489) | Subsurface metagenome, whole genome shotgun sequencing project. | reverse complement strand
GTAAAACCTAACGGTTACACGATTCTGGCAGCTTGTGGTCCATATGAGGAAGCTAAAGAGCTTCAATGCAAAGGCGGGGAGTGGAATGGCGCGTTGTCGTACTTTTTACTGGACGCACTTTGGCCATTGAAGCATAGAGGAGCGGAGGTCACTATTCAGTCTTTACATCAATATCTGTGTGCTCAGTTTCATGCACATTGGCCACAGCAAAACCCAATGCGTTATGGAACCCAAAATCTTTCGCTCTTTGGGAAGCTCAGGCCGGAAGACAAACCTTCTGCCCTAGTGGTAAGGGAGAAGACCCGCTTCTACTTAGAGGCAGGACACGCCCACGGTGTCCATGAAGGTGACGAATATGCTGTGTATCCGGCCTTCCCATCTGAAGATGTCTTCCATGATGAAACAAATGCCATATGCAAAGTTCGGGTGGAAGTCGTTCGGAGCCTTACGTCGGAACTGAGAGAAATCGAAGGAACATCTGATTCAACTAGAGTCCAGACAGGATGGAAAGCAAGACTACTTACGCGTTCGTCCCTGAATAAGACTCCTGTACGGCTCGTGGTTCCTGAGAGTGAGCGGTCTCTATGGATTGAAGCTGAAAAGCTAAGACGTTTCCCGCATCTTCATATTGAGGGCGTAGAAGAGGGAGCTTGCCCGTTCATTGTTATACGCAATCCACGTAACGAATACGAATTCCTGAATGCATCCAACCAGAAGATCATTGGCATGCCGGTCATACCAGTTGTTTCACCCGTATCATCGGAGTTTGTTTTGAGTGTCTTAGAACACCTGGCAACCTTCAAAGCGATCGAAGGAATCGAGAACCGGAATGCGGCTCCCTCCTTTGTGAATTCGTTCAAGATCTCTCTAAGCGATGGGAAAGGACAAAATCTGGAGAACTCGGTCTTTATCGACGTTGACTATAGAGAGATAATAACTTTGTCAATCCAGAACTTCAGCAACCAACGCCTCTACCTGGGTATTCTCGACTTGACTCCGTCCTGGCGAATCTCTAACCTAATATCTGATGGTTATTCGGGCAACTGTAAGGTCGTACCGGCGAAGGGGGACTCCACAGCGTTCACAACTGCACGGTGGAGGATGATCGTTCCAGAATCATTCCTAAAACAGGGTCACACCCAATGTGAGGATGTGATCAAAGTCTTCGTCACTAGCAAGCAAGTCTCATTCGCATCGCTTGCGTTGCCTAAGGTCCCTTCGTTTGCTGATGGGCCATTTCGTGGTCATCACAGTCACAACCAGGTCTCAGAGTTTCTCTCCGAGCTTGTCACGCCATCCCGAGGTCCAGTTAATGATGTTCAAGAGGACTGGACGACTCTGAATTTCATCGTACGCACGCATCACAGAAAAAGCCGCAGCCAGACAATCGTGCAGGGCGAGAAAGGTCTTATTGATATGCACACTGCAATGTGAACACTTTACTTTGTGTGTTCTTCCAGATCTTTCTCCTCAACTATGGCTCCATTCAAGGCTTTTGTACCGTCTTCGTGGCAGAGGGTATACTTTTTGGTGGATGGCACGGATTCTATGATATACGGGCCTTGATGCGACTTCGTGCCATCCGCACCACAAACAACAAAGAGGACAACATCCCCAACATGGAACTGACTCAACTGTGCTGCTCATGAGCTGTTGCATTGGGAATCTATAGGCTAAAGACTTACTTCGTCGTATACCGAAACATAGGCACGGCCTTCGTCATCAAAGAAGGTAAATCTGGGACTATCCCCACTGTTCACGAGGAATACATATTAGTGCCTGTTTGGAAACGGTGAAAACACTTACCCTTTGGATGACGCCATTGCTATTACAGAAGTTCTTGACGCCGCTTGCTCTAAGATTTACAGATCTGGCCCGGAACAGGATTTTGGATAAGACTAGCTCCACGTTAAGAATGTCATGGATCTTGATTGCTAAACAAAATCAGATTGTCACTGAGCCCTTGAAAGCCTTGCGAGGCTGGCGATACACGTCCGGTCTTGATTGGCCAGCATTGAGTCTGCCTTGCAGCCGGATTGCACCCTTCAGTTTGGGCTGTGAGTTCAGCACTCAACCGAAGCAGATACTGTCTTCCACTAATACGCTCGGTTTCGGTGCCTGCACTGTGGTGAGACATTCAGGATCGAATACGAAGATAATCGCTACAAGGCACAAGCCATGCGCAGTATGAATCGTCCCCTGTTCACGAGAACGGAGGGGACGATATCACTCATTCTTCACAGTCGAAGATTACCGTCCTGGATACCCTCAGTTCTCTGCACTTGTGGCTGCACATGATTCGTTCCATATCTGTCGACGTTTCTCCAACATGCGCGCCCGCCTCCTTCTCCTGAAGCAGGATAGGCTGTCACTACTCGAGAGAGAACTCGAAAGACTTGATAAAGAAGAGCCGTTTCCATTATTCCTTGGGAGCAGCCGACGTGATAACAACCAAAATCGACGTTCTGTTCTATTGGAAATTGATGCTGCATTGGCGGATTATGGTTTGCATCCTTATTTCTCCAATCACATGAGCAACCCTGTTTTAATGAGCTTCGAAAGATGCATTCGTAGAAAGGACTCAACGAATACTCAGTCTGAGAGCTGCGACGGCACGAGATTTGTCTAGTTTGCAAAGCTGGGTGAATGGCAATGCTTGTGTAGCTAGGGAGGAAACAGCGTATCTGACACAGCGTGGTGATCTGCTCCACCTGGCTTCCTCGGACGATGGTGCGGTAGCAAGAGTAGAAGTCTGGATTGAAGATAACCTGATCCGTTTTTGCAAACGCTTTTATAAGGTAAGATCAGTCGCCGTGAATCTCCCTCTAGTCCCAAGCTAAAATCGGTGATAGAATCGTTGCAGTAGTAAATCTAGAGATGAGAACGTATTCATTGTATCCAGCTCTTTCTTGACGTTGACTGCTCGGACTTTGATAGCGCTGTTAATCGCGGCCTTCCTTTTGGGTCCTATGATTATTTGCATTACGCTAGAAAGCACGAAGCCTCGCACTTTTGTCATTTTAACGGCCATCATTCTGTCTATTGCAACTCTGGCTGGCTTGGCAAAAGCGAAAATAGTAGATATGTTAATGGCTGGAGCAGCGTCAGTACAGTCTGTGTGGTGTTCATCTGTTCGAGAACTCAGCTAAAACCGCGATGTAAGACAGGTACGCCGCCGTTCTCATCGTATTCATCTCGGACGCAGAGAGGATGTATGGGAAAGGACATATGAACGAGTGAAAGGAACAGGGTCGGAGTTCTCTACCTAGGTAGGGCTTGAGTAAGGCTATGCTAATGCCGCCACAGAGCCTAGCTTGGGACCATATTGCATGATCTCAAACTAGTTCATAGCAGATCTCGTAGATATCATGATTTGTAGACGATTTCAGTGAGCATCGCAGCGTTTTCGTAGTACACTTTACACTCCGGAGTACGTTAGTAATTACTCCGGACATAACCGATCCTTCACCCTTCAACTGCTTTCAACGTTGGCAAGCCTACACAGTATGAGAACTTGGTGACCTGATGTCGATCACGCATTTGCATTGATGTTTCACGTTCATCGTCCCTAGGCCTTGCCCAGGTGCCGGCCCCGGGCGGGAGTCCCTGTTTCACCGGGTGGCTGGAGTCCAATGTTCCGAGGTTGTCCCGACGATGGACAACGACCAACCTTGGAACAGACCAGAAGCGCGAGCCGGGCCCCAGCCTACCAAAACCAGCCACTCTGACCTCTCATGGCTCCCAACCACCAAGGCTCCTGTGTTGGATGCGTCGATGTCATTGAGGTTGGATACCTAGGTATATCAATAGCCTACCTCCAGTCCATGATGGAGGTTTTCAAGGATTCTGTCGGCACCGAAAGGACAATACCCGATCCTTTGACCTACCCCGGTGATCAATCTCTGCCTAAGAAACTGCCGCCGGCTTCATGAACTCACCTTCGACGGAATCATTCACACTGGCCTCAACCTAGCCTCGAAACTATTTCACTGTCTCGGGCGTCAATATGGAATCTGTCTTATCGAGAAGCGATGGACCCACCGAGGACCACAGGATGGACGCGATCCAGCAACCTCGGCCAACCCTCGCCCCAATCCAAAGCGTCCGACGCGGCCAATGCAACACTCTCTCGCCGCACAGTATGCGAAAGCTCATTACTGAGAGTCAGCAAGCAAGAAATAGTCCCCAGTCTGGCAGCCGCACCTCGCTGGCATCGACATCGCGCAGCACCTCCTCGAACCGGCCTAGCAGCCACGCGCCTGCTCACGCTCGGTCCAAGTCATTTGCAAACACGGTCCCGCACACGCGTGACTGCCAATCGATTGCGGGAGGAGGAACGGAGCCGTCGCGGAGGAAAACCCTCGCCGTTCGCAGCCTGTTCAACGGTTCCTCCGCGCCCATCAACATAGGTATCCTGCCGTCGCCGCAGAGGGAAGAAGCAGATATGGATTTCTACGCATCGCAGTCTCTCCGCACGAGCAGCAAGACGAAGGTGAACGCTTCGACGCAGTCGTTTGCGAGCCGCTTCGCGTGGTTCGGCGCGAGGCCTGCTACCCCGCCTCCGAAACCGGTGCGCGACGATATCGCGGAAGACAAGCTCCTCACCTTGGACATCCAGACGGCTTTGTTTCCCCGTGGACCGGCTGATCCTCTCGATCCATCATCTTTTCACGACCTACTCTTCAACGCTGAATCGATAATATCTCAAATGCAAGCCGGTTACCGCCGCAAGACCGAAGCGCTCCTGGACATGGCAGCAGACACCGAAGTCCGACAGGAGGAGTTCGAGGAAGTGCAGACGCGAGCACGGCATCTGAAGCTCCAGCTGGACAACATGGCGGCCAGAGTCGCAGAGCAGGAGGATGCCATGAAGGCGCTAGCGGATGAGCTCGCGCTCGAGAAACAGTTGCGCGAGCAGGAATACGCCGCGCAAAAGCAGACCGTTCGACTAGTCCCGGCTCCTCTGGCGTCGTCCGACATTACCGATCAACATTCGCATCACTACCGCAAGCGGGTTTACGATGGAAGCATAGCCAGCAACAGCGACTCCGGCTTCGAATCGGGCGACGACAGTTTCGCCGAAAGCGCTCTGTCGCCCACCTCGGAAATGCCATCTCCTTCGATTGATGTCATGTCCTCGAACAGGGAGAGCACGACTTCACATGCAGCACCGCGGAAACCGCGGGTGCTAGTCAAAGCACCGCCGCCGGTGAAACGCCATTCGATGTTTCAGAGGAGCCTGGAGAGCGAGCCCGTGTTCGGACAAGGAGAACTTCTCTACACATCGAACAGGTCCAGCCTGCAATGCTTCAATGCTGCAAGTGATGTGGGTGCTTGGTCCCTGATCTCAGGGCTTCGAGAAGAAAATAGCGAGCTGAGGCAGCGAGTGACGGAATTAGAGACTGCCGTGGAAGGTTGTCTGGATCTAGTAGCGGCATGAAATGGGAATTTCTACGGAGTGCTGATTGTTAAGATGCAACGATACCCATTGAATCATGATTCACGGCGATAGGGATACCCTTGCGGCTGTCGGAGGGTTGTATGGGTAGAACGAGTGCTGGGGCCCCTCGATATCATAGTCATTTCTGATCTAATATCAACAAAATGCAATTCATTGAAGCGTCGCGCGTAACGGACATCATAGGCAACACCATCTCTCCGATTTGCCACCATCACCATGTTCGAGTATGAAGCGTGCATGTAGTGAGTGAGTGACTAGTTATCGTTCGTTTACGAAAGTCTTCGTGTCCCATGCAAAAGCTAGCTAAATGAACGACATTCTTTTTTCCAAGCGTACCGAATGTTACCTTCTGGTGGTAGACTGCCTGTGCGCACGCTCGTTGATGAGCAATAGCCAAACGTTTCTCACCGTGTTGCGTCCGATCTGGTGCCCATGTGTATTTACCGATCGAAACATCGTGAACCTCATTTCTTTTTCCAATTTTACGGCCTCTGGACATCATATGCTGCAATCCTGGTCTCGATAGAGACTCACGGTCACAGAACATCCGGCAGCAGGACGTCCGTCGTGGGACCCTCAAAGTTCATTCCATCCAGAACGTGCGACTCCGGCCCATTAGATGAGAATGAGCAATCTGTGCACTTCCAGTCTTCTCCATTCTGTGGCAGGATGCGAATGACTCCCTGCTTGGCGAGATGCTTGATCCCATCAACGTGGCAGTGAGCCATGCGTAGATGCCAAGTTTTCAGGGTGGCGGCGGGAATTGGGGGTGGAGACGATAGTCCGTTTGAGACCGAGTGTGTCTCTCCGTTCAGGGAGGCCCTATGACCAGACGAGTGAGAGTCGACAGAGGCGGAGCTAATGAAGTCGTTGAAAGCCGACGGCGCTTCGTAGGCGGGCGACTGTGACAGTGTCGCTGCTGGTGTTAGTGTCGCCGGGGTCGGCGGGCTAAGCGGCTGCACAGTTGGATCCCGGGACAGCGGGTGCGACCGTCTCTTGCTGCTCGACTGCCTACGATGTTCGTCGATCAGGCTCTGGTTCGCTTTCACCCACTTCATGGGCGCGCGGTGTGGTTCCTTGACCCAGCAGACACTCGTATGTGGCGATTTGCACAGAGTACAAATGATGTCTGCACGCTTCTTCACTCTGTCGGCAGCTGTTTTGTCGCTGGAAATGCCGTTCTGAGCTTTACTGGCAGCAAATGGTGTCGTCGGAGTAGGATTCCTCTCTGTAGAGCCCATTTCCAGCGTTTGACGAATCCGGTCCAGTACGAAGGCTACGGTCCGTTGCGAATCAGGCGTCATCGGGTCATCCATATGTCGTTCCAACTCGGTCGCCAGATCTTCCTGCATGCCTCTGACGGCAGTGATGACACGCGTCACCCACTGAAGCTCGTCAAAGTCGCTGCCAGCCTGCGCCAATGTCGAGCGTATTTTGACAATCTGAGCCTCAAAAGAGTCGGTGGACTTGAAGCGTGAGAAATCCATTTCGTAGAACCAGGTGGAGACCCGCACGTAGTGATGATACCTCTTCTTGTCGTACTTCTGCTTCAAGTGTTGCCAGGCCTCGTAGGCCGTCCCGAACTGGCGAAGCTCGCTGCTCACACTGCTTTCGACGTTCATGCGAACGAGTGACAGTGCCTGTTCGCCGCGAGCGGGGTCCGATGTGTGCTGATTCTCATCGTAGTAGTATGCCCTCAGGTTGTTAGCCATGGCGATGGTCTCCACCGAATCGGCCCAGGATCGGTATGTGTTCGCATTGCTTAGCTTAGGTGAGATGCTCAGTTGTCCAACTAGTTGAGGTGGATAGTGTGACGGCCGTTCCGTGACACTCGAGCTATTTCGTGATCCTTCAATCCGTTCAATGGAGACTCGTAGCTCGTTGATGGAGTTGACTATAGCATCCAGTATGTGCTGATTCGCTCCCGCCATTAGGATGGATTGAGCGGGCGATGAGGTAGCTCGGTCTACGAAATCTTCGTCCGGTCCACGCTGCGACCTGAGAAGAGCCATGCTTCCGGTATGATGCGTCGGTTCCTGCGCTCGCTCTAGCTGAGATGGGCCAGCAACAGTCTCGTCATGAAGAGATTGGTGTTTGACAGTAACCACTCGGTTGGGATATACCTAGTTATTATGCATGCAACCGTACGGCCTCTTCAATGTAGATACAAGTCTTCCTTTCACATCCCTTGGAGGTGTAGGAAGTTTGAATTGGCCGGCAAACAGTCTTCTGCGCAGATCCTGGGCCCTGGCCCGCCCCGCACTGTTTGTGGGTTATTAATACTATAAAGGCGGTGAAGGAGCTTCTTTTTCTTAAACTCTATTACAAAAAGTTTAGACGAAGCTTGGACGCCTCAACGCGTCGGACTCTCCTCCACTGACTATTTGATGCAGGACTCATCGACCGACTTGCAGAATATGAAATGTGTCGTCTAACAATGCACGCAGCATGTTACAACTATTGCGATGTTACGCACCTCATGATCATGGACTCATCCTCAGCAGACACCATCGGCAATGGATCTGGCCAGGACTGTCAAGAACCTCGCACAAGGAGGATGATGGGATTTCACAAAGGCGCTCCATGGCGCTAAATATACTCACCGTTGAGCTAATTTGCCAGTGCGACTGCGGACTGCATGCATTTTCACAAGATATGGCTCTCTTTCCAATCTTCTTCTAAAGTGCATATGGATATGGAATGCGCGGGTCATCTATAAAGTCCCACCCAGGCACGCCAGGTAGGTAGAGCTATCTCACAGCAGTATTCCGTTAATGATCCTCTTTACCTCTCCCTCTTACTTGTCTGTCATTTCCTTGTACTCCTCACTTCTTGTTGTTTACAGCATCCACGCGGTGCACAATCTGGTAAGTTCTCCTATGCACCAATCGCATTGAAAGTTGTTAGGGCAACAACTCTGGGATCGAAAAAAGAGGTAACCTCCTCCCATGATGGCCAAAGAAACTACGGAGGTCGATGAGATTCTATACGTGGAGGATTCAAACAAATTCCGCGTGTCAGACACTCGAGCAAAACTTGAAGCCACGCCGGAAGGCTTGTGGTCAGATTTCCGAGTTTGGCTTCGCTCACATCCCCTGCCTACTGGCCCGTCTTCACGGCAAGCAGTGCTTGGTCCGTTGACAGCTAAAGTGCCGTCGCGGCCAACCGACTTAGACTTCTTGCCTGGATGTTGTCTGCTTGACGTGGACTTCATGGAAGAGTCGGACCCGCATCGACTCCAGTGGATACGAGCTGAGTACGTTCGTGCTTACGCGTCGATCCAACATAGGACCGCACAAACCCAACATTGGACCGCAAAACATCCCGGTAGCTGCACATCTTTTGATGTGACAGGCCAGCCTGGCATTGGTATGCTTCATTATATGCATTCCTTCAACTGCACAACCCGTCGTGGTCATAGGCAAAATTTTATTTCAGCATTAAATCGTGGCAAGGACAATCAAAGCGGGTGGTTTCGCTATCATTGTGCTTGAAGCGGAGGAGACACGTCTTGTGACGTCTTTTGTGCCAAACCAAGCCAGCACCTCCGACATCACCAATTTCACTCGCGGTTTCCGAAAATGGCGTCGAGAGAACGATCTTCTGCCGTCGATGCCTCTCATCTTATCGACGCAGATGTCTCTCCGGGAGAAGATTCTCCTACTTTCACGTCTCTGGATTGCTTTGCTATCAAGGTATCTACAACCACTCCGGCCCGGCAATGATATAAACGCTTGGAAAAGGTCAAGGGCGCGATGCAAAAGATTCAATTGAATCCGGCCGTATTGTGAGTGGCAGCTCGATTAGCCCGCAAATTCTGGCGACTTTCGAACCTAACATGGGCAACAGTGCTGCTATGCACAGCATTCCTTGGTCGGATATGCAGGAACGAATGGCTGAGTTCGGGCCGGTTCCGCGGACCTGCTACGATCTGTTCCTTGATCCCTCTAATAAGCTTGCTCTCTATCGCCAAAATATTGCTTATTTCTTCAGACGCTCGATTACAAGATTCTAGGAAGCCTAACAACCAGTGGCATGAACGTTTTTGCGGATGGAGTCACACAGGCTGGCTTTACTAACTCGTACCCCCAAAGACTTTGGGCCAGTCCCTGCCTATGAAGATGTACCAATCATTTGGCGCAATGTCTCATGGCTATAGAACCGCTCTCGCCCACATCCGTTCCAAGTTGTCTCAGACACTTATAGTATTAAGCAGCGAAGATCGGGCGACCAGGTCAGACTCTTCCGCTTGACAATACCACTCTCACAATTCGGTCAATCCAGCAGCTCACTTTTTGAGTTATTCGGCCGAACACAGCTTCGATTTGGACCGACGACGACGCCGATCGTAGCGAGAAGTTTACAACCCCAGCGCAATAAATTAAAGTCAGCATTCAAAGCCACTGCTGGGCATCTAGCTCTAGATCTCGGACCCGACGCTGGCCAGACGGAAGACAGCTGCAACATGACACGCCCGCCTTCAAGAATCTTCCCTGACGCCCCGTATCCCCCAGATAGCAATATGGAATCGGGCTTAGATGCGCTTCTGGCACATAATAACCACCTTTCCCTTCTTCAGCTCATAATATCGAAAAGAGATGACATGAAAAGCTCCGCCGAAATTATAGGATTATGGCGGGCAGCCGACTATTTGCGCACTCCTTGCCAGCTCCAAGGGCATTGGGAACGTTTCTCAGTTGAAGCGGTCTTAATTAGAGTCCTCGAAGCTTGATAGCCATCCAATCTGACACATGTACGGAGTACTTTGTACCAGCACGCTCACAAACGACTTGATGTTTCCAACGTTATGCCGTCCAAGATCATTCCTTGGCTACCCGACCGCAACGATCCTCGGACAGCGAGTGTGCGAGTGAACGGTCACTGACGGTGGGCTTGCTAAGACTCTCTTGGGCTCGGGACCGCGGGAGGTTGGCGGTGGTGGCGCCTGCGGGAGACTCGGCCCAGCCACCCTGCCATGTCACTTGAGCCACTCCCAGGGTCTGCCGCCTGTCCAGGTGTTTTCCCTGGCGACCCGCCCGGCCTGTTGATTGATCCAGCCATCTCGAGGTCACCCACGACGATTTGACCACGACAGCTTGTGACTCTTCCGCGCAAACATTGATATACTCCGGAAGAAGGTATGATTCATGTTTTACAATTCTTAAGTCTTGCTTCGCATTCTATCCGTACATAGCGTCACTGTATGAATATATTGCCGTCATGATCTAACAGTATCATTAATGTGGATTGTTCCCTTCGTTTCATTATTCCCCAACCATCTTGCTCTATGATGACTTTCACCGGCCGCACCCCCGAGGCTCTCCTCTCGCGCAATGACTCCAAGCTGTCCTCTACAACCTGTAGAGGCATCACGTCAAGTGGACGACCATGCAGACGGACCATCGCATCCTCGAAATTGGCGCCGGTGGCCCAGATCGCGAGAAATGTTGATCCTATAGTTGGTAACGCATCATTCGACACCCGTGCGAGAGATGTCATCTTAGCAGGATACTGCTGGCAGCACAAGGCACAAGCAGATAATGAGGAGAAGAGGATAGTGCCACCGATCGAATCCTCTGGACATGTCGCCCTGCGGAGGCTGAACCATCGGAGCAGCATCGATACTCTGGTCGCACGTCTCGGAATTCTCGACCTGGATCATGGAGTCAGAGAAGCACTGGACTCGGTACATGTGAACCGGAAAGCCGTCACACCCCGCAGACGGCGGTCTGATACCAAAACTTCAAGGCAAGCCCTTGACGTTGTTATCAATCCCGTCGGCTCAGTTGTGTCTGCGAAAGAATGCACACATGCGCGGAACAGGATGCGGCCCACAACGTCTATCAACCCTGGTCTGGCGCCCATCATCAAACGAAGTCCTCGCAAATCTCCTGGACTTTTCGCCGCGCTGTGCTTTGGCGGTGGTGTCGAAGATGACTATATGGAAGTAGTGAGACACCGGCACAGGTCGGGGCAATCCTCAACGCGACCCGAGAGTCATCGTGTTGCTCGACCGCACGATGCGACAGAGAAGTCCTCACCACCTCGAGGCGCGTCTTCGGAGGAGGCTGCGCATGAGAACAACCGCCCCATTCCGAGCACGCAAACCGCACAGTTTCTGGCGCTTATACCGCGGAACCTCACACCTCAATTGACATCTCTTCTACTCGGGGAGTTATCCAAGCCTATTTCACCTTATGACGAGGAGGGCTTCATATACATCTTCTGGCTTACCGAGACCACTTCAAAGCAACCATCGGCGACTGAGGCGGCATCTCTTCTCGGGGAGTCCGCCCAAAGTTCGCCAGGGCGACGGGCAAACGAGATAATACGAAATCACGCTACAAAAAGCGACAATGGATCGTCAGAGAAGAAAATTCTGCTCAAGATTGGACGCACTTCGAATGTACACCGCCGGATGAGTGAGTGGACACGGCAGTGCGGATACAGTCTCTCACTCCTGCGATTTTATCCGTACATATCGCCGTCTCAGTCCAGTTCGTCCGACAGGATGCCGGACAATGCGTCCCCTCAGCGCAATCCTCCGAGGAAGTCGGAACAGCGAGAGTCAGGGGGCGTTCGCATGGTCCCTCATGCCCACCGTGTTGAGAGACTCATTCATATCGAGCTTGCAGATAAGCGGATCAAACGAAGTTGTGATGTTTGTGCCAAAGAGCATCGAGAATGGTTCGAGGTCGGGGCGAGTCGGGAAAGTGTTGGTGACGTGGATAGTGTAATCAGGCGCTGGGTGTCATGGGCTGAGACCCGGTAGACATTTGTCGTACCTAGAGGAAGGAGTTGATTTGAGTCTCTGCACTACTGGCAGAAATAATGACTAGAATAAGAGATCAGGCCTCGATGTTGGTACAAAGTGAAGTATCTGATAGTGGACCTCTGGGCACATTGGCCGCAAACAAACTTGAAGATCCCTTGAGCCCAAATTCCATCGCACAAGGTCGAGCTTAGCCTAGTATAGAATCGAGTCGCGAAAAGAATCTGCACGGTCAACTAGGACTCCTGAAATTGCTAATGAGACCTGGCATGGCTTGGTGCGCAAATCTAAGACTGGTATCAATTCTAGCCGCTATGCTTAAAGAAGTACACCAAATAGATCTCTAGGCATAACCAGCTCAATATATGCCGCTTCGACCGTCCCAAATATTAAGAACAGAACCCTCGAAAGAAGTTACCTTCCGTGCCAAAATCCAGCCACGGCTATCTGTCAGCGCTCGAAAATGTATAGTTCGCCTTTGGAAAGTCGGCACGCCCATTATCCCGATAACCACCTGGACTCAGGGCACTCGCGGCCGGTTCACCATACTCCCTGTCCGGGCCCCCATGGTAGCCTGTATCCATGTCGCTAACATTCGACACACCGCCCCAGCTGACGGGGCGACCCGGATGTTGATCATCATTCGCTCCAGGTGCCTGAAGAAGAGCATACTCGTCGTCTTCCCGACTACCGGAGCGGCCGTGTCTGGCGTCATCGTAGGAGCCGTCGTCCGGCTCGTGACCATCGTCCGGCTCCGCCGACCACGCATCCTTTGTTTGGGCCTCTATCGACGAAGGACTCTCGTACGTCGTGCCTCCGGGCATCGCGCCGTTCTTTCGGAACTGTAGCGCTCCGTATACTGATATGGCGCTCGTGATGATGAATAGCAAGCTGGGTCGCGCTTCGTTAGGGGCAAGGCTGAAGCTCGAAAATGGAGGGCTTACAAGATGATCACACCGAACCCGACGAGAGCTTTGCCGAGTTTACACATCGACTCTGACCCGAAGGCGAAGACTGCGCAGCTGCCTTTGTCCTTGTTGTCCTTATCCTTTTCGGCGCCTTGCTTTATCCCGGCAGAGTTCCAGGTCGCGACGGCGATGACAGCTGCGAACCAGAAAATCTTAATGGGCCAGTGTCAGCGTCTGTGGAGCGAACTGGTATGCTAATTGTGACCGGAGTGTTCGTACAGTATACAGCACATCTAGCGCAGCGAAAGCGTAGGCATTCGCAAACTTCTGAGCTCGAGCGAACATGGGGACCATGCTAAGGTATATGAGGCCCGGAACCGTGAGTAGGCACTGTCATCAAGCAGTTGTCAGTCTACTGCATGCTTGATTCACTTCTTCCTCATACCAGGGCGAAAAAGTATCGTGGCCGGCCATCTGCGGTGCCCTTGGTAAAGAGAGAGATGCTGATGCAAAAAGCTATGAATATGAGCAGCGCTTGCACGATGTGCGCTGCCTTCTTGCAGTTTTGCACGTATGATTGAGGAATCCTCATCGCGAGTGTTATCGAGCTTCACGCATGAGAGAGATTGAAGTGTATATACGACAGATGTCGGCACAGGCTGCTACGCTTGAAGAGTGACACGAATAATGAGCAATCATGGGTTGAGGCTGACGCAGCTACGTATCGGGTCTCCAGATGTCCTGTGTTTACAAGCCGTTCCCCAGTTACGAGGCTAAAAATAGCAAACTGGGGTCCCCATTAGGGAGTACATTATGCGCGAGATATTCGCAAGGCTTCGCCGCCCTCACCTCACAGAGGTTCAGCAACAAGTAATAGTGGAATGCGGTGCCGTTTCAGATACGGTTTTCATGACGACTCTCCCTGTACGTTTGTCAACGAAAGCGCCTAACACCGCCGCGCGCGACGAAACCTCCAAATCAGCCCAACCATGCCCCAAGCCCTCTACTGAGCCCTCTTCTCCAAGGCAGCATCGACCTCCTTCTGCAGCGCAACCAGGTCCTGCTCTCCGCTCTCAAACTCGAGCGCCTTGACGATCCACTCCTTGGCCTCCTCGTACCGGCTCATCTCCGCCAGACACTTCGCTCTCCGCCACCAAGCCTTTGCATTCCCGCCCTTCTTCAGCTCCACGCTGCACTCCGCATCGATCGCGCCCTCAGGCCACGCCTGCATCGCCATGTGTGCCTGTGCCCGGTTCGCGTACAGCCCCGACAGCTCCTCTCTGACGAGCCCTGACGGCTCCCACGCCGGCCGGGCCATGGCCATCTCGATCCCGAGGCTGTAGAGCTTGATCGCCTCCGCGAACGCGCCCTTGCGGAGTGAGGTGTTGCCTGACTCGCGCAGCTTCGCGACTTGTGCGCTGCGCTTGGGGTTGACGGGGAGCGGGGGAGGTGGGACGGAGTTTGGGGTGTCCAGGCCGACTATGGAGCGGTGGAGGGCATTGAGTTGGGTGAGTTCTGCTTCCAGTGCTGAGGACGGGTCGGTTTTGCAGATGACTGCTTTCGTGGAAGGGTCGACCTCAAGCGGTAGGAGAGTGAAGGTGTCCATGGCTTATTCTTGGGAATCGTGGAGGGCGGCGGAAAGATTGTAAGGCGATGACGAACTCTGATCGCTTTACCGGGGTGCCATAGAAGATTTCAGTGAAGTCGTAAAGACAGGAGATGGCGCAGGACTGATTGCAAGAGAATGCTAATCGGGGAATGGGTTAAAGAAGTTGAAGTAGAGCTTGCAACTATCTCAAGAGTCGAGGACACCATAGCATCCATATGCACCGATTGCCCGACTTTATGCAACCGGACTAAAGATTATTCCGGCGCTATCAGGTATTCAATGCAAGGCACAACTTCATGTTAAGCATACCTAGGTACCTACAACACCTAGGAAAGTGATTTCCATGGCTTGATTGTTCCAATGTTGAGGCGCAAATTATTTTGAGAGAACGACCGAGGAATGAGTTACAACTAATTCGTCATATCCATTCCATCAACACTCTCCAAGCCTTCTACCACATCGTCGACACGGCCCCACCGATATTTGCGCAGGGTGCCCTTGCTCCAAGAAGAAATACGTGAATAGACAATCATTGCGATGGTCTTTCGTACATTCTTGGGAGGTAATGCTTGACGTTCTCGTACACCAGAAAAGTTACACAAGTCGAGGGTAAGACGCGTACTATGTTCGGCGCAAGCCTACAGAAGAATTAGTACATTTCTGGCCGAGTCCGCTTTGTGAGAGTGTCTTATGTTTAGTCTCATATATCAAGCAAGCAGAAGATCCAGCGTCGTCGAGTGGGTCAAGACAAGAGCTACGAAACTCAGAAATCAACGCACCCTTTGTAGAATCCAGTGAGGCCTTCCTTTCGCCATATCTGCACTATCACGTCCGTGGCCGATCTATATGTTCGCTCTGCATCGTAAGTCTGCAGTCTTGCCCGGACGACTTGGTAAGGGTAGGTGATGCCACCGGCAAAAGCCTTCGACAGTGCACTCAGCGACAGAAAATCCCAATTGCTGAGACGCCCGTCCTGAATCTGTGAGGCACGCCGGTTTTTCAGTTGCTCGTATGCAACGAACTGAACGGCACCATGAGAGACACCGAACAGCGAGGGCAAGAGACCACGATAGAAGCCGCGAAGTCCGTCAGCCCGCAGTATCTCCTTGACGCCGTGCGAGGCGCTTTTATACGCCCCCGGAGCTTTGCTGCTGGTGGACAGCATGCGGGTTTTGATGACCCATATCGGATTCGTGCAAATGGCCGTCAGCGCCCCTGCGACCGGTTCAGCAGAAGCACCTACGACTTCATTGCGCAGGTATTACCAGAGGTTCCGGACGCGATGAAGTATTCTAGAGAAGACAACCTAGAATGAGCACCACGATAGGCCTGGAACGCGTCTTTGATCTTGCCGTACCTAGGAGCTCGTTAGCCTGGTCGAGCTTCAGGTTCGCACAGATATACCATAGAAAGTACAGTCCCCAGCTGACCGCATTCCCGACCATGTTGGGCATGAGCCCACGGTACAGGGCCCGCGTGCTTCCCTGTTCTTTCAGGATGTTCCGGAATAAGCGCAGCGAATTGCCCCATTTTGAACGCGCCGTAATGTCGACTGACGAAGAAGCCTATCAGCGGCTGCTAATCCAGTACGGAGGAAAGGCCATACCTTGTAAGCGGGTCTTGACAATATCGAAGGGATGCACAACCAAAGTAGCTACAACTCCTGCACTGAATCCGGCGGTGGTTTCCACCACTGACGGAGAAATCGCATCAGCAGAGCTCCGGCCGTCAATTGCCGGGAAGACTCTCGGCATCGTCTTCAATTATGGCGTGTCTCTGATCCGGCATCATGAAGTGAATTAATCTGATATCATGATATGAATCAACTGCACGAATACATCCAGTCATGGCACGACTGCACTGTCACAGGACTTGCGTTATTGAGACTCTTTGCGGGAACAGTGACGCATTTAGCTGCAGCTCGGCTAGCGTTGACAGGTTGACAGGAGATTACCCATGGTGCCATGCAGCGTTAAATGACCGAGAGACCATATACGCATTTAATTGAATCAGTTCAGAGAGTGTTCTCTTGGGCTTGTTCTCTGCACCGCAACCATTCTCGACAGCTGGTCCGCTGTCATTCACTCCAGACTCGTTTAGATATCCACCTTATGGAGGTGCTGATGCATTTTCGAGTAGATAATACCAGCATGAGCTCGAAGCGGTCATGCTGAGACTGCTGTTGCAAGCAACATAGATAGAACCCATAAACACCTTCCCTTGCGCCAATTGCATGCATAATCATAACGCCAATCATTCCATGCTCTCGACTGGCTCATAAAGCCTGGGTATGGTGATCTTTCCCTTGACCAATCTCCCCATGTCCATGCTCGTCCTTCACAAATATCGCCTCATAGCCTAAGTAAACTGCGAATGCCACGGTTGCAAGTCCCAGCCCTGGGAATGAGCCCCTCAGACGATTGAATCTTGTGAACGGTCCGGTGTATCGCCATGCTTCGCTGCGAGAACAAGAGATATTAGTGTCGACTTCGAAGTATCGCGAGCACGCCTTGCTTACTATCGCGCCCATGGATCCTTTCCTGACATGCCAGAAGCCGCAACAAGCTTTCGCGGATCGAAACCGGTCAAGTTGACTTTTGGAGGCATTGCGGCACTAGCGGCAAGACTTTGGCAAGAAGCTTGATCTCAACAGTGCAACAGATAGTGGTCAGTCGATTCACTCGGGTGATGTTGTATTATGGAGGATATGAAAGGTCTCGGTGTCCTGGGGCGGGTCGTCTAAAGAAGTGACTCGTCCGAAGTTGATGGATCGTCTTAAGATGCGAATCGGATTCGTGGGTTGGGCTTGGAGCTCGGACCTCCATCGCGACGTTTCACTATTGTCCACCCAACATTTGAAGCACCGTCTACAAACACAGTAGTGCACTCCGGTATCGCGCCTGACTCAAATTTGAGCACCTCCAAGTTCAGGCTTACACTGTTCACAGAGAAATTCAACATCGAATTCTACCAGAGCTTGCATCAAGGACTATTTAAATCCCGCGGCAAAACTAAAGCCCGGTCACGGATGAAGGTTAGAACGAGCAACGCCAACAGACTTCTCCAGACTCGACTTCGCCATGCCACCAGGTGTTAGCCGTTTCGCGCCGCAAAACCTCTCGAATCCCTTCACACACCTCAACCAAGCTCATGCGGTACACTCGCAAGCGCTTGCCAATCATCAAAACCACATCAATCACTCGCAAAACCTGTCCGGCCATCCCGCGTTCGGTGCAGGCAATTCAGCAAACGGCATAAGTCTCTTCGGGCCTTCAGCAACCAATCCAAGCTTACAAGGTGGATTTGGTGCAGGTGGAGTCGGGCTGGATGGCGGAGGGACAGGTCTTGCTAGCCATGCAGCTCAGTTAGGCTTCGCCCATGGGGCCGCTTTGGAACAGCAACGAAGTCATGAAGCCTCGTCAGCCATGTCAGGAGCGGCCAACAAGGGCATGGGCGGCCGTATGCGGGAAGTCTGGAAGTCAAACCTGGCGCAGGAGATGCACATATTGCGGAGTCTCGTCGATCAGTATCCGTACATTGCCATGGTAAAGTGGAAGCGCCTTTCTTGTTGTCTACTGAAGTCCGACTCGCCTGCTAACTCACTTGTAAGGACACCGAGTTCCCAGGCGTTGTGGCACGACCAATTGGCGACTTTCCGACCAAGGCCAGCTATCACTACCACACGCTACGTTGCAACGTTGATCTCCTCAAAATCATACAGCTGGGCATCACCCTATTCTCGCCGGAGGGTGAGATTCCGCCAGCGCAGGCGAATATAACATCACAACACCGCTCTCCGTATCCGAACAATCTCATAATGTGTCCCTGCACATGGACATTCAACTTTCAGTTCTCGCTCGAAGAGGACATGTACAACGAGGAGTCGATCAATCTGCTGAAAAAGGCCGGAGCAGACTTTGAAAAACACGCCGAAATGGGCATCGACCCTGCGGAGTTTGGATCGCTGCTCCTAACATCAGGACTAGCGTTGAACGACGATGTGCATTGGATATCGTTCCACTCCGGCTATGACTTTGCGTATCTGATCAAGATAATGTGGTGCAAGGCGCTCCCCCAGAACGAAGAAGAGCACCGAAAACTCGTCAACACATTCTTCCCGCGCTTGATCGACATCAAATATCTGTTGAAGCACACGCAGATGCTGGCCAAGCGGAACGCACTCAGCCCGCACGTGACCAGCATCCTGAACGGCATGGGCCAGAAGGGCGGACTGCAAGATCTGGCCGACGAGCTGGGTCTCCAACGCATCGGCACCCAGCATCAAGCCGGCTCCGACGCCTGGCTCACCGGGTCCATCTTCTTCCAGATGCGGGCCAAGATGTTCGACGGCCAGGTCCCCGACGACATGAACGGGCAGATGTGGGGCCTGACCGGCGTGGGCGCGCCCGCCTCGGCCGCGTCCCAGGCAGCCGTGCTCGCAGCCCAGGGCCACGCCACGCCGGGGACCAACGGCAACATGCAGTATCTGACCGGCAACAGCTCGAACGCGCATCGGGGCGACGTGCCGAGCACCCCGACGACGAACCACGCCGGGCTTGCTTCAACCACGCCCGGCCCGCACGGGCAGACGCATCAGGGCGGCATGGGTGGTGCTGCAACGCCGGGTGCCGGGGGTGTTTTTGTGAACTTTCAGTATGGGAAGTGAGGTTGCATGGCCTTTTCTTTTCGGGTTCTCGTCTACCTGTCGCAAAAGCTGCTCGGAGAAGTCGGTTTGGCATCCTTGGCACGGAAGGAGTTGATGGTGGTCATGGTCGGTATATGTGCATTGTAAGGCGATAAAGGAGCCATCCTCCTTTGGTCCATGTTCTAAAGCAGATTATGGCTAAAATCCGTGCTGTATTGTATGTACTGTTCAACAAGTTTCGGAATCGATCCTTGACTTTGAAGATTCTATGCATTCCGAGAATGAAATGCAACTCTGTGCCAGCGTAGAAGCCCAAAAGACGAACATACCGTATCTTCTGTCTTGGGACCCCTGCTTTTTACAGACAGCAGATATATGGATTACAAGCTGCTCCCTGAGCAGAACAACATATAATTCTGTAGAGCCCGATGCTTTAGATGGGGAGAAAGCAAAGGCCCATCCCTCCGAAAAGCCTACCGGCAGCCCAATGCCAGCATGCGGCTCATCGTGACTCTGTCAGGTTGAGGCCTGGGACGCCGGCTCAACCCATCCGCAGACGCAACGGGCCTTTCCGCCGATCTCATTTCGCCCAACAAGGACTTCCCGACAAGCCGCTGATCGGAAAATGCTAGAGGAGCGGAGATTGCTGATCAGTTGTTTTTGCATAGCTGCCAGCAGACGTTGCAGCATCAATTGAGTGCATGACGGTCTCCGCGATGTTGTATTGTTCATCAGATGGTGGTCAGACACGCGATCCCCGGACGTGGGCGTGATTGAAGCTCTGGACGGGCCTCCGTGCATAGGGGCAGTGGGACATGACGCCCGCGGGGCACGACGCCAGCTGGCGGGATGTTGCGGGCGAAGAGGCGCCAACAATCGCTCACAGCGGTAAAGGCCCGCCCCGGAGCGCGGGTGCCGCTTCTGACGCACTTACGGCGCTGACTCTGGGCCCGGCGATGATTATTGGCTGGAAAGAACTCCGCCTGCCCCCCGTGTCTTTACATATGTGCGTCTCCCCCAACATGCGTCCCACCCCGTCTACAATCTAACGTGCAGAAAAGACACATACGTACATACAGCTCTGTACGCGTCGAGGTTGTCGGTCACACCGAGCTGCTACTTGGGAGACAGAAAGGTAGACTTCGCCGCTCGATCGCTGGTTCCTCGCTCCTGCGTCTGCGGTCTGCCTGGCGGCTCGGCTATCTCTGCCGGTGCAGACGTCAAAGAGCCCGGCGGCCAATTGATTGTCGACACGCAGAGACGCAAAAGCAGGGAGGGCCGCGCTGGGACAGGGAGCTGCATACTGTGGACACTTCCGCTCCGATGGAGGGGCGATGACTCCCATCTGTTCGCGTGTGTGTGTGTGCTCCCCTGGTCCCTGCTTGGCTCCCGAGCATCAATTGGAGCTCGGGGTGCTGCGTTTCGGAACTCTAAAGGGTCGGCCGGACGAGAAGCTTCTCTCTCTTCGTTCCGCAGCCCCCTGTCGGAGTCTGGCGTTGACCGATGATTGCACCGTACTTATTCCGAGCGTGCGGTTACGGGATTGCTGAACGCAGCGTCCTCCTCTCTCCTGGATGCCTCCGGCTACGGAGGAAGAGCTGTCGGGCGAGGAGCATGGCTCGGGCGAGGCGGGTGCATCACGTCAATCGGCCCCGCCGCCGGTTAACATAGCTTCCTCACCTGCTCAGAGTAGTTCGTCGAAGTCCGAGAGGTCGTTGTGAGTGCACGAGCATTGCTATTAGCCTTCCTTCAGGACGCGTCTCTAACGTTTCCAAGCATCTCCACCCGCTCAATCAGCTCGAGCATCCTCGAAGGAGTCGACGAAAATGGCCGACAGTACTGCAACAGCACGTATTTCATGCCCAACGACTCCGCCGAGCAGACGCGGCTCTCGATCCAGCACCAGGTCTACCTCTCCGTCCTGAACAACTCGCTGACCGCTCAGCCTCTCGACCCAAGCGTTCTCCGCATCCTGGACGTCGGAGCAGGCCCCGGTGAATGGGCCGTCGCGATCGCGGAGCAACAGCCAGACGCCGACGTCGTCGCGGTCGACATCGGCGTCTTCGCGCTCGACGACGAGCTACCGGGCAACGTCAGCTTCCAGATTGACGACCTCTCGTCGGACTGGGACTTTTCCGAACGGTTCGACTTCATCCATATCCGTGGCTTGGCCGGTGCCTTCTCCGACTGGCCGAGAGTGTACGCCGAGGCGTTCAAGAACCTGGCGCCGGGCGGCCAGATCGAGGTGGCGGATGTGGACTGGGTCGACGTCTTCGGCGAAGAAGAGGAGACGGAGTCCGAGTTTACCTCTGCATTCGAAGAGCTAATGCAGAAAACCCTCGAGGCATCCTCTCGCGCGGGACGACCTCTTTCCACGCAGCATCTGCAGGCAAGCTACTTCCAAGAAGCTGGGTTCGAGAACATCAGAGACGTGGAAGTGGGCGTTCCCGTCGGCACATGGTTCCCCAGCCAGCGGAAGAAGGCGATGGGGAAGATGTGGCTTGTGTGTGTCATGGAGAGCCTGGAGGCGCAGAGTCTGCGCCTGCTGACGAGAGAGCTCGGTTGGACGGCCGAGCAGGTGCGCGAGTTGTGCCAACGGGCGAAGGAGGAGCTCCTGAGTGGATCGCATGATCGGCTCACCATGTTCCACTTCGTTACGGCGACGAAGCCTGGCGGGGATGAATAGTCGAGTGGTGCTCACGATCCGAAATTGCCCCGAGGACGCGGGTGGTATTTGTGTTTCAGGAGGTCCAGTGTTGGGATGACTTTGGAGGACTTGCTGAAGCGTCTTTTGTGACGCATGGTGCCGTACTAGAAATCAGGTTCGTACTGGTCTTGGGTTTTCAATCTGTTAAGAGGATATCGATGGAGATATGTCGAAAAAATCCAGCGCTCAGAAATCGCTAACCAGCTGCAGGGTTTTACCACTCATTCTGTGCGCTCAAGAAGTGGCCGGTGCACATCGGAATTCATAGACTTGACAGGAAAGAATGTTGTTTTGGATATATCGAACCGCTTAGCAATCGCTCCCTTGGATTCACACTTGTAGAGTAGACACAGCAGCAATGCAAGATGAATTCAGAGCTGGAATCTAGTCCGAGCCTTCTCAAGCCGCGGCCGCCATTCCCACTCCTGTCCGCTCGCCCGCTGAATGCCCCGATCAATGCGCCGCAGCTTAAGTGTGAATCTAGGACACAACTCCTGCAGCCCGGCTCTGATATCTTCTACTCCCTTTACTGGCTTGCCGTCCGTGCCAACGACGCTCTTCTCGGTCGGTCGCTTGTCCCGGAAGACATAGCGATGCCGTCGGAGAAAGATGTAGTCGCGCTGGTTGTGCAGCGTCACCACCTGCCGACCGGCGAGCTCCGGCCGGGGCGGGAACAGGCTGCGGAAGAGATGTGCGGTCAGCAGACCGAGCGGAGTGCGGAAGTTGTTCAGGATTAGCTCCGGATAGTGGTTGGTGGGGTTGCCGTGGCCGGGCAGCTTGGCTCCTTCGACCCAGTTGCTGATGCTGAAGTGGAACGTGGGTCCCGAGGGCAGGTTGACGACGATCAGCCCAGAAGGCCGCTTCTGGTCTTCCTCGAGCACCAGCACCTTCGTGTACCCGCGGTTCGCAGCGAAGCGGGAGATCTCGCGCACGGAGAATTTGTAGGCGTAGCGGTGGGCGGAGCGGCGGATGTAGTTGCTGTGGGGGAAGAGTGTCGTGAGGAGTGACGCTTCGGCATGTAACGTGCCGTTTATGGAGGTGGTGATGAGGACTTTGGGTTCTTCGGAGTGGTTGAACAGAGTTGGGAATCTCGACATCAGTGCTTCTGGCGTCAGATCCAGCTTGGTGCTGGCAGTGGATCCCGAGGGACTGCTCGCACGCGCAGATGGCGCTTTGGTTGCTGGCTCCTCAGCTGCAGCGGCGGAAGCGGATCGTGGCATCTTGCTATTGTGGTTTGCATCTTCCTCGTCCTCGTCGCCCAGCATACTATCTACTTCATCTTCTTCGGCGAGGTCATCTTCAGGGGTATCGGAATCCCCTTGGGAAGCGTCCTTCTCCGCGCTCTCACTCGGCTGAAGCTTCGGCCTCTTCAACTGCTGGACATCCACACTGAGGCCAAACGCACCGTCCTCGTCGCCACTTGCGACCTCGTCCCAAACCCTCTTCTTGTCAATCGTGACTGGCACATTCCGTGCCAGCCGGTCCTGTCGCAGCCGGGGATTTCTGTCCTCGTCTCGTTTTCTCCGGAGCCTTTCATCTCGCTTTGCGCTCTCCCTGGCTTTTTTCTGCTGGAGGTGGAATGCTTTCCGCTTTTCCTTGTTCTTGGGTTTCACGGACATCGGCCTGCTCGTCTGAGAGCTGAACTTGGGGAGAGCCATTGTTGCTAGTCACTGTGTTGTCGTTATTGTCAAAAAAGTTTTAGGATCTCTTGGCCTCTTCGAATAATGAGGTCGCATCTGGCTTGCGCAGTGTCGCGATAAAATTGTTTGAGCAGTCGTGGCAGTGTGCAGCGTTTGCACTGTTTGCAGTCTCCCAAGTGCACTTGGCCGGTCTCAAGGCGGGGGTTTCCATCTCGACAACTCTGCCAACAATACAGAGGATAAGTCGTCCATCTGAAATAATGCCAATGGCGTCAAGGCCCAAGAGCTGAGACTCTCTGAGTCGTGTCTGTCAATGCTCAAAAATGAGGCATTGCGCGGGAAGAG
>QQTW01000518.1_pt1 | contig 24089 bp, 24 predicted proteins | sample 1904831 | NCBI WGS metagenome assembly QQTW01 (sample SAMN09435610, study PRJNA476489) | Subsurface metagenome, whole genome shotgun sequencing project. | reverse complement strand
GTCGAAGTGGACAAGGATTCGCGCACTTTGACGCAACGTGCTACGCTTTTACCTGGTTCTTTCATCTTGTCTTTGTACTTGGGAAGCGAGGTCCCATAACTCTCGCTGGGGTTGTTGTAATAATTCTCTCTTTCTCTCTTCTTCTGCTCAATCCACTTCAAGACTCAGTTTGCTGCACGAACCGTTTTGGGGAAGTCCAAAGAAAAATCTCACTTCACCCGTGTATAGTACTCAGTCACCCATCAAAGATTCACCCTGAATAGCTCTTTGCTCAGTGAAATTTAGTATGTACACGACTTCGCAAACGTCTGCTTAGGCCAACACTAATTATTGCATGGAACATCTAATATTGCGTTGCAGCTCCAAACAGCTACTGGAACCTTCGATTAACAGCTTTGGAAGCTTCATTAGAATCTGGCATGCAACAATAATAGAGGTCCGCTGAGACAGTTTGCTAGGGAACGCTTGGCGAGATGCAAGCGTCAGAATGAGAAATAGGATTTCTCCTGCCTACCATTGGAGGATGGCCTTACTAAAGCTATGGTCCGTACCAGCGACCTCAGACTCCCCAGTGGTGACCGCAGGGTCTAAGTATATGCTACTTTGAGTGGTGACGTCTACCGCGATGCATCTGGTGGGGTTCGTGTACCTAGGTATGATTCGGCCCATTGACAAATCTCAAATTCTCGAAGTGGCGTCTGCTGCGCCGACTCTACTACGTGCTTATACCAATCTACGGCGATATTTGAGTTCTATCTCACATCATCCCTCGCAACTGGGCCCTTTCGAAACTAGATAAAGGCTTCATGCGCTTCCCGTCCCTTCCCACCATCCTGCGCAGCTTCTCCGCCTTGTCGAACGCAACCAGCCGAGCATTCCTCCCATCTCGAAGCATCGGCGCGTCGTACAGGACCACAGCGCTCAGATCCGCGCCAGCAATCCCGTTCCTCGGCTCCCTCTTCAGCAGCAAGACGAGCAACGACATGTCGTACCCCATGCAGAAGTCCGACGACGAGTGGAGGGCGGTGCTGAACAAAGGTGGGCAAACCACACCCACCATCCGCCTCCGTCCCCTTCCACATCATCCCAGCTCCTTCTCACTGACACTCCGACTACAGAGCAGTTCCGCATCCTGCGCGAGAAAGGCACGGAGGCGCCGTATGTGGGCAAGTACGACAAACACGCGCCGGCCGAGGGCGTGTACAGCTGCGCGGGCTGCAACGCGCCGCTGTACAGGGCCACGCACAAGTTCAAGTCCGGCTGCGGCTGGCCGGCCTTCTTCGACGCGCTGCCCGGCGCCGTGACGCGCCACACTGACAGGACGTTTGGCATGGCCAGGACGGAGATTGTTTGCTCCAACTGTGGGGGTCATCTGGGCCATGTGTTCAAGGGCGAGGGCTATCCGACCCCGACGGACGAGAGGCATTGTGTCAACAGTGTTAGCTTGAGCTTCAGTCCGGATGATCCGGTCAAGGATGGGGAGGGGAGGTCGGAGGCGAAGGTATAAGGGGTTGTGCTGTTTGTTGGTTCCATAGTGTTGATGGTTGGTGTTCTAAGTCAGTCCATCAATAGAGTGGACATATTTTAGCAGAGAAAGCTTGCAAGCCAGATAAATATAGGCGTGAGGAGTAAAACGTCAGTGCTTTATTGTGTGAAATATTCGATGCTGAGTTGCTCTGTAGAGTCCTTCAACAGTACTCCGTAAATACAGTTTATGATGCCGAAGCCCGACGCTGGCGCGAGAAACGGTACGGAGTACTCCGTAGCCCAGGCGTGCTGGTTGCCCAGCCATCCGGCCCACCAGGGCGTTAAAAACAATGGCGGGGCTGCATCACCAGCCTCTCCAACAAATTTCGGGAACTGGACACTGCGCTTTTTAAGCTGAATTCCTTCTGAGAACGCATAGCAAAACTCCTCTTTACCTCATACGGATCTCAGAAAGCTTCAAAGGGATTGTCAGTGCCAAACAAAATAGTGGTATGGCCGTAACGGAGCTCCCAAATGATGCCAAACGGAGCGTCGACTGACTTTCACTAGCAATTCATCCACTATCTCACGATCTTACTCCCTCTCTCGGCGTCTCAATCTCTCGGCGTCTCCATCTCTCGGCGTCTCTTCTTTCGGCGTCTCCTCTCTCGCAACCACCAAGACCTTGACATTCCTCCAACATCGTCCACTCCAACTGTCTCCGACTATCTTCTGCTTCCGACCCGCACCAGACACATTGACTGCCTCTCGAGCCCGGTCCTGGACATCAAACGGACACCGAACAGTGAAAACTACAATCCTCTGATCACCCGGCGGTCTCACCGGTGGAATCACCTTCTCCTCCGAACCCTCTTCAATCCTTACTCCCGACCGACCTCCCTCGCAACCTCGCAACCATGGTGAAGCGCAACATCGTCATCTTCCTCATCATCATAATCCTCTTCATCGTCATCGCCGTCGTCGGCTATGTCATCTACCGGTTACAGAGCGGAGTCGGCTTCGGACGAGGGACGAGAAGTGTCAGTACAGAGGAGGACGTATAGTGATGGGCTCTCTCACGCGCCGCGACTGCGACTATAACCTGGTCTAGGTCATGGTCTGGTCTCACAACCCGGCACGTGAGATGGGGGATGAAACAACGATTTCCGAAAGACAGGTTTGATTGTGCACATGTTAATAATTTCACAGCGAGGGTTTCACTCGCTCAGGCGCGAGCGCCGGTTGTATGATGCCGGGGTATATAGCATAGATAGCATTGCAGGCGCCGTGGTTGGCATGCTTGCATGGTCACGAGCATTCGTCGCAGTGACACGCTGATAGGATCGCCTCATGTATATATACTGATGACGGACGAGTGGTTGTTTGAATTGTACAACTCTCTTCATAACACGCATTTGCAGCTGAGCTCGGAATGATTATATAAGAACACGATTACACTTGTACAAGCCTGCCTCCAATGTGACTCCATTATCCGCTCGCTTTTGAAGGCAGAATATAACAGTGATGCCGCGTTCCCTGACATATGCCGTACGCTCCAGAAGGAGGAAGCCGCTACAGAATGATCGGCGGTTCGCAGTCGCTCTCTACAGACTCATAAGACTGGCTTCGCATCGTAACATGCACCTAAAGCATTGCAGGGAACACTCGACTTGCTGACCACGACAAAACAGTAACCCCAAAAACCGCGTAGAGGAAGTCCACTGAACTGTTTTGTATTTAGTGTAAGGCTGCATCCACACGTGAGGATGCCATGATGTGGAGGAGACCAATAGCCTCAAGAATTCCTACGCGGTAGCTTCGCAACACTGCTCGATCAATAGCGTCATTGGGACTTGCTTAGGATGTCGTAGGGCCTCTAAATACACTGTCTTGCGTCAGCAGGAGAAACAAAGAACAGCAGGCGGGGAATCCTTACAGATGCTGTTCATAGTATCGCAGCATCTATCGGTATGATGTCAGCACTCGTGTCAAAAGCAATTGGCGAAGAAATGTGCGCACCTTCTGCGGAGCTTTTTGGTGTATGACTCTAATCTGATGATGCGTCTTACGACCGTTGTTCCACACGACAAACGCATACCGTTCCCTCTCTCCTGTGTTGGGATTCGGGAGTTCTTCCAGCGCGTCGATGTTCATGACCTCGTCGTCCCACGACCCCTTTGGCGGCTCCCACTTGTCCTCCTTTCCGTTTCTCTGACTGCTGACTTCTGGTGTCGCTTCGCTGTCCCCGTCGGTCTTGGTCTTCTTGCGACCTCTGCCGGTCCCCTTGGTCTCCGCGGGGGTACTGCTCGCGCTTTGCGCCTTGCGCTTTTTCTCACCTGGTGTCGACTTTTTAGGGGCGAATTTCGGTTTCCCGCCGACCTTCTCGTAGTACTCTGTGAGGAGATCTTTTGCCCCCTCTCTGTTGCGCATTAGCTACGCGCAGCTGGATCCGCCAAAAAGGGTGACTGACAGATTCTCTTCCGGCTCCCACGTATGATCTGATTTCTTGTCGTAGCCCATCCATTTCACCTCGAATTTCAATGTGCCCTTGACAGGGTTAGAGCTGCGCGCAGTGGCGTAGAGCGCCGGAGACTCACATCGTAATCAAAGGCGTGGGTGATGATCTTTTCGACAACGTATCTATAGCGCTGCGCTCAGCATCGTTCCACGCGACGTGCCGATTGACTCACTCTTCCTCCCCTCCTTCATCGTCGTCGCCTTCCTCGTCCTCGTCATTGGCTATCCTATCATTGTTGTCATCGTCCTCCTCCACTTTTGCTGTTTGCGTCTTTTCGCGGAACGGAATCTCCTCAGCCTCGGAATCGGATCGCTCGTCGTCGGTGATTGCTGCTGTGAGGGAGTTAGCGCATGGACTCCAGCACCAGGTTCGGACTGGCTATTTAGAAGCCTTACTGACGCGGCATTGCTGGTGTGGCGCTTCTGATGCAGCGGTAGACAAAGGTTCCGGATAGAGGAATTTTCTGAATAAAGTGAAGACTTGCACTCGACTTCAGTGAATTGATTGAGCTATGATGGATGCGACTTTGTGCAGTTGGTCGATGGCTGGGCGCAGTGTTATGGCAAGGAAGGTAAGAGAGTGTGGTGGAGAACGATGCGGCGCGTCTATCGCGACTCCCGCTTGGCGTGCGCGGGTAAATGCTGAATTTTATCTTCACTGCGCAACAGCTTGTTCAACGCGTCCTTTCTTCACGTTGTCTTCAGAGAAGACCTACTAAGGGAGGATAAGTACCTCTTTGTAACCCTTCGCTATTCTCTAAGACGCGAAAATGGCCATGCGTATGTCCAGTGCTTCCAAGCTCCCGACCCTTGACAGAGCTGTTGAAAGCTGACGTGCAACTTGATACAGAAGTAGATTTGTCGCAAGGTATGATTCTATTTCCGACTGAGCAGATGGCTACACGGGAAGCTCTGGATAGCTAATATCACATCTATAGCCCAGATTATGAAAGATGAGTCTGGGCGGCCATTCATCATCGTCAGAGAGTAAGGCGCTGTCCAGGCTGCAGAGGATCGCTTGTTACGCTACCAAATGCATGGCTAACGGTCTCGCAGTCAGGGCCGGAAGAAAAGGCAGCATGGAAACGAGGCAGTGAAGTCGCACATCCTTGCAGCAAGGACAGTGGCCAATATCGTTCGGACGTCGCTGGTATGGGAGCTACATTGATGAAACACTCTCACAGCTCTAATTTGTGCATCGCAGGGTCCCCGAGGGCTAGACAAAATCCTGATATCACCTGATGGAGATATAACCGTCACCAATGATGGAGCCACTATTCTATCACAGGTACAGAAGACTGAATTACTTTCGGTCCGGGGAACCTCTGCTGACTGGAGCAGATGGAAATTTCAAACCATGTCGCCAAGCTGCTGGTGGAGCTTTCCAAATCGCAAGACGACGAAATCGGAGACGGCACTACCGGCGTGGTTGTGCTTGCAGGAGCATTGCTGGAACAGGCTGCGGACCTGATCGACAAGGGCATACACCCCATCCGGATAGCCGATGGATACGATCAAGCATGCGACGTTGCGGTGGCAGAGCTGGACAAGATCAGTGACACGATCGAGTTCTCGCCGACGGAGACATCGAATCTCCTCAAAGTTGCGAAGACGAGCCTGGGCAGCAAGATTGTATCGAAAGCGCACGATCAGTTTGCGCAGATTGCAGTCGACGCCGTCCTGTCGGTCGCCGATCTGGAGCGGAAAGATGTTGACTTTGAGCTGATCAAAGTGGACGGCAAAGTGGGGGGCGCGCTAGAGGATACAATGCTCGTCAAGGGAGTTATCGTCGACAAGGATTTCTCACATCCATCAATGCCGTCAGAGGTGCGGGACGCAAAGATCGCCATTCTCACCTGCGCGTTCGAGCCTCCGAAGCCGAAGACGAAGCACAAGCTTGACATAACAAGCGTGGAGGAGTTCAAGCGCTTACAGAAGTACGAAAGCACCAAGTTCGAGGAGATGATCAAGCAGATAAAGGCCACGGGCGCAAACGTTGTCATTTGCCAGTGGGGCTTCGACGACGAAGCCAACCATCTTCTACTCACGAACAATCTACCCGCCGTCCGCTGGGTGGGCGGACCGGAGATTGAGTTGATCGCGATCGCTTCAAACGGGAGGATAGTGCCGCGATTCGAGGATCTCAGCAAGGAGAAGCTGGGAAGAGCGGGCTTGGTGCGGGAAATGAGCTTCGGCACTACCAGAGAGAAAATGCTGGTGATTGAGGAATGCGCCAACTCGAGAGCAGTCACAGTGTTTGTCCGAGGAAGTAACAAGATGGTATGTATGATGGCTACGCTGACTTTGGGTTGTTATCTCAATCTACGGCCCCCTTCCCACGCCAAACTCCTAGAGACACGTTCAAGACTTGACTTGCTAACACGATGCACGCAGATTATCGACGAAGCAAAACGGTCTCTGCACGATGCACTCTGCGTCGTCCGCAACCTCGTGCGTGACAACCGGATCGTGTATGGGGGCGGTGCGGCCGAAATCGCGTGCTCGCTGGCGGTTGAAGACGCAGCTGTCAAGGTGAGAGTCCACGACTGAGCCAGCATAACTACATCGACTAATGTTATTGCAGAGCCCTGGCCTAGAGCAGTACGCGATGAGAGCGTTCGCCGACGCTCTCGACTCGGTGCCCATGGCTCTGGCGGAGAATTCAGGCCTCAGCCCGATCGAGACGCTGGCTGCCATCAAGTCCCGACAGGTCAAGGAACAGAACTCGCGACTTGGTGTCGATTGCATGCAGACCGGAAGTAATGGTGAGACTTTCCGTCGCGATTGTTATTTCTCAAGCTCTCGTCACATGCCTCCATGTGGAGCCTTGCCTTTGCGCCCAGTTCAACATATTTCACGTTCATAATTTGCATGCTCTGAATAAGATATTGACAAAAAAAAATTTATTCCACGACGGAATGCTAACGGTAAGAACAGATATGCGCGAGAAATTCGTCATCGACCCGCTCCTCTCGAAGCGCCAGCAACTTCTCCTAGCAACTCAGTTGTGCAGAATGGTCCTGAAGGTATGTCGCACAGCCGCTCCGCATTCCTTGCTTGTCGTACAGCAAGGGGTTTCTTGTCTGTACCTTGCGTCGTACAATATCCCGCATTGTTCTCCCAGCCATTGCAACCTGCATCACTTCCTTTCCGCAAGCATCCACTGATTATGTCTGCAGATAAACAATGTCATAATAGCAGGCAGCGATGACAACGACTTTTGAAAAGGGCTGTCTTTGTAGCATCGCACAGGCGTTGGCATCTTGTACTGCAAGGTCAATAGTAGGCAACTCAAAATTCAACTGTGTATCGAGAAAAGTCCAATCCTGACACTGGAAACATTACATACTTCCAACTTCGTCGCCCTGAGTGGGCGGATGGAGAAACAGTCGGGACTGAGCCATTGGGCTTGCACTTCTTTTGAGACACGCAGTCTTCATGTGGCTATTTAGACCGCGGTGCTTTTCAAGACCGACTGTCAGTCACTGCCTTTTCCCATGACCTAGATGCCCCAGCCTCCTTGTTAGAGTTAAGTGATGTGGCAGGTATGTAGGTGAATGAAAGTTTCATCAATTTCTACACACTAAGTATGACTGCAAGCCATTCTGATCTTTACTTTTCTCATCAGAAGCTGCTATCCCTTACTTCATACCATTCTCCCGTGTGTACCCCGTACCGGTAAGGCAACCAGCCTCAGCTCTTAGGCTTCGTTCCACCCCTGCGCTTATATTTTCTCGGGTCTAAAACGAAACGCGTGAGTAAGCGGGCGCGACGAATTGGCGCTTCATGGAGAAGGAAAAGAAGGATACCTTTTCGCGACATGCGCCGCTTATCCCTTGTACCTATTCGAATGAGTCAGTCATCTTGTCCCGCGTACTGTGTACAAACCATCCGAGACATGGCGTAACAGAGACCCATCACATAACGGCTTTCGCGAGGTTTGATGAAAACGGCAAGGAGTCAAGCGACAGCGACCGCACGCCTCGTACGAGGTCGACGTCACATGAAGCTTGAGGGATCCCTTAGTCCGGCGAAGTAAGTCCCGGTAATGCCATGAGAAATATTAAACGGTTAGTATCGGAGGTTGTCGTGGGCGGTTAGGTTTGCCAATGGAAAGACTTTTTGTTTAAGTTTCCACCGGATCTCAGCATGACTCGAGTCCGTGGGATCCGCGCCAAGCAACCGTCCAGATGTCGAGGACGAATTGCTAAAAAGGGAAATAATGGGCCGTTTCACCTCGCCTCGCGAAACTGCCGGTCAGATGGTTCCTCGTGCAGTCGTGCATGCTGTCTAGCGTGACGACAGCCGGGACAGCTCGACCGAACGGACGGCATGTATGCCTGAGGCAGGTGACGACGAAAAAAATACCTGCAGGCAGGGAACACAAATCGGTAAGGCAGAGGGGCAGGGGTTTCATGCAGTCATACTGCGAGGACGGCACGGCACTCATGGAAAATATTGCAATTGACAAGGAAGAGACGGTTTCCTTACCTTTACCACCCTCCCAGAATCCTGTCGCACGATTGCCGACCAGAGTCGAATGGCAGAATGCGCAGTCCTCGGGCCGATAGTTCTGCTCTCGCGAGCCTGCGCAGTCGCGAACGTCAGCGGAGGAGCAATCTCAGATGGAGAAGCGTGGGATGTAGGGAAAGAAGCGGGATCGGAGAGGGGTGGAGTCGCCCACAGAAGCCACTGTAGTCGAGGATACCAATTAGCCGGTTATCAGCGATTTATGTCAATTATCAATAGCAGAACGGGTTTCCATGAATAACCGAAAAAGAAACCCCATCCATCCGCCACGTGAACGGCAAGGAAGAAAGCTCCGATCAGACGTCCGAACATCCCCGTTTGACCAGGGGAACGACAACTCATCACAACCGGTTGATTTTGGATCGTAGAGGGTGTGATGGACGTGGGGGTTTTGAATGAAAAAAGGCAACAAGTTGACGAACAAAGATCCATAGATGCGGCATGTGAGCAAGAGTGCGTTACGTCATGACTAAGCTTTACCGGCTATGAAGCATAGCGGGGGAAGCGCATGCGAACCCCGCAACGACAGCTCCCCTCCAACAACTTCGACAAAATGTTGCATGCAATAAGAAGCGGAGAAAGACACGCGCGCGATGAATCAAAGAAGAATGCTAAAGGTGCAACTGGAGAGACTTACCATATCATCCGATTGGCATGCTCGTTAGGATGTTCGCTTGCGCTATCATGGCATCTGCACGTCTTCCATCAGCCTTGCCAGCGCGGCAACACAATTCACATCCCGCGAGCAGGGAAGAGAATGCGGAACCCTACCTATCGCACGGAAAGACCTTGCTGCAGCACGAGAAGCTGCCAAGACCGCTCCAGTTAGCCATGATCGGGAAGATGCGACCTACGCTTGCCAATGGCATTGCGCCTGTACGGCATCATCTACATCGCCAATATTACGCGCATACCGGAACCAACGGTAGCTTTTGCCGTAATGAGAGCAACGTCCGCGTCTCGGTAGCTCCTGGCCAGCAGTTATGCCTAGATTTTCTCGAACCTAGCCAACGACACCCTGTTAGGGCGTTGATAAACCAAAAATGAGGGGAGGTGGGGGTATCTTGCAGCGCTGAAGAAAAAACAAGCTAACAGGATCGGAAGCCCGGAAGGAGACCCGGCTTCAACGGCTATCGTACCTTTTTTCGAACTGGCGCTCGATTTGCCGAGCCTGTCGAATGTAAGTCTCTGGGAGAATTCTCCGGTCAAGATGCATGCGGGGCGGAGACATCTCCGACCCGCATCCTTCCACGTACCTTCGGCTCTATTCACCAACAGAAACTTGACTTCAGGGAATTTGAAGACTGCGCAACAAACAGTCAATTAGCCGATCTGACGTCTGTGTTGCGACATGCAGGGCATTTTTCAGGAATCATACCCAGCTTGCGGTGGCACTCCCTGCAAGTTGCCATTGCCGAATCTCCCCGCACCGAGACGACGCCGGGGCCGGGATACGGAGTCGAACAGGCTGAACAAGTCGGGATGAAGTTGCTGTACGAGCAGTCAATCCCTGTCAACGGATCGCGACTATGGATCGTTAAGCCAGCTCGTACCTTGGCAGCATGTCGACGACGGTGCAGCCGTCAAGATCGAGATAGCCAGCACGAGCTGACTGCGCGTGCATGAGGTCCATTCTGTAACCTGTGATGTTGATCAACCTTCGGATGCTGAGATCGCATCTGCGTCAGTTTCGCACCTATGCCCAGAGGGTTGGCACATTTCTTGCAGGACTCGGAGCGCATGCCCGAATAGTCTCGTCCGACGTTGTCTTTGAGGTTGTGAACGTCAAGCGTATCCTTGCATCGGTCACATTTGACTGTGACGCTCAGATTGCAGAGTTCCAGGAGCTCAATGCCGTAGAGCTCCAGCGACGGAAAGGACACGGAGACACCTCGCTCGGCTGTCACACTGATCGGACGGGTCGTCTCGGCAGAATCTCTGGCCGGTTCATACCCTTCTTCGTTGTCACTCTCGCCGGTCGAGTCGTAGTCGGTTGAGCTGTCGGTCTCGGAGTCGTCTTCGTCGCGAGCATCCCATTCGGGTGGTCGGGGGATGGTTATGACATGCGCTCGATCGGCTTCTCCGGGAGTATCTGATCGCTGTTGAGTTGCCTGCGTTTCTCCGTCAATGCTAAGACGCTGGTCAGTAGTGGTCACCCTTGAATCAACGGAGGGGGTTTCCGGCTCTGGTTGTCGGGATTGAAGAGCCATGCGGTGCATATTCTGTGCGAGATTGTTCACTCGACTCATCAGAGATAATTGAGGATCTTTGGCGACATCTTCAGCAAAAGCCAATTCAATGTTCCTGGCCGAGTCTATATCCATCCCCGGAATCGTAATCCGGCAAGGCTCGAGATTGTAGGCCAGAGGTACGGTCAATTGGACCGAGTTGATCCCCTGAAGGGGCACCGGCAGTTCGTTGCGCTTACGAGGCTCCAGGGGAACAATATATTCTGTGCCATCGCGAGACTTGCGGAATTGCGAGAGTCTCCCTAATCGAGCCTCCAATTGCCGAGTCTCTGCCTCTCTCCTGGAACGAGCATCTGCCAACTGTGCAGGAGTATATGAAGGCGCCTTGTCCGCAGTGGGCTTTGCATCTGCCACATCCGCTGGAGCGGACTGCTTCTGTAAAGTCCGCAGTGGCCCCTCTCCTGAGATTGCTGGCGCTTTGCTGGCGTTGGCCACAAGCTTGAGAGTCTCAACCTTTGGCGCCGCCAACAATTGCTCCAATTGCCGGTCGAGCGCATTCATGAGACCCAACAACGTCGAGCTGGCAGATTGCTGAGCCACTAGCGCATCGAAGCCTCGCTCTATGTTGAGCTGATACCCCCGGCCCATCTCCTTGTTGTTCACTCGGAGACGAGGCCGATCGGTAGAGGGATAAGCAGCCGGCACTTGCAGCTCGCATTGCAGCGCGTCGAGCTCGAAAGGGAAATCCGGATCTGAAGGGCTCAATGCAAAAGCGAGCGTGATGGTGCCATCCGCGCCCACGACCTCCGCGGGAGAAAATCTCCGCCGCAGCTGGGACAGCTGATAGTCTCTCGGGTTCTCTCGTTGCGCGCGTGGGACGGGCCGGCGGGATACTCGCGAGGCTTCGACAATGGGCGCGCGGTACTGCCGACCCTGCGTTGACGGCGCAGATGCCGGAGTGATGTCACGTCCGTTATCGTTTCGACTGCTCCGCCCATGTGTGGACGCAGCTTGCTGGGAGGTTGCTCTTGGCAATTGCGCCCTTTCGGGATCGTGTACGAACGCGCAGGCGTCGCCGGCTCTGCAGCCTGTGGAGATAGAACGACATTGGTCAGCTCATGGCGGGTCTGTTTTTGTGAATGATACGGCGTGGCCTGTCTGCTGATGTGAACGGGGCACATTGATAAAAGAAATCCCCCACGTTGAGATGCACGTTCTATGAGAAGGAGATGCACCAGGGATGATCATTGATTGATAGAGACGGGTAAGAAAACGAGAGCGGAATGAATTGAATGGTACGGAAACGAATGAAGTCAAGCTTGATTGAATGTTGCATGTACCCTGTACGGAGCATAATACTCATGCACGAAAAGGAGCAATAATAATGGATACCACAAGCAGGGGAACGAGTAAGTAATGTCACCGGAACCGCATCACACAGCTGCTCCGGCAAGGCCCAGTCACAGCGAGAACGAAACCCAACCTCTTACCTGAAGCGGATGCGAAATATCGACAGAGCGTGGTGCCGGTGTTGCGCTTCTTTGCCGCCGGACGGGGTGGCGCAGCACGCGTGGGCCGGGGATGAGGCTGAGGAGCTGCCAACGCAGAGCGTCAATGTCGGTCGCTGAGCAGATGACCACCGAGCTGCAGCGGCTGGCTGACGGCCAGCGCATCAGGGAAAAGAGTCACAGTCACATTGAAACGTACAGCGGTTGCCTGAAGACGCGTCTGGCTCCGTCACTTCTGTCACGTCCATCTTGAGTGTTCCTTCTCGAATGCCTTGATAGGACGGCCTCGTTCGCGCTTCCTGTCGCGCGGTGTTCCGCTCGCCCCTCCTTCCGCGAGGAGGTGTGTGGGCTGTAATTCGTGAGGAAGATGGGCGTCTGAGTGTGTGTGTGTGTGACTGTGATGTGCGGTCAGGGTTGTCAGTTTTATTCGCCTCGAGATGCGACCAGATGCGACCCGGGGCGCGGGCGGCCGGGTCCGATAGGCACGATATGTAGGCACGATCGGGGAGCAGGACAACCGACCACCTACCGTCTATCCGGCCTTCTTTTCCTTCTATGGTGGATGTTTGGTGATTTGCGTCGTTGTCGTTGCCCGAGGGTCAGCAGGTACACTAACAAGAGCGCTGATATGCCTCTTCGCGAGATTGGGCAGGCTCAGCACCGCCCTGTTTCTTGCTTCTGTTGCAGTCGCCTTCCTATGGAGGAGAGGGCTCGCGCAGTTGCCGCCGACGGCGAGATACGGTCTGATATTGGACGAGGCGACGGCCTTGTTTATGCAGCAAGGAAAGTCGCCTCTCTTGCCCGAAGGTCTTACAAATTGTGCATTCTGCGTGGCAACGTGACTCATAAGGCTGCGTCAGGGCTCCTGTATGTATGCTTCACTGGGTGGATGACACTGTAAACGGTAGCAGTCGATCCTGTCCTGTAGCGTCATACCGTGAGCCTTAGGCAGCTACATCTGAGTCTATCTAGATCGTACTTGTGTCACCGTCCTGCTTACTATGAATGCACTCCAAAGTCATAATAGCCAGTTTAACCACCCGCACTGGATATCTTATCAGCATGTATCAATCCTGGATATCTGGAGCCAAGTCTTGGGTGCCCTGAGATCAATGATAAAATCATTCTTGGCCTGAGTCAGAATTGCCCTGCCCATCTTCACGCCGCAGACCTTGGATGATGACTCAAAGACAGTGTTGAGGGCTTGTAACCCAATCACTGGGCTCCTGTTGTATGCGTATAGAGCGTATTCTGCTCAAAACAAGAGCGAGCTGATGATCCCATGCCGGAGACACTCAATGCCAGGAGCGTGAATGAAGGAGTCGATATGTGAGATGGATGCGCCTCGTTCAACGATGTGTATATTGTCCTTCTGAGTCAGAGGCGACAGCCAAAGGAGACGTTGATAGAAGCTGAAATAAAACAACGTAAAGGATACTTGAGTCTCTCTCGAGGAAAATCATATAGTGATCGATGAGAAAGCTCTGATATAAAAATCCAAAACGGGTGGGGAGGCTTGCGCAAATACAGAAACCATGAAATCAACTTACGAAGAAGCAGATAATGACATCAATATAGTCCTCGCATACTCAATACCTTCTTCGCCTGCCGCAAGAGGTCCACCTACAATTGCTTTACCAAGAACTGTAACCCCAGAACAAAGACCCTGAATCTCGACTCTCTCCATCTTCACGAGCACTGTCACATTCCCAGCCCTCAACCACGCAACCACATGTCTCGCAATTTTCACAACAGAAAGCATGTGAAGCTGAAACACAAACAAAGACGAAGTAAAAACCTACCGTCACGTTACCAAGCCCCCCAAAAAACTCGCAATGGCCACGAGCGCCAGGGCCGTCCACGGACCCAGGAGAGTTACATTCACATGTTTTTTCTTCCGGCGCACGTGTGAATGATCCCATACTTCATGAAAGAACAGACCAGCGGTTAAAACACGCCACTTAGGCGTGACCTGAGCCGCGAGGACGATACAATATTGTGTCAATGGCGTGCGAATAGGAATGTAATGATGATGGGGTCAATGTGCGAGTCAGAGCCACAGAGCATGAGATGAAGAAGACCAGGGGTTAGCGAAGACCCCCTTTTTTTTCCATGTGAAAGAGCCAAGGGTAAACACTGCTGTACAGTACATATAGTAGTATGTATCATACAGAGACGCAAACCGCTGATAAGAAGCAGAGCCAGACAAGCCATGACCGTTCCGCTTTCCACCCGTTCTGCTGGGCGGAGCGGCGTTGGCCATGGTAAACGCGAAAGCTCGCATTGAGAACAGTATGCATCTCGATAATCTCCGAAAAAGTAAACTCAAAAAGAGGCTTACCGGTAATGACTCCGAACCCAGGCAGACTGCTCCATTGCTCCTGAGCCCGGAGACAAAGTGTCATGATCATAACAGGGCAGGATTACGACCCAGGGCCTGACAAACCTGCATGAAAGGATGGTTTCCCCACAGCGAGGAAGATTGGGTCAGAGTATGTAGAGTTTGATGAAGCCTGAACAATCGCTGTCCCACGCCTTGGAAAACGCGGAGCCAAACCTAGGTATGTACTCCACGTTGAACAACCTTGACGTCTCCCCCATTCTCGTTGCGCAATCCCCGGTACATGCGCAATGCAATATTTCAACAAACCCACTCAGCCCCGTACTGCGATTCGTAGAAACTTCCACCTCTCCTCACGGTCCATCCCCCACGCGCCCGTTGGGGAAGAGGGAGCCACCCCAGCCAAAGAGCCAAACGAATGACCGTGGGAGCAATACACGGCGGGATAAGCGTTTGCGGAAGGGAAATCCTTTGGGAGCTTGGCGGATTGGTGGTCGAGCGCGCGCGGCAACGCAGGACAAACCGTGAGACCTTTGTGCTTCCCAAAGCAGAGTATTATTTCGGAATGTCGATTTAATAGTACGGAGTACGGAGTACATGTACCAGGAATCATGTCTCGGACACGGCTCACAAAGGGTTGGGCACCAAGGCACACGTAGATTCAATAGTTCATTTTTTTGTATATTATGTGAAAAAGAAGACTTTTGGTCCATTAATCGGGTCGTGCCATCTCCGTGATTAGTTGAGAGTGACTGGCAGCCCTTCCCGCGAGCCATGGCTCTGCTGCCTCTTCATGAAGAAAGGCATCAGCCGCCCCACCACCGGCTCGCCCTCGCTCACCGAAAGAAAAAGAATGGAGCCTCGCGGCCCTGTCCACCCGTAAAGTCGTGCCTCTCGTTAAGAGCCTTGGGCTGGGAACTGCCCCCAGCCGGAAGAGCTCTGTAGAAGTACAGTTGTGCAAGTGAATAGTGGTACAAGAGTCTAGGCGACGGGTGAAGGTGGTTGCGTCCTCGGTGCGTCTGTGAAGACCCGAGGATCGACTGCCGACTGCCCGTGGTTCGCCCCGGGGGTGATGGGCATCCAAGTGTGAACGCTCGCTCTAAACCTGCCATGTTGAAAGCTGATGGAGCCGGCCGTGATGCTCAAGTGGCTGAGCAGTAGAAAGAAGAATCGTCAATCGTGCCCGTAAGAAAATGGTATCAATGTAAGTTTTAACACGGAAGAGAGGTCCAGACCGAAAAATGGCAGAGGGCAAATGACGCTCGAGTAAGGCAGATGTGGTGAAATCCCGGAATGATGACGGCCTGAGGCCGATAGAACGCCAGTTGCGCTAGATGTGCTCGCAAAAAACAGATGCCGTATGATGTGATGTAGGAAATGTGCCGTATGTTGAGGACGGAGCTGATGATGTCCGCGCGCCTACCACCCCTTCTCATGGTATTCCTGCAGCCCGTGATCGAAGTAGTTGTTCCACGAGTTGTTCTTAGAGTTCTCCTTGTGGTTCGCGCTCTTCTCGGACGGACCGTCCGCAGGATACTGCTTGAGATTCTTGACGTCGTTGGAAGTGTGCCTCCGCTTGAGTGCCGCGTTGCTCGTCGCATTCTTCTGCTGGCGCTCCCACAGAAGATGCTTCCTGAGAGACTCAGTAAGCTCGGTTAAAAGCATGTTGCGACGGGTCGTGCGTGGCGACAGTGCCGGAGGGAGCATGTTGGACGTCGTCATGATGGCTGGACGCGGTCGTGGGATCGGAGTACCTCGCACGTCCACCTGCTCCTGGGGAGAAGTACCGAGCGAAGGGCCGTTGGGAGTGGAGGTGCGTGAGCGGCGCATGGCAGGGGTGGATCGCGAAGCCTCGTTCTGGAGAGCCTCTGCGCGATCCTTTTCGTGCATCAGGCTCGTCAGAAGCGACCGTCGGGAGGTCAGGTTCGGTCGCGAGTCGACCCGCTGGAACATGTCCTTCTCGTCCGCGCTCGATCGGCCGTCCTCGGTCTCCGAATCTTCCCAGGCATCGTCGTCCTCCTCGTCCTCGATCGCACTCTCAGAAACCTCCTCATCATCGCTCTCGATCACCTCCTCGTTCGGGTAGACGTGCGCGGGGATCGTTCTCGTCGAGACTTCGTCCTTGAACGAGGTTTGCTTCTTGCTGGCCGACCTCTTCAGGCCTTCAGAGAGCGAGCTCCGGCTGTGCAGGAAAGCGTTATTCTCGAGAGAGCTGTCGCCACCCTCGTCGGAAGAGCCGCCGAGTGTGAAGATGGCACCCTTCTTCTTCAACGGTTCGGTCTTTGTCTGAGCGGGGGTTTTGAGGATCGGCGTAGGTGACGTTCCCTGCTGCGGCTGCGATCGATACGAAGACGAGATGCAGCCGAGCGAGAAACCGCGAACGACACTGTGAGAGCTCAGGTCGGTGGATGTGCTGGCGTCGGATCCGACAGGAGGGCTCATGTTGGACAAGTCGCTGCCTATCGCGGTGCCGACGGTGGAAGCGGACGATTCGGGCACCATGCGTGGCTCCGACGAAGACGGCGGACGTGGCGTCGTGTCGTCGGCGCGCGAAGCGGATCTGGATGGCTCCTCTGCAGGCGCGTGGATCAGCAACGGCGACAGCGGCTGCAACCGCCGTTTCTCCCTGATCGAGCTGACAATCTTCTCCAGATCGACGGGCGTGATGTGCTTGTCTTTCGGTCTTCTCCGGCAGTCTGCCGGCTTGCGCGTCTGAAATTGCTGTTGCGCTGCTGAGGTCTCAGTGGGGGACGATGTCAAGGCGTCGGAAGAGGCGTCAGAATCGGGGCTGGAGGAGAGCTCTGGAACGTGAACGGGCGCTTCCGCTCTGGGTAGGGTTCGACTGAGCGACCAGGGATGGGAGGAGCGACGCCCGCTCCTGTCTGGTGCGCCGCAGAAAGCTTCGCGGGTCCACAGTCGCCAGCTCATGTTCTCTAACCGTTTGCCCTGTTCCATGGTATCCGCACACTTGGAGAACACTGGAAACGCAACAGGTCAGCCATGAGCTCCTCTGCTGCTCTGACAGCGGCACCAAGACCCGAAGATTCGGTATCCACTTACCGGACCAGAGTCCGAAGAGGTTGGCGGGATCGCGGGTGTCGATGGTCTGCATAGACCCGGCCTCGACTTTGAACAGCGGGTTTTCCGACCTGAAAGGCATAACTCGCGAGCTGTGTGGAGATATCGATGCTGCTCCTGCCGCTGCTGTTCGAGCGGGAGTGTGCAAGGTTTAGATGCGGGGAGAAGGGTGGCCAAATATGAATCGGGTTCGGCGCAAGCTTGGAGTGCAAACGACCGAGCGAGGTGGCGATGGAAAGGGAGAGAACACCGTCCTGTAGTCAGGGCTGCTCCCTATCGATACATGACCAACGCAAGACACTGCTCCGGGCTGGAGGTCGGGAGAGAGAGGCAAGGAGCGATTGAGGGGAGTTGCACCGAGGAATGTGCGCTTTCAGATGCCGGGTCAGGCGAGGGGAGGGAGATGTCGAAACCGGCCGACGGCAATGGTGAATGCGTGAGGATTTGGAGAGAGAGAGAGTCCGAGAGGAGGAGAGCAGGCGGGACTGCCTCTTTTGTTGCGGTCGACGAGTGCTTCTGCTTTGCGTAACACGACACAGCAGAGCGCAAGACAAGGAGGTTGGACAGGTCGGTAGGGTAGGCTCTTTGTGGTGGGATAGTCGCCCTAACTATATCTGACGGGACGGCAGAGGGAGCAAGAGAAGGTGAGGGTGAGGGTGAGGGTGAGTTGTTGAGTGTGTTAAGGTGTTGCAGGTGGGAGGAGTGAGAGAGAAGTATAGTCGTGAGTGGAGAGGTGTGTGCGTGAGGCGGCGTATGTGGATGCGGATAAAGAGTGTGAAGAAGGAGTGGGCGTCGGCGTCGGCGTGTGCTGTGTACATGTATCTGGGTGTGGGTGTGGGTGTGGACGTGGGCGTGTGGGTTGGATGTGGGTTGTGGTGTGCGGACGGGTGTGGTTGCGTGAGTGGGGGGGCGAGAAAAGGACAGACTCTGGGAAGGAGTGAGGGAAGGCGGTGGGGGGTAAAGTAAAGTACTGTATCGATCGATTCGACATACAGCAAGATGTACATAGTAGGTATTCCAAGGTTGCAAGGGGAGACTTCTTTGGAGATGCTTTTTGGTGATGGCGATGCCCATTTCTCCGTACTTCCGAAGTAGCTCCCTCCCTAGCTACATTATTTACCCAAGGCGACCCTAGTCATGTCCTCGGTACCGGGGAATCCGGCTTCGCCGTAGCGAATACTTCCAGACTCCTCTTCCTCTTCTTCTTCTCGACGAAACATGTGAGCACTCGGTATTTGAGCGATACGTATTCCTGTAATCTCTCCTGCACATCCGCCGTTATTTATCTCATTTCCACGTCCTGTGCCCTGAGTGCTGTGCGATGTACTCCGTACCATGTACTTGGATACTTCGGTCCTCCCTGCAAACGGAGTGAGGCGGCGGGGAACCCTGGAACGTGATCCGGTCTTTGTCAGTCCGCTGGTTGGCGACATATCGCATACATGCCTGCGCCTGCCTGGGCTCCAGCAGGCCCAAAGACAAGGCAAGGCAAGAGCAAATGATCGAGAGCGGAAGTGGAACTTGTGCTTGACAGCTGAGTGGAGCGGCGGCCGCTTGCACCTCCTTCCTTCCCTTCCCTCCTTCCCCGCCCCAGAGAAAAAGGAGCGATCAGGACCTTGCCGTCTGCAAACAGGATCGCGGCATCATACAGCTACCGGCCCGGCGGAACCGCTCCTGGAGGCGTGGGCACAGGGCCGGCCGACAAAATGCCACTGAGACGAGGGGAGGATCGTGGTCGGTCTCTCATCTGGACGAGTCTGGGAAGTGGAGATGAGATGAGATGGACCCGAGGCTTGCAATATGAGGTCACTGTTCGGAGCCGAAGCTGGAGCGGGAGTTCTGGAGACTTCCAGGCTTCGGAATGCCCAGGTATCGAGCGACTGACTGGTGTCCGTATCGAAACGTGAAACATACCGCGTAGGTACCGATGTACTCCGTAACCCTGTCAGCTTCCAGGGCTCGTACAGTCCAGGCCCTTCAACAGACTGCCCACGCGTAGCGTGAGCTCTCTCATGACATGTCAGTAATAGAGCAGAACCACAGTTGAGACTCAACATTTGAGCGCGCAGAAATTTCCACCAGGCCAGCGTGATCCAGCAACCGTGGGAAAGGCGTGCTGGCCACGCTCCGCCAAAGCCCAACGTCTATCCTCATCAACTCTTACCGTCGGTCGAGCCCTGGAGGACCTGAAGCCACGAACTAGATGAATGAATGAATGAATGACTGACTGACTCTTCACCTAGCATGCTCTGTGACCATCTCGCCCGCCAGCAACGAGTCACTCACTCGCATTGAACCCTCTCTCCCCTTCGAATCGTCGCGCTCGCGTGAGGCCACTCTGCAACGTGTCGGACGCCTTCGAATCCAGCCTTCTCCGCCGGCGCACGATCGATATCCCAGCGAGTCCGTCTTCATTCGCTCTGGCATGCGCAAAATCCCTTCCGGGGCACGAGGTTGGCCCTTCCCGCTCGCTTCGAGCCCGAGCCCTAGCTTCTTGACCGACCGGCGTCTCTGAACCACAGCCAGCCAGCGCTTCTCCTCTGTCTCGTACTGTAGTCACGGTCGGCTCTTCCGCTGTTCCCCCCTTGCAAGCGGTCGCGGTAGCGCCGACTCTCTGCGTCACGTCTGGCCAGCCAACCCGCGTCGGAGGTACGCAGTACGCGCTACCAGCTCCGGCTCGAGTACCCGGTACGTCGTGAGACCGGTAGCACCCCTGGCGGCCAGGGGGAACAGGCCAACCGGCAGATGCGTGGCTCAGTTTGTATCTGTAATAAAAGAAGCGCGACAGCTCTTTCGTTACAGGTGCCGCTGTACAGCGAGGCGTGGGGGCTTGACGGGAATCTTCTCGACCCGCGCGCCATGATTCAGCGATACCTGCGGCGCCGAGGTATCCAGGTACTTTCGAGGGCGCTGTCGAGTCCCTGAACAATCTCCTTAGTAATAGATCCAAACTCTATCTCCCGTCCGCTAGTTTAACCTATTTGCACTTAAGATTAGGGAGGTTCTTACCGACCAGCTTCAACGGTCGTGCAGGCCTGCTCAGCCCACCGCGCGCAGCTATTTTCGCTCGATCAACACTTCGAACCATGTCTCCGGAATGCTGACTGCACGAGAACCGAACACCAAGCTCAGCGATGGACACGATGCTTCAGACATGAATCAACATCAGTGCTGAGCACAATCCGTCTCCAGCCGCAAAGACTGATCTGGTCAGCCATGGCATCAGCCGCGGTGACAAGTCGATTTGATCTCTCTGGAATCCGTCATCTGTCGCACCTGGCGCACCGACAGCATCGCCACAACCACGGACCGCGCTCGGGTCAGCCCTTCCCTCGTGGCACATGGACGAACTATTTTTGCTTCGTCCAAGTCCGCGGCGCGTCATGGGCGCATGGAGAGAAACAGAAGAAACAGGAGACGACGTTGCATCGTATGGATGCGCTGTCCAGAATGTCTCGCAGCAGAAGGACGGACAGGCAGCCCTCGCTCTCACGCGTCCATCTGGACGCAGCTGCAGGTCCGGAAGATCGATCAGAGAGGAAAGAAGCATCGGTCGCAGCAGCATATGCGAAAAGGCAAAATGGGTGAGATGCGCTTTGCGAAACACCTAGACATGTCACATGCCCATGGAGATCCTGTCAACCGGTCGCACGCATTTACTTCTTCCGCACGTTTGCTGATTTCCGCTTCCTCCGCAACCATCCACGTAAACAATGACTCGGCTCTATTATCAGTGTCGGGCGACGCGCGCACAAGGCGAACATGGAACAGCATGTGTTCAAGATCCCAGGCATTTCCGTAACGATAATGTCCTGTGATAACGTCTGTGCATCCACGTTGTGAGGATCCATGCCCACGAGTACCGATGTCGCCGTTCGCATGAGATCACCACGCTACGCCGGAACTGTCAGTCTACAAGGCGTGAGCCTTGCAACTGCCACTTTGAAGAGACATCGTCAGCTTGCGAAGTGATAACAGTCCCGATAAACCCTCCTGTCGGCGGACCTGACCTCGACTGTTACGCATGCGTCTCCATACCGAAGGCTGATGCCATCCATCTTCGATAGCCTCACGGGCCGATCCCCGTGTCGACGAGGGCGATCATGTGCTACCTGCGATGAGAGCCGTGTAGCTGATGTCAGATCCATGATCCCTCGCTCCTTGTCTATCGTGTCTATTTGCGAGCCCAGGTCCGGTGTCTCATGCGTTGTACGGCCAACGCATCCTGTCAACAGACCAGAAACGACAGCTCTGTTTCGACGGGTCGTAGGGCTGGCCGCTCCGAATAGCTGATCGCCAGCGTCACCGACCACCGACTGCAGTCCCGTCCTGCATCCCATCGAACCTGACCTCGGCCATCTCTCGCACTCGCCCGATCCGGAGTGCGTGTTCCGACGCTTGCTGAGCTGTCGTGCTTGTACCCGTACCCCTCCCGACACAAGTGACAGCCGGAGAGACTCGCAAGGGCACATGACTGGGCAAAGGGGCAAACGAAAGAGGAAAAGGAAGAAGAAAGGAAGGAAAAACGCGAGGGGTCATTCGTACAGGGTACACGGCCGGGGCGACGGGGGTAGGTGAGCGCCAAGAGCCAAGAGCCTCGCTTGGGTTGCCCCATCCGGTCCCGCCCACCCGGCCCGAGGTTGCTCACCGCCATCTTGTCCTGCTTTCTGTCTTGCGACCGTTGACAGCCAGTTACGCAGTTGCCTTTATGAGCCTCTGGTGCATAGATTATGCACGCCGGTTGGAGAGACGAAAAGTGCAACAAGCCTTGTGACTGCCCGCCGTGGGATGTACACACAGCTCCCAAGACTCCGTATCGTATCGAAACACAGGCTGATGAGAGGACCCTGAATCTCAAAGAGAAGGTCTGGATATGGGCCCCCTCCCAAGACACAAGCACAAGCTGCCGCGGTTCTAGACAGCGCCAGAGGTCACCCTGCCACGGCCGTCGCCTCCATCTAGGCATTTGCGGCCCGGCACCGAGCTGTCTCGGCCACGGCGGAGCACAAGATGGGCTCCCCGTCGACTCGGCGTCGAGCCTCGTGCGACCCGAATGGCGCTGCAACGTTGTTGACGTTCGGGCGTGGGTCGGCCAAGGGTATCATCCGAACAAAGCCAGCAGGGCAGCGTGTGACAGATTTCGGACCTTGACAGAGCTGTAACAGCCACCGGACAGTGTGATAGCCTTTGAGATTGTCGATAGAGACTCGTATGAATACTAACAATTGATAAACAACCATTGCACCGATCGGACGGCCTTTGGTCAGCATTCGACGGCTTGAACGTATGATCTGGTATCAATTTGCGATGATGATAACTCGTTTTCGCCCGCTCACCATGTGTCATGTTACGTCGACCTCGTAAGATACGCGTGAATCGCTACGGAGTTCGAAAGTCATTTCAGCTTCTGAGGCAGCTCTGTTGTACCAGAAGCTTCAAGCTGCCAGCTGAGTCGCACAGATCTGCGTCGCATTCGGCAAATGGACGGACCAAAGCCGAAGCTGTCACGGGCAGCGGGAAGAAAAGTAACACAGGGCAAAGCCCCTCCAATATCGAACTCGAGCTTGAAAGTGTGTCCGTCAGAGCTATGCCAATTGCTCTATGCGAGTCAAGAGCTGCAGCAGGCCAAACTGGCATCTCATCTGGCCATGGCTGTCCAAGACGTGGGTCTTGGAGCCGCACCGTCGGTTTCTCAAACGAAGCAGCAAGACGTGCGAAAACCAACGGCCCGGATGAGACGACTGACAGGGAGACACTTCCTGGGAAATGAATTCTTGGTCCGCGGGTCTAGGAACCACGTCCCGGAAACGGGGCCACCCTACTAACTGTCGTCCATGCAAAGCTTGGAAAGCTCAAGTTCCGATAATAAACATGATGTGTGACCCACAGTATGCCAGACAGCTCGGTTCGATAACGGCATCACTCAAAGTCAAGTGCTTCTCCGATCTCCGAGAGTCAGTGCGACACTCCGCATCAGTTTAGTAAAAGGTAACCGTACGAGCATCGCCATATCATCAGCCGGGTCCAGATAGAGGAGATATTGATAGCAACAGAACAGCTGTGTCACGGTGAGACCCATACGATATCAGAGCCGTACATGTAGAAGCCACACCGCACCCCACCCTCACAAGTCTGGGGTTCCCGATGCGAAAGAAAAGCAAAAGGGAGGGTGGGCTGCTTATTGTTCCGCAAGCGAGGAGGCGGCGCCGATCCACTTCCCCGGGCCGTGGGGAGCAGCCGCCATCGCGGACCCGGCGCGGCGGTTAGGGAGGGCGGCGCTTTGCCCACGGCTCTTTTTCCTGCATGAGTCGCGTGGTGGGCTACGAAACACCGCGGCGACAAAAGGAAAGGGGGATTTAGTGGTGTTAGCACTTCGTACTCTGCCGTCATACCCCCACTCTTCGGGCTCCTCTCCTTCACCGTAATGGTCTTCATCTTCGTCTCCCTCGCTGGCTCCTT
>QQTW01000517.1_pt1 | contig 24124 bp, 27 predicted proteins | sample 1904831 | NCBI WGS metagenome assembly QQTW01 (sample SAMN09435610, study PRJNA476489) | Subsurface metagenome, whole genome shotgun sequencing project. | reverse complement strand
GCCTCGGATGCTACAACTTCGATCTGCTTATCTCAATGGTCAGCTTACTACCTGATATTTTTGCAAAGGTGAGATGCTCCCTGATCATTGGGGCGTTGAGCCGGTCCAGATGGCGCTGCGGACTTAACTCCTGCTCCACCGCGTCGGTGAAGTTGATGTATTCCCTGCGACTCGACAGACGCACCGGTTTAAGGTCGAACAAGCCGCCACAGCATAACCCGCCTTTGATGATGTCAGCCGGCAGGTTGAAGTCCCGACGCCAGTCGGTAGTCAGGAGCACGCCAGTGAGATGGCCTCCCGAAGAGTGACCAGAGACATAGATGCGGTTAGCATTTCCACCAAAGTGCTGGGCGTTTTGATACACCCATGCGACAGCGCGGCGTACCTGCTCAGCCAGCGGCAGCAAACTTCCGCCCACGTCCTGCACCCAGGCGAAGTCTAGCACGACGAAATGTACGCCAGCCTGCACGAAGAGTTCCGCCAGGAAGGCATAGTCTTTGGCGAGACCCGAACGCCATGCGCCACCATGAATGTAGATATTGATCGGCGCGTTATGGCGCTTTGCCCTGTAAACATCGAGTTGCTCGATGGGAGTAGCACCATAGGCGTAGCGCTGTAGCGTGCCCAATCGGATGCGCTTTCCTTATAAATTTTGATAGGTGTAGCCGAATCTACTTATGCACTCTATATTGCCAGCATTTTGCTCACAGACGCAAAGTATGGGGATACAGAAACCGCTTTGCGCCCAAAGATCAACACTTTATGAGTGTGTTGCGTCAAAGCGATGCAGGAAATGAGGCTAAGCAGGAGGGAAAACATTGCTCGTAACGCGATCGCTAAAGTCACGAGAATCGCCCATCATAGAAGAAGAAGTGAAAATGAGGTGTATCTATGTTTCAACCACCTGGGTTTGAGCAGCAGTCTGTGATGACCTCGCTCGGCAGAATGGTTTACTATACTGCCACTGGGACACCTTGGATAGAAAATACAGCTAATTCAGATTTAGAAACCTTAGTATTCCTGCACGGCTTTGGCGGTGGGTCGTCTGCCTACGAGTGGTCAAAGGTTTACCCCGCCTTTGCCGCCGACTACCGCATCGTAGCACCTGACTTGATCGGTTGGGGTCGCTCAGAGCATCCAGCGCGGAATTATAGAATTGAGGATTACCTCACTACCATTACAGAGTTTCTTGAGCAAACCTGTCCCGGTCCAGTAACGGTAATTGCTTCCTCCCTGACTGCTGCTTTTACAATTCGAGTTGCGATCGCCCGCCCCGATTTATTCAAGTCCCTTATTCTCACCACGCCTGCTGGATTATCAGAGTTTGGAGAGAACTACTCCCGTAGCTTCTTTGCCCAGCTAGTTAGCACTCCAATTCTTGATCGATTGCTTTATAGTACTGGCGTTGCTACCAGTAACGGCATTCGCAGTTTTCTAGATCAGCGTCAATTTGCCCGTCCTAGCCGCGTTTACCAGGAAATTGTAGACGCTTACCTCGAATCTGCTCAGCAACCAAATGCCGAATATGCAGCACTTTCTTTTGTGCGCGGCGACTTGTGTTTTGATTTATCGCTTTACATTACCCAGCTCAAGACTCCCACAGCCATGATCTGGGGTCAAAAGTCTCAATTCACCGGTCCAGAGATAGGTCGCAGGTTAGCCGATATGAATCCCCAAGCAATCCAGGTTTTTCAAACCCTAGAAGAGGTCGGATTGACACCCCAGCTAGAACTGCCAGCAGTAACGATTGGTCTAATCCGGCGATTTTTACCTTTACTGACTGAGTCTGCTACTGTTTCCGCTCGGTAGCTGTGTTCAGAGGAGCCCGTCGCTTCTCTGAACACCAGTTTGACTTTTCGTCTCTAGTCTTTGATTCGGACATCTATAACGGTGGCGTTGAAGTTGTAATTAAAGCCTTCTAGCTCAATGGGAGTTCCAATTTTAAGTTTACTGTTTCCTAAAACTGGACCACTATCGGTAATTTGAGCTTTGCCGCCTAAGGTCAAAAGCATATCTGTACTGAATTGATTAGCTCTTGGATCAGGTGCCTCTCTGACTGAGCCATCCGGTTGGGGAACCAATACCGTTCTAGGTAGCTGTTTGATAGATTTAATGTCAACCTGACCGTAGGGTTGATTGCGAATAATAATATTAGTTTTTCCGCTTTCCTTCAACCCTTGCTTGAACAACTGTTGAGGATCGCGCACGTTCAGACCCCGGACAACTAAATCCACCTCTACGGGTTTTGTTTTAACACCAACTTGGGCAACCGAACCGGAGGTACCGGGAAAGAAGAAGATACCCACCACAACCAGCAGAATCACCAGGGCAGCACCCACATCGAGGATACTTACCTTGCCGAACAAGCGACCTTTAGAATCCAAAATAGCCATGAAAAGTTTTCAATCATATAATTGCAAAGCAATCTAGCTCTAGTAATAGAAACTAGAAGCGGCACTCAATCCTGAGCTGGTGTCAGCTTATCACGACTGCGACATATGGCAATAGAAGGGGTGGCAAAGCAGAAATTCAGTGTCAACCAAAATTGAAACAAATAGATTTTATAACACGTCTATTTTTTCAGGCTACGCACGCAACTGGCTCCCCAAATTTCCTTAGTAATACGGTTTTCGGTTGAACCTTTTCTGATATGTCAAGTTTTTTCTCTCTAATTTCCCGTCGTTTCCGTCGTCGCTTGTTGTATCCGTTGGTAAGTCTGATGGTGGCGTTTGGCGTTAGTGTAGGTTCGCCACAGCCATCCCAGGCAGTTCCCTGGCTTGACCTAATGATACGGGGAGTCCAGGTGATTCAGCTATCCAATATCTCTAATAACCAAGAAGTCCAGCTTGGCAAGCAGATTAATCAGCAGCTATCTAGCAGCCAAATTCAGATCTATGGTAATTCAGAGGTGAATCGCTACGTTGATCAGATCGGTCAACGGCTGGCGGCAAATAGCACTCGCCCCAATATTCCCTATACGTTTCAGGTGGTCAAGGATGATAGTGTCAATGCCTTTGCCACTATGGGAGGTTTTGTTTATGTAAACACTGGTTTGCTGAAAACCTCAGATAATGAAGCTCAACTGGCTAGTGTCATAGGTCATGAAATTGGTCATATTGCTAACCGTCATTCGGTGGAGCAAATGCGTCAAAGAGCGATCGCAGGAGGAGTTGCTGCAGCAGCCGGGTTAGACCGTAATACGGCGGTCAATATTGGTGTGGATCTGGCTATTCAGCGTCCCACAAGTCGGCAAGATGAATTTGAAGCCGATCAAAGCGGATTGACAACTTTGAGCCGCGCCGGTTATGCCCCGTCTGCCATGGTCGCTTTTATGGAAAAGCTGCTCAAAGCACCTTCGGTTCCCTCGTTTTTGAGCGAACACCCTGCGACATCTGATCGCATTGCTGCCTTGAAACGCGCTATTGACCCTGCTCGTGCAAATGTGGGCGATGGGCTGGATAGTGTGTCTTATAAGGCGAATATCCGACCTTTGTTGGGTCGAGCTTAACGACGAACCGGCACCCGCGCGGGGTCAACCAGCGTCACAGCTTCTGCTAAGCGTAGGGTGCGAACTTTGTGTTGTAAAACGTTGACTTGATAGACAAGGCGATTGGTGATGTCTAATCCAGTCAACCAACCACTTTTTGGGTGATAAGCGCCAGTGTCTATGTCGAGCCAACCTTGTCCTTGGGCGAGTTTACCAGGACTAACGCCTGGAAGGGTAAATGTGATGGTGTGACCAATGATGATTAGCTTATCGGGAAAGTAGGGCTGGCGAATACTATGGAATTCGTCGCGCACCCAACAAAACTGCTCGGTGGTTTGTTTTTCTAAGGGAATTCTAGGATCAACGCCAGCATGAACTAACCAAACATCGCCCAAGTCTAAGTAAGTAGGTAAGCCTAGCATCCAGTCCAGATGCTCTTGGGGAATAATACCTTCTTTGTAACTGGTTATGGTCGCATGCCCCCCACTATAGAGCCAAGCCTGCTCTACTTGGCTAGAAGCGCCGCTGCTGTTGAGAACGTCCAGGAGCATCTGCTCATGATTGCCCAACAAGCAATGATAAGAACTTTGCCGGACGAAATCTACAACTTGAGCGCTTTGCGGCCCTCGATCAATTAAGTCTCCCACAAAATAAACTTGATCTTTTGCGCCAGGGGCGATCGCCTCTAGCAAAAGCATTAAGCCTTTATAGTGACCATGTACATCCCCGATAATAATTCGCCGGTAGTTTGTTTCACTCATCCCACTACTTAGTTAAAAATGCTACTTTGGATTTTGATTTTTTTAAGTAACAGCTAAGCGCACCGAAGGCTTTAGCCTGTTAGAGCACCAAGGAAAATAAAATTTCAGTTTTTTTTTAAGTACCAAGCTGAGAGCTTTGTGGGGTGTAAGGTATTACACCCCACGCCTTTTTTTATAAGGCATCCTGTAGTTCATAAAAGTCAGGAGAGACGTAGTCTTTGCGTAAAGGCCAGCCCACCCAATCTTCTGGCATCAAAATCCGCTTCAGATTCGGATGTCCCTCGTAGACGATGCCCAACATATCAAAGGATTCTCGCTCTTGCCAATCTGCCGTCTTCCATATCCAATATACCGACGGCACGCTTGGGTTTTCTCGTGATAAAAACACCTTCACCCGCACCTCTTCAGGCCGATCTGCGTTATCACTCATTTTGATCAAGTGATACATACTGACCAAATCCTGTCCTGGACCGGCATCGTAGCCACATTGACATTGAAGGTAGTTAAATCCGTAGGCATAAAGCGCCGTCGCGATCGGGAGCAGGTAATCACGACCAACCTTGATAATTTCAACACCTCGATGATCTGGCTCCAACGACTCATGCTGAAAGTCGTTCTCTGTCAACCACCGAGATACTTTACCAGCTTCTACCAGTTGGGTCGCTGTCGCTTTCTCAACTGGCTCAGACACAGGCTTAGATTCTTCAGCCACGAGCAACCTCCTCCTTCTGTGCTGACAAGGCGGATGGGACCGGCATACCCATTGCTTCTGCCAACTCCTTGGGTGCTGCTTGGCGAGTCGATGCCTGCAGATACTCTCCAGTTAAAATCGACTCCACAACCTTCATGTTATGAGTTGTGCTGTAGTAGCGATGCGTTTGCTTAATCAGCCCCCGTTCTTGCATCGACTCATTAGATATCTTTTTCCGCAGTTTGATGATGGCATCAATAATCGCTTCTGGGCGCGGTGGGCAGCCGGGTAAGTAGACATCTACAGGAATCAGTTTGTCTACACCTCGAACAGCAGTTGGTGAATCAGCACTAAACATACCGCCCGTGATTGTACAAGCTCCCATAGCAATCACGTACTTCGGGTCTGGCATTTGTTCGTAAAGTCGCACTAGCTGTGGTGCCATCTTCATTGTGATCGTCCCGGCTGTAATGATTAAATCTGCTTGCCGAGGGCTGGAACGAGGAATTAAACCAAAGCGGTCAAAGTCAAACCGAGAGCCTATGAGGGCTGCAAACTCAATAAAGCAGCAGGCAGTCCCGAATAGCAGAGGCCACAGGCTGGAAAGGCGAGACCAGTTGTAAAGGTCATCCACCGTTGTTAAGATGACGTTCTCAGAGAGACCCGTAGTGACTGAAGGCCGCTCAATCGGGTTGATGATTTGTTCTTTCTGCTGTTCTATCCCAGCATTTTGGGTCGTCTTGTTAGTGTTCATGACCATTCCAAAGCTCCTTTACGCCATGCGTAGACAAGGGCAACGACAAGAATTGCAATAAAAACTAGGGCTTCAATAAATGCCAATACTCCGAGGCGGTGGAAGGCAACAGCCCAGGGATATAAAAACACTGTCTCCACGTCAAAAACGACGAAGATCAAGGCAAACATGTAGTATCGGATGTTGAACTGAATCCAAGCGCCCCCAATTGGTTCCATGCCGGATTCATAGGTAGTACGCCGCTCTGGATTGCGACTACTAGGCCGCAGGAGCTTAGATGCAGAAAGAGCAAGGGCAGGTACTAGACTGCAGACTAGTAAGAAGCCTAGAAGGTATTCGTAGCCGCTGAGGACAAACACGATGGATAGCTACCGTTAGTGTAAATATTCGTTACTTACTTTTACTGTATATCGAGACAGGAACTAGAGGCTTAAGGAATAAAAACTCTAGTTATGTCATAATTTTAACGGATATTTAAGATTCGCCCCTCAATACTCCTCATTCTCTAAGCCATGAGCGAACCAGCTGTTGAGACCCAATCGCTAGACCGTCACGAATGCCTTGCCTGTGGCTATGTTTATGAACCAGATAAGGGAGACAGCAAAAGCCAAATTCCTCCCGGAACACCCTTTGCCGAGCTACCAGCTTCTTGGCGCTGCCCAGTTTGTGGTGTTAGAACCTCCCAATTTGAGAACATTGGTCCTCTGGGTAAGGCATCTGGCTTTCAACAAAATCTCGGCTATGGTTTAGGTGTTAACAAACTAACGCCAACGCAGAAAAACGCACTGATTTTTGGTGCCCTGGCAGTCGGCTTTTTGGTGTTTATGAGTCTCTACGGTTTACAATAATATACCTCCTGTGGGGTGATTTACTACCAATGCATTCACTTTTCAAACTTTGGCAACGAGTTGTTGTCTTGTTAGCAGCTGCTCTGCTTTGTATCGGTTGTAGTAACGTCTCCTCCCTCAGCTACAACCCTTGGCAAGCTATGTCTGTGCCAACAGACGCAAACCTACAGGACATTAGCTTTACTGATTCTTCCCATGGCTGGCTAGTGGGTAGCAACTCCACACTTTTGGAAACAAAAGACGGGGGTAAGACCTGGCAACCCAAGAAACTGGAGTTGGGAGATCAGAATTACCTCCTTTCTTCCGTAAGTTTTGCTGGTCAGGAAGGCTGGATTGTAGGAGAGCCTTCTATCCTTCTGCACACCAAGGATGGGGGTAGTTCATGGTCACGCATTCTGCTTAGTGAAAAGCTACCCGGCAATCCTAATACCATTTTGGCACTGGGAACACAATCAGCGGAGATGACTACCGATGTGGGAGCCATATACCGTACAACAGACGAAGGTAAAACCTGGAAAGCGATGGTACAGGAAGCAGTAGGTGTGCTTCGCAACATTGCTCGTTCCCCAGACGGCAAATATTTAGCGGTTTCCGCCAAGGGCAACTTCTACTCCACTTGGGAGCCTGGACAGAATGCTTGGGAAGGGCATAACCGCAACAGTTCCCGTCGAGTCCAGAATATGGGTTATGGCAAAGATGGACGGCTGTGGATGTTGGCACGCGGAGGGCAGATTCAATTCACTAACCCGAACAACCCTAATGAGTGGGAAGAGCCTCAGTATCCAGAAGTTTCCACAAGTTGGGGGTTACTGGATCTAGCCTATCGGACACCTAATGAGATTTGGATAACGGGTGGTAGTGGTAACTTGCTGTGCAGTTTAGATGGTGGCAAGACTTGGCAAAAAGACCGTGAGATAGAGAATGTCCCCTCCAACCTCTACAAAATTGTTTTTCTCGCGCCTGACCAAGGATTTATCATTGGACAAAGAGGTGTTTTGCTGAGATATCAAGGAGTTGAAGCGGCTTGAAAAACAGAGCCAGCTAAATTGTGAAGTAGTGAGTATTAATACTTAACTTTAAAGCAGAAATATGGCGCTCTAGTCGGTACTATGGCAAGCACTCACTACACCACCATATTTTCCAAGAACAAGATGGCTGGCTTGTTACTCTTTACTAGATTTCGTAGGATAATGATTTTATTAACAATGGTTGTTAAAGGAGAAAAATAAATGGCAGGGACAACTGGAGAGCGTCCGTTTTCGGACATTATTACCAGCGTTCGTTACTGGATCATTCACAGTATCACTATTCCAGCACTATTTATCGCTGGCTGGCTATTCGTTAGTACAGGTTTAGCATACGATGTGTTCGGGACACCTCGCCCCAACGAGTATTACACGCAAGAGCGGCAGGAATTGCCGATTGTGAGTGACCGTTTTGAGGGCAAACAACAAATTAACCAATTTCTTACTAAGTAGTTTGACATGACCAGCAATAACCTAAATCAGCCAATTCAATATCCAATTTTTACAGTCAGATGGATTGCGGTTCACACTCTAGCTGTACCGACAATCTTCTTTTTGGGTGCGATCGCTTCCATGCAGTTTATTCAACGCTAGGAGAAACAATGCCAGAAAGACTCCCTAATCCTAATCAACAGCCGGTTGAATTAAATCGGACTTCACTTTTCTTAGGCTTGCTCTTCGTTTTCGTTCTCGGCATACTGTTTTCCAGTTACTTCTTTAACTAAGCGGAGAAATTGCAGTATAGCTGAGTAGGTCGTCGATCTTGCCCTGGCTTACCGCTAGTTTTTCAAGCACTGGAATCGTTGCTGTTAGTTTCAAGGTTGATTATCCAACCAAGTTGACTTAATTATAAGGAGGGAAAAAGCTATGTCTGGAAGTGGAAGAATTCCTTTGTGGGTCGTCGCTACAGTTGCTGGACTGGGTGCGCTAGTAATTTTGGGAACTTTCTTTTATGGTTCTTATACCCATCTAGGCTCCTCTTTGTAAAGCGCTGCGCGCAAGTGGCCTTTCTTCATGAAAAAGTGAAAATATTGCGGAAGGCAAACCGACACCGCAATATTTCCCCAAACACCGTCTTTCTTAATCAGATAGGCGGTGTCTTAGCATAGATGGCTAAATCCCTGTGGGATCTTCGCGCTCAGCGTACAGAAAAAAGGCTGCGAAGCCTATAGCTGGAAAGATCAGACAACTCAGGGGAACCAGAAGCGAGGGTAAAAATGAAGCTGAAAACAATCCTAAAAACATAGCTAATCCTATGAAAATAACACGATGTTCGAAGATGACTTTACTGCAAATTACTATATAGTTGTTCAATTTCTAAAAATTTTTAACATTATAAAGGGACGCTTAAGCCCTCAGGCGATATGCGGATACTCCTGGTTGATGATGAAGTTGAACTAACTGACCCGCTGAGTCGGGTTTTAACTCGTGAAGGTTATAGCGTTGACGTGGCTTACGATGGGGCAGGTGGGTCTCAACTGGCAACACAAGGGGGTTATGATCTGCTGATTCTGGATTGGATGCTGCCATACAAAACGGGTTTGGAGATTTGCCAACAGTTGCGAAGCACCGGACAAACTACACCAGTCCTCTTCCTCACTGCCAAAGATACTGTGGATGACCGAGTACAAGGCTTGGATGCCGGTGCTGACGACTATTTAGTTAAACCCTTTGAACTGCGAGAGTTACTAGCACGAGTCCGCGCCCTTTTGCGTCGCTCAGCTGGTGATGCGTCCACTGCAACTACACAAAGACTTCAGGTAGTAGATTTAGAACTGGATTGCGAGAATCAGCTAGCCTATCGCCAAGGACGCATGATTGAGTTGTCCGAAAAAGAAAGCCAGCTGCTGGAATATTTCATGCGCCACTCCGGTCAGTTACTGACCCATACACAGATTTATCAACATTTATGGAAAGATGGCGAACAACCTAGTAGTAACGTTCTGGCAGCTTTGATCCGTTTGCTACGTCGTAAAATAGAGGTAGATGGTGAATTGCCTCTAGTTCATACTGTCTACGGCAAGGGTTACCGTTTCAGAGAGAGCAACTGATTAACCCCAACACTTTTCCTGCCAATTATCTATGCAATCTCTCAAACGCGTCCTGCTGAACCTAAACTCTCATCGGTTAATTGTGAGCGGGGCAGGAGTGAGCTTACTGCTACTAACGGCTGCCAATGCTGTTACCCCACAACTATTTCGTTGGGGCATTGATCAAGGCATCGTCCGCCAAGACCTACAGATAGTTCTTAAAAGTGCTAGTGCAATGGTCTTGGTCGCTATAGGACGAGGTGTATTCAACTTTGGGCAAAGCTTTTGGGCAGAGCAAGCCTCGCAGGAAGTCGCCTACGATCTGCGTAACAAAATCTTCAAAAAAATTCAAAACCTCAGTTTCAGCTACCATGATCAGGCACAGACCTCACAGCTTTTAACACGCATTACCAGCGATGTAGAGCAAATTCGCACGTTTTTGGGTACAAGTCTGGTCCAAGTAGTCGGTTCATTCGTCACCCTAGTCAGCATCTCCGTGATTGTACTCGTGATGAACTGGCGACTGGCACTAATTACGCTGACGATGGTGCCATTGGCAGCTATTCTATTGGCTCGGTTTCTCATCAAGACTCAAAGTACTTTCGGTTTGATTCAAGAGCAGCTCGGCGACCTCAATGCCGTTTTGCAAGAGAACCTGATGGGCATCCGTGTCGTGAAAGCCTTTGTACGCGAGACAGTTGAAACGTCTCGTTACACTCGGCTCAACAATGAGTTGGTAACGGTGAACATGCAAACGATTAGCGCCATCCGCCACACCTTCCCGCTGATCTTTTTGTTGAGTAATCTGGTTACAGTTGCTGTAGTGGGCTACGGCGGCGTGGAGGTGATTGGGGGCAAGTTCACAATTGGCGAATTGGTGGCATTTAACTCATATTTATTGTTCATCCTTCAGCCGGTCTTGCTGATCGGCTTTGCTGCCCCGGTGATCGCGCAAGCGGCAGCTTCGGCAGAAAGAGTCTATGAAGTCATTGATGCTATCGTCGAGATTCGCAATCTTCCAGGCGCTGTGCCTCTCCAGAACTGTTCAGGTCGCATCACCTTCGAGAATGTCCATTTCCGCTATCCAGGAGCGGCGACTGAAGCCCTCAAAGGCATTTCCTTTGAAACCAAGCCAAACGAGCTGATTGCCATTTTGGGCATGACTGGCTCAGGTAAGAGTACAATCATGAACTTAATCCCGCGTTTTTACGATGTTACAGCAGGCGCTGTCCGTATTGATGGTCATGATGTGCGTTCATTTACATTGGAAAGCCTACGCTCTTCTATTGGTACTGTCTTCCAAGAGACGACGCTTTTCTCAGGCACAATCCGTGACAACATTGCTTATGCCACACCAGACGCCCCTTTAAAAGCAGTCATTGAAGCGGCAAAAGCGGCTCAGATCCATGATTTCATCACCAGTTTGCCAGACAAGTATGAAACCTCAGTGGGTGAACGGGGAGTAGGTCTATCTGGCGGACAAAAGCAGCGGATTGCGATCGCCCGGACGCTGCTGACTGATTACCGCATTTTGCTTTTGGATGACAGTACCTCAGCGGTGGATGCCCAAACTGCGGCTCAGATTCAGGCAGCCCTTGATCAGCTAATGCGCCTTCACAGTTGCACCGCCTTCGTGATTGCCCAGCGGATCAGCACAGTGCGCAACGCTGACCGTATCTTTCTGATGGACAAAGGACAACTGGTAGCGCAGGGAACCCACGATCAGCTGATGCATAATAGCCCTCTCTACAACTCAATTCTAGAATCCCAAGTCAAACGAGGAAGTAGTGCGAAGGACGTTTCGGTGATTTCCTCCGCTCAGAATGGGTATAGAGGGAATAGGGAGTAAGAGTTTGAAGAATCAAAAGATAAGCACCCTGGGACTTCGTAGGCAACGCCTCAGCCAATTGTTCTCAGTGTTTCAATACAGTGGACGCGCTGTAGGATTGGTGTGGGCTACCAGTCACACCCTGACGATAATTCTGGCAATCCTAACCCTGGTAGCTGGCCTTCTACCAGCGGCGATCGCTTACATCGGCAAATTAATCGTTGATGGGGTGGTCTTGGCTTCTCAGTCTAGTTTGCACGATGGCTCTCTTGCCCTGCGCTACCTGGGACTAGAGGCGGTTGTAGTCGCGTTACTAGCAGGCAGTAAGCAGGGAATCACCGTTAGCCAGTCCTTACTTCGAGTTTTACTGGGTCAGAAGGTGAACGTCCTAATCTTGGAGAAGGCTCTGACTCTAGATCTGACTCACTTCGAGGACTCGGAGTTTTATGACAAGATGACTCGGGCTCGGCGAGAGGCATCGAGCCGTCCCTTAAGCTTGGTAAGTCGTACATTCAGCTTGCTCCAGAACACCCTCTCATTGGTAACTTATGGCGGTCTGCTGCTACAGTTTTCAGTCTGGGCAGTGCTCGTGCTAACAATATCGGCTGTGCCTGCCTTCGTGGCCGAAACTCGCTTTGCAGGGCAGGCTTTCCGCTTATTCCACTGGCGAGCCCCGGAGACCCGAGAGCAAAACTATTTGGAAACCCTGATTGCTCGGGATGACAACGCCATGGAGGTACAGCTGTATCAGCTAGGACCGATGATGCTAGAACGCCACCGCGACATCTTCAGGCGACTCTACGGCGAAGACCGAGACTTGACACTGCGTCGGGGTGTGTGGAGCTACTTGCTAAGTCTGCTGAGCAGCATCGCCTTTTATGGGGCTTACGCCTGGATTGTGCTAGAAACAATTGCGGGGCAGCTTTCTCTGGGGGAGTTGACAATGTATTTAATAGTGTTTCGGCAGGGACAGTCTACTTTCTCTGCCGTCCTCAGCTCAATCGGGGGGATGTACGAGGACAGCCTCTACCTGTCCAACCTTTATGAGTTTCTAGAGCAGGACATCCCCAAGTCTCACGGCTGGGCTACCAAGGGTCCAACTCCTGGAGACGGAATTCGCTTTGAGAACGTGTCATTCACGTATCCGGGAAGCCTGCACCCCGCTTTGAAAAAAGTTTCACTCCACCTAAAACCTGGAAGAAAACTGGCTATCGTCGGGGAAAATGGCTCTGGAAAAACCACTTTAATCAAGCTGCTGACCAAGCTGTACACCCCAGATGAGGGGCGCATCCTGTTAGATGGTCTGGAGCTGCATGAATGGGACATTGATGTTTTACACAAGCGGATCGGTGTCATCTTCCAGAACTTCGTCCGTTACCAGTTCAGTGTGGGCGAGAACGTAGGCGTTGGAGATGTGGAACACTTAGACGATCAAGCCCGCTGGCAGACTGCTGCTGAAAAGGGAATGGCGAAACCCTTTATTGAGCAGATGCCTGAGGGCTTTCACACTCAGTTGGGTCGTTGGTTCAAGGGAGGACAGGAACTTTCTGGAGGTCAATGGCAGAAGATTGCTCTTTCTAGGGCCTTTATGCGAACTGGGGCAGATATCCTGGTGTTAGATGAACCGACAGCAGCCGTGGACGCAGAGTCTGAGGTGCGCATCTTTGAACACTTTCGCGCACTTACTAAAAGCCAAATGGTCATCCTGATCTCCCATCGCTTCTCGACTGTACGTATGGCAGATACTATCGTGGTTTTAGCAGCAGGAGAAGTGGTAGAGCAAGGAACCCATGAGGAGTTGTTAAAGGCCGAGGGACGCTACGCCCGGCTCTTCTCGCTCCAGGCGGCAGGTTATAAGTAAAGGCAATATGACTAACAATCGCTTTGGCTAAACAACGACTCGACACCTTGTTAGTAGAACTAGACTTATGCTCCTCTCGACAGCAAGCCCAGAGGCTGATCCAGGCAGGGGAAGTCATGGTCAATCAACAGGTTATTGATAAAGCGGGCACTGAGGTGGAAACGTCGGCGCAAATTGAGATCAAAGAGCGACCTCCATACGTTTCTAGAGGTGGAGAAAAACTCGTTAAAGCCCTAGAGGTCTTTGCTATTCATATAGAAGGACGAATTTGTTTAGACGGTGGAATTTCCACAGGCGGCTTTACAGACTGCTTGCTGCAAACTGGGGCAAAAAAGGTTTATGGGGTTGATGTGGGCTATGGACAAGTTGACTGGCGCTTACGTAATGATCCACGGGTGGTTTTGAGAGAACGTACTAATTTGCGCTATCTACAGCCTGCTGAATTGTACGGTGATGAAGAGCCAGCCGATTTAGCAGTGGTGGATGTGTCGTTTATTTCCTTAACCAAAATTTTGCCTGCTTTATGGCAGCTGCTCCAAGCTCCCCGTGAGGCAGTATTGCTGGTGAAGCCACAGTTTGAAGTCGGGCGATCGCGTGTAGGGAAAAAAGGCGTTGTGCGCGACCCTAATGCTCAAGCGGATGCAATTTTCCAGGTTTTACAAGCTGCCCAACAGATGGGATGGCAATATCGTGGCTTAACCTGGTCACCCTTACTTGGTCCAGCTGGGAATACCGAGTATCTCCTGTGGCTGAGAATGGATAGCCAAACACCGACTCCCGATTTAGAAGCCATCCAGCAGATTACTCAATCCGCAGCCTCTAAGTTTCACTCATTTGTAGTCGTTAACTCTAACAAAGCCGAAGGCAGGTAAACTAGAAAAATGTCAAAGCACGATATCATCGTTATTGGAGCTTCAGCGGGTGGTATGGAGGCGCTGAAACAGCTCGTTGCTCAATTACCATCCGACTTTCCATGCGCGATCTTCATTGTCTGGCACGTTGCACCGCAGTACCCAAGTATACTGCCTCAAATCCTCGCACGGGTATGCGCGCTGCCGGTAGCGCATGCGATTGACAAGGAGGCGATCCAGCTAGGGCGGATCTATGTTGCGCCCCCAAGTCACCACCTGCTAATTGAACCAGGTCATGTCCGTGTAACTCACGGGCCCAAGGAAAACCGCTTTCGTCCCTCGATCGATGTCTTGTTTCGCTCCGCTGCTCTGGCTTATGGACCGCAGGTAATCGGGGTCGTTCTGACTGGTTTTCTAGATGACGGGGCATCCGGTTTATATGCTATCAAGGAGAGAGGCGGCCTAGCTGTTGTCCAAGACCCACTTGATGCGCTTCACTCCTCCATGCCCATCCAGGCGATGAAAGCAGTGACAGTAGATCACTGCACGCCGATCGCAAAGATGGGGACTTTATTGGTTGAGCTGGCAAATGAAGTCATTCAGGAGAAGGAGGAAAATTTGGTGTCCGAGCAGATGAAACTTGAGGTTAAAGTGGCGTTGGAAGACAACGCTTTTGAGTCAGGCATAATGAAGCTAGGGCAACTTTCTCCCTATACTTGTCCTGAATGTCATGGGGTTCTGCTGCTATTAAAAGAAGGAAACCTGATCCGCTTCCGCTGCCATACAGGGCACGCCTATTCCCTGAATTCTCTGCTTGCGGAATTAACTGAGTCGATCGAATCGGCACTTTGGAACACGCTACGTGGGATTGAGGAGAGTCAATTATTAATGAACCACCTCGCTGAGCATCTACACGAAGCAAACAATGGTGAGATGGGAGAGCTTTTCCTGCAAAAATCTCAGGAAGCAAAGAAGCGGGCTGACTTAGTCAGACAGGCAGTAATGACCAACGAAACACTAAGCGAAGAAAAGCTAAGTAGCGAGATAAAGGGTCCACAATAGCCTTAACGGTATGGAACACAGCTGCTACCTCAGCACCTGTTTCCCCCTCCCTATAAGTAGGCTAGAGGAGCTGAAGTGTCTAAACAGAACCGGTTCTTCACTCATTGCTCAGCTTCCCAACGAGCCTCTTCACGCCGCTCAGCAATCAGTTCATCAGCTAGGCTCACTCCTGGGGTAATGTTTTTGAAAATCCCCTGGAGGTTACTAACTTGTTCGCGTAGGCTAATCAGGCGCAGGCTGCCATCGGTTTGCACGTTGAGAACCAAGCGATCGCCCTCTTTCAGTCCCAGCCGCTCACGCAACGGGGCGGGAAGAACTAGGCGACCCCTCGCCCCTAGATTAAGAGTGTATTGCTCAGGCTGGTTAGAAGTAGTAGTGTCGACCATGTTGGTTCTAGGGCTATACGTAGTGAAAGCGGTAAGCAGCGTAGATTACAGGTTTCTCTCTGACAGTATTTTTACAAACTCCGCATGCTCTGATGAACTCAGCCCCTCTTGCAACGAAACCAAAACTTGTACCATATCTCCCTCCAGCAGAGCTGACACTGCAAGCCACAGCCCCGGAAATACCTGGCTTCTCACAATCCCATTCTCATCCGGTTGCAGTATTACATAGTTTCCATTCTGCAAGTGAAACCAGTCTAGCTTCTGGTCAAATACCTGCCAGACTAGATACTCTTGTACTTCATTCCGCTGATAGGCTTGCTTTTTATCGTGCAGGTCATAAGCAGCACTGCTTGCTGCAACCTCCGCCACCAACTCGGGTGCCCCTTCGACATAATCATCGTCCGTAAGACGGGATTGTCCACCCACCTCAATTCGCAACAGGGCATCGGGTTGAGGCTCATTGTCGGCATCCAACCGTCCCGTTGTATTGTCGTTCAAATCAACTCCTGGTGTCGTACTCCAGTAATTTCCTAGCCAGGTCATGATAGCTGCGTGTGGTTGACCATGACTTTTGGAACGAACGGCTGCTGCCACGTAGACGACTCCTTCAATCAGTTCCGCTTTCTTGATAGGACATGCCTCGTAGAGCCGCTCAAACTCATCACGAGAGAGGCGATCGCCCCCCTCCAACGGTGGAACAGTTAGCGTTTGCTTTAGAATCATGCTCGACTCCTCTGTGAAAGTTGAAGGGGGCAAATTTGACAATGATGATTCAACTGTCATTAACTATTCCCAACTGTCGCCCTAACTCCTGCCGCAGTCGGTACAAAATTGTATTCGGCTCCACCTGGTTGAGAATCTCTTGAATCACCGTGCTGGCTCCGAGCTGTCCCCATGTGCAGCCCCGCTCCAGATATACCTGGGCTGCCTGACCCACCGCGTAAGCTCCATAACCAGCAATACCGGCTTGAGTGAGCGCAGCCCCAGCATAGGCAGACAAATTAGTTGGATTCTCACCGCTAGCAATCGCCGCTGTACTCTTCCCCAATCCGAAAAGTAAACTACTGCCTAATTCACCCAGTAACAGACCACCCGAACTAAACAAAATCGTCTTTAATATCTTTGCAGCTTCGTAGCTCGTCATTGGCAGACCGTACAACCGGGCTAGTGAGCGGATCAGAGCTAAGTCTGCCACAGCTCCCCCCAGTAAATCTAAGAAAGCAATCGGATTCAGCCCCACTACTAGAGCTTTATATTTGGCATATTGCCAGATCAAATCTTCGGCTTGTCTTTGGCGTAACTCGATAGTTTTATGAGCGATCGCTGCCTCCGCTTCCCTGGCCTGGATTAGGGCATTGAGCGCCAAGAGCGATCGCCCCTCCCGGTTAAGGATGCTCAGAATTTTCTGCTTCAGCTCGTCCACTTGGGGCGGCGGCGTCTCCCATTCATGGGTGACTTGACCATCAGGCCACTCGACTCTCACTTCTAGTAGAGCCGGTTCTGCCGCAACCATCACAATTTCATCATCAGACAACAGATTCTGCAAGCGTCTGCCACTAGGAGTACCAGCACCCATCTGTTGCAGATTTTGGTAAATGGCTTGTCGGTCTTGATCGGGATACAGGTCTATTTTGTTAAATACCAGAATTAGGGGCTTCTGAGCCTGCCGTAGTTCACAAAGAGCCTGATATTCGGTTCGCGTGATGTCACCCGCTACCACAAACAAAATTAAGTCAGCTTGACGAGCCACATCCCGCGCCATTTGCGCTCGTGCCTGCCCCTCGATCTCATCCAATCCAGGAGTATCAATCAACTCCACCTGCACCTTACCTTTCTCGCTGGGTATCCACCGTATAGAACGAGGCCACTGGGTTACACCATTGAGTGGTCCAGTTTGCAGAATCCTCTGCCCTAGTAAGGCATTCAAAACCGCTGATTTGCCACGGCTCACCAGACCAAACGCCGCAATGCGAATCACATCTTGGTCTAGCTTGTTTAGTGTAGACGTCAAAACCTCCAGGTCAGGTTTGAGCAAGGCTTGCAATTCTGGGTTGGAGGATGACTGCCGATTGTTACGAAGATGGGAATACCAAGACATCGCCTGCCGCAGACTGGCACGAGCGCGGTTTAAGTGAGATTCTTGCTGGTTGGAACGCACTGGAGGCGTCTGACTTCCGGTTGCATTAGGTTGGGACGATTGAGGATGACTCAAGGTTAAACGGAGAAGGAGAGGCTACATATATATATTTTGCTCTAATTCCCCACCTATCAGTAAAGGTGTAGTGCTAGCAGTGGCTTGCCTCGTGAGAATCGCTGCTACCATTATTTACGAGTCAGTTTTCCTTGCTAGCTGCCTCTGATTCGCGCTGCCGCTTTTCCGACTCAGGAGTAACTAAAAACATGGTCAAAACAAAATACTTATAGGCGTATTACCGTGTCTGCGCGGTTAATTGCGTTTTTTCTTGCTCTAATTTTTCAATAATTGCTTGCCTTAGCCAGCCACTAAGATCCTTCCCTACGTAAGCACGTAACTCTATATCTAGTGACTCAGGTAATCTGACAGATACGGCACGTTTTGCTAAAGGTTCTGATCCTTCAACAGTAAAATATCCTTTTCCCGTAGTGTTTCTCGGCTTACTCATAACTTTATACAACCCTGTCTACCCAGACTATCATAAGTGATTCTAATCTAAAATCAAAGTTTAAATATTGTAAACCGCGTAGGCATGGTTTATAATATAGGAGGACAAAAGATACGTTTAACCAGAGGCAACAGGGCCAACGAACTCTACAGCCTCTGGTGAACCATCGTTATTGAGGTACATTGCTATGATAGCTGTTTTTCCGCAAAATCAAGTATCAGTCGCGTCTGTTGAAATTGATCAATACTTAGAAACCCAAGTACAAACAATTACTCCTGCTGATCAATTGAGTTGGGAAAGGCAATTAGCCAACGATATTAATATTGCGACTCATACCAAGTTAGAGCAAGAATTATATCTTGGTAGCAAGCTAATGGAAGCAAAAGCAAAACTCACACGGCGCGGAGAGTTTAGTCGCTTCCGGGAAAAACTGCTTCTTAGCCTGGCTGAGGGCAGGAAAATTATGCGAGTTTTCAAGCGCTTTGAGGGCTGGTCTATAGATAAACTAGTAATCGTCAGTAGCGCAGTTAATCTTTATACTTTGTGCCAATCAAAATTTGCTCAAGTTGTCCAGCAACTTTGGGAGGCGACTGAAATCACAAAAGAATTCGTAAAAAACTTAGTCAAGGAAGTGCGGGACGCAGCTAGGGTTGAGCGGAAGAAAAAGCAGCAATCTGATCCGGGATCAGGGTGGCGTCGAGATCCGAGTGAAGGCGGACGACATTATCAACTACCTCCGATGTATAACGAAGAAGTAGCAATGAAGATTGAGGCGCTAGCGGAAGAGCGGGGTGTGAGGGCGATAGTCGTGGTAGAAGAAGTGATTGCTAATTTTGGTGAGACGGCATCGAGTGTTGCAGGGGGGATACTCCCCCCTGCAAACTCTCGGCTGAAGACGGGGAGCCTCTCTCGTGCGGGGGTTCCCCCCGTTGAGAAGCCAGTTCCGTGCGGTGAGACAGCCCTGAAGGAGGGTTTCCCTCCGCAGGGGACTGCGAACCCGAAGGGGGGTTCCCCCCGTTTAGGAAACTGGCGTAGAAGTGGCGTTTTCCCGTCGCAGGCGACCGCGGACTTGCCGTTGGGCGAGCAGCCAACATTGGATGAGTTGCGACACCAGCATCAGGAAGAGATGCGAGCAGCGGTTTCCGAGATGCGCATAGGACACATCGAGATGCAGCGGAAACTAATTGAGCGCGACGCACGCATAGCAGAGCTAGAGCAGTTAGTAAAAGTTTCAGCACCAGAACCTGTAGAACATAACTTCTCATCCTGGATAGAATTTGCTGATACTGTGCAGTGCGACCGCACCTTACTGTCAAAAACAGTTAAAACCTGGTCACTTCAAGAGCGGCAAGCTCTATCTACTCTCCTGGCAGAATATCTAGGTGAAGAACAAGACGCTCTAGATCAAGTAGCGTGGGTTCCAGAAAAACTTTTCAATAGCGCACTATCAAAACTGTCCTTCTGTGTATCTCAAATCAGCGGTGACAACATAATTGATGAACCAGAGATTGAGCATATCAGTGGTTGCCGATTCATCTGTGTAAATCATTTGGGCAACAGACGCTGGGAACAGTGGATATTTGAGGGTTATGGTGGCAGAAAGCTTTCTATATTTGGCAGAGATGATTTCAAAATTGAGCGATACCAGAATTAGGGATGTCGCCCCTTAACGGCTTGCCCTTAACAAAGCTCACCCGTGGAAATGGGCGACCCAATTGTTGAACTACAAGGCGTGTATCGACTGGCAAATGGGGAGCTTGTCCTGAGTCGAGAGTACTCCTAGGTTATCTCTATGAGTTATTCTGGGATCTCAACATCTTCGTAAAGCAGGGAAATTGGAAAACTAAAGTCTACACTATCAAGGTGAATTTCATCTCCCTGTTCGTATGAGTGTAGTTCCCAAATGCCGTGTTCGTTCAACTTGTATCTGTCAACTGTCACTGTGTCCTGCTCGATCAGGACATATTCTTGCAACGTTTTGATGCGGCGATACTTCTTAAATTCATCGCCTCTGTCGTAAGCTGCTGTACTTTCTGAAAGCACCTCAACAATTAAACAAGGGTGTTGAATAAATTTGGTAGCGTGTCTGTCTCTCTCGTCGCAACTGACCATCACATCTGGGTAGTGGAATGCTCCATTCTCTGTTATACCAAGCTTGGCATCTGCCATTGAAGTCTTACACTTTTTGCCACGTAAGTAAGCTTTCAGCGCAGTTGCAATATTTAGGGCAATATCGTTGTGGGGAATGGTGCCCCCAGTCATAGCCAAAACTTCGCCATCAACGTACTCGTATTTGATTTCCTGTTGAGGCTCCCATTTCAGGTACTCGTCGGGCGTAAAGTAGTGTTCTTGATTGGCGATCATCGTTTTTTACAGGACCACTCCCACAAAATTAACAAGGCTAGAGTGGACGTAGATCAGAACTGATGAGTTCAGGTTGTGGTGATTTTGGTAATAAACGTTCCACTGCTTGCTTGGCAAAAGACTGTAAGAATAATACTCGTTGATTTTGCTGAAAGACCCTTTGCAGCGTCTGAGCCAGCCGGTCAAAATTGAGAGAACCAGCTTCAGTTGTACTAGTATCCTGCTCCTGGAAGTACTCTATCAAGCTCATACCCGCCAACCGCGTCAGGTAAGCAGCACTGACTCCCTGCACCGCTCCACCAGCTACAAAGGTAATGGCGTTGCTTTTGAGGATGCCACTGATGGTTTGAGTGGAAAGCTCTACTAAACCCAGTTTAAGCATCAAGTTACCTAATGTCCCAGCTGCTGTTTGAGCTTGTTGTAGGGAAAATCTTTGCTGATAGATAGCACCCAAATCCATAACCAGCTGACCATTGATGGCAGCTGTTGTCAGCAAATCTAAGACTGGCACTGGGTTAGCAAAAGCTGCAGCCGCTGCAATCCATTGATATTGCTCAATCACTGGTAGGGCGCGATCGCGTCTCACCCCATTCAATACAGTTTTCACTTCTGCTTTCAGCGCCACTGCAGCCCGGTTGGTTGTTGCCCACACTAGCTGTTGTCGTTCCTGTATTAGGGTTTGAGCCAGGTGGTCGGTTAGCTGTTTGGTATTTGGGACTGGCTGATCCATCCACTCCCGTACAGAACCATCCGACTGATGTTGGCGCACTTTCACCGGATGAGGAGACGCCGCTATCATTACTACATCTTCTGTCAATCGAGACTGCATCCTCTGCCGCAGAGAAAGTAGTACAGAGGCTCTTTCTTCTGGTAAATACTGGTCTTGCTTGTTGAAAACTAGCACTGTCCTCTGGTTTACTGCTGCTAGCTGCTGCAAGGTTTTAAATTCTGGTTCTGTCAAATCACCAGTGGTGACAAACAACACCAAGTCACAAGCGAGAGCTACTTCCATTGCAGCTTTTTCTGCAGTTGAACCAGTGTCCGCCCCGCTAAATAAAGCCGGTGTTTCCCTTAAATGTACAGGTTGTTTAATTTGCGGCACCCAACTAGACTCCAGCACTTGAATCAATGCAGTTTTGCCTACCGCCTTGCCACCAGTTACAGCCAACTGGATTTCCTGTCGGTTTAGCTGAGCTTTAAGTTGGGCAACCCGTTCCCGCAGTTGCAAAGCAGACTCTACTTGCAGAGAAGCTGCCTCTGCTTCCAGATGGCTAATCATTGCTTCTGCCTGTGCGATCGCTTTTTCCACCGTTGCCCGATCTAGGAGCGAGTCATTTGGTTGGATCTGAGCATCTTTGGCTCGACGCTGGAATAGCCATAAAGTGCCACCGACTGCGAGTGCACCAAACACACTAAGTTCACCCAGTTGAGTTACTGAGTGATGTAAGCTCTGCAACAGCCAGAGTGAAAATGACAGACCAACCCCACCCACTAAAATAGGTCGCCGCAACTTGAGAGACATGATTAACAAGAATTTGGATGCTTTCTATTCCAGGATAGATCAAAATCCCACATCCAGTCAGGGTTGTAGATGCTAAACACCATAAAATAAGGCTCTGCAACTACCAATAATTACAGAGCCTTATTTTTTTCTTTGTTTGGTGGCGGGAAGTGGATTTGAACCACTGACCTTCGGGTTATGAGCCCGACGAGCTACCAGACTGCTCTATCCCGCGTTGACTTCTTTAGTATAACTACAAATTCAGCAAATTGACAACTAAAGCATGGATAATTCTCCAACGACCTCTAGACGTTTGAAGTTGTCCAATACCATAAAGGTTTCTGACAAGATTTCCGAGACGCTAGGACTAATCCAGCCCATCTGCTTTAGCAAGTGGATAGCAACGGCATACTTAGCCCGCTTCGCTCCATCCATCGCCTTAATTGCTAAACCCATGCCCTCACCGATCCTACCAATGCACTGAACTCCTTCTGCTCCTGCTTTACTAACCAATTCTCCCTGCGTCAAACGCATCAGTTCCGTATCAAATTCCCCGTTTCCCGCCACCATAAGCGGATGGTGAGTCATGGCGCGCACAATCCGCTCCATGTCTAGATTGCTACCAGAGGCTAGTTGAGCATACAAAGATGCCATCTGCCCCAATTGCATGAGGTAGGTCGGAGCGCCACAATCATCGTGAGCGCGGATAAATTCTTCAGATGGCATTCGCAACAACTCAGCGACTTTACCGAAAATAAGCTGCTGAACTGGGTGATTGCCCTGCAAGTAAGTATTCAAAGGCCAACGCCGTTGCTGACAAATAGCTAGCATCCCTGCATGTTTGCCTGAGCAATTATTCTGTAGCGGACTGTGCCTGCCTTCTGGAGTTGGACACTGGAGTGCGGAGGGTTCAATATCAGCACGCCACAGGACGTTGAACACCTGTCGCACCTGCTCAACTGTACCTTTGTGAGAACTACATATAACAGCTAAGTCTCGATCTGTTAGTTTGTAGCGTTCCAGTGTCCCAGTGGTAGTTACACCCATTGCCTGGAATGGCTTGAGGGCGGAACGAACAAATGTAGCAGTTTCTGCATTTCCGGCAACGGATAAGACCCGTCCCCGGTCGTCGCATACAACAGCTTGGACTTGATGTTTAGATTCGATAATTCCTTCCCGCAGCAACCTGACTTCCAGTTCTGCGGCTTGAGTTCGTTTTCCCCTTGTCATGGGTAAGACTTTATTACTTGGGGGACGCGAGCGGTAATTTGATGTCAGTGTCTGACGTATTCACAAAAAACTCCAAACCAGTTCACCTACCAGAAGTAACAGAGCTAGCACACCAAAGGTCCTCTGTAGCCGCTGGAGAATAGGTTGGATTTGGTAGGTTGCAATCAAGCGATCGCGCATTAGAACCTCTGATGGCTTGGTCCAAGTTTGACCATCATACCAACCAGACTCTTCATAAAATATAGTGGGACTACTTAGGCGAGTACCTACATAAGACCAGCCTAAATAAAGCCGCGCCAATACTAGAATCACTCCCAAGCTTGCTCCGGCAGCACTACAGATGACAAACTGAGCGATGTACTTATGTGGTGCAAAGCTTGCCGCTGCCACCGGTCCAGCTAAAATCCACGTCCCACCCCAAATCCAAGCCAGTTTTGTCAGATACCCACGCTGTCCTAGGGTGCCAGTGCGAAAAAACCTAGACTCTTTTAACTCTTCGTACTCATTAAGCGGTTGCTGTTCAGAGGGAACCGGACAAACAGACACTGAGGACTCTATCATGGCACTACTTTCCCACTGACTTCCTCAGATGGTGAAAACTCTACTCGTTCAGCATGTCCCCAGAATGCTTCCAAATTATAAAATTCTCGCTCTTTGGGCATCATGATATGAACCATTACCTCGCCGTAGTCTTTTAGCACCCAAGTTCCGTCAGCTTGCCCTTCAGTCCGCAAAGGACGCCTTTGCCACAATTGTTCTACATTAGCTTCAATCGCTTGGGCGATCGCCCGTACCTGTACCCA